>Ga0075012_10003124_pt1 | contig 15980 bp, 29 predicted proteins | sample All_14_2_FD_71474 | JGI IMG/M metagenome (GOLD analysis project Ga0075012, IMG submission 71474) | Freshwater microbial communities in response to fracking from Pennsylvania, USA - Allegheny Zone_MetaG_DW_15 | ecosystem: Environmental > Aquatic > Deep subsurface > Groundwater > Drilled... | reverse complement strand
GAGGGCCACCATCTGCGTGATCTCGCGGCTGTCCACGCTGAGGTAGTCCAGGAGCTTGGCAGCCTGCGGGGAGAGGGCGGTGGCCGGCCGACTCCGCTTCAGCGCCGCCGTCTTGTTGCGCTTGATGATCGCTACGAGGTGCTGCATCAGGCTGCCACGGCCACAGGGGTGCCGCCGATGTCCGGCGTTGGAGGGTTGGATGACCCACGAACGCGGAGCCCACGGGCGAGCGCCTGGCCGAGTTCGCGGTGCATCTTCTCTGCCTCCTCGTAGGGCATCGACTTCGAGCCCACGCCGGGGATGCCCACGAGCACGGGGCCGCGATCGGCTGGCGGCAGGCGGGGAGGTGCAGTCGGCCTCACAGGCGGCAGGTAGTTGGGGTCGAGCATGCGCTCACACTCCGTACTTGAAGAGGGCCATGATGATGCCGGGGAAGAACAGGTAGATGGCGAGGATCACCCGCATCTCCCAGTGCATCAGATCACCACGTCGTACTTGGAGAACGACTTGGCTTTCTTGGCGGTACACCACTCCAAGGGGATCAGCTTGGCGGCATACTTGAAGCCGTGCTTGTCGCACCACATCGCGTAGGTCGTCTTGCTGCCCTTGTAGATCGGTGCGTTGGGGTTCTGGAACACGAAGCGGATGTCGTGCTCGGGGTGCTGCGCCTTGACGTAGAGGTGCTTCTGCCGATCCTCAGGCGTGAAGATGCCCTTGGTCTCGACGATGACGCCGCTGCGCTTGAGCAGGAAGTCCGGCGTGTAGGTGTGCTCCTTCGCCGGCACCTCATAGGTGATCTTCACGCCCTCGAAGATGAACGTAACGCCGTGCTCGGTGAGCCACTTCGCGTTGCGATCCTCAAGGCCGGACCGGAAGCCGTGGGCGATGCCGTGCGCTTGCGCATCAGCCTTGGCGGCGCGGACGTTGGCCCAGCGCCCACCTCTACCCCAAGCCCGCCTCTTACGGGGGCTCGTTCGACTTCCGGTCCGGCTCCCAGTAGCAGGCCGAGAGGGGCGCTTAGAAGTCGCCACTGCCCTCGCCGCTGCCGGCCGCCTGGGGAGCCTTCGTGCTGCTCTCCGACGTATCGTCGAAGTCGTTGTCGCTGTCGTCGGCCGTCCAGCCGTCATCCTCGGGGCCGGTGTCCATCGTGCGGGTGCTCGGCTTGATGACCTTGACGATGTCGAAGTCCAGCGTGAGGCCGATGAGCTTGCCGTCCGCCTTCGGGTAGGAGCGGGTGGCGTAGCCGACACGGGCCATCGTCCCGGAGAACACCTTGAGCTTGCCAGCCGGCTTGCCCTTGGAGTCCACCACGGCGATGGAGATGTCCTTGGTCTCGCCGTCCTTCATCTTGATGCGCGCGTTCTGGGAGAACTTGAAGATGAGGCGGCCGGTGGGCTCGTCCTTGTCGTTGAGTTCCTCGTCGATCGGGAGTGAGGCCTTCGCCCACTTCTTCAGATCGGCCGGCTTCATGTCCGCCGACTCGGCATCCCAGGCCTGTTCGAGGAGGGCTTCGAGCTTGGTCTTGAAGGCCTGGCCCTCTTCGGCCTCCAGCACGAGCTTCGTCTTGAAGCGGGGCTTCTCGGGGTTGAACTTGGAGTCGGGCTTGTTGACGTGGCAGTGCAGGAGCATCCCGATCGGGGAGAACTCCCGCTTGGTGCGGAACTTGGGGGCAGCCATGTGTGTTGTGATCTCGCTGGTGTCAGTTGATGGGCGGCGGGTCGATGGAATGGAGGCTCACGTCACAGACGCGACCCGTGATCCCCTCCATCAGGGCTTTGGCGGCACCGATGGCGGACTCGATGACATCTTCAGGGATGGCGAGACCGTCGTGCTCACCCTCGGCGACCTGCAGGCTGGCCGTCGCAGGATTGAGACCCCAGGTGTCGCCGAAGGCGTAGCCCTGCGCCGCGAACAGGGAACTCACCATCATGGAGAAGGCGAGCTTGACGCAGAGGGGGTTGGGGTAGGGGCTGCCGCCCCCTCCACCACCATTCCCGAAGTCATCGGGCTTTCCGTCGAACGGCATGGCTTAGCGCTCCCTATCGGCTTCGCGCAACTCCCCGGCCGCATACTCGCGGAGGGCAGTGAAGCGCTGGTTGGACGACTTGTCGTACTCCACGTCCCGCAGGATGCGGTCCGCCTTGTGGTACATCTCCTCGGCATTGAGCCCGAGGCGGCGCGTGATGGCCGCGAACAGGACAGCAGCCGAGAGCACCTGGATGTGCGGCTTCTCGTTCTGCATGCGGGAGAGGAGCTGCTGCGTCGTCGCCGACACTGCGTCCCGGCCCGCCATGTTGAGGGCGTCGAGGTTGATCGTGACCTGGGGGCCGCGAAGGATGTCGTCGAGGGACTGGGGCTTGTCAGACATCAGTGGCTATCCCGTCCGCGAATGCGCTTGAGGCCCCGGTTAGGGACCGTCCCGCGCGGGTTGTTGGTGTAGCCCCTGCGGCTCTTCATTCGGCCGACTGAGGGCGCATAGAGGGTCGGAGGCGGAACGGCTGGAATGGCGAAGCCATAGCCTGCGATCATCGAGAGGGATGCCCCGATGAGGGCACGGGCGTACGAGAGACTACGCATGGGCGTGGGCCTGCTTCCTGGAGTGATGCTTACGATGGGGCCGACGCTCGGAACTACGTGTCGAGAGCACGAGGGCCTTGGGCTGTTCCTGCGGGGTGTCACGTTCGAGGGTGGCGCGATACGCAGCCATCCGCTTGTGATGACGCTTCTCTACACGCAAGCCGAGCGCATCCGAGATGATCTGGCCGGCAACCTTCTGGTCGTGCCGGGAGGTGCCCCGCAGGTCGAAGCGGCGAGGGATGCCACTGCCTTCGATCGAGGTGAGGGAGAAGTCGGATGCCTTCATGCGAAGGACGAACCGGACGGCGGGCTTGGCGGAGTGGGGGGCGTTGTGCAAAGGGGTGGCCTCGATGGGACGCAGAAAGCCCCCGGTCTGGTGGGACACGGGGGCCTGCATGTAGGAGACAGTTAGCGGTGCATCAGGGTGAGAAGGCAGCGGCTACATAGTGATCCTCCTTTGCGGAGCTGCTCGGGGTCGTCCCCCAAGAAGTCGGTAGCGCACCCTATTGAAACGTGAAGGCGTACCGTTCACCCAAAGAAGTACGGGCTCTTCAGTACTTCGGCCAGATCAAGGCTGCCTTTGTGAAGGGGGGCGGGTATTCCCCCATCCTCAGTGAGAGGCTTCACAGTGGCGGCGAACTCCTCCAGGACATCATGCTCCTCGTACATCAGGTAGAAGGCGCGGCGCAGACTGTCGGTGAGTGTATCCATCGCAGCCGCCGTGGAGCCGAAGCTGTCGTGGATCGCCGTGAAGTGGCTTACACCTTGGCTATTGGCGTCAACAATGCAGAGCATGAGGGCCGCTGCGTCCATTGAGTGCACGAAGTTCGGCGCTATCCCCCGTGCCTGCTCTGCGCTGTCGATCTGGTCGGTACTCACCATCTCGTCGATCTGCACTTTGACGCCCTCGAACACTAGCTTACGGCGGCGCACCTTGTCGGCCGTGTACTTGTGCCACACGGGGAACCCAGCCGGGGTGATCCAGGTGAGCGGCTCTTGAGACTTCGTTGCCAGCTTGGCGCACTCACGGAGCCAGGCCATGACCTTTGGGGCAGCCTGCACGGTCGCCTGAATAGCGGCCCACACCGCGTTGGTCATGCAGGTGAGGGCTGCTTGGTAGTCCTCCAGGTCCAGCAGTGCGATGCTGTTCTCCGTCTGCTGATCCTTGAGCCAGTCCTCGATGTACTGCCGGCACGCCATGAGGGTGCCCCCATATGGCAGGATCATCACCGGCCTTTTGGTTAGGGAGCGGGGTACAGCGTCCGAGCACACCTTGAGCCACAGGCGGGCAAAGATGGAGAGACTGTCGTGCCCACCGGCCAGCTCGTGGAGCCGAACCGTGACCTTGTCGGCCACCTCCTGGTAGATGTCAGCGGGCTTGTCACCGCCGATGAGGTTGGTGGCCCGGCCACCTACTTCGTCCCGCAACATGGCGCTGAGGTGCTGCAGGCCGTTGCACGTACCATCCACCCTCACAGGCAGAGCCGAGACGTAGCCGAACCCGTGGTCCAGGAAGGCGACGTACTCGATGCACGCCGCGAGGAACTGCCATGGGGCGTCCCCAGCGTCCGCGTCATTCCAGCGGCGATCAGCAAGAGGGTCGGCAGCGATCGAGCGCAGCATCTCCTCGTTGTCGGCACACCACTGGATGCGATCCTCGTAGCTCACCTTCTGAAGGCCCCAGCAGTTTGCAACGTGGATGGCAAGCCAGCCGCCCTGCTCCCAGTTGTCGATGCGCTGCCCCTCGTGGAAGGTGAGGAGGCCGAGCGCGAGGTCGCCACCCTGAGGTGAGAGCCCTGAGGTGATCGGATAGATGCGGCCCCGGAAGTCGAGGTTGTGAGGGAAGTAGATGGGGGCCTTATCGGCGAAGCGCTTGGCGAGGTGTAGCGTCTGCTCCACCACCACCGTCTTTTGGACTAGCTCCGAGTTCTCCCGCTTCACCTCCCTCGTCGCCCACTTGTAGGCCTTGAGGCTTTCCGGGTTCGTGTCCAAGTCAGAGGGCCGAGCCGGCATGGGACGACCCGACTTGGGCGGCATGCCGCTGAGCGGGTACTCTCTATCCCACCACATCTCGGCGACTTCGAGGACCCGCTTGTTGATCGCCCATGGCGTCTCCTGCAGGGCGTTGAGGGCTTGGAAGGAGGTGGCGAACCCGCCCTCCTCCAGCACCTTCTCCATGAAGGCTTGCCGCTTCTTGCGGTCCTTGTCGGTGAGGCCCTTGTGCCGGATCAGGGTGAGCGGCTTGATGACCTGGCTGTAGTAGCCACCTCCCTGCAGGCCCCTCCAGCGCCTCGGCGGGATCAGCGTGGGCAGGCGCACCGGGTTGAGGACCTCGCTGCGCTTCAGGGCACGGAGCAGCCACTCCATCGTCTCAGGGTCGGGCTCCAGCATGTACGGCGTGATGCCGCGCATGTGGACCCTCTTGAGCGTGAAGCGCTTGGTACCCTTGACCAGCAGCTCCACCGCTTTGATGCCAACATGGAGGCGGTGCTCGGGCGGCCAGTCCGACCAGCCGAGGGCCTCTCGGGCGAGCTTGTTGAAGGCGTGCTTAAGGACCGTCTTGCGATGCTCCTTCGACACGTTATCGTGGGTGAGACGGCGTTCAATGGTGCCGAATAGGGCCGGGTTCTCCGCAGCCCACTTCGCCATGCGCGCTTCGTTCATCAGCGAGGTCGCCACCTTGTGGGCCACATGTGTCAGCGCCCTCCGGTCGCGGCCGATCTCGTCAAGCACGACCTTGAGCGTCAGGTAGGCGATGGCCTCGGCGTCCATGCCCATGAGGTAGTCCAGCGCGATCGGCCGGACGCCCCGCTTCTTGCGGCTCTTCTCGATGAAGTCTCTGATCTCGACGGCCACAGGCTCCACGAACCTGTTGAGTAGCTGGCGGACGGGTCGGAGGCGGGTCTCTTCCTGCGCTGCTCGGGCGTCCGCACTCAGTTGTCGGAAGCGTTGAACCCCAAGGTGGAGCATGTCCACTTCGAGGTCCATCTGGTCGAGCCAGCGGGGATGTGATGAAGGGTCGGCGTGGAAGTCTGCTGGTACATTGTCGAACACTTATTGAGCCCCCGCTCGAAGTGCCGCAGGTAGTCAAGCATCGGTCATGGTGGTCTACCTGCAGCGTTACGTGTTGGCCGCCGGTCGAGTCAGTCGTAGTGTTCGGCCTCGATCCTGGTGATGAAGTGGTGGATACCTCCAGCGCACTCCTCCCACCGATTGTCCCCCCACACGTCACACCTCACCGTCACGCCGACGCGGTACTCCGTCGAGCCATCGTGTATCGAGATGCCCTTCTCGGCCCCGATCACCTTCAGAACATGGGCGAACTCGGCGCGGCACTTCCGGCCAGTCGAGTTGGACCTCTTGGCCTCCTCGGGGATCAGCAGCTTGACGACCACGCCGTCCCGGCACTTCTTCCAGGCCGTGTAGGCACCTACCTCTGGGACGATTGAGACCCTGGCCGCCTCTACGGGCGGCAGGTTGGCGCGCGTGAGGTTGGCCCCGTAGAGGTTGGCCCGCGTGAGGTTGGCCCGCGTGAGGTTGGCCCCGTCGAGGCTGGCCCGCGTGAGGTTGGCCTCGTAGAGGATGGCCCCGTAGAGGTTGGCCCCGTCGAGGCTGGCCTGCGTGAGGTTGGCCCCGTAGAGGTTGGCGCGCGCGAGGTTGGCCTCGTAGAGGTTGGCCTCGTAGAGGTTGGCCCCGTAGAGGTTGGCCCCGTAGAGGTTGGCGCGCGTGAGGTTGGCCTCGTAGAGGTTGGCCTCGTAGAGGTTGGCCCCGTAGAGGTTGGCCCCGTCGAGGTTGGCCGATGCCTTGCAGGCAAGTTTGACGGCTTCGCCGAGTTGCTGGGCAGTGGTGAGGTCAGCGCTCACTTCCGCCTTGAAGAGGATGCGGCCGGTAAGCCACGACTTGATCTCAACGCTGATCTTCATAAGGAGGCCCCGAAGGTTGTTGCTACGTGAAGCAGTTTGATTTACGCAGAGCTACGCTGAGCATCGGACGTGGAGGAGGGCGGTGAACACCTCCACCTCTCACGAGGTATCGAGGCGGCCATTAGGCAGGAGCCGGAAGGCGCAATGCAGGGTGACACTGTTGGCCTCATCGTGCCGCTCCTCATGGAGGAACAGGCGGCCGGTCTTGGCGCTGCGCTCGAACCAGGAACGCTTGAGGGGGAGCTGTCGGAAGGCTGAGGGGGACATCGGGTAGTTCCTCTCTGGTACGCACTAAACGCGGGTCGGGCACTCATCGGGCACTTTGTGTGTCACACTCTGTGTGCCCGGAGGTATCTCTACTTGAAGGCGTAGCATCTGGCAACAGATAAATGCAACGCAATCACACATTCTTAGGGGTGGCAGGAAGGGCCTCGCTACGTCATCGCGTAGGTATCGAGAAGTCGTCGGCATTTTGCGGGGAGTGTCTACGAGGCCCATTCTATAAGGCTTTTAGCTACTTGGGTGTGCCCGATGTGTCCATTAGGTCAACCACACGGGACACATCTGAGGGCACATGGTGCGGGGCCTCGGGTCCAGGTTGGTAGCGAGCAGCCGTGAAGTAACCATCGTCCATCGCCTTCGCAAGAGGGCCGAGCCTCGAATGGTCCGACACGACGTAGGCCTCAGTGGTGGAGAGGTGGGCGTGCCGCATGAACTTCTGGATGTCCAGGATGTTGGCACCCATCTCGACGAGCCGAGTTGCCGTGGCGTGGCGCGTACAGTGAAACGTGAAGCCGGGATCATCGAGCAGCCCGAGGTGCTCGCGCATCTTCTCCCAACGCTTGCGGACTTCATCGTGGTGGAGGTGGGCTTCGAAGATGCGAGCGTTCGGCCGATTGCCTACGGCGGCGCAACGTTTCACCGCAACGGCCTGCGCCCTCTTGGTCAACGGCAAGGGCACCATGCTCGTCTCCGTCTTGAGGCCCTGGTGATCCCCCGAGCCTGGCTTGCGGATCGTCTCCACGGGCCACACCTGGCCGCGCCTATCGGACTGGTCGATGTCAATGAAGGAGCGGACTCGGAGCGCTGCGATCTCGCCAAGCCGGAGGCCCTGCTCGACGCCGAGTACGATCATGTCCTGCATGTCGATGTCCTCACGCTCTGCATAGAAGGCCAGCGCCTTGGCTTCCTCGGAGCGGGTGAGCGCGCGGTTGCGCTTCTTACTGCCCTTCGGCCGCGTGAACTTCGGCATGGCCTTGGCGAGCGGTGGCTTGGCCTCGATGCACTGGGTGTAGAGCCCGGAGAGGGCAGAGAGCTTGCGGCGGATGGTGGCCGGCGAGTTGTTGCGGACCGTGCGGAGGTGGGTGATCCACCGCCCCACATCCTCGGTCGTTACGTCATCAAGTAGGGTGGAGCCGCCCAGAAACTCAGCGGCCTCCTTGCAGCGCTCGATCGTGTCGCTGCCGGCGATGCTTGAGCCCCAGGCCCCCAGCTTGACGAGTGTCACGGCATCCTCGAACGTCCCGCGCCCCTTGGCGTGCTTGGGGCTTACCGACTTGGTGCCGGGGGCGGGCCAAGTGCCGAAGCGGCGGAGGGCGAGTTCAATCTCCAACTCCAATTCGAGAGCCTGCTCTTCGGTGCCCTTCAGTTGGGTGCGGACCCGTTCGCCTTTGCGCGTGACGCTGATCTGCCACGAGCCGCCGCGCTTCTTAACGCTCATTGCATCTCTCCTCGTTACCGGAACTGCTTGAACTCGCGGGGGATCAGGGCGAGCGGCACTGTGGGGCGCGGCGCGATGTAGACCACATCGTGCGGGCGAGATGCGGGTGCGAAGCCCACGACCGCGAAGGCGCCCCCGAATTCATCGTCGGTGTAGCAGCGCGCATTCGCCTGCACGTCGATGGCCTTGAGGCGGGCCGCCGCCTCATCAGGCGCCTCAGCGACCGGAGTCTCATCTACCAAGATAATGTATGTCATGTTCAAGACCTTGCGAGCAGGGCGAAGAGGGCAGCAGACGCCGCGAGATAGAATATCGCCACGGTGGCTATGGTGTGCTTGTAGTCATCCATCACCCACCTCCTGGGAGCACTGGGTTAAGCCTTCGGGCCTGCCTCCAGTATAGACGCGAGCCGCTCGATGAGCATTCGCCCCTTGCCGCTTAGCATCAGGTCCTTGCGGCGCTCGTCCAGGCGCGAGACCTTCTGCTCCAGCAATCCGGTGGCGGTAGGGAACCTCGTGGTCGGCGCGGACATCTTCTTCACCACCTCCGCCACGGTCGGATAGGGGAACGTCATACGGTCCGCCAAGTCGCGAGCCGAGATGCCTTCCTCGATATGCTGGAACTTCGCCACGCCCAGCAGCAGGAGCAGCCAGCCCACGGGCATGTCGCCATCCTCGCGGCGGACAACCTCCAGGGCGTGCTCCAGGCGGGACAACGAGCCGGGCCACGGGACAAGCCCCTGCCGGCGAGTAGGATCGCGCACCATGTGTATCTCCCGAGCCATCGTTGGGCGCGTGTGGCCGCAACCCGCCATTGGATGCTACGGGTTCGATGACCATACGCCTCTCGGGAGGGTGATACATGATGCTCGGGCCATGAGGAAGGGTCGCAGTCCTACCCCTGAAGTGGGATAGGCGATGTGTTGCGAATAGGTCGCAGGTGGTTACGGCTCGACGCCGGGCAGGCTGGCGAAGTCCGATACGGCCGTGACCTGCAACAGCTTGCGGGCCTGTAGCGCCGTGATGAGGGTATGGTGGTCCTTCAAGGCATGTTCGAGCCATTCGGCAGGGACCTTGAGGGTGGTGGAGCCTGCCCGACGCTTGGCGTGCACGATGGACCACAGGCCGGCTAGGGCAGTGTCCGTTAGGTGGAGCGGGTCGGACATCCTCAGTCCTCCACCGTATAGGCCAGCGCCCCACACTCGGGGCACTCTCCGGCCGGTTGCCATTCGTCATCCTCATCGACCCGTTCGTGGTAGCGCTTGATGTCCTTCACCTCGTCGATGTGGCCGCGCCATGAGCAGTCCGCGCACTCGACTGCCTTGCCCTCGTCGGCCGCCTCGTTCCATTCGTGCTGGCCAGGCGTCATGTCCGAATAGATGTAGGGTGTTCCATAGGTGCTCATGACAGCCCCTCCAGCATTGAGTAAATCCACAGATCGGCGCACCACATCGCCACCACGGCCAGCACGGTGAACGCGAGGCGAGGCGATATGTCGAGCGTGAGGGTGGACACGGTGGACGTTGCGGAGACTTGTTCGGTGGTGAGGTTGGCTTGGACGCTCATGCCTAGCCCTCCACCGCTACGGGCTGGCGACGCTCCATAACGTCATCATACTGAGAGGCCCAATAGTCGAAGAACTCAGCGAAGCGCGCGCGGGTCCAACACTCGCCTAGCTCGTCGACCTCATCGACTGCCTGCACTGCAGCATCGCCTTGCATGTGTACGTCCGCGCCGTCGTGCTTCCGTGTCAGGACAACGAAGAGGGCATTTCGCGTTGTCTCTAGCTTGTACCTGTCAGTCTCAGTGTGAAGTGCCATCGTCCTATCTCCTTCCCCAGTCGCCCATTGCGCTGGCCTAGTCCCCCTCAGGTCATCGAACCCGAGGGAGCAAAGGGCATTGCCCCGTAGTGGTACGGGATGGCGTAGTGGTTAGATAGCCTGATGGACTTCGAAGCCCTCACGGTGAAGCTGGCTGTCCCAACTGAGGCCGCTGTCCGCCTTCAAAGCCCTAATGAACTTGTCATGGTCGGACGGGATGCCATCCTCAGCAATGGCGCTGCCTTTGACTGCGTTGGCGATCGCGGCGGACCGCTTGTCATATCCGTAGCCGGTGGCTGAGCCCCGGAGCATCTCATCGCCGTACCAATGCACGTAGGCATAAAGCCTGCCCGCGCCGTCCTGCGGGAACTTGATGGCGATCTTGCCCACCTTCTCACTGCCCATCATAACGATGTAGGCCGCGACGCAGGCAAAATGCTTGTCGTGCTGTTCGTAGACCTTGGAAGCCATTGTCCTATCTCCTCTTAGATTGATACGTGATCCCGTTGCATTACTCGAAGTAAATCAGCCCGTCGTCGCCCCTGTAGAGGTAGACTTCCCGGTACCTACATGCGGCCGACAAGCGGTCGCGCAAGCCCTCAGCGTCCAGCGGCTTGCGATCCCAAAAGCCCACACCATGGCCGTTGCGGGTGAACCAATAGTCGCGGCCAGCGGATGCGGGATCGTAGCCGATGCGGTCATAGGCTTGGGCGAGTAGGGATGCGTTGGCCTGTTGCCATGCCATGCAATCGGCCGTGATCTTGGCGAGGGATATGGGCGCGATCTCAGCGACCGATGCGTCATCGCCGAGTCCATCGGCTTCCTGATCCGGACCGGTATCCGTGAAGAATGCCGCTTCGATATAGCCCTGCGTGAAGTCATCAAGGCCCGCGTAGGCTAGTGCGCCTTCAGGGCTGCCCATGTCGAGGATGAACGCGGGCATGCTCACTCCTCCCTTGCGGTCTGTTCGATGAACTCTGCCTCAGTCAGTCCATGAAACTCCAACGCGTTGGAACCATGTATCAGGCTAAAGCTCGCAGACGATGCTCCGTGCCGCTTGATGTGCGCCCACAGCGGCCGAATGCGGACTTCCCGGAATAGGCTGGCCGGCATGTTATAGGTCTCAAGCTCTGATCGGATCATGTCCGCAAGCTCTTTGCGCGTCGTGAACTCATGAGCGCCGCCATGGCTATCGGGCATGTAACAGCCTGACAGGCCAAAGGTGATGGCGTAGCGGGCGACTGGCTTAGGCATGTCAGCCCCCCGCCTTGATCGCGCGGGTGATCGCCAGTTTGGCCGCGTGGAGGGGCTTGAAGCCGCCGAGGATGGTGCGGTCGGGCCGTTGCACCTGGCATTCCAGCTTGGCTAGGTATCCGTGAATGAAGTAGCCCCGATAGCTTTCAGTGAACATGGTGTCTCTCCTCTAGTTGATTGCTACGTGATCCCATTGCATCTAGCTAAAAGCGAAAGGTTCTAATCCCCCTCGCCATCCGCTGCTCATCGTTCGGGGCATCGGCATGCTCCCGCTCAATGCTCGGGTTCTTCGCTTCGCAGTCCGCATCCGTGTCACACTCAATGACAGGTAGCACGGTCACGAGCGTGAAGCTGGCCGGATGCTGAGCCATCAAGCTGGCTGCGATCCCTGTGACGGTGCCGCATGTGAACGAAACGGCGACCGATAGAGACAGCATGGTGCGGGCATAGGGTGCTGATGTGAGCATGTGGGTTAGGCCTCCAAGCGCGCGAGCAGGTATTGCCGCGCCATGCGGGCAGCGCTTATCGGTGTGGCTGCGCGATAGGTCCCGACTGAAACGCAAAGAGTGCAGCCGGGGCGGACCGCGCCCCATTGAAAGGGCTCAATGCTTGTGCAGGCGCGGCCTTTGATCCGCACGAACAACGTATCGCAGCCCCAGGGTGAGCCATCGCTATAGCGCTTGGTCTCGCGCCTGAATTGGAAGCGGCCTGCTGTCCGCCATTTGTTTTTGCGGCTCGCCATGTCAGCGGTCCTTCAGGCGGCGGTTACGCTCTTCCATATCCACAATGTCGCCCGACGGGACCATGCGGAACATGCCATCGCCTAGAGGATCAGCACCATGATCCCGCCCCGTGTTGATACTGATCGGCTTACGCAACAGGCTGCCGCGCTCGTCCAGGTCATAGCCTCCAAGCACCGTCATTCGCTGAGCCATCTTCCATCTCCCTTGTGAGCCGTGAGTGCTACGGCATGCCCGTCTATACGGGATCACGTTGCAACCTGTCAAAGGAAAACATTCGGGCACGTTGCATTGCCCTTGATGGTGGACCCGCGCGCCTCGCGTTGAGTGTCATTGAGCAATGGCCTTATGTGTTGTCTGTGTTGATCTGGCGGACAGAGTGACCGGGAACGATGCGACCGATATTGAGGAAGCCAAGCGAGCCTGAGTGCGCGCCGAGTGGAGCTCGCGGGCCTGCCCGATGGTGAGCTCACAGGCTGCTAGAAGTCTCCAATGTATTTCTTGAGTGCCGAGCCTGCCTGCATTCGAGCCTGTTGTGTGCCCGATGGTGTGCCCGATGGTGGGTGTGGAGGCCCGGACGCGGTATCCGCATGGGGCAGGCACCCCCAGGGGGGAAGATCGCCATTTGCCACGGGGGGACTACCCTGTTCGGGACGTAACCCATTTTCACTCCAACCCGGTCACTCTGCCCGCCAGTCGCCACTGCCTTGAGGAGGGCTGCTCTGTGGGGGTGCCTTATGGCTGCTACCTAGAGCTAAGAGGAGGGGGTGGGTTCCCCACCTCCATCTGCCCTCTGAGGCCGGCTCTAAGCAGGACCTTCAGGGCTGCTCTGTTCATCCCCTCAGGTATATCCATGAAGCTCGTCGTCTGAGGCCAGTAGAGCACCCTATTGATTTGCAGCGGACCAGCCGCCAAAGCAGCCCCCCATCTAGCCCCACCGCCCGGCCAACCCAAAGCACCCAACCGATACCCCTCCAGGAAGCCCTCAGGCGGCTCAGGAAGGGGCACCGGCAGGTGCTCAGGTACATGGGTGGCGGAGGAAGCCCGAAGCCCTCCAGCGGGCTCCTAATGGCCTCCTAGAGCCTACCGCCCGGTCGGCCGACTGTACGGCCCTCGGATGCCCTTCACGTAGGGTGCGAGTTCCGGGCAGAGGATCACGTTGGGCGGGACCATCGAGAAGCAGCCAGCCTTAGCCAGGCCCACGGGACTCCACCCGGCCTCTGAGAAGCCCTCATGCTCCACGCGGAAAGCCATCTCAGGGTGGGCCTCCGCATACTGCATGAAGCGCTCCACCTTGTCCTGCATCACTGGGACTTCGACGGTAACGGGGAGGTGATAGGCACCATCACCGCGCAACCCCTCGTAGTCCTTCAGGCAGCCGATCGCGCGGACCAAGTTCGCCTCAGCCATGTGCCATTTCCCCTGTGATGCCCCAGAAGTCTCGGGCCATTTGACGAGCCCACACGGGATCGGTGTTGCAGGCGATCTGGCGAAGCAAAGACTCGGCTCTCGACGCTCGATAGAGGAGCACGTCCGAGGGATCACCGCCGTAGGTGTGAGCGTCGTACATCACCCGCCACAGGGGCTTGTTCTTCGCTTCAGGAATTCGGCCTTGGGCCGTCACTTCCGCCATCTCTTGGCTCCTTCCTTGCCCGTCCTCCGGGCTGCTCCTTGATCCCGGCCATACGGGTCCTTCAGGCCGACTTGCCCGTCCCCGAAGTGCCTCTCCCAGAACTGCTGCTCACGGTGCTCCGCCTCCCGTTGGGCCAGCACTGCGGGATCAACAGACAACACGTTCTGCCAGGCCTCCACGCCCATCGCGAGGGTATCGAGGCGATCGTCATTCGGCAGGCTGCCCCGCTCCTTCGTGATGTGCGACATCTGGTAGAAGAGGCTGAGCCTCTGCTTCCGGTCGGGGTGCCGCTTGTCCGCCTCGATGTGGTCACGGACGATCAGCTCCTTGGCGACCACGAGACGATGCTGGTTCATCACCGGCTCCAGCGTGTCGATGATCCGAAGCTCCTTCTGGACCACCGAGTGGTGCACGTCCTCGATCAGCGGCCGGGCAAGCTCCCAGTCGTTGGCTCGGGCTGCCCTGCGGCGCTCCTCCTCGGCCTTGTAGACACGCTCCACCACAGGCCGCAGCAGCGCGGTGAACATGCCGCCCCCGTAGTTGTCCTCGACGACCACATGCGTCACCCGGAACTGCAGCATCTTCGTTGCGATCCCCACGAGCGTGGCCTCGTCGAAGCCTGCCGTGAACCCCCCGGCATCCTGCAGGAAGATCGTCCCGTGCAGCGCCGAAGTGATACTGTATGCCGTCTCATCGCCGCCCCGGCCGGACGGGTCCACCGCCATCTTGACGCCGAGGTACTCCGTGTAAACCTCCGAGACAAACACGGGGGAGTAGTACTGGTCCCCGTTGAAGCCCATCACTGGGAGGTCGGGGATGGCGGTTCGAGGATCAGCGGCCCACGCCAGGCTCTCCGGACCACGGTGCTGATCGAGCGACATCACCACGAGGTCCTTGAGCTTCAGGGGGAACCGCTCGGCATCTTCAAGCCGCGTATCCAACTGGAACTGCAGCGCGAAGCCCGAGGCCCCGTACTCAAGGCGCTTGCCGTGAACGTCCTTCGGGGAGAAGCGACCACCCTCCGTGCACTCGCCCACCGCCGCCCCTCTGCGCTTCATGCGCCGGATCGAAGGTGCCAGCCTGGCGCCGTAGTACTCCTCCTGCTTGTCGTCGGGGATCAGGAAGGGGAAGTACCTGATGGTGTACCCTCGATCGGGGAGGAGGCTATAGACCGACTGTTCACTCTGAGGCGTGCCAAGGTATCTGATCTTGCCACCCGGCTTGATGATCGCCGAGAACTCCTTGATGGCCTCGGAAAGCCTGGCCCTCGTGGCGACCGTCAAGGCGTTGCTTGCCGTCTCGATGTCGTCCGGCACGATGATGTCCGCACGGTTGCCCGCGAGCTGGCCGAACACACCCAGCGCGGTAACACTCGGCTGCTTGTCGGGACGAGCCCCGCGTACGTCGAACGCAAGGGCACTCTGCCGATCGCGGTTCTCCGGCTTGAGGACCTGGAGCAGCGGCATCTCGTAGATCAGGTCGAGGCAGAACTTGACGAACTTACCCGCCTCAGTCTGTCCGGCCGAGACCACGAGGATGCGCTTGTTGCTGTCCCGGTACAGCTCCCACAGGACGTAGGCCACGGTGATCCAGCTCTTGCCTACACCACGGAAGCCAGCGACCCACAGGCGCTCCTCATCGCTCGCGATCTCCTTCGCCATGTCCAACTGGATGGGCGTCGGCTCAGGGAGGTTGAGATGCTTCCAGACGGCCCACAGGAACTTGCGGAAGTCGAGCTTGAAGGGGTCGTCGGTGGGGGCTGGGAGTGCTGCCTTGGTGGCCGGGGACCTGGCGAGGTCTGCTAGGCGCTCCTCCGCGATGGCCTGCTCGGCGAGGAGGGGATCAAAGACAGTGGGGGTAGTAGAGGCCTCAGCCACCACCCATCACCCTACGACCACCCCCGAGCCCTCCTCGTCGCCCTCGGACTTCCGGTAGTCCTTGATCTCGTCGTCGCTCATCTCGGTGACAACGAGGCCCTGCTCCTCGGCCATCTCCTTGGCGAACTTGTCGAACACCATGAGGCTGGCTTTGAGTGCCTCGGGGGAAGGGCCAACGTCCGGGGAGAGGAAGGAAACGGCAGGTACCATCTCCATCTTCGTGCCGTCGTCGTCGAGGTTGTAGAACTTGCGGATGCGGACTTCGATGGTCACTGCTGGTGCGTCCCTTCGACACCCCGGCGCATGCGCTCAAGGGTGCGTTGCTGAAGCCAGTGCATGGCCTCCTCGATGTGGGTGAGGGCGCAGGCATTCGCCTTGCACGCGAAGGGTCCCTTCTGGAAGGACCGCAGCCGGTCGGCCACGATGGCGAGGAGGAC
>Ga0075012_10003120_pt1 | contig 15991 bp, 12 predicted proteins | sample All_14_2_FD_71474 | JGI IMG/M metagenome (GOLD analysis project Ga0075012, IMG submission 71474) | Freshwater microbial communities in response to fracking from Pennsylvania, USA - Allegheny Zone_MetaG_DW_15 | ecosystem: Environmental > Aquatic > Deep subsurface > Groundwater > Drilled... | reverse complement strand
GTTCAGGTGAGCGGCCCGCGATGACGACCCGCATACCGTCGGCGTGCAGGCGCCGGGCGATCTCGGTGCCGATTCCCGACGTGGCGCCGCTGACGACGGCGACCGATGCTTTCGTGCCCATGGAAACCTTTCCCGTTGATCGTAGATTGTCTACAATTCGGCTCATACTAACCATGCGCGTGGCGGATCGACCAGCAACCCGCCATCGGCGGGCACGCGACGCGGAGGGACTTGGATGGCAGGACAACCTTTCGGGACGGCTTCCAGTAGTGAGCCGGTGCGTTGCTGACCGGTGCTGCGGACGGGGCCGACCTCCGCGCCGACGGCATCTTCGGTGCGCTTGCCGCCGCCCAGCGCCGCGGTCTGGTCTCGGCGCAGGAGATCACCGAGATGGCGCTGGACCGCATCGCGGCCGCCGCAGACCTCAATGCCGTGATCGCGCTGGACGCGCCCGGTGCGCTGCAGGCAGCACGGGCGGTGGACCGGCGCCGCGCAGCCGGGGAGCACCTCGGCGTGCTGGCCGGGCTGCCTGCGGTGATCAAGGACAACATGGACGTGCGTGGCCTGCCGACTACGCACGCCTCCCTGCTGTGCGCCGGTGCTGCGCCCGCGGACCGAGATGACGTCACGGTCGCCCGGCTGCGCACGGCGGGGGCGGTCATCCTCGGCAAGTCCAATCTCTCCGAGTTCGCGATGGAAGCGATCAGCGACAACCCGGTATTCGGGGGCACGCACAATCCCTGGCGGGCCGGGGTGTCGCCGGGTGGCTCCAGCGGCGGGTCTGCCGCCGCCCTGGCCGCGGGTCTGGTGCCGCTGGCCACCGGCACCGACGGCGGCGGCTCCGTCCGGATCCCCGCGGCACTGTGCGGTCTGCTGGGGCTCAAACCGACCAGTGGTCTCACCGGTGCCCGGCCGGCCCGACTGCCACTCGAATTGTCCTCTGCCGGAACGATGTCGGCCACGGTGGCAGATCTGCGCACGCTGGCGAAGCTGACCCTCGGTCCGGTTCCGGGCGACCCGTCGTGTGTCTACGGACCCGACCCCGCAGTCGCGGACCGCCCGCTGGGCACGCTCTATGCGACCACCCGGGTGGCCGGCAGTCGTCGCCTCGACGCCGGCGTCGAGGCGGTGTTCAGCGCGGCCGTGGAGTCCTTCGGGCGTGCGGTCGGGCGTGCGGTGCGCTGGTTGGAGCCCGGGCTGCTCGACAGTGCCGCCGACGTGGTGTGGGCCACCATCTACGCCCCCGAGGACATCTTCGCCATCGGCGCCGACCGTTTGCGCGAGCATTACCACCGATTGGACCCGCGAGTGCTGGAGTGGGTGGACCGCGGGCTGTCGGGCACCCTGGAGGGATATCTGGCCGCCCGCAGAGCGCGCATCGATTACGTCCTGCGCCTCGATGAATTGCTCGACGTGGCGAACCTCTTGCTGACGCCGACGATCACCGCCGGCCCCTATCCGGTGGCTGGACCGTCCGCCGGGGGCGAGCTGATCCCCATCGATCTGTTCAACACCGCGGCGTTGAACCTCACGGGTCACCCGGCGTTGAGCGTGCCCGCCGGGTACGTGGACGACGTACCGTTCGGCCTGCAAATGGTCGGCCCGCGCGGTAGCGACCGGTGGCTGATCGAATTGGCCGGCCGGTGGGAGCAACACCAGCCGTGGCCGCTGTGTGCGCCCGGCTACCACGTCTTTCTGCCGCCCACCGGCTGACCCGATCTCACAGCACGATGCGGGGATCCGCGGTCGCCTGCAGAATGTCGACGACGGTGTTGATCGCGACGTAGCCCGCGGCCAGGATCAAAACCACTCCGGCCGTGGCGGGGAAGTCGTCGACGGGAATGCTTAGGGCGACGTACTGGCCCAAACCCGGCCAGGCAAAGACGGTTTCGACGACGAGCACGGCCGCGAACATCAGTCCGAGTTGCAGTCCGGCCATCGAGAGGGCTGGGCCCACCGCGTTGCGGATCACGTGGCGGGTCATCACCGCCAGTTCGCCCAGACCCACCGATCGCGCGGTGCGCACGTGATCGGATACGAGTGTGGTCAGGATCGAGGAACGCAGTACCCGGCCGATCGCCAGCGCCGGCCCGAGCGCCAGCACCCCGGCGGGCAGCAGCAGGTGGGTCCACGCGTCGGCCAACACGTCGACGCGGCCGTGCACCGCCGAGTCGACCAGGAGCATGCCGGTCGGGCCGGTGGGTGCGTCGGGGATGGCGGTCCGGCCGGTGGCCGGCAGCACGCCCAGATACTTGTAGAACACGATGATGCCGGCGATCGCCACCAGGAACGACGGAATCGCACCGCCCACGGTGAGGATCGCGCGGAAGACCCGTCCACCCGGCCACCGCAGCGCGCTGGCCACCGCGAACAGCGCAGCGAGCAGGAGCGCGAACGTGAAGGCGACGATGGTCAGCTCGGCGGTGGCGGGAATGAACATCCCGAGATCGGCCTGCACGGGCCTGCCGGTGCGGATGGATGTCCCGAGATCGCCGTGCACGATGCCACCGAGGTAGCGGAAGTATTGGACGGCGACCGGGTCGTCGAGCCCGAGTTTGGCGCGGGCGGCATCGACCACCGCCTGGCTTGCGCCGGGTCCGAGCCGGGCCCGCACCGGGTCACCGGTGGAGAACCGCTGCAGCCAGAACATGACCGCGGTGAGGATCATCATGATCAGCGCCGCGGCGCCGATCCGTTTGAGGATCAGGGCGAACACGCTGACTCCTTAGCGCCGACGAACGAAGGTGTTGATGCCGTCGCCACTGACCGTTGCGACCAGCGAGAGCAGGCCGACGGTGACACCCGGGACCACCGGGATCCACCAATTATTCAGCAACGCAGACATATTGCGCGCAGTGTCGGCACCGAGCTCGGCGGCTGGGGCGGGTGCGCCGAGCCCGAGGAAGGACAGCGCCGCCAGCGTCAGGATCACGTTGCCGACATCCTGGCTGGCCGCAACCACCGATGACGGTATGACACCAGGCAACAGATGCCGGAGCACCAGGGATACCGGGCCTGCCCCGGCCAGTCGGGCGGCCTCGACGTGCGGTCGTGCCGCCAGCGCCGCCACCTCACCGCGCACGATGCGGGTGTAGTAGGGCCACCATACGATGGAGACCGCGATGAGGGTGTGCAGCAGGCTGGGCCCGAGTGCGGCGACGATCGCCACCGCCAGCAGCGGTGCGGGCAGCGCGAGGAATCCGTCGGTGATCCGCATCAGGACGGTGTCGATCCGGCCGCCGCTGGCTCCGGCGATCAATCCGATCAACCCGCCGACGAGCAGTCCGAGCGCGACGATCGCCAAGGCTGACAGCCAGCTGGTCTGAACACCGAACAGCGCCCGGCTCAATAGGTCCCGGCCGTTGTCATCGGTGCCAAAGATGTGCCCGGGCGACCCCGGTGGCAGTCCGGGATCCCCGGCGATCGCGCCGGCCGGGTACGGCGCAAACACCGACGCGAACAGCGCCACCGCGGTGATGAGCACGAACGCACCGATGGCGGTGACCGCCCCCGCCTTGTTCAGTGATCCCAGCACGCGTCCGGTCCGGGTGCGTACGGGTGCGGCGAGTACCGCTTCCGAGACCACCATCAGTGACCTCCCGGGGTGTAGGACGTCGCGATGTCCTCGGGCAGATCGACCACGGTGGGCCTGCCCGGAACGGATGCGATGAGCTTCTGGGTGTAGGGATGCTGTGGATCGTGGATGACCGCTTCGGACTCGCCGATCTCGGCGATCTCCCCGAGATACATGACCGCGATCCGGTCGGCGACCACGCGTGCCACGGCGAGATCGTGGGTGACGAATACGACGGTCATCTCGAACTCACGGCGCAGATCGGCGATCAGGTTCAGTACGGTTGCCGCCAGCGAGACGTCCAGCGCGCTGGTCGGCTCGTCGCACAGCAGGACCGAGGGCGGCACGACCGTGGCGCGCGCCAGCGCGACCCGTTGTCGCTGCCCACCGGACAATTCATGCGGTCGCGCATCGAACACCGTGTGCGGCAACCCGGCACGATCCAGCGCCCGCAGCGCCTGGGCCTTGCGCTCGGCTGCGCCCACGCCTTGATGACGAAGACGTTCCGTGAGCATGGACCCGACGGTGAGCCATGGCGTCAGCGAGGAGCCGGCGTCCTGGAACACCATCTGCGTCGGCGTGGTGATATCCCGGTCGAATTGTCCCGTGTACGGGGTGAGCCCCGCCATGACGCGCAACAGGGTCGACTTGCCGGAACCGGACTCGCCGACGATCGACAGGCATTCACCTTGTCGTAGTTCGAGATCCAGACCGCGCAGTGCCTCGAACGGCGGCTGGCGCCGACCACGGCGGCGGCGCTGCCGAAAGGTGACCCGCAGATCGCGCATCGTCAGCACGGAGCCAGCGGGAGGTGCTTCGCCGGCGGCACCGGGTGCCAGTGGCGCCCCGTCGGAATCCGGGTCGGCATGGGCATGGCGCAGCACGTCTGCGGTGTCCACGAAGCAGGCGACAGCATGGTCGGCGCCGATCTCCTCGAGCACCGGAACATCGCGTGAACACGCCTGGTGTGACAGCACGCAACGTGGTGCGAAAGAACACCCCGGTGGCACATCACGCGGATCGGGCGCGCCACCTGCCAGCGCGGGCAGCGGCCGGTCACGCGCTGTATGCAGGGACAGGCGTGAGCGCAGCAGACTCACCGTGTAGGGGTGTGACGGTGTGTTGAGCACGTCGTGGGTGGGGCCCTCCTCGACCACCCGGCCGGCGTACATCACTGCGATCCGATTGCTGATCTCGGCCGCCACCCCAAGATCGTGGGTGATGAGCAGAATGCTGCAGCCCAGCTCATCGCGCAGATTGGCCAGCAATGCCAGCACCTGGGCCTGGACGGTGACGTCCAGGGCGGTCGTGGGTTCGTCGGCGATCACCAGCGAGGGGTTGGACGCCACGGCCATCGCGATCATCACCCGCTGTCGCAGCCCGCCGGAGAGTTCGTGCGGGTAGCGGTTCATCCGTTGCTCGGCCTCGGGAATTTGCACGGCCTTGAGCAGATCCAATGCGGCCGAACGGGACCCGGCCGCCTCGGTGACCTGACTGCCCACCTTCATGGTGGGGTCCAGGGATGTCATCGGGTCCTGGAACACCGCACCCAGGTGTGCCTTGCGGCAGCGGCGCCTGGCCCCCGCGGCGGCCGAGACCATATCGGTGTCGACAACGGTCGCCGAACCAGAGAGCCGCGGGGCCGATGCGTCGGGCAGCAGACCCAGCAGCGCATTGCCCAGAACGCTCTTACCCGAACCGGATTCGCCAACCAGACCCACGATCTCGCCGCGCCCAATGGTGAGGTCGATGCCGTGTAACACCGCCATTTCGCGGCCGTTGCGGGTCAGATGGACGCGTAGGTCACGCACCGAAGCGGTCGGTGACCCGTCGGGGGGTCGGTCCTCGACGCTGGAGTCCAGCAGATGCTGCGGGGCCATCTTCTAACGCACCTCAGCCCTGGTCTGCCTTGTACTGCAGGCTGGCAAAGTTGGTGTCCCACATCCATGCCGGCTGGTGTTTCCAGTTGCTGTAGCCCTTGCGGGCCGCTACCGAGTCGTAGACATCGCTGATGTTCACCCAGCATCCTGACGCTTGGTAGGCCTTGGCGGACTGGATGTAGAGAGCCTCGGACTTGGCCGGATCGGGCTCGGTGCTGCCTGCGTCGAGCAGTCGGTCGGCCTCGGGGACTGAGCAGCGCAGCAGGTTCACCGCGGCATCGGTGTACTGGTAGATCCGTGACCAGGTGTCGGGGTGTGCGGCATCCGGATTGAACAGGGTGACCAGCAGATCGGGACGCTGTTCGGGATGGTCGCCGAGGGCGAAGAACTGCGATGCCGGCACGTCGCGGATCGTCGCGGTCAGTCCGGCATTCTGCAGGACGACCTGCAGTTGGTTGGTCAGTGCGCGCACGGTACTGTCACCGGCTTGGTATCCGATGACGACCTCGCCGCCCTTGGCGCCGATCTCGGCGAGTTTGGACGTGTCCAGTGCTGGTGCATCGGTCACCGCACCGTCGGGCAGCATGCCGTTGGGGTAGTACTGCGTGGACGGGATGCCCTGATCACCGAAGACGCTCTTGGTCAACGCTTCTCGGTCCACCGCGGCGTTGAGCGCGGCGCGCGCCTCGGGCGGTCCGAAAATGGGCGACTCGGGATTGACCATGACGAGCGCCTTGATGAGTGCCTTCTGATGGACGACCTCGGTATCGGGGCCCTTGCTCAGCGCTTCGTAGTCGGACTTGGACAACCCGTGCAAGACCATGTCGAGTTGGCCGTTGTCAAGTTGCAGTCGCTGAACGGCGGTGTCCGCGATGACCGGGATCTCGACGGTCTGGATCTGCGGTGCTTCGCCCCAGTAGTTCTTGTTGGCGGTCATGGTGTATTTGCTCGAGGGGACAACGGTGGTCAGCTCGTAGGGTCCGGTGCCGGCCGAGTGTGCTCCCAGCCAGGCCGTAGCCCGGTCACCGTCGACGGCGTGTTCTGCCACGGCGGTGGGGCTGGTCATCAGCGGACCGTAGGGCGATGCCAGATAGTGCAGGAACGCAGCGACCGGCTTCTTCAACGTCACGACGAATGTCTGGGCATCGGGGGTTTGCATATCGACGACGTCGGCCAGCATGTAGGCGGGGCCCGCGGCCATGTAGATCCGGCGCTGGAAGCTGGCCTTGGCGGCCGCCGAGTCGAACGGTGTGCCATCGCTGAACTTGACCCCGTCACGCAGCGTGAACGTGTAGGTCAGCCCGTCCGGCGAGACGGTCCAGTCGGTCGCGAGCAGCCCCTCCAATTCGGTGGACTCGTTCGCATACTGCAGCAGCCCCTCATAGGCGGAGGTCATGATGAGCAGTCCGTCGGGTTGGTAGTAGACGTCGGGGTCCAGCGGGGGAGGATCGGCGATGATCGGCGTACGGATGACGGAGGCCGAAGCGCCGTTGTTGGCGGGGCCGTTGTTCGCGCCGGAACAGGCGGCGACACCGAAGACCAGGGTGCCGGTGGCCAGGATGGCGGCGATGCGCGTCGCATTCATTTCGTGAAAGCTCCTGAGATGGAATGGATATGGAATGAGATCACCGTTGAGGTGCAGGCTCCGGTGTGTCGACATCAGTTTTGACACAGCATGTTTCGTGAATGTATCGTGGCAGTTACCGAGGTGATATCAATTCAGCAAACTCACTAGCGGCAAGGGCGCCCGATGCAATGGGATGCCACCGAGCTACATCGGGCAGAAAATCACAGGTATCTTGCTGGTAATTAATCTAATTAGAATCTTTGCCGCCAGCGTCATAGGTCGCCTAGGCCAAGGGGTCGCGTCAAACAGCTAACATGCCACACGTGTGACAGCTAACTTCAGAACGTAGGCCAGGTGACACTTCGGCATATGCGTGCCCCTAAGTTGCCTTGGTAAGTCGGCGGGGTTCGGTGGCCCTTTGCCCCACCCTAACAGGATTGCTGATTGCTAACAATCTGTAGTATTGCGTACCGCGGCCCGTCGCGCTGGTGTTTGGGCGTACTAATCGGTCGCTTCTGCGAAACGCCCCCGGGTGGAGATCGTGCATACTCGCCCGCGATGGACCGCTTGCCGACCTCCACAGTCGGAGCACGGCTGTGGTCGCGGGCGGGTTTCCGTTTCCGCTGCGTCAGGCACGGGTCGAGGTGCATGTTCGGAGAGTGGTGGCTGCCATGTCGGGAGCGGTCGGACCGGGAATCATGGTTGCGGGTCTCAGGCATCGGAGTCCGCCGTCCACGTCGGTTCCAGCGCCGCCATCAGCCGGCGCAGTACGTCCCTGATATCTGCGATCCGTGAAGCGTCCAAAGCGGCCGCCAGTTGATCGATCTCCAGACCGGCGAGCACTGCAAGGATCAGCCTCGCGTCGGTGTTCGGACTCGGTGATCCCAAAGCCCCGACCACGGCTTGCAGCTGCGCGTTGAGCATCGTCTGCCAGGCGGCGGATGCCTCGGCGAGCGACGCGCGTCGGACGGCGGCGATGGTGAACTCGTACTCGGCAAGCAGTTGCTCGCGGCTTTCGGTCAGCCCGCCCACGACGAAGTCCCCCAACCGATCGGCGAGTATTGCCGCCGTGGGGCTGTCGCCCATCCGGGTGATCGTCCGGGTGATGCGCGCCGTCTCTCGCTGGATGTGCCGCTCGAAGGCGACGTTGATCAGGTCGTCCTTGCCTGCGAAGTAGTAACCCACTGCGGCTAGCGGTATCCCCGCCTGCGCAGCCACAACCCGCATCGACAGTCCGGCGATGCCCACCTGGCCAACCACTGCGAGGGCGGCGTCGATGATCGCGTTCTTGCGGGCGATACCCCGACGGCTCGGCGGGGCCTTCGCCGGAATCTCGGGAAGATCGCCGAAGATGTTGTTCGGCATCACTTTTCGCGCCCCTTGGTCGGTCATGGTTGGCTTCCGCTCATCCGAGCGTCTGGTGGCCAGCGGCCGCACCGACCCAGGCGCCTACGTTGGCTCCGAGATCGTCGACCGAATAGCCACCCTCCAGGATCGCCAGTACCGGACGACTGAGTTGCGCGAAGGCCCGACCGATGAGGACGTAGTCGTCGGTGTCGATGAGCGCGTCGCCGGCCGGATCTCCGCGGTACGTGTCGAACCCCAGCGACACCAGTACCACCCCGGGGTCGTGATCGGCCACCGCGGTCAGCGCCTGCTCGACCAGCTGGATGTACTCCGGACCCTCGATGCCCGCGCCGAAGGGCAGATTGAGGGTGGCACCTCGGCCGCGCCCGGAACCGGTCTCCTCGGCGTAACCGGTGAAATAGGGGTAGCTGCGGTCAGGGTGCCCGTGCAGCGATGCGTAGCTCACGTCGTCGCGTTCGTAGAAGATTGCTTGCGTGCCGTTGCCGTGGTGGAAGTCGATGTCGACAATGGACACCTTGTCCACACCCTGGTCGCGCAGCCACTGCGCAGTGATCGCGGCGTTGTTCAGATAGCAGCCTCCCCCGAATGCGTCGGTCGAAACGTGATGACCGGGAGGCCTGCTCACTGCGACGGCGAGCTTCGCTCCATGAAGCACGAAGTCGGCGGCGGTCAGTGCACTGGACACCGAGCCGACGGCGGCCCGGTAGGTGTCGGGTCCGACGCCGGTGATCGTGTCGAAACAGTACTGCCCGAACGCCCCTGCCTGGTCGGCCCGCTTCGGCGGCGTGCCGGGTGCGTGCAGCCCGGGGTGGCAGAAGGTATCGGCGAACAGCAGTTCTACATCGTCGCCGGGGTGCGTCCCGTCCTTCCACGCACAGGACAGAAAGTCGACCAGCGCGACGTCGTGTACCCGGCTGATCACGGACCTGAGCGCGAAGTCTGCACGCGGAGCGTGCATCTCGACACCGTCGATACGTCTCAGCGCCTCATCGACCACTCCCATCCTGGCGACGGTGTCGTAGGCGGGAATCGGCCGACCGCACTGGACCTCGACTGCCGGGCGGTGACCGCCGTGGTCTGGGTTGCCGACCACGGGGATGGCGACGGAATTGCCGGTGGGGGTCACGGTGTGGTCCCTCCGAATACGTAGCCGATGGTGCGGGTGTGATCAGGACTCATTGAGACAGCTCCCTGAATTCGCGTCGTTCGCGCAATACCTGGTCCAGGGCTGACAGGAAGCGATCCGCATCCGAGACTCCCACACACAACGGAGGTTTGACCTTGAGGACATTGCCGTGCAGGCCGGTGGGTTGCACGACACAGCCCAGCTGGAGCAACCGTTCGCAGATGGCTGCCACGTCCGCGTCGGGCAGCGGAGTGCTGGTCCCGTCACCGACCACCAAATCGATGCCCTGGTAGAGGCCGCAGCCGTACACCGCGCCGATCTCAGCGTGCCGGCCTGCCAGAATGGCCAACTGTGTGCTCAAGTGGGCACCGATCTCGGCCGCGTTACGTTGCAAACCTTCGTCGGCGATGATGTCCAGCACGGCCGAGCCGATCCGGCAGGAGACGGGGTTGCCGGCCGGGGTGGAGAAGAACGACGATCCGGCGGCGAACGCCTCGGCGATCTCGTGTCGGCACGCTACAAAGCCGACCGGGTGGCCATTTCCGGCCGCCTTGGCCGTAGCGACGATATCCGGTACCGCATCCTGGCTCTGGAACGCCCAGAACGTCTTTCCAGTACGGGCATAGCCGACCTGCACCTCATCGGCGATGCAGACGCCACCGCGACCGCGGACGATGTCGTAGGCCCCGGGCACGTAGCCCGGCGGTGGCAGCACTCCGCCGAGGCTGCCCATGATGGGTTCGTGCACGAATGCGGCCAGGCCGCCGGCGTCGGCGGCGCGGTCGCAGGCCATCGTCAGCGAACGCAGATACGGCTCGGGCCGTCCGCCGTGTCGCCCCCGGTATGGATCCGGGCAGTCCGCGACCTGGACCCTGGCGGCCAGCTCTGCTTGCCAGTCGGGCCGGTCCCCGGGCATGGTGCACAACTCGAACGCCTCGGACGTCCAACCGTGATAGGCCCCCTGCAGTGCGACGACATTTCGCCGGGCGGTGTACCGTCGGGCCAGCTGCAACGCCAATTCCATTGCCTCGCTGCCGGAATTGACGAAGAATATGCGATCCAGAGCCGGAGGGAGGGTACCGGCGATTCGCTCCGCATAGTCGGCGATGGCGCTGTAGAGGAACCGTGAATTGGTGCTCAACAGGGCCAACTGGTCGGACGCAGCGCTGGTGATACGAGGGTGCGAGTGTCCGACGACCGCGACGTTGTTGACCATGTCGAGATAGCGACGGCCGGTGTGATCGTAGAGATATTGCCCGCTGCCGCGGACCATCTGCGGTGGGCGCCGATAGTAGAGCTTTTGTGCAGCCGCTACGTGCCGGTGGCGCCGGTCCAGTTCGGTATCGAGTCCCGGCCCGCGACCCGGGGCCGGCTGTGTGATGTCGAGCAGGATGCCAGGGTCAGGGCACAAGGCTGTCCAGGCGACTTTGTCGGATACCCGCCCACGGTCGCCCAATTCTGTTGTCGCCCTCACATACACGCCGACATGCCCATCGGTGACGTGTGCGATGGGCTGCCCGCGGCGAAGTCGGTCTCCGGGACGCGCCGCTGCGGCGACACCGTCGAGATGGATGAACACTGATGCGCCGGCGAGATCCAGTCGCAGTGTCAACGCATGTGCCGGCACCGCCTCGACCGTGGCGTCCAGCGGAGCGATAAGTGCTGTCGCGGGGGATGTGGTGAATCGCACGCCGAGGGACATGGCCATCGGCGTGTCGGTGTCGGCCTCGGTATCGGGGACAGCGACCAGTTCCTGCCACCCGGTGGTGATCGTCAGTTTCTCCGGGCCGGTCAGCGGCAAAGGGTGCGCGCGGCGCAATTCGACGGCGATATCGACGGGCCAGGGCGGTAGTCCGCAGCTCTCCCGGAGCACCGACCGGGCCAGCGGCTGGGGTACCGCAAGCACGGCCTGCAGCACTGCGGTGTCCAACGCGGACAGATCCCGGACGTAGTCGCGATCCGGAAGGTTCTGCGCCTCTGCAGTTTCCACGACGGCGCAGACGGCGGCGCGCCCTAGTATCGCGGTCCACAGGTGATCCGCCTCGACTTCGGTGAGTGCGCAATGCGTCACGAATCCTTCGACAACCGGACGCGCCACCGCCAACGGGTCGGCCAGGCCTCGGCCCACCGCGGCGTGCACCGCGGCGGCAAGTTCGCTGATCCGCCAGGTCCGGACGAGGTCACCGAAGTCCACGACGCCGGTGGCGGTAAAGGTGCCGTCGACGGTGAATCGGCCCAGGACGTTACGGTCGGTGAGGTCCAGGTGCACGGCCTGCTCGGGCAGGCCGGCTGCTTCGGCGGCCGGCAGCAGGGTGTCCAGCCGGCCGCGCGCTGTCCCGAATAGGTGCCGCGCCGATTTGTCGGAGATGGTGTGCAGCAGGCCATCCATAACCGAATTGGCCTGTCGGGGATCCCATTCCACATGGTTGCGCACGTCGGGGTGGGTGAAGTCGCCCAGAGCCCAGGCGAGTTGGCCGGCGGCGGCGCCGAGTGCGCACAGCGAAGCACGGTTCCAGTGCGGAGCGCGCAACAGCGGCTGGCCTTCGATCCAGGATGTCATGCGGGCGACGGTGTCCCCGTGATGGTGCAGAATCTGGCCATCCTGGTCGGGCAGCAGCAGGGGCACGGCGAGGTCGGGAAGTGCCGCATGCACGTGGTCGAGCGCTGCTGCCTCCGCTGCGATGACCGCTTCGTCGGTGCGGTCGGCGGCGGATACCTTGAGCGCGGTGACCGATCCGTCCGGGTAATCCAACCGGTACACGCGGTCCTGCGTACTGCCCAGGTCGGTGCGGCGCTCGGGGCGGCCCCAATGCTGGGACAACAGATCGATCATCTGGTCTGTCACGGTCGTCTACCGTGTTCTTCGTCGATCGAGTTGCCACCGTCGACCACGAGCACCTGTCCGGTGAGGTAGGACGCGGCCGGTGAAGCGAGGAACGCGACCAGCGCCGCGACCTCCTCGGGTCGTCCGGAGCGGCCCAGCGGTGTGGCCGTGCCCATCGCGATCTCGACATCGGTGGCCGACCCGGTGGCGATCCAACCCGGCGCCACGATGTTCGCGGTGATCCCTTGTCGGGCATGGTCGATGGCCACTGAGCGGGTCAGTCCCACCAGTGCGGCCTTGGCAGCGTGATAGCCGGCGTCGCCGCGGTACGCCATGACCGGGCCGGACAGCGAAGAAATGTTCACCAGGCGGCCGTACCCGCGTGCCAGCATCGGGGCGAGGGCGGCACGGGTCACGAAGAACGCTGTGTCCAGATTGCGGGACAGGGTTGCCCGCCACTGATCGTCGGTGGTGTGTGCCGCCGGGGCCTGTATTTCACTGCCACCGGTGGCGACCATGCCGGCGTTGTTGACCAGGGCGTCGACGCGGCCGCCGAACTCAAGTGCAACGTGGACGAGGCGGGCGGCTTCCTTGGGTTCGGTCAGGTCGCCGACAAAACAGGTCGCCTCCGCACCACCGGCGACGAGGTCGGCCACCCGGTCTTTGATGCGGTCTGTCGTCGCTGCAATGACCACCGCGTGAGTGCGAGACAACTCAACCGCTGAGGCGAATCCGATGCCGGTCGGGCTGCCCGCTCCGGTGACGATGGCAACGGGTGCCGGCTCTCGGCGCACGGACACTGCTGTGTTCGCCACGGTTTGCCTCCGTACTAAAAGTGGAACGTTCGATCAGGTTAGGTGGGCATTGTCCGGTGCGCAAGACCGAACAATATTGTTGACAGCACGGAAATGATCGAGGATCTCCATCTAGGAACTAGAACGTTCGTCCAGAACTGTGGCCAGCGCTCAGGCATTGCGGCCTGCGGGGATCGGGCCGGCTGGCGGGGATTGTCAACAATCTCAATTGATTGTTCTCAATCACGGTATAGTTCCCGCAATCGTGTCTCGCGTTTGCCGCAGGCCGTGCGAGCGCGCCAACGAGGATGGAGATCCATGGCAACCAAGCCGGCGCTCGCCGATGTCAACCCCATCGAGTCGGTTGACATCACCGCAGTGATCGCCGGCAGGCTTCGCGATCTACTGGGGCAGGGAAAGTTCGCGCCCGGCGAGCAGCTCACCGAAGCGTCGATCGCGGCGGCCTTCCAGGTTTCCCGCGGCCCCGTGCGGGAAGCACTCAAGCGGCTGACCGAGCAGGGTTTGCTGGTGTCGGAACGCAATCGGGGAGTGTTCGTCCCCGTCCTGTCCGACGAGGATGTCCGTGATATCTACCGCTTGCGGGGCGCGGTGGAGTCGGCGGCGCTGGCCGAGTTGATCCGCAATCCCCGTCCGGAGGTGTTCTCACACCTGTGGGAGATCCTGGGTAGATACCGCAAATGCCTGCTGGCCCAGGACTGGGAGAACGCCGATGAATTGGATCTCACGTTTCATCGCGAACTTGTTTACGCATCGGGCAGCCGCCGGCTGATCCACGCCTTCGACACCGTCGTGGTCGAGACGCGAATGTGCATGCGGTACATGCTCTTCGGGCATGTCGATCATCCCGATATGGACGTTTGGCACTCCAATATCCTGGAGGCCGTCGAGCGAGGTGACCTCGACGCCGCCAATGAAGCGCTGAACTTTCACAATGAGACCGTCATCGCGGATTTCACGAAACGATCCGCCGCCGATGCAGATGGCCCGTTGATCTGACCGGCGCGCCTTCACCGTCGGTGTGGTGTTTGTGCCATAGCGCCGTCCAGCCGGCGACGGGTGTTGCCGAGATGCACGCGCATGGCCGCCCGGGCCAGGTCCGGGTCGCCGGCGATGACGGCGGTGGCGACCTGGTCGTGCTCCCTGCGGACGCGTTCGGCGTGCGCGGCGTCGGTGATCGAATGTTGCGAACCCAGCCGGGTGCGGGGCAGCATGATCATCATCGGCCCCAGCGAATCGAGCAGTTCGACGTAGAACCGGTTGCCGCTGGCGGCGGCGATCGCGCGGTGGAAGCGGAAGTCGGCCTCGACCGCGTCACTCGGGGCGGCGGCGCTGAATTCGTCGAGCGCGGCGCGAACGGCGTCGCGGGCCGGCCCGTCGATACGCGCGGCCGCCAGCGCGGCAACCTCGCATTCGACGCCGAGCCGGAAGTCGATCATGTCCAGCACGTCGTGATGGGTGCGGATGGCAGCCGACTCGACGGTGAAGGCCGTCGACTCGGGTACTGCCAGCACGAATGAGCCGCGGCCCTGGAAAGTCTCCGCAAGCCCCTCGGCGCGTAACCGGGTGACGGCGTCGCGCACCACGGTGCGAGACCGACCGAACTCCTCGACCAGTTCGGTCTCGGAGGGCAGCTTGTGCCCCGGTGGAAGATCGCCGGTGAAGATCTTGTCCTTCAGACCGGCGACCACCCGCAGGGCCAGAGACGTCGTCATCGCAACATCATGGCCGACCGAATGTTGCGCTCTCCTTGGTGTAGGCGCGCATCTGCTCGCTGAGGGTAAAACCCAGTCCGGCGCGCTCGGGCAGCCACATCCGGCCGTCGCGGATCTCGATGCGCTCGTCGAACAGTGGGTCGAGCCATTCGAAGTGTTCCACCCAGGGCTCGGTGGGGTAAGCGGCGGCCAGATGCAGGTAGATCTCCATGGCGTAGTGCGGGGCCAGGGCCAGCGCGGAATATGCGGCCAGTGCGACGAAGCGCAGGAACGGGGTGATGCCGCCGATGCGGGGGGCGTCGGGTTGCACGATGCCGCGGTAGCCGGCGTCGATCAGCGCCATGTGTTCAGGGACGGAGGTGAGCATCTCGCCGGTGGCGATCGGGGTGTCGAAGGCGCGTGACAGGTCGGCATGGCCGGCCGCGTCCCACGCGTCCAGTGGTTCCTCGATCCAGATCAGGTCGTGCTGTTCGAGTTCGCGACACATCCGGCGGGCCCGGTCCCACTGCTGGTTGGCATCCACCATGAACGGGCGACTATGGCCGACCCAGAGAAGACTCGTGTGTGTCGTGCGTCTCGTCGGCGTGCGTAACGCCCGACGGCGACCGACTAACCAGGTGAGTCCACGCGGGCGACGGCGCCCCGATGCGAAGGAGGTGCGCGGATCATGGGCGACCAACGCCTGCTGCTGGCCGGCAAGACGTGCTGGAAGTCCGCCGAAGCGGCCCGCTTCGCGCCGATCATCGACGGCGCGGACTACCTCAGGCATGTGAAGTCGGCGATGCTGGGCGCCGAGAACAGAATCCTGCTGGTGGGGTGGGATTTCGACGCCCGCACGACGTTCGAGCCCGGGCGCGCGACGCTGCCCGGACCGAATCAGCTCGGTCCGTTCCTGTTCTGGCTGCTGTGGCGGCGACCGCACCTGAAGGTGTACGTCCTGAAGTCGAACCTGCGGTTGCTCCCGCTCTTCGAGCGGTATTGGTACAGCATCGTGCCGGTGCAATGGCTGAACCGGATCACCTCGGCGCGCATGCACCTCGCCGTGGACGGGGCGCACCCGACCGGGGCTGTGCACCATCAGAAAATCGTGGTGATCGATGACGCGGTGGCGTTCTGCGGGGGAAT
>Ga0075012_10003118_pt1 | contig 15991 bp, 28 predicted proteins | sample All_14_2_FD_71474 | JGI IMG/M metagenome (GOLD analysis project Ga0075012, IMG submission 71474) | Freshwater microbial communities in response to fracking from Pennsylvania, USA - Allegheny Zone_MetaG_DW_15 | ecosystem: Environmental > Aquatic > Deep subsurface > Groundwater > Drilled... | reverse complement strand
TGGCGATGACGGTGGAGCTGATCGCTCCGATCGCCATGGACGAAGGCCTGCGCTTCGCTATCCGCGAAGGCGGCCGTACCGTCGGCGCCGGCGTCGTCGCGTCGATCATCAAGTAACCGGCTAGGACATAGAAAGCCATGGACAGCCAGAATATCCGCATCCGCCTGAAGGCGTTCGATCACCGGGTGCTCGATCAGAGCACCAGTGAGATCGTCAGCACGGCGAAGCGTACCGGGGCGCGCGTGCGCGGCCCGATCCCGCTGCCGACCCATATCGAAAAGTTCACCGTGAACCGCTCGCCCCATGTGGACAAGAAGTCGCGTGAACAATTCGAAATCCGCACTCACAAGCGGTTGCTCGACATCGTCGACCCGACACCCCAGACCGTGGACGCGCTGATGAAGCTCGACCTGGCTGCCGGTGTCGATGTCGAGATCAAGCTCTGAGGGGGCTGATATGCGTACCGGATTGGTGGCACGCAAGCTGGGTATGACCCGGCTGTTTGCAGACGATGGGAGCCATGTTCCCGTCACCGTTTTGAAGGTGGACAACCTGCAGGTCGTTGCTCAGCGCACGGCCGACAAGGATGGTTACACCGCTGTGCAGCTCGGTCTCGAGACCGTGAAGCCGAAGAACGTGTCCAAGGCGATGCGAGGCCATTTCGCCAAGGCCAACGTGGAACCCAAGCGCAAGCTGGTGGAATTCCGCGTGGATGGCGAAGGCCTGGTCGATGTGGGCGCCGAGCTTTCGGTGGAGCATTTCGTGGTCGGCCAGTTCGTGGATGTCGTTGGCACCACGATTGGTAAGGGCTTTGCGGGTGCGATGAAGCGGCACAATTTCCGTGGCTTGGAAGCCAGCCACGGCGTGTCGGTCAGCCACCGCTCGCATGGTTCGACCGGTAACCGTCAGGATCCGGGCCGTACCTTCAAGAACAAGAAGATGGCGGGCCATATGGGCGACCGCCGTCGTACCCAGCAGAATCTGGTTGTGGTCCGCACCGATGCGGCGCGCGGCCTGATCATGCTGAAGGGCAGCGTTCCGGGTTCGGAAGGTCAGTATGTGCTGGTCAGCGATGCGGTGAAGAAGCCGCGCGCCAAGGACCTGCCGATGCCGGCCGCTCTGAAGTCGGCTGAGAAGTAAGGGGTCAAGACCATGACCGAGACCATCGAAGTCAAGGTGACCAGCCTGGATAACACGGCGAGCGGCACGCTCGCTTTGTCGAAGGACGTGTTCGGCCTGCCGGCTCGCGCCGACTTGCTGCAGCGTACCGTGATCTGGCAGCTGGCCAAGCGGCAGCAGGGCACCCATAAGTCCAAGACTTATGGTGAAGTGTCCGGCTCGACCCGCAAGATCGTGAACCAGAAGGGCAGCGGCGGCGCTCGCCATGGCGGCATCCGCGCTCCGCAGTTCCGCGGCGGCGGCAAGGCGTTCGGCCCGGTCGTGCGCAGCCATGCGATCGACCTGCCCAAGAAGGTGCGCAAGCTGGCGCTGAAGACCGCTCTGTCGGTCAAGCTGGCCGAAGGCAAGCTGCTGGTTCTGGATGCGGCCACTCTGGGCGGCGCCAAGACCAAGGAGCTGGCCGGCAAGCTGAAGGCGATGAATGTCGACAGCGCGCTGTTCATCGACGGCAAGGTGCTGGACAACAACTTCGCGCTGGCCGCCCGCTCGCTCCGCAACATCGACGTGCTGCCGGAGCAGGGCGCCAATGTTTACGACATCCTGCGCCGCGACACCCTGGTTCTGACCAAGGCCGCGGTCGAGGCTCTGGAGGCTCGTCTGAAATGACTGCGCTCAACCATTACGACGTGATCCTGTCGCCGGTGATCACCGAGAAGGCCACCCATAATTCGGAATTCGACCAGGTGACCTTCCGCGTGCCGCTCACCGCCACCAAGCCGCAGATCAAAGCGGCGGTGGAGGCCCTGTTCAAGGTCAAGGTGCTGGCCGTGAACACCCTGCGGGTGAAGGGCAAGACCAAGATGTTCCGTGGCCGTCCGGGCCTGCGCTCGGATTGGAAGAAGGCGATGGTGAAACTCGCCGACGGCCAGCGGATCGACGTGACCACGGGGATCTGAAGCCATGGCTTTGCGCAAATTCAAGCCGGTTACGCCGTCCACCCGCGGCCTGGTGCTGATCGACCGTTCGCAGCTCTACAAGGGCCGCCCGGTGAAGGAGCTCACCGAGGGCCTGCAGAAGAGCGGCGGTCGTAACAATACCGGTCGTATCACCACCCGCCATATCGGCGGCGGCCATAAGCGCCGCTACCGCATCGTGGACTTCAAGCGTCGCAAGTTCGACGTGGGCGCCAGCGTGGAGCGGATCGAATACGATCCGAACCGCACCGCCTTCATCGCGCTGTTGAAGTATGACGACGGCGAAGTGGCCTACATCCTGGCGCCGCAGCGTCTGAAGATCGGCGACCGCGTGACGGCCGGCGAAAAGGCCGACATCAAGCCTGGCAACGCCATGCCGATGAAGTCGATCCCGGTGGGCACCATCATCCACAATGTGGAGATGAAGCCCGGCAAGGGCGGCCAGCTGGCCCGTTCCGCCGGCGCCTATGTGCAGCTGGTCGGCAAGGACCAGGGCATGGCTCTGCTGCGCATGCCGTCCGGCGAACAGCGCCTGGTGCGGGCCGATTGCATGGCCACCATCGGTGCGGTGTCGAACCCGGATAACCAGAACCAGAATCTGGGCAAGGCCGGCCGTAAGCGCTGGATGGGCGTCCGCCCGACCGTTCGCGGCGTGTCGATGAACCCGATCGACCATCCGCACGGTGGTGGTGAAGGCCGTACCTCTGGTGGTCGCCATCCGGTGACCCCGTGGGGCAAGCCGACCAAGGGCAAGCGTACGCGTACGAATAAGCGTACCCAGAAAATGATCTTGCGCCGGCGTCCGCCGGGCGCGCATAGCTGATCCGGCTGAGGAGGTCAGATCGTGGCACGTTCTGTATGGAAAGGCCCGTTTGTTGACGGGTATCTGCTTAAGAAAGCCGACACTTCGCGTTCGTCGGGCCGCAAGGAGGTCATTAAGACCTGGTCGCGCCGCTCGACGATCATGCCGCAGTTCGTCGGTCTCACGTTCGGCGTTCACAACGGCCAGAAGTTCATTCCGGTGCTGGTGACCGAGGAAATGGTGGGCCATAAGCTGGGCGAGTTCTCGCCGAGCCGCACCTTCCATGGCCATACCGCCGATAAGAAGGCGAAGAAGTAACCATGAGCAAGCAGGCACATCCCTCCCGCCTCGCCGAAAACGAGGCCATGGCCATCGGGCGGAATATCCGCATCAGCCCGCGTAAGCTTGGCGTCGTCGCCGGCCTGATCCGCGGCAAGCGTGTGGAAGCCGCCCTGTCGGAACTGACTTTCTCCAAGCGCCGCATCGCGCAGGATGTGAAGAAGGTTCTGCAGTCGGCCATTGCCAATGCCGAAAACAACCACCAGCTCGACGTGGACCGCCTCGTGGTGTCGGAAGCCAGCGTCGGCAAGGGCCTGGTGATGCGCCGCTTCCATGCCCGCGCCCGCGGCCGTGGCACCCGCATCGAAAAGCCCTTCAGCCATCTGACCATCGTGGTGCGCGAGCGCGGCGAGGAAGAGGCTGCCAAGAAGGGTAAGGGCAAGTCGAAGAAGGCGGCCGAAGCGGCCGGGGAGCAAGCGTAATGGGTCAGAAAGTCAATCCGATCGGTCTGCGCCTCGGCATCAACCGCACCTGGGATTCCCGTTGGTATGCCAGCGACAAGGAATATGCCACGCTGCTGCATGAGGATCTGAAGATCCGCAAGTATCTGGAACAGCGCCTGGCCCAGGCCGGCGTTGCCCGTATCGTCATCGAACGCCCGGCCAAGAAGGCCCGCATCACCATCCATTCCGCCCGTCCGGGTGTGGTGATCGGCAAGAAGGGCGCCGATATCGAGAAGCTGCGCTCCGATCTGGCCAAGATGACCAAGTCGGAAGTGCATCTCAACATCGTCGAAATCCGCAAGCCTGAGCTGGATGCCCGCCTGGTGGCCGAGAATATCGCCCAGCAGCTGGAGCGCCGCGTGGCTTTCCGTCGCGCCATGAAGCGGGCCGTGCAGTCGGCCATGCGTCTGGGCGCCGGCGGCATCCGCATCAATTGCGGCGGCCGTCTGGGCGGCGCGGAAATCGCGCGTATTGAGTGGTATCGCGAAGGCCGTGTGCCCCTGCACACCCTGCGCGCCGATGTGGATTTCGCCCGTGGCACCGCCAAGACCGCTTACGGTTCTTGCGGTGTGAAGGTCTGGGTGTTCAAGGGCGAGATCATGGCCCATGACCCGATGGCCCAGGACAAGCGCCTGGCCGAGCAGACCAGCGGCACCGGCGGCCGTTCGAGCTGATAGCGGAGTTTATGCGTCATGATGCAACCTAAGCGTACCAAGTTCCGCAAGGCCTTTAAGGGCCGGATCAAGGGCGTGGCCAAGGGCGGTACCGATCTGAATTTCGGCGCCTACGGCTTGAAAGCTTTGGAGCCGGCTCGTATTACCGCGCGTCAGATCGAAGCTGCCCGCCGTGCGATCACCCGTCATATCAAGCGCCAGGGCCGTATGTGGATCCGCGTGTTCCCCGATCTGCCGGTGTCCTCCAAGCCCGCCGAAGTGCGTATGGGCTCGGGCAAGGGCGCGCCGGAATTCTGGGTGTGCCGCATCAAGCCCGGCCGCGTGATGTTTGAACTCGACGGTATTCCCGCGCAGCTGGCCAAGGAGGCCTTCCTGCTCGGTGCCGCCAAGCTGCCGATCAAGACGCGGGTGATCACCCGTATCGGCGAAGGAGCCTAAGCCATGAAGGGCAAGGATCTGGTCGGCAAGACCAAGGACGAGCTGAACACCAAGCTCGGCGACCTGAAGAAAGAGCAGTTCAACCTGCGCTTCCGCAAGGCCACCGGTCAGCTTGAGAATACCGCCAGCGTGCGCCAGGTGCGCCGCGATGTTGCCCGGGTGAAGACCGCACTGCAAAAGCAGTCGGCCGCCAAGGCGTAACCCGGCGTTAAGGAGATAGGAATATGCCGAAGCGCGTATTGCAGGGCGTCGTGGTGAGCGACAAGGGCGACAAGACCATCGTGGTCAAGGTCGAGCGTCGCATCATGGACCCCATGTACAAGAAGTTCATTCGTCGTTCCAAGCGTTACCACGCCCACGACGAAGGCAATGCCCACAAGGTGGGCGACATGGTCTGGATCGAAGAAACCCGTCCGCTTTCCAAGTTGAAGCGGTGGATTGTCGTCGAAAACCAGGCCTGACCGGCGACTACAGTAGATAACGAGGTACAGGTCCAATGATCCAAGTGGAAACCAATCTCGACGTCGCCGACAATTCGGGCGCGCGCCGAGTCCAGTGCATCAAGGTGCTGGGCGGCTCGAAGCGTAAATATGCCCAGGTCGGTGATGTCATCGTCGTGTCCGTCAAGGACGCTATCCCGCGCGGCCGCGTGAAGAAGGGTGATGTGCATCGCGCCGTCATCGTGCGCACCGCCAAGGAAATCCGCCGCACCGACGGCAGCGCCATCCGTTTCGACCGCAATGCGGCCGTTCTGATCAACAAGCAGAACGAGCCGATCGGCACCCGTATCTTCGGGCCGGTGACGCGTGAACTGCGCGCCAAGAGCCATATGAAGATCATTTCCCTGGCTCCGGAGGTGCTCTAAGCCATGGCTGCCAAGCTGAAGATCAAGAAGGGCGACAAGGTGGTGGTGATCACCGGCCGCTCGAAGGGCGCCAAGGGCGAAGTGCTCTCGGTCGACCGTGAAAAGCTGCGCGCCATCGTCGGTGGCGTGAACAAGGCTACCCGCCACGTCAAGCCCGGCCGCGGCACCACCGGCGGCATCGAGCAGCGTGAGGCTTCCATCCATGTGTCGAACCTGCAGCTGCAGGATCCCAAGGATGGCAAGGCCAGCCGCATTGGTGTGAAGACTCTCGAAGATGGCCGTCGTGTGCGCTTTGCCAAGCGCTCCGGCGAAGTCATCGACCGTTGATGGAGGCGAGCATGACCGCTCCGCGTCTGAAGGACTTCTACGAAACCGAGGTGCGCAAGCAGCTCAAGGACAAGTTCGGCTATTCCAACCCCATGGAAATCCCGCGCATCGAGAAGATCGTGGTGAACATGGGTGTGGGCGAAGCTGCCGCCGACTCCAAGAAGGTGCAGCTGGCTGCCGCCGAGCTGGCCGCCATCACCGGCCAGAAGCCGGTGCTGACCAAGGCCCGCAAGGCAATCGCCAATTTCAAGCTGCGCGAAGGCCAGGCCGTGGGCTGCAAGGTCACGCTGCGCCGCCAGCACATGTATGAGTTCCTCGATCGTCTGATCAATATTGCCCTGCCGCGCGTGCGCGATTTCCGCGGCGTGCCGGGCAAGAGCTTCGATGGTCGCGGCAACTATGCCCTGGGTCTCAAGGAACAGATCATTTTCCCCGAGATCGACTACGACAAGGTGGACGCCGTGCGCGGCATGGACATCATCATCTGCACGTCGGCGAAGACGGACGAGGAAGCCAAGGCGCTTCTCGCCGGTTTCCGCATGCCGTTCCAGAATTAAGCCGGAAAGGATCGCTGACATGGCGAAGAAGAGTTCGGTTGAAAAGAACGAGCATCGCCGCAAGCTGGCCGCTCGTTACGCCGCCAAGCGTGCGCGTCTGAAGGCTGCCGTGAAGGATCGCAATGCCGAGCCGGAAGCGCGGTTCGAGGCGGCTCTCAAGCTGGCCGAAATGCCGCGCAACTCGGCCAAGATCCGGGTGCGTAACCGTTGCGAACTGACCGGGCGCCCGCGCGCCTTCTATCGCAAGCTGAAACTGTCGCGCAACATGCTGCGTGATCTGGCCTCCAATGGCCAGATCCCCGGCATGGTGAAGTCGAGCTGGTAAGGAGGGCGGAAGATGGCTCTTACCGATCCGTTGGGCGATTTGCTCGCCCGTATCCGCAACGGCCAGCAGGCCGGCAAGTCGAGCATCGAAAGCCCGGCCTCCAAACTGCGCGCCAATGTGCTGGAAGTGCTGAAGAAGGAAGGTTACATCCGCGGCTACGAAGCCGTGCAGGATGGCAACAAGTCCAATCTTCGCATCGAGCTTAAGTATTTCGAGGGCGAGCCGGTGATCAAGACGATCAGCCGCGTTTCCAAGCCTGGTCGTCGCGTCTATTCCGGCATTTCCGATCTGCCGAAGGTGCGTGGCGGTCTTGGCATCTCGATCCTGTCCACCCCGCGCGGCGTGATGTCCGACGTGGAGGCCCGCGCTGCCAATGTCGGCGGCGAAGTCCTCTGCCGCGTGTTCTAAGGAGTTAGGCAGATGTCGCGTATCGGCAAACATCCGGTTGCGGTGCCGCAGGGCGTGCAGGTCAACCTGGCCGGCCAGACCCTGACCGCCAAGGGCCCGAAGGGTGAGCTGAAGCTCACCATCGTGGACGACCTTTCCGTGACCCTGGAAGACGGCAAGATTTCGGTCATGCCGCGCAGTGTCAACCGCCGCTCGCGCTCCATGTGGGGCATGCAGCGCACCTTGGTGAACAACCTGGTGAAGGGCGTCAAGGACGGCTACAGCCGCGAGCTGGATATCAACGGCGTGGGCCTGCGTGCTGCGCTTCAGGGCAAGACCCTGCAGCTCAACATGGGCTTCAGCCATGATGTGAACTACCCGATCCCGGCGGGTATCGAGATCAAGGTGGAAAAGCCCACCTCGATCAAGATTTCGGGCGCGGACAAGCATCTTGTCGGCCAGGTGGCCGCCGAGATCCGCGCGATCAAGCCGCCGGAGCCCTATAAGGGCAAGGGCATCAAATACACCGACGAGACCATCCTGCGTAAGGAAGGCAAGAAGAAGTAAGGTGCTGCCATGAGCAAGGAAACCCGTCGAAACGCATTGGATGCGCGCCGCAAGGAGCGCAACCGCACCCGCATCCGCGAGGCCGCCCATGGCCGCCCGCGTCTGAGCGTGCATCGTTCTTCCCGCTATATCTACGCGCAGATCATCGATGACGTGAAGGGCGTGACCTTGGCGTCCGCCTCTTCGCTGGAACCGGGCCTGCGCACCAGCCTGAAGTCGGGCGCCAATGTGGCGGCCGCTTCGGAAGTGGGCAAGCTGATTGCCGAGCGTGCCAAGGCCGCCGGTGTCGCCGAGGTGATCTTCGATCGCGGCGCGTATCTGTATCACGGGCGCATCAAGGCGCTCGCCGAGGCAGCGCGCGAAAGCGGTTTGAGCTTCTAAGAAAGGTCAGAACAGATGGCTGGTAATCAACGGGAGCGGGGCGAGCGCAACGAGCGCGGCTCCGAACGTGGTGAACGCGGCGAGAGCGATCTCGTCGACAAGCTGGTTTCCATCAACCGCGTCGCCAAGGTGGTGAAGGGTGGCCGTCGCTTCGGCTTCGCCGCCCTGGTCGTGGTCGGCGATCAGAAGGGCCGCGTGGGCTATGGTTCGGGCAAGGCGCGTGAAGTGCCGGAAGCGATCCGTAAGGCCACCGAGCATGCCAAGCGCAACATGATCCGCGTCAACCTGCGCGAAGGCCGCACCCTGCATCACGACATCGAGGGCCGTCATGGCGCCGGTAAGGTCGTGCTGCGCGCGGCGCCTGCGGGCACCGGCATCATCGCCGGCGGTCCGATGCGCGCGGTGTTCGAGACCCTGGGCGTTGCCGATGTCGTCACCAAGTCGATCGGCAGCTCCAATCCGCATAACATGGTGAAGGCCACCTTCGTGGCGTTGCAGGGCCTGAACGCGCCGCGGCATATCGCTGCCAAGCGTGGCAAGAAGGTCGGCGACATCCTGGGCCGCCGTCCCGAAACCGAGGAGTAAACCGTCATGGCCAACAAGACCGTGAAGGTGACCTGGATCCGCTCCGCCAACAAGCGCACGGTGGATCAGCAGCAGACCATCAAGGGCCTCGGCCTGCGCCGCCTGCACGACAGCCGCGAGCTGGAGGATACGCCCTCCGTGCGCGGCATGATTGCCAAGGTCGCGCACCTGGTGCGGGTCGAAGGGTAAGGAACTCAGATCATGCGTCTCAATCAGATTGCCGACAACGAAGGCTCCCGCAAGGCGCGGATGCGCGTCGGTCGCGGTATCGGCTCCGGCAAGGGCAAGACCTCGGGCCGTGGCGTCAAGGGCCAGAAGGCGCGCACCGGCGTGTCCGTGAAGGGCTTCGAAGGCGGCCAGACCCCGATCCATCGCCGTCTGCCGAAGCGCGGCTTCAATCCGCTCAACCCGCAGGATTTCGAGGTGGTGAATCTCGGTCGCCTGCAGGCTGCCGTGGAAAAGGGCAAGCTGGATGCCACCAAGCCGGTGGATGCCGCTGCTCTCAAGGCTGCCGGCCTGATCTCGGGCTCGTCCGCCGATGGCGTGCGCCTGCTGGGCACCGGCGAGCTGAAGGCCAAGCTGGCCATCAGCGTGCAGGGTGCTTCGGCCACGGCCAAGGAAGCGGTGGAGAAGGCGGGCGGTTCGCTCACCATCATCCCCACCCGCAAGGCCAAGGCCCTGGCGCGTTCGGAGACCGTGAAGGCCGCCAAGGCCGCCAAGGTCGCCAAGAAGAAGTGATTGATTACCGGGCGGGCGGGGCACTTGCGCTGCCCGCTCCGGTTAACCATCTAGCTTTCAGCACAGTGCAGGAATAAGGAATCAGCGATGGCCTCGGCGGCAGAACGTATGGCAGCCAGCCTCAACCTCGGTGCCTTTGCCAAGGCCACCGAGTTGAAGAAGCGTATCTGGTTTACGCTTGGCGCGCTGATCGTTTATCGCCTTGGCACCTTCATTCCGCTGCCTGGCATCGACCCGAATATCCTGTCCGACATTTTCCGCCAGCAGGCCGGCGGCATCCTGGGCCTGTTCAACGTCTTCGCCGGCGGCGCGCTGGAGCGTATGACGATCTTCGCGCTGAACATCATGCCGTATATCTCGGCATCGATCATCATGCAGCTGCTTACCTCCGTCGTGCCGTCTTTCGAGGCGATGAAGAAGGAAGGCGAGGCAGGCCGCAAGCGCATCAATCAATATACCCGCTATGGCACGGTGATTCTCGCCGCCTTGCAGGCTTATGGCATCGCGGTCGGCCTTGAAGGCATGGCCGGCAGCCGTGGCAGCGCCGTGATCGACCCGGGCATGTTCTTCCGCCTGGTCACCGTCGTTACGTTGACTGGCGGCACGATGTTCCTGATGTGGTTGGGCGAACAGATCACCCAGCGCGGCGTCGGCAACGGCATTTCGCTGATCATCTTCGCCGGCATCATCGCCGAGCTGCCGCGTGCGCTGGCCGCCACCCTGGAACTGGGCCGCACGGGTGCTTTGTCCAGCTTCACCATCTTGGCCGTGTTCCTGGGCGGCGCCATCGTGATCGCCCTGATCGTGTATCTGGAGCGCGCCCAGCGCCGCATCCTGATCCAGTATCCCAAGCGCCAGGTCGGGGCCCGCATGTTCGGCGGCGAAAGCTCGCATCTGCCGATGAAGCTGAATGCGGCCGGCGTGATTCCGCCGATCTTCGCATCCTCGCTGCTGCTGATGCCCACCACGCTCGCCGGCTTCGCCGCCAGCGGCGGCGGCCCCGAGTGGCTGACCACCGTCACCGCCCTGCTGGGCCATGGCCAGCCGCTTTACATGGCGCTGTATGTCGCCCTGATCGTATTCTTCTGCTTCTTCTATACGGCGGTGGTGTTCAATCCCACCGAAACCGCCGATAATCTGAAGAAGAATGGCGGCTTCGTGCCCGGCATCCGCCCGGGGCAGCGCACCGCTGAGTATTTCGACTATGTGCTGACCCGGCTGACGGTGGTTGGCGCCGCCTATATCGCGGCCGTCTGTCTGCTGCCGGAAATCCTGATTTCGCGCCTCAGCGTGCCGTTCTATTTCGGCGGCACCTCGCTGCTGATCGTGGTCAGCGTCACCATGGATACGGTGGCCCAGATCCAGTCGCATCTGCTGGCGCATCAATATGAAGGCCTGATCAAGAAGGCCAAGTTGCGGGGGGCCCGGAAATGAGACTGATTCTGCTGGGTCCGCCTGGCGCCGGCAAAGGCACCCAGGCGCAGCGTCTGACCGAGAGCCATGGCCTGGTGCAGCTTTCCACCGGCGACATGCTGCGTGCCGCCGTGAAGGCCGGCACCGCCGTGGGCCTGAAGGCCAAGGCGATCATGGACCAGGGCGGCCTGGTGTCCGACGAGATCGTGGTGGGCATCATCGCTGACCGCATCGACCAGCCGGATTGCCGTAAGGGCTTCATTCTGGACGGTTTTCCGCGCACCACCAAGCAGGCCGAGGCGCTGGATCGCATGCTGGCCGAGCGCAAGCTGAAGCTGGATACCGTGATCGAGATGCAGGTCAACGATTCCGTGCTGGTGGATCGCATTACCGGTCGTTTCACCTGCACCAAATGCGGTGCCGGCTATCATGACCATTTCAATCCGACCAAGCAGGCGGGCGTTTGCGACCGCTGCGGGTCGACCGAATTCACCCGTCGTGCCGACGACAAGGCCGAGACCGTGGTTCCACGGCTTAAGGCTTATCACGAGCAGACCGCGCCACTCCTCCCGTATTACGAGGGGCGGGGTATTCTGCGCAAAGTCGACGGCATGGCGGATATCGACGAGGTGACACGCCAGATCGGAGAGGTACTGAAATCCGTTAAGGCGTGAAAATCCTTTTCGAGTTGACTAGTTACGGAGAGTTTCTATAATCGCGCCCCTTGGGCAGCGGGCGCGATAGGACAACTAGGTGGTCGGCTCAGCGTAAATCATTGTTTACGTTGAGTTTTCGTGCTGACTACCATGTCGCCCAAGAGATGACCGACTCACGGATTCGTGGGTCGTTGACGCGAGGAGAGAAGGCGTGGCGCGTATTGCAGGCGTGAATATCCCGACCAACAAGCGGGTAGAGATCGCTCTGACCTACATCTACGGCATCGGCCGGGTGAAGGCGAAAGAGATTTGTGAAAAGGTCGGTATCCCGGTGGAGCGCCGGGTGAACCAGCTGACCGATGCGGAAGTGTTGCAGATCCGCGAAGCTATCGACCGCGATTACAAGGTCGAGGGTGATCTGCGCCGCGAAATCGCGATGAATATCAAGCGCTTGATGGATCTGGGCTGCTATCGCGGCCTGCGCCATCGTAAGGGCCTGCCGGTTCGTGGCCAGCGCACCCATACCAACGCCCGCACCCGCAAGGGCAAGGCCGTTGCCATCGCCGGTAAAAAGAAGGCGACCCGCTGATCGCATGTGCTGCGCCGCTGCCGGTTGGTCCGGGAGCGGCGGCTTAACGACGTATTTGAAGGAACTGTAGGATCGCCATGGTCAAGGACAAGGCCGCGCGCCCCCGGCGCAAAGAGAAGAAGAACATCACCTCTGCCGTTGCGCATGTGAATGCCTCCTTCAACAACACCATGATCACCATCACCGACGCGCAGGGCAACACCATTGCCTGGTCGTCGGCTGGCAGCCAGGGCTTCAAGGGTTCGCGTAAGTCGACCCCTTATGCCGCCCAGGTTGCCGCCGATGTCGCCGGTCGCCGTGCCGCCGAGCATGGCGTGCGCACCCTGGAAGTGGAAGTGAAGGGTCCCGGTGCCGGTCGCGAATCCGCGCTGCGTGCGCTGCAGGCGGTGGGTTTCACCATCACCAGCATCCGCGACGTGACGCCGATCCCGCATAACGGTTGCCGCCCGCCGAAACGCCGCCGCATCTGAATCCATCTGGCGCCGGCAACCCCGGCGCCAGGCATGTTTTCCCGGCCCGCTGCGCGAATGATGCCGCTGCAGCAGCCGGGATGGTACAGGCTCAAATGCCGGCAGGATATTCCGGTAGGGCCGCAACCGAACGAGGTAGCAGGTGATTCAGAAGAATTGGACCGATCTGATCAAGCCGAACAAACTGGTGATCGAAGCCGGCGCCGTGCCGGGCCGTACCGCCACCATCGTGGCCGAGCCGCTGGAGCGTGGCTTCGGCCTCACGCTGGGCAATGCTCTGCGCCGCGTGCTGATTTCCTCCCTGCAGGGCGCTGCCGTCACCTCGATCAAGATCGATGGCGTGCTGCATGAATTCTCCTCCATCCCCGGCGTACGCGAGGATGTGACCGACATCGTGCTGAACATCAAGTCGATGGCGCTGCGCATGCACGGCGAAGGCCCCAAGCGCATGTATCTGAATGCCAAGGGTCCGTGCGAAGTCACCGCCAAGATGATCGAGACCGGCCACGATGTGGAAGTGATGGATCCGGACCATGTGCTCTGCACGCTGGATAACGGCGCCACCATCCGCATGGAACTGACCGTCGAGACCGGCAAGGGTTATGTGCCGGCGTCTGCCAACCGCCCGGAAGACGCGCCGATCGGCCTGATCCCGGTGGATGCGCTCTACAGCCCGGTGCGCAAGGTCTCCTACAAGGTCGAGAATACCCGCGAGGGCCAGATTCTCGATTACGACAAGCTGACCATGCAGATCGAGACCAATGGCTCGGTCAAGCCGGAAGACGCCGTGGCCTATGCCGCCCGTATCTTGCAGGACCAGTTGCAGCTCTTCATCAACTTCGAAGAGCCGAAGAACGAATCCCGCGAGAAGACGATTGCCGAGCCGGAATTCAATCCGAATCTGCTGCGTCGCGTGGACGAGTTGGAGCTGTCGGTGCGTTCGGCCAACTGCCTGAAGAACGACAACATCGTTTACATCGGCGACCTGATCCAGAAGACCGAAGCCGAAATGCTGCGTACCCCGAATTTCGGCCGCAAGTCGCTCAACGAGATCAAGGAAGTGCTGTCGCAGATGGGCCTGCATCTCGGCATGCATGTACCCAACTGGCCGCCGGAAAATATCGAAGAACTGGCTAAGAAATACCAGGATCAGTATTGATCCTCTAAGCATCCGAAGGAGTTCACCCCATGCGCCACGGCAATTCCGGTCGCAAGCTTAACAAGACCAGCTCGCATCGCCGCGCGATGTTCGGCAACATGGTCGCCTCGCTCATCAAGCATGAGCAGATCACCACCACCTTGCCCAAGGCCAAGGAACTGAAGCCGCTGATGGACAAGCTGATCACGCTCGGCAAGCGCGGCGATCTGCATGCCCGCCGCCAGGCGCTGGCTTTCATCCCCGAGAAGTCGGCGGTGGACAAGCTGTTCTCGGCGCTGAACCAGCGTTATGCGGGCCGCAATGGCGGTTACACCCGCGTGCTGAAGGCCGGCTTCCGCTATGGCGATGCCGCCCCGATGGCCGTGGTCGAACTGGTCGATCGCGACGTGTCCGCCAAGGGCCAGGATTCCGGCCCGGTGCAGACCGCCGGCGAGGAAGCCGAAGCCGCCTGATCGGCGCTTCGGACTGAAGCTTTGAAAAGCCGGTGGGGCAACCCGCCGGCTTTTTCATGTGCGTCTGCCAGATATTCAGATATCCGGATCGAAGGATACGCCCACCAGGATCTTGTTCACCTGGAACTTGGTGGCCGGGCAGCCGGTGCCGAGCGGCAGCAGCAGCGATTGATGGCGGAATAGCCGGCCATCGATCTCCTCGCGGCGCACGATCAAATCGGGCTGGCCGGTTTGCATCACCCGCTGATAGCCTTCGCGGGCGCGGCTGGCAAAACCCTGCCAGGGATGCTGGTCGATATATTTGCCGGTCATGTCGAAGCCCTGGCGGCGGGCGATGTTGCTGCCGAACAGGCGATAGCGAAAGCGCGGCGGGCTATCTTCTGTGCCGGGTTCGACATCGAACAGGATCAGATCCCCCAGAATGAACGGTAGCTCCAGCGGGTCTATATCGGCCCGGGCGGGGAAGGGGCGGTCGCCGCGTTTCGTCTGCCAATAGGCAAGCAGCTGGCGCAAGCGCGGTTGTTCAAGCGGAACGGGCAGCATCCGGCCAAGCTAGCATGTTTGCCCCGGCATCGCTAAGCCCGGCTTGAAATTGTACCCCGGCCATCCTTACTATCCGGCATGAGCCCCATCCGCAAAACACTCCGCACCCTTGTCGCAGTTCTGGCGAGTAGCTGGACCGCCCTCTTGCTCGGCCTTGTTGTCCAGCCCGATGCCGCCCGCGCGCAGATGCAGGCGCCGCAAGTCCAGTTGCCGCAAACCAAGCTGCCGCAAAGCCGGGCCGAAATCCAGCTTACCTTCGCGCCGCTGGTGCGCCAGGTCTCGCCCGCCGTGGTGAATGTCTATACCCGCAAGGTGGAGCGCGTGGTGCAGCGGTCGCCCTTGCTAGACGATCCGATCTTCCGGCGTTTCTTCGGCGACCGCTCGATGTTCGGCATCCCGCGCGAGCGCGTGGCGCAATCGCTCGGCTCCGGCGTGATCGTAGAGGCCGATGGCGTCATCGTCACCAACAACCATGTGGTGGAAGGCGCGACTGAGATCGTGGTGGCTTTGTCGGACCGCCGTGAATTCGAAGCCAAGTTGATTGCCGCCGATGTGCGCAGCGACCTGGCCATTCTGAAGATCGATCCACGCGGCGAAGTACTGCCGGTGCTGGAGTTTCGCGATTCCGACGATGTGCAGGTGGGCGATCTGGTGCTGGCCATCGGCAATCCCTTCGGTGTTGGCCAGACCGTGACGCAAGGCATCATCTCGGCGCTGGGGCGCACCGATGTGGGCGATCTCGACACGCAATCCTTCATCCAGACCGACGCGGCGATCAATCCCGGCAATTCCGGCGGTGCGCTGGTCACCATGGATGGCCGGCTGGTCGGCATCAACACGGCGATCTTCTCGCAATCGGGCGGCAGCATCGGCATCGGCTTCGCCATTCCCGCCAATCTGGTGGCATCCACGGTGGCCAGCGCCATGTCGGGCAAGGGCATCAAGCGGCCCTGGTTCGGTGCCAATGGCACCACCGTCACCAGCGAAGTGGCGCAGGGCCTGGGGCTGGAGCGACCGCAAGGCGTGCTGGTCGGCAGCATCTATCCCAGCGGCCCGGCGGCCCAGGCCGGCTTGCGCACCGGCGACGTGATCCTGCGCGTTGATGGCCGCGAGGTGAACGATCCGCGCGCGCTGAAATTCCGCATCGCCACCCGCAAGCTGGGCGAGGTGGCCAGCCTCGAGGTATTG
>Ga0075012_10003115_pt1 | contig 16004 bp, 10 predicted proteins | sample All_14_2_FD_71474 | JGI IMG/M metagenome (GOLD analysis project Ga0075012, IMG submission 71474) | Freshwater microbial communities in response to fracking from Pennsylvania, USA - Allegheny Zone_MetaG_DW_15 | ecosystem: Environmental > Aquatic > Deep subsurface > Groundwater > Drilled... | reverse complement strand
TGGTAAGACAACCCGGGGTTCAGCACCGAATATGTGCCCGCCGAGCCGCAGCACAGGTGGGCCTCGCAAGCCGCCGTTTTCACCTGAAAACCCAAGGCGCCCAGGTGCTGCTCGACGCCGCCTTTGAGCTTTTGGCCATGTTGCAAGGTGCAAGGCGGATGAAACGCCAGCAGACCTGACGTGACGTTGGGGTTGGCCGCCACACGGGGTTTCAACGTGGGCACCAAATCGGGCAGCAACTCGCTCAGGTCTTTGGTGAGTTCGCTGATGCGGGCGGCTTTGGCGGCGTAGGCCGGGTCGTGACGCAGGATGTGGCCGTATTCCTTCACGGTGACGCCGCAGCCCGAGGCGTTCATGACGATGGCCTCCACCGCACCGCTTTCAATGTGAGGCCACCAGGCATCGATGTTGGCGCGCATCTCGGCTTTGCCCCCATCGTGGTCGTTCAGGTGGAACTTCACCGCACCACAGCAGCCCGCTTTGGCGGCCACCACGGTTTCAATGCCTGCGGCGTCCAGCACACGGGCCGTGGCGGTGTTGATGTTGGGCATCATGGCCGGTTGCACGCAGCCCGCCAGCATCAGCACCTTGCGGGCGTGGGCTTGAGTGGGCCAGGCACCTGCGCGTTGTTTGGCAGGCACCTTGTTCTTCAAGGTGGCGGGCAGCAGGTCGCGCACCAGTTGGCCCATCTTCATGGCAGGGCCAAACAACGGCGAAGGCAGGCCCTCTTTGAGCGCGGTGCGCACCACCTTTTCCATCAGCGGGCGGGGCACCTGCTCGTCCACCACCTTGCGGCCGATGTCGATCAGGTGACCATATTGCACCCCACTGGGGCACGTGCTTTCGCAATTGCGGCATGTCAGGCAACGATCCAGGTGCATCTGGGTTTTGCGTGTGGGCGTCGCCCCTTCAAACACCTGCTTGATGAGGTAGATGCGTCCCCGCGGTCCATCCAGCTCATCACCCAGCAGCTGGTAGGTGGGACAGGTGGCGGTGCAAAAGCCGCAGTGGACGCAGTTGCGCAGGATGGCCTCGGCCTCCTGGCCTTCGGGCGTGTGCTTGTATTGGGGGGCGAGGTTGGTTTGCATGGCCGGTGCGCAAAGGGATGGGTCGTGCGTCAGAAGTCGGAATACAGACGGCCTGGGTTGAAAATGCCCGCCGGATCGAACTCAGCCTTCAGGCGTCGGTGAATGGCCGCCAACGGGGCACTCAGGGGTGTGAAAACACCCACGGTCCGGTCGGTTTCCACCGCAGGGCGGAACAGCGTGACGTGCCCACCCGCCGCACGCACCGCAGTGCGCAGGGCATCGGCCAGCCGTGCCGGGGCCCACACCCAACGCTGGCCCCCATGCCATTCGACCAGTTGTGCGTCATGCGCATGCCCCCCCAGGGCAAGAGCGGGGGCCGTCTGGGGCAGCGACACGCGCCACAGGGCGTCCCCGGGAACAGGCACATGGGCAAAGAAGGGCAGGGTGTGTTCACGACACGCCACCCAGTCGGGCGCAGCCGTGGCGTTGTCCAAGCGTTGCCCCCCCATCCGTGCGCAAGCCGCTTCGACAGCGGCGACAGCCCCACGCAAGCGCACGTAGAGCAGGCCTCTGCCCTGGTCACTCACCCAGCAGCTGGCGTTGAGGGGCAGCGGTTGGCCACCCCAGCGGTTGAGCGCGTCCAGCGCCTCAGGCTGGTCCATTTCAAAACACAGCGTGGCCTCGGCGGGAGCCTGAGGCAGCACCTTCAATGACACCTCCACCAACACACCCAAGGTGCCCATGGCGCCGGCCATGGCACGGCTGATGTCGTAGCCCGCCACGTTTTTCATGACTTGGCCGCCAAAGGTCAGCAACTCAGCACGACCGTTGAGCACCTGCGTCCCCAGCACGTAGTCTCGCACCGCCCCCGCACTGGCACGGCCAGGGCCGTTCAACCCCGCCGCCACCATCCCCCCCACGGTCGCCAAATCATGGCCAGGCGTGCCGAAATGCGGAGGATCAAAAGGCAGGTGCTGACCATGGGCAGCCAAGGCAGCCTCCAACTCCACCAAAGGTGTGCCACCCCGCACGGTCACCACCAGCTCTGACGGTTCGTGCGCCACGATGCCACTCAGGCCACGGGTGTCCAGAATTTCGGCGGCAGGATCGATTCGCTGCCCATAAAAGTCTTTGCTGCCGCCACCCCGTATGCGCAGCGGGCGGCGGTTCTCGGCGGCATCACGAACGTGGGTGACAAGGGTTTGCAGGGCGTGGTCCATGGGCGCGATGGTACCGAGCACACCCGCCCGCAGGCGTGAATTTTTTGAACAGTGCGGACCCGAGAAATTGAAGACTGCTGACGGTGGGTACTCAGCTGGCGTAGCCCAGGCAGGCCCCGGCATTGGGCCGACCTTTGCACTCCCGGAGCAGGCGTTTTTCGCGGCTGGGCATGGCTTCACCGCTGGGGGCGTATTGCACCGGCGTGCTGGCTGCCCCTGACTGGGATTTTTTCTTTGGGGATTTTTGTGACGGAAGCTGTGCTTTCACCACACGGGTGCTGGTGGCTTTTCGGGCTGTGGTGGGCTGGACACTTTGGGAAGAAGCCCAAGCGTTCTGAACGGGCTGCGCCCACAGGCAAAACACCCACAGGCCGACCCCAATGGCTTTTGAAAACATACGCATCTCCCTGACTGGTTGGAACCCCCATTGTGAAGGCCGGACACAGACAAAAAAAGGCCCGCTGCCGGTTGGCAAGCGGGCCCAATGTCCAAAGGAGACACCTCGGAGATCTGTCCGCCAGACAGCGCGTGCTGCCTGACAAACCCCGCACAGTCTGTGCGGGGTCAAAAGAACGCTCAACGGTTGTAAGCGGTTTCGCCGTGGCTGGAAATGTCCAGACCTTCGCGCTCTTCTTCTTCAGGCACACGCAGGCCGATGACCATGTCCACCAGTTTGAAGCCCACAAAAGACACCACACCGGACCACACAATGGTGATCAACACGCCTTTGGCCTGGATCCACACTTGGGAAGCGATGGAATACGCGTCGGCCGTCACCATGCTGGCGGTGACCCAGTCGGCCACATAGCCAGGACCACCCAGGCTGGGGCTGTTGAACACACCAGTCAGCAGCGCACCCACGATACCGCCCACGCCGTGCACACCGAACACGTCCAGCGAGTCGTCAGCACCCAGCAGTTTTTTCAGGCCGTTCACACCCCACAGGCAGGCGAAGCCGCCGATCAGGCCGATCACCAGCGCGCCGCCGATGCCAACGTTGCCTGCAGCGGGGGTGATGGCCACCAGGCCGGCCACAGCACCCGACGCAGCACCCAGCATGGAAGCTTTGCCACGCATGAGGGCTTCACCCACACACCAGGCCAGCACAGCAGCGGCGGTGGCTGCGAAGGTGTTGATGAACGCCAGGGCAGCGAAACCGTTGGCCTCCAAAGCGGAACCGGCGTTGAAACCGAACCAACCCACCCACAACAGGGAAGCACCCACCATGGTCAGCGTCAGGCTGTGAGGCGCCATGGACTCTTTGCCGTAGCCGATGCGTTTGCCCACCATGTAGGCACCCACCAGACCAGCCACAGCGGCGTTGATGTGCACCACGGTACCGCCGGCGAAGTCCAGCGCGCCGTGTTGCCAGATCAGACCGGCTTTGCTGGTCAGTTCATCCACCAGTTCGGGAGATGTGTAGGCATCGGGGCCCATCCAGAACCACACCATGTGGGCCATGGGAGCGTAGCTGAAGGTGAACCAGATCGCCATGAACATCAGCACGGCTGAGAACTTCATGCGTTCGGCAAACGCGCCGACGATCAGGGCGCAGGTGATACCGGCAAACGTGGCCTGGAAAGCCGCAAAAATGATCTCGGGAATGACCACACCTTTGCTGAAGGTGGCGGCGTTGGCAAACGTGCCAGCGGCGTTGTCCCAGATGCCTTTCATGAACAGCCGGTCAAATCCACCGACATAGGCATTGCCTTCGGTGAACGCCAGGCTGTAGCCGTAGATGAACCACAGCACCACGATCAGGCTGAACGTCACCATGACCTGCATCAGCACCGACAACATGTTTTTGCTGCGCACCAGACCACCGTAGAACAAAGCCAGACCGGGCACGGTCATCAGAATCACCAACAGGGTAGACACCATCATCCATGCCGTGTCCCCTTTGTTGGGCACAGGGGCTGGAGCGGCGGCGGCTTCTGCGGGTGCCGCAGCGGCGGCTGGGGCTGCAGGTGCGGCAGCGGCGTCAGGTGCGGGAGCCGCAGGGGCATCGGCCGCAGGAGCCGGTGCGGTCACGGCAGCGGGCGCGTCGGCTGCGGGGGCGGTCTGGGCGTTGACCGCCAGGCCGCCAAAGGCCAGGCCGAGGCCCAGCAAGAGGGTAGCGAATAGTTTTTTCATGGTGAGAGGTCTTTCTGTGGCCGGAACTGCGGATCAGAGCGCTTCTTTGCCGGTTTCACCGGTGCGAATGCGGACAACCTGCTCCAGGCTGTAAACAAAAATCTTGCCGTCGCCGATCTTTCCGGTACGGGCTGCGCTTTCAATGGCTTCAATCACGCGGTCCACCAGCTCACTGGCCACGGCTGCTTCCACCTTGACCTTGGGCAAAAAGTCAACCACGTACTCGGCACCGCGGTACAGCTCGGTATGGCCCTTCTGACGGCCAAAGCCTTTGACCTCGGTCACGGTAATGCCCTGCACGCCGATGTTCGAAAGCGCTTCACGCACCTCGTCCAGCTTGAAGGGTTTGATGATGGCGGATACCAGTTTCATAGCATTCCTCTTGTTGGGGATGATTCCCGCTCAGGCCAAAAGCCCGAGACACGGAGTGGACACAGCGGCGGACGACGCAGAAACAAAGTGCTCGGTTGGTGAAAACTTCATTGAAAACTCCTCTGATGCAAACGTCGTTTCTGGCTAAGCACAGAGCGTGCCAATAACCCCCGTATTCCGGGGATTTCGACACGCGACGGTGTGGCACCATTCCAGGGAAAGCCTGCCCATGGTGCGTGATCGCGCCCCCACGCTCAACGCAACAGGTCAAATACGAACCAATTTGGTGCAACGATAGCCCCACACGTCATGCACCAACACAGGGAGGAAACCCATGAGCCTGTCATTGATCCAAAGCCGTGCACTTCTGGGGCTTCATGCCCCGCCCGTGTGCGTCGAAGTCCACCTGGCCAATGGTCTGCCCAGCTTCACCTTGGTGGGACTGGCCGACACAGAGGTCAAAGAAGCCCGGGAGCGCGTGCGCTCTGCGCTTCAGAACGCGGGGCTGGAGTTCCCGGCCAACAAGCGCATCACCGTCAACCTGGCCCCCGCCGACCTTCCAAAGGACAGCGGGCGGTTCGATCTGCCGATTGCGCTGGGCCTGCTCGCGGCCAGCGGCGTGGTCGATGCGTCACGGCTGTCCGGGCACGAGTTTGCAGGTGAACTGAGCCTGGGCGGAGAACTGCGGCCCGTGCGCGGCGCCCTGGCCATGGCCCTTGCCCAGGCGGCACAGACCGGAGGAGCCACCACCTTGGTGCTGCCCCCTGGCAGTGCCGAAGAGGCGGCCCTGGTGCCTGGCACCCGCGTGGTGCGCGCTCGCCATCTGCTCGATGTGGTGCGCCAATTCCGTCCCTTGGGGGCAGACGCCACCGAACCCGAAGAGGCGCCGGATGACAGCGGGTGGGCCACTTTGGTGCCTGCCACCCCACCCCTGGCGGCCACGGGACCCGACCTGAGCGACGTCAAGGGCCAAGCCGGTGCACGCCGCGCCCTGGAAATTGCCGCAGCGGGGGGCCACAGCCTGCTGATGAGCGGCCCCCCTGGCGCGGGCAAAAGCATGCTGGCCCACCGCTTCGCCGGGCTGCTGCCCCCGCTGGACACCCAACAGGCGCTGGAGACCGCCGCCATCGCCTCGCTGGCCGGGCGCTTCCACATGGAGCGCTGGGGCCAGCGCCCCACGGTGGCCCCGCACCACAGCGCCAGCCCTGTGGCCCTGGTGGGCGGTGGCTCGCCGCCGAAACCCGGCGAAATCTCGCTGGCCCACCACGGCGTGTTGTTCCTGGACGAATTGCCCGAATTCCCCCGCGCCGCGCTGGAAGCGCTCCGCGAACCCCTGGAAACCGGCCAGGTGCGCATCTCGCGCGCGGCGCAACACACCGAATTCCCGGCCCGCTTCCAGCTGATCGCCGCCATGAACCCCTGCCCTTGCGGCTACCTCGGCCATCCCACCGTGGCCTGCAAAGACACGCCCGACCAGGTGGCCCGCTACCAAGCCAAGCTCAGCGGGCCGTTGTTAGACCGCATCGACCTGCACGTGGATGTCCCCGCCTTGCCCCCCAACGAGCTGCTGGGCACCGGCCCGGCCCCACTGCCAGCCCCGGAAGGCACCGCCACGGTGCGCGCACGCGTGGCCCAGGCCCACGAACGCGCACTGGCTCGCCAGGGCTGCCCCAACCAGGCCCTGCAAGGTAGCGCACTCGAACAGCACACGGCACTGGACGACGCGGGCCGCCACTTCCTCAACAAAGCCGCCGCGCGCCTGGGCTGGTCGGCCCGCAGCACCCACCGCGCACTGAAAGTGGCACGCACCATCGCCGACCTGGCCGGGGCAGACACCATTGCCCTGCCACACTTGGCCGAAGCGGTGCAGTACCGGCGCGGGTTGCACATCAAAGGCTGATTTTTCATAACATTTCGGCTTATTTTTCATACAGAAGAAGCGATAGCAGCTACTGATAAATGAGCAATCACATCGCATCCAGCCGCTTCATCGCCGGGCTCTCACTGGCCCAGCTGGTGGGCTGGGGATCGGTGTTTTATGCGTTTTCCATGTTGCTGGCCCCGGTGGAAGCGGCGCTGGGGGCCACGCGGGCCGAGGTGTCGGTGGCCTTGTCGCTGGCACTGCTGGCCGAGGGGTTGGCCGCCTACCCGGTGGGACGCTGGATCGATGCGGGTCACGAGAGGCGGGTGATGGCCGGGGGTTCGCTGTTGGCCGGCATGGGCCTGGTGGGCCTGAGCCTGGCCACCACGCTGGCGGCGGTGTACACCGCCTGGGTGTGCCTGGGGCTGGCCATGGCAGCCACCCTGTATGCACCGGCCTTCGCGGTGGTGACGCGGCGGTTCCCCACCGACTACCGACGGCGCATCATCACCATCACCTTTCTGGGCGGCTTGGCCAGCACCGTGTTCATTCCGTTGATGGCGTGGCTGCTGGCCGTGGTGGGCTGGCGCCCCATGCTCTGGGTGTTGGCGGCCTGCCAGTGGCTGGTGTGCCTGCCCATCCATGCCCGGCTGCTGCAGGGCGCACCGCCCCCCGTAGGGCCACGGCGATGGAGCAGCGGTGTGGGAGGCCCAGCCGCCTCCGCAGAGCCGACACGGGCGCAAGCCATGCGACAGCCCACGTTTGCACTGGTGGGGTTGTTTCAGGTGCTGATGATGGCCGTGACCGTGGCCATCGCCGCCCACCTGGTCAATCTGCTGGGGGAAAGTGGCATGCCCCCTGCCTGGGCGGTCGCCCTGCCCGCCGCGATGGGCCTGGTGCAGGTGGCGGGTCGGGCGCTGCTGTTTTTTTTCGAGCACCGCTTCAGCGTGCACACCGTCAACCGCTGGATTCCTGCCTTCATGCCACTGGGACTGACGGCCTTGCTGGTGTCGCTGACATGGTTCAACGGCAGCGTGGCCATGGCAGGGCTGTTCGTGGCCCTGTATGGGCTGGGCAATGGCATGGTGACCATTGTCAAAGGCACGGCCGTGGCACAGTATGTCAACCAAACGCACGCGGCCAGCCTCAACGGGGCACTCGGCCTGCCCGTTGCCCTGGGTCGGGCCGCCGCCCCGTGGGCAATGGGCGCGCTGTGGAGCCCCACGGCGGGTTACCTGCCCGGCCTGTGGGTGCTGTTGGCAGGCAGCCTGGTGGCCGTGGGTGCGTTGGCGTGGGCACAACACATTTCTCAAGCCAAAAAGGCTTCCTGAACTTGAATTTATTGCGTGAACAGCTTCTTTTTTGATACCAAGGCATCCCATGAAAACCTCTGTTTCCCTTCGTCGCCGCACCTTGGCCCTGGCCGCCGCCGGGGCACTGACCGGCCTGCTGCCCCTGGGCCAGGCCGCCCACGCCGACACCAGCAAGCCCATCAAGCTGCTGGTGGGATTCCCTCCCGGGGGCGGCACCGACGCCATTGCCCGCGTGCTGGCCGACAAGATGAAAGACACCCTCGGCCAACCTGTGGTGGTGGAGAACAAGCCCGGTGCGGGTGGCCAGCTGGCCGCGCAGGCGCTGAAAGCCGCCCCGGCCGACGGCACCACGCTGTTTTTGAGCCATGACCACACCGTCACCATCCTGCCCCTGGTCACCAAAAACCCCGGCTTCGATCCCGCCACCGACTTTGTGCCTGTGGCCGGCTTTGCCACCTTCGTGAACGCCTTTGCGGTGTCGGGCGGCACACCGGCCAAAAGCGTGGCCGACTATGTGGCCTGGGTGAAAACCGCCGGTCAAGGCAAAGGGGCGGTGGGCATTCCGGCCCCGGCTTCCACACCGGAGTTCGTGGTGAAGCTGATGGGCCAGAAATTCGGTCTGGACCTGCTGGCCCCTCCTTACCGGGGCAGCGCCCCCATGATGGCCGACATGCTGGGCAACCAGATTGCGGCCGGGGTGGCCTCGGTGCCCGACTTCATTGAGAACCACAAGGCAGGCAAGCTGCGCATCGTGGCCGTGCTGGGCGGCCAGCGCCAGGCCACCCTGCCCGATGTGCCGACTTTCGCCGAACTGGGCCTCGGCGGCCTGGAAGACCTGCCGTTCTACGGCCTGTTTGCCCCCGCTGGCACGCCCAAGGCCGCGCTGGACCGCGTGAGCGATGCCCTGGCAAAGGCAGTGGCCCAGCCGGACGTGAAGGACAAACTCACCGCCATGGGCCTGACCGTGGGCTTTGCCAGCGGGGCGCAGCTGGGTGAGCGTGAAAAGGCCTATCGCACCAGCTGGACCCGCATCATCCAGACCAGCGGCTTCAAGCCGCTGTGACCCCCAAGGCCCCGGCTCAGACTTTGAAGAGCGACACCACCTGCACCAGCTGCTGAGCCTGCTGGCTCAGCGAGGTGGCGGCCGACGCGGATTCCTCCACCAACGCGGCGTTTTGCTGCGTGCTCTGGTCCATCAGGTTCACGGCCTGGTCGACCTCGGCCACACTGGTGCTTTGCGAAGCGCTGGCGCGGCTGATGTCTGCCATGATTTCCGTGACACGCTGGATGGCGGCCACCACGTCGGTCATGGTGCTGCCAGCCTGGTCCACCAGCGCGGTGCCCTGCTGCACCCGCTCGACGCTGGCACCGATGAGGTCTTTGATTTCCTTGGCCGCCTGGGCGCTGCGCCCGGCCAGGCTGCGCACCTCGGAAGCCACCACGGCAAAACCCCGTCCGGCCTCGCCCGCACGGGCGGCCTCGACGGCCGCATTCAACGCCAGGATGTTGGTCTGAAAGGCAATGCCATCGATCACCCCGATGATGTCGGCAATCTTGCTGGACGCGGCATTGATGTCGCGCATGGTGTGGACCACCTGGGCCACCACTTCGCCGCCCTGGACGGCCACCGCCGATGCGTTGTGGGCCAAGTCGTTGGCCTCACGGGCGTGGTCGGCGTTTTCCCTGACATGGACATTGAGCTGATCCATGGATGCGGCGGTCTGCTCCAAGGCACTGGCCGCTTGCTCGGTGCGGGCCGACAGGTCGTTGTTGCCCTGGGCGATCTGCGCGGCGGCGGTGGCCACGCTTTCGGCATCGGCACGCACGGTGCGCACCAACTGGCCCAGGTGCTGCTGCATGCCGCTGAGGGCGTCCATGAGCTGGCCGATTTCATTGCCGCCATGCGGTGGGCAGTGTTCGGTCAAGTCCCCGTTGGACACCGCTTTGGCCACCCGCACGGCGTCGCGCATGGGCACGGTGATGCTGCGCACAAACACCATGGCCAGCCACACCGATGCCACCAACCCCAGCAGCTGCAGCCCCAGCACCCAAAAGGCGTGGGTCTGCAAGTCGCGCACGCGCTGGCGCAAGGCCTGGTCGAGCGTGGCCATGGCCAGGGTGTTGAACTGGTACACCGCATCAATGGAGCGGGTGAAATCGTCGAAGTACTCGGTGGCCGGGAATTGGATCTCGGTCGCGTTGATCAGCTTTTGATCGGCCAGCGCCAGCGTGGCCTGCACGCGGGAATGCAAGGCGTCGGCGTGCGAGCCCAGGGCCTGGGCGAAAGCCGCATCGGCCTTGCCCGCCGACGCCACGTGTCCCAGAAACTCCTGCTGCAGCTCGTTGGCGCGGTCTTTCAGGCCCAGAAGGGTGCCGCGCCCCAGATCGGGCAGCTCGCCCTTGGTGAGAAAGCCGCTGCCCATGGCCCGCATGACGCCCAGCTTCTCGGTCAGCCAGGGGGCGCTGATGAACGCCCCCCGGATCAGCTCGTAGCTCGCGGCCCCGGGGTCCAGCGTGAGCCCGAATTCGTCCAGCGCCGCGTCGTTCAGCCGCAGCAAGGTGGCGACGAACTCTGTGTGGGCTTTGGTGCTCTGCGCGGTGTTGAAGCTGCCGCTTTCGACCGCCTGTGACACCTCAACCCAGCGCTGCTTGCGCTGCGCCCAGGCCGAGGTCAACTCGCCGGATGCCTGGGCCTGGAGCAACGCACCATCGACGGCGGCCATGGCCTTGTCCACCCCATCCTTGACCGCCGGGCGACGCTCCTTCATGGCGGCGTTGCCCGACAGCATGCCCGCAGACAGCCCCCGGTGCTGCTGCAACAACTGAATGACCTTCTGCATGGCCATCAGGGGCGGCATGCCCCGGGTTTCCAGCTGGGCGGTGCGGATGTCGTCAAACGACTTGCCCACATGCAAGGCGGTGGGCACCAGCACCATCAGCAGTGCAATCAGCCCCAGCACGGTGAACTTCTGTCCCAGGCTCAAGCGGTCCAAAAGGCGCATGCCCGTCTCCTTCTTGTGTACAGGTGTTGTCAAGAGGCTCCTGTGCCCCTGTCTCCAGGCGCCATTGAAGCACCATTGCGCCCCCTTTGGGAGAGGATCATGGGGCCGGTGGCCACTGCGGATGCTGCAACCAGGCATCGGCCCAATCGGGCAGCAGGTGGGCTGGCATGGGCCGGGCCACGCCATAGCCTTGAGCCAGTTCGCAGCCGAGTTGCTGTAGCAACTCGGCGTGGGCTCGGGTCTCGACCCCCTCGGCGATCACCACGCGTCCAAAGGCTTTGGCCAACCCGATCACGCCTTGCACGATGGCCAGATCGTCCGGGCTGTCGAGCATGTCGCGGATGAAGCTTTGGTCAATCTTCAGCACACTCGCAGGCAAACGCTTGAGGTAGGTGAGGGAGGAATAGCCGGTGCCAAAGTCGTCCAGCGCGAACGAAACGCCCAGGGCCAGGCAGTCGTGCATGACGGCTGACACCCGGTTGATGTCTTCCAGCGCACTGGTTTCCAGCACCTCCAGCACCAGATCTGCGGGGTTCACCGCCGGGTGGGTGCGCAGCAACTCGGCCAGGCGCCCCACAAAGTGGGCCTGCTGCAGGTGATGGGCGGCAATGTTCACACTCAGCGGCAGGCGAATGCCGGCGCGTTGCCAGTCGGCCAGCTGGGTCACGGCGGTGCTGAGCACCCAGTCGCCCAGCTGTGCGGAAAGGGGGTGTCCTTCGATGTCGGGCAGGAAATGGCCTGGGGGCAACAGGCCACGCTGCGGGTCCTGCCACCGCACCAGCGCCTCTGCGCCCACCACCGTGCCCAGCCGCAAGTTCACTTTGGGCTGGAAGTGCAAAACGAACTCGGACTGGATCAGTCCCTGCGCGATGCGGGCCCGGCTTTCCACCCGCTGGCGGGTCGAAATGTCCTGGGCCACGTCAAACAGCTGGTAGCGGCTTTTGCCCGCCTGTTTGGCCTGGTACATGGCCTGGTCTGCGTGGCGCAGCAGGGTGTCCGCCTCTTCCCCGTCCTTGGGATACAAGGCCGCCCCCAAACTCGCCGTGACCTGCAGCACCTGCTCGGCGACCGTCACCGGCTGGCTGGCTGCGGCCAGCAGGCGCTCCAGCACGTGCTCGCATTCGTACACGTCGGGCATGTCGGCCAGCACGGCCACAAACTCATCCCCGCCCATGCGCGCCAGCGTGTCCCCTTCGCGCAGCGATTCGCGCAGTCGCTGGGCCAGCACCACCAGAAGCTGGTCGCCCACGGCATGGCCGTGCTGGTCGTTCACCTCCTTGAAACCGTCCAGGTCCAGGTAGACCACGGCCATCAGGTTGCTTCGCCGTTGTGCCTGGGCTATGGCCTGCTGGAGCCGGTCGGCCAGCAACACGCGGTTGGGCAGGTTGGTGAGGGCATCGAAGTGGGCAATGTGCCGCAGCTGGTCCTGGTGGGTCTTTTGCTGGGTGATGTCCTGAAAAATGGCCACGTAGTTCTGGGGCTGGCCGTTTTCGTCGGGCACTGAGGAAATGCTGATCAGCTCGGCGTACACATCGCCGTTCTTGCGGCGGTTCCAGATTTCGCCCTCCCAATGCCCTTGACGGGTCAAGGTCTGCCACATGTGGACGTAGAACTCTGGCGACTGTCGCCCCGAACTGAGAATGCGCGGGTTCTGGCCGATCACCTCGTCGGCGCTGTATCCCGTGATACGGCAGAACGCCTCGTTGACCGACACGATGTTGCCTGCCAGATCGGTGATGGTGATGGCTTCCTGGGCATGAACAAACACATTGGCCGCCAACCGCATCTGGCGCCGCTGCTGCCAGCGGGCGTTGGCCGCACGCTCCATTCGCAGGTAAAACGCCGTGGCCAGCCCCATGGCAGCCAGCAACACGCCCACGGTCAAAGCCCAAACGGTGCGGTTGGCGTGCGCCCAAGGTTGCAACAGGCTTTCGTGGCTGTGGCGCACCACGGTCACCAGCGGGTAAGCACTGGAGGCCCGGTAAGCGGTGATGACTTGGCCCACCGCCGGCAGTGTTTCGCCGTAGTCCCCCACCTCGCGCTGCGCAAGACGGTTCACCACCTCACGGTCCATGGCCTTGGCCTGGACACCGGTGGGCCTGTCAAACTGGGTGGACAGCAGCAACACGCCGTCGTAACGCAGCAGCTCGGCGGCAAGGGCATTCGGGTCCACCCGGCCCAGGTAGGCATTGACCACCTGATCGGAATTCCACGCCACCAGCACGCGCTGTACCGTCCCCGTCGACAACCTGACTTCCCGCAAAAGGGCCACAAAACCGGAACCCCCGTCCACGCCCAGGGGCGGGTTGTCGGGCAGCACCGGGAAACCGTTGGAAAAATCGCGTCCGCTCCAAGGCAGTCCGACCCGCAAGGTGTCCACTGGCTCGGCACTCAGCGGGTAAAACAAACCCAGGTCCACCCGCACCCCCACGTTGGCAGGCGCGCTGGACTGGCTCACGCGGCCCGAAGCGTCCACCAGCGACACACTGCGCAACAAAGGCATGTCGCGCACGGCGCCTTGCAGGGTTTCGGTGCTCAAGCCCTGGGGCGCTGCGGCCCGTACCAGGCTTTGCAGTACCACGTCGGTGGTCTTCAGGTGTTGGGTGACATAGTCCTCAAGGCTGCGCACCTCGGCCCGGGCCAGCTCCTCGTGGCTGGACAACGCGCGCGCCTTCAGGTCGGCCTGGGTGAGGGCCACGGTGCCCAGCACCGCTGCCACCAACGAGAGAAGCCCTGCGGCAAACCGCCAACGGTGGCGCGCCGGACGAGGGGGCAACGGAGGCAGCGCCGCAATCATGGGGCCGCAGTGTTCGATGTCACTGCGATGGGCCCCAAGCCGTGCCGCTGCGCTGCCGCAGCCAAGCGACCGTCCTGTTTGATGGTGGTCACAAAGGCTTCCACCCTGGCGTACCAAGCGTCATCACCCGGTTTCACGACCCAGGCGTAGGGTGTGAGGTGGTAGGGTGCAGACGGGGCCACCACCCGAGCCCAATCCACCTGCTCCAGCAGACGCCGTGCAAAAGGGTAGTCGGCCATGAACACATCGGCACGCCCGGCCGCCACCTCCTGCTCCCGGGCCTGCGGCGTGTCCAGCACCAGCAGGCTGGCCGCTTTCAGGCGGCTGCGCATCACCGGCTCGTGGTAGGTGCCTTTGGCCACGGCCACCACCACACCGGGCTGGTCGATGTCGTCCCACTGCTGAATGCGGCGGTTGCCGCGGGTGGTGACGGCATAGATGTCGCTGCGCAGGTGGGGGGTGGTGAAACGCAATTTCTCGGCACGGGCCGGGGTGATGCCGATCCCAAACATGGCGATGTCACAGCGCTCACCGGTCACGTCGTCGATCAGGGTGGCAAAAGAGCTGTCCACAAACCGCACGGCCAGCCCCAGGTCTTTGCCCAACTCACGGGCCAGGTCCACGTCCAACCCCTCCAGCGCCAACGTTTTGCGGTTGCGGTAGGAGATGCCGTGGTAATCGGGCCAGATGCAGACACGCACCTCCCCCGCCTGGGCCATGGCCACCAGGCGAGACGGGACGGGTTTCAGGGGCTGAGACACAGCCGCCCCCGCCGGGCCGGGCCCCAGCGCCAAAAGCAGCGAATGGGCCACGGCCAACGCCGTGCCCACAAAGTGTGGTCTGAACATGTGAAACCCAACCCAACGCAACGTCACCGGCAAAGCCAACCCTGGGGCTCTTCCGGCGCAGGCCTCACTCTTGTTCGGGGGCCTTCGAGCCGGTGGCGGATTGTCAAGGCGGGGAGAACGTCAGGACTTGATGCGCATCAAAAAGCGGGTGGACTGGCTCAGGGCGACACCACCACCCGGTTGCGCCCGCCCCGCTTGGCCAGGTACATGGCCTGGTCGGCGCGGTTGATCAGGTGGCGGTAGTCGGGGTGCCCGTCGTGCAGGGCCAGCCCGATGCTGACCGTGACCCGCAAGGACACCTGTTCCGACACCGACACCGCCGATTGCTCGATGCGGGCCCGGATTTTTTCCGCCACGGCCATGGCCTGGGTGGCCGTGACCTCGTTGATGACGGCCAGAAACTCTTCCCCCCCGTAACGGAAGAAAAAGTCGCTGGCGCGCGCCAGCCTCTGAAGCATCACGGCAACGTGCTGGAGCACGCGGTCGCCGGTTTCGTGGCCGTGGGTGTCGTTGACACGCTTGAAATGGTCCACGTCGATCATCAGCACCGCAAACGGGTTGTGGTGACCCCGGGCCAGCTCCAACTCCCGGCGCAGGATGGTGGACAGGAAACGCCGGTTGTAGAGCTGGGTGAGCACATCGCGCCCGCCTTCCAGGTCCACCAGACGGTCAAACACGGTGTTGAGCACAAAACGGGTTTCCTCCAGGCTGGCCAGCACGTCGCGCAGCACCGAAGAACTCTCTTGCAGTGGCCCACCGGCCTGGTTGCTGGCCAGCAAAGGCATCAGGGTGTGGTCCAGGCGGCGGATCTGCTCGCCAATGGTGTGCAACTCCGTCGCGGCCTCGAACATCAGCGGGGCCTTGTGCTGCACCCAGAGACCAAAGGGCGATGCCCTGAGGCTGGCCACCAGGTCAAGCGGTGCACCGGTGGCCAGGGCGCGGAGCACGCTGTTCTCCCAGTCGGTCAGGGCGCCCAACTGCTTGTGCCGCTCCAGCGCCAGGTTCTGCCCCGCGGTGACGAGGCGAAAGGTCTCGTCGGTTCGGGCTCCCTGCTCGTGCACGCGCACATAGGCGGAGCTCATTTCGGAAAACGCCAAGTCCATCAGACCGCCCACATACCCCACGGCATTGACCAGGTCTTCGCGGTCGAGTTCGGTTTCCACCAGCAGAGACTGGACACGCCGCTTCAGGTAGCGCATGCCCCGCGAGACCAGACCCACCGGGATCTGCGCCCGGGCATGCACGTCTCCCACCTGGCGTTGCAGGGCCGCCAGGGCCACGGTGTCGCTGGTGTGGCCCGTGAACAGCATTTCCATCCAGCGCTGGATGGAAGGCTTGAGGCGCGTCTGCACCGCCTCGTGCGACAAGAACTGCGTGGCCTCGGCATCGGCCATCATCACCTCGTAAAAGCCACGGGCCAGCTCGGCGCT
>Ga0075012_10003114_pt1 | contig 16006 bp, 16 predicted proteins | sample All_14_2_FD_71474 | JGI IMG/M metagenome (GOLD analysis project Ga0075012, IMG submission 71474) | Freshwater microbial communities in response to fracking from Pennsylvania, USA - Allegheny Zone_MetaG_DW_15 | ecosystem: Environmental > Aquatic > Deep subsurface > Groundwater > Drilled... | reverse complement strand
GGAGCCGCCACCCTTGCCCATAGGACCGCGGTCGCGGGCCCGGACGCCCAGGCGCGGGGCGGGGGCATTGGGGTCGCGGGGTTCGGCCTCGGACAGCATCTCGAACAGCAGGCCGCCGGTGATGGGGGTGGCTTCCTTCAGGCGGACCTCGACGTTGCGGCCCAGGGTGAACCGCCTGCCCGAGCGTTCGCCGACCAGGGCGTGGGCGCGGTCGTCGTGGGTGAAATATTCGTCGCCGAGGCTGGAGACGGGGACCAGGCCGTCGGCGCCGGTCTCGGCCAGCCGGACGAACAGGCCGAAGCGGGTGACGCCGGTGATCCGGCCCTCGAAGGTCGCGCCGACCCGGTCTTCCAGGAAGGCGGCGACATAGCGGTCCATGGCGTCGCGCTCGGCGGCCATGGAGCGACGCTCGGTGGCGGTGACCTGTTCAGCGATGGTCTGGAGCTCGGCGATTTCCTTATCTGTCAGGCCGTCGGAGCCGAGATTCAGGGCGCGGATCAGGCCCCGGTGGACGATCAGGTCGGAATAGCGCCGGATCGGCGAGGTGAAGTGGGCGTAGCGGTCCAGGTTGAGGCCGAAGTGGCCGACGTTGTCCGGCGAATAGATGGCCTGCATCTGGGACCGCAGGACCACCTCGTTGACGACCTCGGCGTGGGGCGTGTCGCGGGTTTCGGCCAGCAGTTTGTTGAACCGTTTGGTGGTCGGGGCCTCGCCCTTGTTCCAGGGCTTGGCGATGGTCGACAAGAAGTCAGCCAGGTTGAAGATCTTCTCCTGGCTGGGCGTCTCGTGGACGCGGTAAATCAGGGGCACCTTCTTCTGCTCCAGGGTTTCGGCGGCGCAGACATTGGCCTGGATCATCATCTCCTCGATCAGCCGGTGGGCCTCCAGGGACTTTCTCGGGACGATGGCGGCGATGCCCCCGTCGGGGGCCATCAGGATGCGGCGCTCGGGGCTGTCGATGGCCAGGGGCGCGCGCTTGTTGCGACCCTTCAGGAGGGTCGAATAGGCATTCCACAGAGGATAGAGGATCGCCTCCATGATCGGGCCGGTCGTGTCGTCGGTGCCGCCGCCGTTCTCGGGTCCGTCGATGGCGGACTGCGCCTGTTCGTAGGAGAGTTTGGCGTGGGACCGCATCAGGCCGCGGTGGAATTTGTGGCCGATCTTCCTGCCCGATGAATCGAAGATCATGCGGACGGCCAGGGTGGCGCGGTTCTCGCCCTCTTTCAGGCTGCACAGGCCGTTGGACAGGCGCTCGGGCAGCATCGGCTCGACGCGGTCGGGGAAGTAGGTGGAGTTGCCCTTGGCGCGGGCCTCGCGGTCCAGCTGGGTGCCGGGGCGGACATAGGCGGCGACGTCGGCGATGGCGACCCAGACGATCCAGCCACCGGGGTTCTTCTCGTCCTCGTCCTTTTGCGCAAAGACGGCGTCGTCGTGGTCACGCGCATCGGCCGGGTCGATGGTGATGAAGGGGATGTCGCGCAGGTCGTCGCGCCCCTTCAGCGTCGGCAGGTCCTGGGTCTCGGCCTCCTTTTCCACCGCCTCCGAGAAGCCGGTCGGGACGCCGTGGGCGTGGATGGCCAGAAGCGACGCCGCGCGGGGATCATCCTCGCGACCGACGGTCTCCAGGATCTTGCCGCGCTTGGGGCCGTAGCGTTGTTCGGACTTCTCGATCGAGGCCAGGACCAGGTCGCCGTCCCTGAGGTCGCCCGCCAGAAGTTGCGGGATGATCAGCACGTCCTTGGAACGGCGATCGACGGGCTCGACGCGGGTCTCCTTGCTGGATTTTCGGATGACCCCCAGAACGCGGTTGTTGCCGGCGTCCAGAGTCTTGATCAGTCGGGCTTCCCAGCCGTCGGCACCCCGCTCGAACTTGACCAGCAGCCGGTCGCCCATGCCGGGGGCGGGGCCGACCTTGCCCGATCGGTCCGGGACCAGAAGGGCGCGCGGGGCGTCGGCAGAGGCCTCGACGAGCCGGACATACATCTCGCCGTCGCCGTCTCGCTCGACCACATCGACCACGCCGACGGGGGGCAGGGAGCCGGTTTCGGAATAGCCCTTACGCCCGCGCTTGCCGAGCTTGCCCTCGGCCTCGAGCTCTCGGATCATTTCGCGCAAGGCCCGACGTTCGCCGCCCTTGAGGCCAAAGGCGCGCGCCAGGTCGGACTTGTCGGCCTCTCCCGCCTCGCGCAGGAAGGTTAGGAGGGTGTCCTTGTCGGGAAGGCCCGAGGCGGGGCGGTTCGGCATCTTGGCCATGAGGACTTTCAGTTCGCCGAAGGTTCGGCGGGGTTTATGCAGGGAACACTCAAGGCCAAGGCCGCGCGCGTCATGCCGCGATCCAATGTGAGGAGTGTCGCTCCCAGCCGATAGGTGGCAGCGATGTGGATGGCGTCTGGCGCGCGGAGAGCGATGTCCGACCGGCGGACATGGTGAATGGCCTCCTCGGTATCCAGGGAGGCGATGTGGACGCGATCGGTGAAATCGTTCGTCCAGTCATCGAAACGCTCCAGCTCGGCCTGGGAAAACGCCGGTGACTGTCGGCGGGCGCGCCAGAGGGCCGTTAGCGCTGCAGAGGTCTCGGCCACAGCGAAATCACTGACAACGAAGGTCGCGCCATCCTGCATCAAAAACGTATCGAAAAGCGGTCTCGTTGGCTCATCGTCCATCAATGCCACCAAGACGCTCGCGTCCAGGTAGAACAGCACTAGATTTCGCCATCCCGCATCTTGCGGACGACTTCGACAGCGGACCAACCGGGCTCGGGTTCACGAATCGGCCGGGCCATGAACTCGGCCCATCTTGCCTTTCGCTCCTCCAGGGTGAGCTTTGGTCTTGTTTCGGCCGTTGCGCGCAACTCGGCGACCGGCTTGCCATGGCGGGTTATGGTGATGCTCTCGCCCGCCTCGACCCGTTCCAGCAGGTGGGTGAACTTGTTCTTGGCTTCGGCGACACCGTAGCTGGCCATGGTCGTTCTCCGATTATGGCCATAAGTATAGCCATTTTTCGTGGACTTCGCCAGTCCGGCTCAGGCGATGATGTCGGGCAGGATGCGGCTCTCGATCTTCACGATCTCGTCGCGGAGCAGCAGTTTCTTGCGCTTGAGGCGGGCGATCATCAGCTGGTCGGGAATCGGCATGTGACTGAGGGCCTCGATGGAGGCGTCCAGGTCCGCGTGCTCCTGGCGCAGCAGCCTGGCCTGAGCGTGCAGCGCCAGTTCGTCATCGGACAGGAAGGGTTCGTCGTCGTTCATGGGGGCGTCCTGACTCGCCCGCATGATAGCCGAGCCCGGGTCAGGCCGGAAGGCGTTCTGCCAGGGCGATCAGGGCCGGACGCGGCACGACGCGGGCCCAGAGGCGAGCGGTCTCGGCCAGGGCGTCGATGGCGGGCCTGGCCGAGGACGTCGGGGCCGGGGACAGGGCTTCCAGGGCCTCCAGCAGATGACGCTCGGCGGCCAGTTCGACGGCCTTGATCTGGTCGCGCAGCGCCAGACGGGCGGTACTCTCGATGTCGGGGATCGGTCCCTTCAGGGTGCGGCGAATGGCGCGCAGCGGGTCGATGGTCGAGGCCGACCAGGCGCGCGCCGTATCGCAGGCGGCCTCGATCGTGTCGGCATCGGGACGACGACCGGTCCGGGCGGTCCAGGCGGCCCAGAGCAGCAGGGGGACGTTGTGGTCCTGGGCGTCCTGAAGATGCAGGCAGGCCTCGGCCACGCCAGGGGCGGCATAGGCCGAAAGCGCCCAGTCCCACAGGCCAGGACCGGCATCTGCGACTGGGCGGTCGGTCATCCGGGGTCCCGTTCGGGACCCGTCAGCCCGCCCCAGCGGCGCACGGCGGACCAGTCCAGGCCGAACAGGTCCAGGGCCCTGCCGACCGACTGATCGACCATCTCGGCGATGGAGGCGGGCCGGGCATAGAAGGCCGGGACGGGCGGGGCGATGATCGCACCCATCTCGGCCAGGGCGGTCATGGTGCGCAGGTGGCCCAGGTGCAGCGGGGTCTCGCGGACCATCAGGACCAGGGGGCGACGTTCCTTCAGCACCACATCGGCCGAGCGGGTCAGCAGGGTCGATGTCACGCCTGTGGCGATCTCGCTCATCGTCCGGACCGAACAGGGGGCCACGATCATGCCGAGCGACCGGAAAGAGCCCGAAGCGATGGTCGCGCCCACGTCGTTCAGGCGATGCGTCACAGTGGCGCGGCCCGTGAGGTCATCGGGGGTCAGATCGGTTTCCTGCGACAGGGTCAGCAGGGCCGCGCGGGTGACGACGAGGTGGCTTTCGACCCCCAGTTCGTTGAGGGCGTCCAGCACGCGGACGCCGTAAGTCACGCCCGATGCACCGGAAATGCCGACCACCAGTCGAGACGGCGGGTTCCGTACGGCTCCGTTCACATCATGGTCCATTTTGATCGTCAGGCTGTCCGGGTCCGGATGACGTTAACACTCTGTTGTCGTCACTGAATCGTGATTCCACAGACCGTCGTTCCGGGCGCTCACTACCGTGGTCCGTTAGACATGGAGGCGCAAGCCATGACCATCGAAGCTCGTATCCGCGAACTGGGAAATCGGCACCGTCAGCTGGATGAGGTGATCCAGCGCGAGATCGGCAGACCCTCAACGGATCCGTTGCAGGTTCGCGAGCTCAAGCGACGAAAGCTTCGGCTCAAGGAGGAGATCACCAGTCTCGAGGCCCGGGCAGGATAGCCGGGTCGAAACATCGGTAGACAATTCGGGCGGCCCCGGTGGAGACACCGGGGCCGTTCCCGTTCCTGCTCCAACGAGAGAGGAAGGCTAGGTCTTTGAGCCGAACACGGATGCCGCCGTCGGTTCAGCAGTGCGGCGCTCGGCGGCTTCGGGCACGAACTCTGGCTCGACCGGGGTTTCATCGACGGGCAGGATCGTGCCGCCGCCCTTCTTGAGGTCGTCCTTGTTCTTCTTGGCCGCAGCCTTGGAGACCAGGTCGTCGAGTGCCAGCTGGCCGACGAGGCCCAGGGTCACCGGATCGACCGGCTTGATCTGGGGGCTGTTCCAGTGGGTGCGGTTACGCACGCTCTCGATCGTGGACTTGGTGGTACCCAGCAGTTTGGCGATCTGGGCGTCGGTCACCTCGGGGTGGTTGCGAACGAACCAGGCGATGGCGTCCGGCCGGTCCTGGCGGCGCGACACAGGCGTATATTTCGGGGCGGGCTTGTGGGTCTTGAGCAGTTCGGCATGGCGGCTGACGATCGCCTTCATGCGATAGTCGGGGTTGTCCTGGGCCTTGTCGAGCTCTTCGCGCGTCAGCTGGCCACCGGTGATGGGATCGACGCCACGGATGTCGCGGGCCACGTCGCCGTCGGCGATGCCGCGCACTTCCAGAGGATGCAGGCCGCAGAATTCGGCGACCTGTTCGAACGTCAGCGAGGTGTTGTCCACCATCCAGACCGCGGTGGCCTTGGGCATGAGGATGTCGGTCATGGGCGATTTTCCCGGAAGTTTCGGCCCGTTCGAGCGGGCACTGGATACGACGGCGCCCGACCTTTCGGCCGGGCGCGATGTTCGGGATATAGGCTGTTTCGTCAGGAAAGAAAACATTGACCGACGGCCACCTGAAACGGACATACAGCACAGGTTCATGTTCGGGGATGAACACTGGCCGCCAAGGTGCGTTGTGCGTCTTTAGGAATGGTTCCGGAGGGAAGAGATGTTTGTCCAGATGAGCGCGGCAGCGGCGGCCATGGCCCTGCTTGCACCCCAGCAGTTCGCAGCGCCGGAAGGTGGTCCCCAGCGTGTCGCCCCGCGCGGCAGCTATGCCCAGACCTGTTCGGGAGAATATGTGAACCAGGGCCGACTGTACGCCGATTGCCAGGACACGCGCGGCAATCTGCGTGGCACCTCGATCGAACTGGCGCGCTGCACCAGCAGCGATATCGTCAACCTCGATGGCCTGCTGGTCTGCGGCAATGTGCGCGGCGAGTATGAACGCGGGTCGGGCGGCAACAACGGCGGCAACAACGGCGGTGGCAACAATGGTGGCGGCAACTGGGGCGGCAACAACGGTGGCGGCAACAATGGCGGCAACTGGGGTGGCAATAACGGCGGTGGAAACAACGGCGGCAACTGGGGCGGCAACAACGGTGGCAACACGATCACCGTCTATCGCGACGCCAATTTCCGGGGCCTGTCGCAGACCTTCCGGGGCGAAATCTACAACCTGGGCAATTCCGGCTTCAACGATGCCATCAGTTCGATGTCGTTCCGGGGCACGTGGGAGGCCTGCACTGACTCCAACTTCCGGGGTCAATGCCAGCAGTTCACCGGCGATGTCCGCAACCTGGACCGCTGGGGCATGAACGATCGCATCTCTTCGCTCCGCCCTGTGCGGGGCAACGGCGGTCGCTGGTAGCCACCAGGACGTCGCTGGATCTCGCAAGACGCCACTTCTGATGATGTCGCAACGGCTGCGGCAAACCGGCGAGTGAACGTGATGTCTTCACCGGGGGGAGCCCCTCCGGTGAAGACACGTGGCCCATGGCTTCTCGGGAGCGGTGCCCGGCCCTGAATCGCCGATTCCAGCCCGCAAGGGCGGCGGAGCAGTTAACCCTGATCTAGGCGGCGTCCCGCCAGGCCTTCAGCGCCTCGATCGCCCGAAGGCTCATCAGCCGCTTCTTGGCGCGACCGCGTTCCTTGAGCGGGATCTTCCGGCCCTCCTCATCGACCTTGGGCGTCTCGAGCGGAGGCAGCAGGCCGTAGTTGATGTTCATCGGCTGGAATTTCGAGCCGGTCAGATGGCCGCCGGTGATGTGTTCGACAAGGGCACCGATAGCGGTGTGGGCCGCCGGAGCGTCCAGCGGTTTCCCCAGCCGTTCGGCGGCGGCGAGACGGCCAGCCAGCAGGCCGGTGGCGGCGCTCTCGACATAGCCCTCGACCCCCGTGACCTGACCGGCGAACCGCAGGCGCGGCATGGCCTTCAGGCGCAGCTGACGGTCCAGCAGGTGAGGCGAGTTCAGATAGGTGTTCCTGTGCAGGCCGCCGAGCCGCGCAAACTGGGCGTTCTGGAGACCGGGAATCATGCGGAAGGTTTCGGCCTGGGCCCCGTGTTTCAGCTTGGTCTGGAAGCCGACGATGTTGAACAGCGTTCCCAGCGCATTGTCCTGACGCAGCTGCACGATGGCGTGGGCCTTGACCAGGGGATCGCGCGGATTGGTCAGGCCGACGGGCTTCATCGGGCCGTGGCGCAGGGTCTCGCGGCCCCGCTCGGCCATGACCTCGATCGGCAGGCAGCCATCGAAATAGGGGACGTTCTCCCAGTCCTTGAACTCGGCCTTGGGGCCAGAGATCAGGGCGTCGATGAAGGCCTCGTATTCGGCCTTGTTCATCGGGCAGTTGACGTAGGCGGCGGCGTCTCCCCCCGGGCCTTCCTTGTCGTAGCGCGACTGACGCCAGGCGATGTCGAAGTCGATGGAATCGGCATGGACGATGGGGGCGATGGCGTCAAAGAATGACAGGCTTTCCTCGCCTGTCAGGGTCAGGATGGCGTCGGCCAGGGCGGGGGAGGTCAGGGGACCGGTGGCGACGATGACGCTGTCCCACCCGTTGGTTTCATCGGCCTCTGGCGGCAGGCCGGCGATCTCCTCGCGCTGGATCGTGATCAGGGGGTGGGCTTCCAACCTTGCGGTGACAGTCCGAGAGAAGGCGTCGCGGTCGACGGCCAGGGCACCGCCGGCGGGGACCTGATGATCGTGGGCGCAGGCCATGATGATCGACCCGAGCGCGCGCATCTCGGCGTGCAGGAGGCCGACGGCATTGTGTTCCCAGTCGTCGGAGCGGAAGGAGTTCGAACAGACCAGTTCAGCCAGGCCGTCGGTGTGATGGGCGTCGGTCTTCACGCCGGGCACGCCTCGCATCTCATGCAGGATGACGGGCACACCCGCATTGGCGATCTGCCAGGCGGCCTCGGATCCGGCGAGGCCGCCGCCGATGACGTGGATGGGTCTGGGGTCTGGGGACGTGATCATGCGGCCTTCTAGCCACACACGCACGATCCGTCAGCCTTCGTCTGGCCCGGTCACCAGCGTTGGCGCTATAGGTCTCTGGCAACGGGGGATGCAAGTGGGCGATCTGGGGAACGGACGACGCCGGCTGGATCTGGGCCAGGCCCTGATCATCGCCGCCTGTGGACTGCCGCGGGGCTGGATCGGTGCCTGGGGTGCCATCGCCGCCGCCGTCGCAGTCTGGGCGGCCCGTCCGGCCGTGCCGGCAGGTCCGGCGACCCTTTTCTGGGCGGTTCCGGCGATTGTGGTACTGGCGGTTCTGGTCGGGGCCCTGGCTCGGGTTTCGATCAGCCGGAATCTTGAGGGAGCACGCCGTCTGGGCCTGGGGCCCGGCGGGCTGCAACTGGCCTGGCCCGAGGCCAGGCTGGTCGGGGCGGTGATCCTGTGCCTGATCTTCTGGCTGATGGTGGCCTCCGTCCTGGCGCTCGTGGTGCTGGCGGTCGCGGGCCTGTCGGAGCTGGACAGCGCCGCCATTCAGGCGCGCAACTGGGCCGCAGTGGGCCCGTGGTGGAAACTGGCCACCCTGGCGATCATTGGCCTTGGGGCGCTCTATATCTTGACTGTGGTGACGGTGCGGTTGACGCTGTGGGCACCAGCGACACTGGGGCGGGGTCACATGGTGTCGCTGAACAGCATGGGCATCGCCCAGGGAAGTTTCTGGCCGCTGCTGGCCGGGCTGGTCCTGACGGCGATCCCGACGGGATTGCTTGTGGCCCTGGGTGCGGCAGGAGCGCTGAAGGGATGGGAGGGCGAGGTGTTCGGACTGATCGGCCTGTTCGGGGTTCAGGCCCCCTTGACCCTGGCCTTCCTGGGCCGTGCCTACCTCGAGCTGGAATACTGGGTGCCCGAGGCGTGAGCAGGATCTGAGGTCGACCCCGCTTTAGCCCCTTCGCCCGCGTCGGCGACCCATGCTAGAGGCCGTTTCATGAGATTCTCGGCAGGCGAAGCGGCGTTCGAAGGCTTTCGGGTCACGCGCCATCATCCGGCGGCCCTTTTGGGCTGGGCCTTGATCTGGCTGGCGTCCCTGATCGCCACGGCCCTGACCGCCCTGCCGATCCTGCAACCGGTGCTGGGCGACCTTCAGACGATGATGCAGACGATGGCGGCCGGCGGGCAGTCAGAGCCTTCGCTCGCCATCCAGGCCCGCATGACCTATGCGATGTGGGCCACCCTGCCGGTCAGTCTGGTGACCCAGGCGATCCTGATGCCGGCGCTCTATCGCGCGATGCAGGACGAAGGCCGCGACCGGTTCGCCTTCCTCAGACTGGGCCGCGACGAGCTGCGGATGCTGGGTACCCTGACCATCCTGGCGCTGATCTCGCTGGCGTTGAACCAGATCGGGGAACTGGCAGTCGCCCTGTCGCAGGGCAGCAACCTGAGCGCGGTCGGCGGCCTTGTCAGTGTCCTGGCCTCGTTCGCCAGCATCTTCCTGTCGGTGCGGCTGGTCCTGGCGGCCCCGGCGACGTTCGCCAATGCCCGTATCGATCTCAAATCGGCCTGGGAGATGACGGCGCGGGTCTTCTGGCCCCTGTTCGGCATGGCGATCATCGCCGGGGTCATGGCCTGTATCGTCGTGCTTCTGCTGGTCATCATCGCCCTGCCGATCTCGGGGATCATGACGGCAAACCAGGGTCCATCACCGGCCGGGATGGTGGCTGCCCTGGCGCTCCTGGCCCTGGTGTCGATCGGCGCGGCCCTGGTCACGACCATCGTCACGGCCCCCTTCATGGCCGCCTATCGCGAGATGATCGGTCAGGCCTGACGGGTCACGCCTGACCGGGCCTGGATGCGTCGCCGCTCAGGCGGACTTGCGCGCCCGGGTCGGTCGGGCCCGGTCATCCGGAGCGCCCAGAGCCGCGACGCGGGCCTTGCGGCGCGTTTCGTGGCGATCCAGCACCTCCTTGAGGTATTTGCCGGTCCAGCTGGTGTCGCTGGCCGCGACCTGTTCGGGCGTGCCGACCGCGACGATCTCGCCTCCGCCATCGCCGCCCTCGGGACCAAAGTCCAGCAGGTAGTCGGCGACCTTGATGACATCCAGATTGTGCTCGATCACCACGATGGTATTGCCCGCCTCGACCAGTTCCTGGAGCACGTCCAGAAGTTTGCGCGTGTCCTCGAAATGCAGGCCGGTGGTGGGTTCGTCGAGGATATAGAGGGTCTTTCCGGTTGCGCGCTTCGACAGCTCCTTGGACAGCTTGACCCGCTGGGCCTCGCCGCCGGACAGGGTGGTCGCCGACTGTCCGACCTTGACGTAGTCCAGGCCGACCCGGGTCAGGGTCAGCATCTTGTCGCGGATCGGGGGCACGGCCTTGAAGAAGGACCCGGCCTCCTCGACCGTCATGTCCAGGACGTCACTGATCGACTTGCCCTTGAACACGATCTCCAGCGTCTCGCGGTTGTAGCGTTTGCCCTTGCAGATGTCGCAGGTGACATAGACGTCGGGCAGGAAATGCATCTCGATCTTGATCAGGCCATCGCCCTGACACGCCTCGCAACGCCCGCCCTTGACGTTGAAGCTGAACCGGCCGGGACCGTAGCCGCGCGCCTTTGATTCCGGCAGGCCCGCATACCAGTCGCGGATGGGCCCAAAGGCACCGGTATAGGTGGCCGGGTTCGAGCGAGGGGTACGGCCGATCGGCGACTGGTCGATGTCGATGACCTTGTCGAAATGCTCCAGCCCTTCGATCCGGTCGAAATTGGCTGGGGCGTCGGACGCATTGTGCAGGCGGCGCGCGGCGGCCTTGTACAGGGTCTCGATGGTGAAGGTCGACTTGCCGCCGCCAGACACGCCGGTGACGCAGGTGAACAGGCCGACGGGCATCTCGCCGGTGACATTTTTCAGATTGTTGCCTGTCGCGCCCGAAATCCTCAGCATCTTCTTGCGATTGACGGGGCGGCGACCATCGACCGGCAATTCGATCTCGCGCTCGCCGGTCAGGTATTTGCCGGTCAGGGATTTCGGGTTGGCCATGACCTGTTCCGGCGTGCCCTCGGCGCAGATCTCGCCGCCGTGGACACCCGCGGCGGGGCCCATGTCGATCACATAGTCGGCGGTCAGGATCGCCTCCTCATCGTGCTCGACGACGAGCACCGAATTGCCGAGATCGCGCAGGCCTCGCAGGCTTTCCAGCAGCCGGGTGTTGTCACGCTGGTGCAGGCCGATGGACGGTTCGTCCAGCACATAGAGGACGCCCGTCAGGCCCGACCCGATCTGGGACGCCAGGCGAATGCGCTGGCTCTCGCCCCCGGACAGGGTGCCCGAGGCGCGCGACAGCGACAGATAGTCCAGGCCGACATTGTTCAGGAAGCGCAGGCGGTCGCTGATTTCCTTGAGGATGCGACGACCGATCTCCATCTGCTTGTCGGTCAGCTTGGCGGGCAGGGCGCTGACCCAGTCGTAGGCCTTCCTGATCGACAGGGTCGAGATGTCGGCGATGTCGGCACCGTCGATCTTGACCGCCAGGGCCTCGGGCTTGAGGCGCTTGCCGTGACAGGCGTCGCAGGGCGTTTCGGACTGGAACCGGCCCAGTTCCTCACGGACCCAGGCGCTGTCGGTCTCCCGCCAGCGGCGGTCGAGGTTGGGCACCACGCCTTCGAACGGCTTGGAGACCTCGTATTTCCGGGCGTTGTCGTCATAGATGAACTTGATCTTCTCGGAGCCCGTGCCATTCAGGATGACGGACCGGGCCTTGTCCGGCAGTTCGCGCCAGGGCTTGTCCATCGAGAAGCCGTAGTGGAGCGCCAGCGCCTGGAGCGTCTGAGTATAGAGGGGCGAGGGGCCACGCGACCACGGGGCGACGGCCCCCTTGTGCAGGGTCTTGTCTCGGTCCGGGATGACCAGATCGGCGTCGAACGCCAGCTTGACCCCCAGGCCGTCGCAGACCGGACAGGCCCCGAACGGGTTGTTGAACGAGAACAGCCGGGGCTCGATCTCCGAGATCGTGAAGCCCGAGACGGGGCAGGCGAATTTTTCCGAAAAGGTAATGCGGCGTAGCTCCTGGCCTTCATCCGCATTGGCCCATTCTGCCACGGCAATGCCGTCGGCGAGGCCCAGCGCGGTCTGGATCGAGTCGGCGTAGCGGGGCTCCAGGCCGTTCTTGGTGACGATCCGGTCCACGACGATATCGATGTCGTGCTTGACCTTCTTGTCCAGCGTCGGGGCGTCCTCGATGGCATGGAACTGGCCGTCGATCTTGAGCCGCTGGAAGCCCGAGCGTTGCCACTCGGCCATCTCCTTCTTGTACTCGCCCTTGCGGCCGCGAACGACCGGTGCCAGCAGCAGGAGACGTTCGCCTTCGGGCAGGGCCGTCAGCTTGTCGACCATCTGGGACACCGTCTGGCTCTCGATCGGCAGGCCGGTGGCAGGTGAATAGGGCACCCCGACCCGCGCCCATAGCAGGCGCATATAGTCGTGGATCTCGGTCACCGTGCCGACAGTCGAGCGCGGGTTCTTGGACGTGGTCTTCTGTTCGATCGAGATGGCCGGCGACAGGCCTTCGATCAGGTCCACGTCCGGCTTGCCCATCAGTTCCAGAAACTGGCGAGCATAGGCGCTGAGACTCTCGACGTACCGCCGCTGGCCCTCGGCATAGATGGTGTCGAAGGCCAGAGAGGATTTCCCCGAACCCGACAGGCCGGTCATGACGACCAGCTGTTCGCGCGGAATATCGACATCCACGCCCTTGAGATTGTGCTCGCGGGCACCGCGCACGCGGATGAAGTTGTGCTTTTCTGTCATGGATCCGGGAAACGCTCGGGAGGGCCAGACAACAGTCCGGGGCAACGCCACTATATGGGGACTGATCCGCGTGATTCAGCAAGAACAATATAAGAACATTGCGGTGATCGTCTTGGCGTTGGGATCGACGTGATGATCGCAAGGGCGGCGGGGTTGCAGATGGCGCTGACTGTCCGCTGACCCGGCCTGTCACGGAGCCGTGTTCGTGACCGGATCTGATGCACTTGCGCACCGGGACGTTCGACGCCATCCTTCAGTGGACAGAGTTTTCGACAAGGAAGCGGACGGCCATGATGATCGTGCTGGAAATCGGGGCCGCCCTGTCCCTCGTGGCCATGATCGCCGCCTGGACCGCCTCACGGCCCGAGCCGAAGCGCGTTCCCGTCAGGGTCAGGTCCGGACGCGACGGGCGTTAGCCCCAGGCCTCGATCGCACCCTTTCGACGGACGGACCCGGCGGGCACCAGAACCGTGCGGGGTTCGGCTTCGGCCCGCCCGAATAACCAGCCCTGGCCATGGGTGACGCCGAGATCGCGCAGAATGTCTGCAGAGGCCTGGGTTTCCACGAACTCGGCGATGGTGGTCAGGTTCAGGGAGGCGCACAGTTCGACCAGATGGGCGATCACGGTGCGGGCACGGGCGTCGTGTTCCAGGCCCAGAACGAACTTACCATCGATCTTGACGGTATCGACCGACAAACCCCGGACATAGTCGAACGAGGCGGAACCCGCGCCGAAATCGTCGATACAGAGGCCGATTCCGGCCTGGCGAAGGGCCCCCAGGCGCCGATTGGCGGCCTCGACGTCCGCGAGGGCAGCCGATTCGGTCACTTCCACGATCAGGCGATTGCGGACCTCCGGAGTCGCCGCACTCATGCGCAGAAGCTGTTGTACATAGGCGTCCCCGCCGAGCGAGGCCCCAGAGACGTTGACGGCGATCTTCAGCAGCCCGGCACCGGGCTGGCGCAGGCGGTTGATGGCCTTTTCCGCGACCGCCAGGTCGAAGCCCTCGATCAGGGCCAGTTCTTCGGCCATCTGGATGGTCTGGGCCGGACTGCCGCCGCTGAAGCGGGCCAGGGCCTCGAAATGGTGCACGGCCCCGGTGTCGAACGCCACGATCGGCTGATAATGCAGGGCGAAATCGCGGTCGCGAACCATGTTGCGGAACTGGTCCGCCTCGCGCAGGGTCCGGTTCAGGGCTGCGTCGAACGCCAGTTCGGGTCGGCCGATCGCCGGGTCCGTGAGACAGGACTGGATGGCAAAGCGCAGGGCGCGAAGGGCATTGACCGGCGCGCCCCTGGACAGGTCCGCGTCCGACCCCGACACCTCGACCACCAGCCCTTCGTCGCGGGCGAGCTCCCGGACCTCGCCCATGATGTCGCGGCATTCGGACCGGTCCCGGAGCAGGGCGTAGCGGTCGTCGGCCAGTCGCGAGGCCGAGGCACCGTCAATCGAGGCCGATTGCAGGGCCGCCTCGATCCGGGCCGTAGCGCGGCTCCCGCCGGGGCCTGACGCAGTCAGGCCGATCACGTCGATGAAGGCCACCGCGACATCGGGCGAGTCCTCGACCATCAGGGCATTTCGGGCCCGGTCGAGCAGGCCATGGGCGTCGATCATCCCTGGCAGGTCGGAGACGTCCGCTCCGGTCGCCGGGATGTAGGCCGGGCCCTCGTAACGGATGGAACACGAGATGTTGGGCGCGAGGTCGGGCAAGACGAAGCCGCCCAGGGTGGCACGCCTGATCCTGCCGTCCCCGCAGGCCAGAAGGATTTCGGTCGGTGGCATCCGCGACCCGGGCTTCAGAGCCTGCAGCGTCGCCAGAATGTCAGTGTTCTGGGGGCTGACGAGCAGGGTCTGCAACGATTGGCCCGGCAGGACTTCGGGGGTCACATCGGGCGAAGGACCGGCACCGAGCGCCAGGACGACGAGGCCGTCCGGGGACATCTCGAGCAGCAGATCGCCCAAGGCGAAGGCAAGACCCAGAAGGCGGTGGCGGATGGACATGCCCTATCCTAGCCAGGCAGACCTTAATCCGAGGCGTCTCCTCAGGGTTAATGCGTGACCGTTCGACGCGAGGGGGTCAGGCGCTGCGGTTCATGGTGATGGCCCGACCGTCGCCCTGGTAGGCGCGCCCGGAGGCCCCGTAGCCGGTGCCCAGGGCGCGTGCCCCGGCGACCTCGGCGGCAATTGTCTGGACCAGGCCTTCGGAAATGGCGCGGGCGGCCTCGACGGCGCGGGCGTGGCGGGCGAGCACGGTCTCGAACCGCCGTGTGGCCTCGATCAGGGCCATGCGCTCCGTCACAGGTGCCGAGGCGATCATGCCCGGAGACGCCTTCAGCTGTGCCGATTCGCGCCGGTACTGGTTGGTCAGCTCCTGGGTCTCTGGCAGGCTGGCCACCACGTCGCCGGGACGGCGTTCGGCAAAGGCGCGGGTTTCCCCTTCCAGCCGGTCGGACAGGCGTTGGGTCAGGGCCGTCAGGCGACGGGCGTGGACGCTGGCGGTGACCGGATCGGACTGGAGATTCATCGACCCTGTTCCTGCATCCGGATCATTTCAGCCATCACCGTGTCGGCCAGGCCGATGCCGCCGGCCTTGACGGTCTGTTTGGCCATGGCGTCGATCATGAAGCTGCGCCAGGTGCCCTCCGCCTCGCCTCCGCCGAACGGTCCGTCGGTCGAGAGACCTTCGAACATGGGCTTGAACATCTGCGACAGGAAGGCCGCCTCGAAGTCGTCGGCGGTCTTGCGGATGCGGGCGGTGGTCGCCGACGGAGCGGCGGTCGGTGCCGCGCTCGGCGGGGAGAGCAGGCTCGCGGGGGTGGCGAGATCGGCCATGGCTACATCACCTCGATTTCGGCCTGGAGGGCACCGGCGGCCTTGATGGCCTGAAGGATGGAAATCATGTCGCGCGGTGAGACGCCCAGGGCGTTCAGGCCGTTCACGAGGGTCGACAGGGAGGTCGAGCCGTTGACGATCCGCATCTCGCGACCCAGTTCCTCCTCGACGGTCACGTCGGATTGCGGGACCACGGCGGTCTGGCCCTGGCTGAAGGGGGCGGGCTGGCTGACCTGGGGGGTTTCCTGCACCGAGATGGTCAGATTTCCCTGGGCGATCGCGACGGTGGAGATGCGGACAGATTCGCCCATGACGATGACGCCGTTGACCTCGTCGATGATGACCTTGGCCGGGGTGTCTACGGCGACGGCGATGTTCTCGACCCGGCTGATGAAGCCGGCCATGCC
>Ga0075012_10003110_pt1 | contig 16013 bp, 5 predicted proteins | sample All_14_2_FD_71474 | JGI IMG/M metagenome (GOLD analysis project Ga0075012, IMG submission 71474) | Freshwater microbial communities in response to fracking from Pennsylvania, USA - Allegheny Zone_MetaG_DW_15 | ecosystem: Environmental > Aquatic > Deep subsurface > Groundwater > Drilled... | reverse complement strand
CTGACAGGGTCAACCGCCATCGAGACAAGCGCACAAAAGCTGCCCATGGGTTGAAACCAGGGCACAAAAGAAAAAGGGCTTGCTGCTAGATTTCTAGCAACAAGCCCTTGATATAAATGGCGTGGCGGGATTCCAAAGAACATCTTAACCACATGATTCAATTGGATATTTTTCAACGGCAAAGTGATTTGTTCCCCTATTTGTTCCCCGGTGTCCGCCTGGATACCCGATCCAAAGAGGTCGCTGACCAACGTCTATCTTGAAACAGCAAATAACAGCTCGGGGCTGTAGCACGACGGCCGCATTCAGGCTACGCCGGCTACCAAATATCTTGCCGGGTCGGCCTACCGGCACCGGCACGCCACGATCAAATACTTTGCTCGCGTGCTGCCAGGGTAGCCATCTTGCCCAGAGACATTTGGTCACGCGTCTTGCAGTCGGACCATAGCGATAGCACCTGGATACCAGAGGCTTTCGTCGCGCTCTCTCTGCCTGCTCACGTGTCGAACCTTTCAGGCGACACACATTGCTGCGCTTCCTATGCAGCCAGCCCGTGGTGTGACCATCGCCCTATGAGCCCGTGAGAAACCGCTGTCTGTGATAACCCAAGTACCGCTGGTGCTCCTGTGCCATCCAGCGCATCCGCATCGTTGGTCGTAGCCCCAGCACCTCACACGCAGCCGCATCCAGCTGCGGCGAAATGAGCACACGGCCACGCTCGTCAAAACTCAGCAAAAACTGGTCGAACAGCGCATCGAGGTGCGCAGCCAGCAGCAAGCCGTTAAAAACGTCCAACCGCTCCGCATCGCTACCGCACACGGCCCAGGGTTTTGCATGGCTGGCACGCAAAACGGGCGCCAGGGCAAGCCCCGTGACAGCACACGCTCCACCCCAGTAGTCCAGCATGGCCTGGCGATAGGCCTGCTGCCCCACCCGCTGGCGCACCATGCGCAGTACTTCGGTGTTCTGCGCTACCGGCGGGGCCAGTTGCGCCAGCTCGGCCTGCACCTGCTGCTCGAATGCTGTCACCGCTTGGTTAGGCAGCGCATGCGATAGAGCAGCCGCACGGCGCAGCCAACCGGCCAGCATGGCCTCGGACGGCAACATAAATGTGCCCACACCTGTCGGGCTCGTGGCGAAGGTACGCGCCAGCTCTTGCGCCAGCGCGGCGCTGCCGGTGTCGATGCCCACCTCGAACCCCTGCTCAACCACCGCCACGCGCACCCGTGCCGGGTGCAGGGCCGACGCCAGCGCCACATGCAGCTCATCGCCCGGCAGCACATATTCAAAACCGTTGTCGTGGCCGGTTTTTTCGATCAGCGCGCGTTGCAAGGGATTCATGGGAAACAGCGAATTGGATACGTCATCCGATTTGATCCGATACCAGCCGATCAGTCTGCTTGCCAGCGGTACCCAAACGCACTGGCATCCAGCACCAAGGCATCGCGCTTCTCTTTACCGCCCGGAATGCTTTGCATCATCATCAACTGCATGGAGATCGCATTGGTGATGCCACTCAGACAGTTCTTTGTCTTGATCCAGTTCACTGGGCTGAACACCTTGCCCCCAGGCTGCACATCATTGGCTGCTGTCTCCAGCGCAAAATTCAGAGCCGTGGCAGCAATCGAAACCACCCAGTCCGTGATGTTCTGCTTTTGGGCATGCACCCAAGCCACGTCAGGTGCTGGCACCCGGTCATTGCATTTACTCGCCACAGCAAAACACATTGCGATCGCGTACAGCTGGTGGTACGGGGCATACGAGCGCATCGCCAGCAGGGTTTCGTTGAGCCCATGCGGGTTGCTCTTCCCCCAAGATGGCTCCAACGCGTGCATCCAGTCTTGTAGCGCTCCAATCCGTTCCGGTGAATAGTCGCGCTTGAATAGCTGCTCGAAATATTTGTCGAAAATCTTCGTCTCGCTGTAGGCAATGTTGGGTCGCTGTGAATGCCATGCCATCAAGGCCTTGCCCAGCGTACCCAGGTCAATCGCGCGCTCCTGATTCTTGCTCGGCTGGATTTGCTCTCCACGCTTGGACAGGAACTGGCCATCCGGATACCGCTGCTCAAACGCTTTCTTCAAGGCCAACACGCGCTTGTCGTTGCTGCGCAAATCGCGCGGCTTCACGGTCGATTGCGAGTTGGTGCTGATGCTGATGCGGTCGGCACGGTCGTGCTGCGGGATCTCATAGAAACGGAACATCACGTAGGTGTCATCCAGCTTCTTAACCTTTTCGCTGCACGACAAGATGGTGGTCAGCGACTGGCACCCGTTCACCACACTCAAGCCCTTGAGGTGCAGCTTGTTGCCCTCCATGCTCATCTGCGAACAAATGGCCGTGATGCCGTTGTGAAAGAAAAAGAAGTCCCGATGCCGGTCCCCGTAAATCGTGGCCTTGATCTGCTTGTTCACACTGTTGTTGATGCCCAACGACTGGCGCACATTTTTCTGGAATAGCGCGCCGTCCCTGATGCCAGGAATGCTCAAACAATCCTTCAGCGGAACGGCAGCCAGCACCACGGACGTGCCGGCCAGCTCCATGCTCATGTACTTACCATCCTGCAGCACCAGATCGTGCTTGATGAAGGGGTTTTCCTTGAGCAACGCCAGCTCATAGCGCCTGGTCAGTTCGTCGGTGTTCACCAAGGTCAACATGGCCGGGAAGTCGTCCGAGTCGGCGAGCTCCTTCTGAAACGCCGCCAAGTCCTTCTCGGCAGATTCCGTGAGCTCGCCGGTCGTAATCAACTCAAAGTGAATGTCGTAGTCATCCTCCAGCGCCTGTGCAAGATCGGTGAGCCGTTGCTTGAGTTTGAGGTTGGCGTTTTGCTGCAGCTGCGCCAAATCTTTGAGCTGCACCCAGGATGCAAGCACTTCACGCAGGTTTGCAGCATCCACCGGTCCTGAAGCACCAATGAACTTGCCCTGCACCACAGCAATCGACTGGGCGTCGTCATCGATGACGATGGCATCAATCTGTTTGTCATCCGCACCATCCGTGATGGCCAGTTTGGTCTGTGCCGCATCCAGCCCGTGGATATTGCGCAGATACCAGGCGACGAAACGTTGCCCCTCATTCGGGTAATTTTGCTTGTAGTAGCTTTGCTGAATCTCTTCGGCAATCTTTGCGTACATCGTCACATCCCTTGGTTCAAAACTGTAATCAATAGTTAGAGGCTTGGGCACTCACGATCCAGAAATTTCCATCCCCGCATCCCACGCCGCCAGCACCAGGCGCTGGGTGCGGTACTCGCCAAACTCGCGCAACTCCTTGTTCTTGAGCACGCGGAAGGTCTCGCTGGGGTAGTCCTGGCCCAGCACATCGGCGGGGTCGAGGATGTAGCGCAGCTCGTCGCGGGTGAGTCCGTAGAGACGGGCGTAATAGGCGTCGAGATCGGCGCGCAGCTGGGCGCGGCGCTCGGGCACGAAGGCGAACGGCGGGCCGTCGTGGCCCAGGTCATGCGCCCAGCCGGCCAGGTCGTACGCGGTGTAGGTGAGTTCGAGCACGCGCGGGACGATGAAGGCCAGGTCGGCTGCGGCGTAGCGGTGGGGGGGGAGGATGGGGAGCTGCTCAAAAACTCCCTGGGGAATGCTGGGTTGGCTCAATGCATTCCGAAGGCAGTAATCGAGGACTAACGAGTTGTAGTTTGCACACAGCAGTGCTTGGTTTATTGCGCTCGGTTGAATAGTCAAAATCCAGCCATAGGTTGATGGAACCAGCGGCAATATCGTGGCAATGATAGTCCGCTCATCTGTTGACCGTGCAACCCGGCGAAATCCAAGAAATGCGCTAGCGTCAGTCGATATTTCCCAGCGCTCCAAATAATTTTCAAAGGCCTCTGCTAAAACGGCCGTTTCCAGCGCGGGGGAAAAACCTGGATCATTGAGCTCTTGCTTATTTGGTGTGCGCATTCGCCCATCTTCAAAAGTTTTGTATCGATGGTCGAATTGAAAACCAAAGTCTCCTTCATACGCAAAAAGCCACTTACCAGACAAAAAGTCTTCGGGAAATAGATCACTAGCCGACTTCAATTCACCTGCATTTGAAGCATTTGATTTATCAAACATCCGTCGCAACTTCACCCCCCAAGGGTTGCCACCCTCACGATTTTTCTCCAGCAGAACAGGAGAAGCTCGGTAGAGCTTTTTTGTTAGCTCTGCATCGTGGTGCGAGCGAAAGACCGGACAGGTCAGCGTGTTGGGGTTAATGAGGCGGAACTCGCCAGGCGTGAGGGTGAAGCGGCGGCGCGGATCAGCCAATTGCGCGACTTGTGCAGCAAAACAGACAAATTCAGCCTGAGAGGCAACGCCCAGCGTTAATAAACAAAATTTGTAGCTGCGATGCACAGCGGGAAATATCGCCTCCCGATTTTCAATATCATATAAGCTGGCCAGTCTCCCAGTTTGCGAAATATGGCCAAAGTAGGCTTTGGTGCTGTCGTCGGTGGCAATGCCTGTTGGTACGATAAATCCAGCGCGGCCCGTGGGAGCCGTAATCTGCAAAATCGCTTCAGAAAACAAAGCGTAGGTATTGACATCGCCCACGCCGGTGAGGGGGTAGCGCCCGCCGTCATCGCCCGCTACGTGCATGAACACGCTGGTGGCTTCGGCGGTGCGCCGGGCGCTGATGAATTCGGCGTACAGACGTAGTTCGGCTTCACTGGCGCTCCCCAGCAGAGGTTGGGCGGTGCTGCTGGCCAGTTGCTGCGCCAGCGTGCCTTGGCGCAGGGCCTCGATGTAGCGACTGCGCTCGGCCTTGTTACTGGCGTTGGCCACGGCGGGGTGGCGGGTGGCAAAAAATTCTTCTTCTTGCAACTTGATGCGCTCCCACGGCGGGTTGCCGAGTACGCAATCAAAACCACCGCCAGCAAATACCTGCGGAAAAGTCAAAGGCCAATGCAATACTTGAGCTTCCGCGCAGGCAGTTCGTGCAGCGGCCAGCGCGCCCTGTTGTGCCACGAGTAAAGACTCCCCCAACAACGTGAGGTAAAGCGTGGCACTGGTGGGGATATGTGCTTCATCCCCTTCGCGCTTGGGCAGCAAAAAGGCACCCACGAGCAAATCGGCAGCGTGTGCCAGGTGGCTGGTTTTGGCTTGCTCCAAAAACGCCAGGTACGTTGCTTCTTTGGCTGTGATCTCTTGGGTGGTGTTATCTGGCAAGGTTTCAAGCGCTTGCAATTGGCTGAGGCCATTGCCAATAGCACTGGCCACATCTAGCTGGCCAAAGGCTTGCGCGTTGCGTTTCTTTTCCAGATCTTTCAGTGCGGCAGCATTGGCCTTGGCCAGCAGTTTGCAAACTTCTTTACTGTCACCCGAGAGCGGTTTGAAGGCATCTTTGGGAATACCCAGCTCCAGCGCCTTGAGGTCAGTCAGCCCCAGCAGCGCATCGCCTACCTGCAAATGGTGGTCCAGAAAACCCAGCGGGCGGCCTTCTTCAAAGCCTTCCAGCCACAAGGCGGTGCGCGCCAACTCCACGGCCATGGGGTTGCGGTCCACGCCAAAGATGCAGCGGCCTATCACTTCGCGCAGGGCGTGGCGGTAGGCGGGTGGCGTGACGGCGCCATCGGGGGCGCGCAAGGCGGCGAGCTTTTCGGCCAGACGGCGGGCGGCGGCCAGCAAGAAGTGGCCACTGCCACAGGCGGGGTCTATCACGCGGATGGCGAGCAGCGCCTCCACCGGCTGCGCGGGGTTCTGGGCCAGGCGCTGGGCGATGACGGGGTCGAGCGCGCTGCGGATGAGCTCTTGCACCAGGCTATCGGGGGTGTAGTAGCTGCCGGTGAGTTTGCGGTCGTTGCCTGCGGTGCTTCCTTCGCTGGTCAGGCCGACAAAGCCGAAGCGGCGGGCGTGCAAGTCCACCTCAGGCACGAGCTCTAACAGGCTTTCATACACGCTGCCGAGTTCTTCGGTGCCCATGTTGCGGTAGTCGATGGGCGCCAGCGGGCCGCCGGGGGTGGGCGCCCAGCGCAGCGCGTGCATGGCGGCCAGCAGGTCGGCGTTGGTGAGCTGCGCGGCGTCTAAATGCGGGCACTGGTGCGGTGCAAACAGGCCGCCGAGCGCGGGCAGGCCCAAACGCGGCTGACCCTGGCCCAGGCCGTGGAAAACGATTTTGACGCCCTGCCACAGGTCATCAAAACGGGTGCGGGCGCGGCGGCGCAAGGCCAGGTCGCGCAGGCGCGCCAGGGCGTAGCCTTCGGCGTAGGCCTGGGCGGCGGCGGCCTTGGCGCGGGTGGCTGCCGGGTCGGCCTGTGCTTCTTCGGCGCTGGGCTGGGCGGGGATGAGGCCGCGCTCTTCCACGCTGAAGGTGAAGATGTAGCGGTAGATGAGGCGCAGCAGCTGGGCAAAGTAGTCTTGCGGGCTCAGGCTACCGTCTTGCAGGGCCTGGCGCAGGGCCTGGTTGGCGGGGTGTTGCACAAAGCCATGGCCCAGGGTGATGAGCGCTTGCGTGACGCCCGCGCGCAGGCCGTTGCGCACGCGGGTACCTTCTTCCTGGCCCGCTTCGCGCCAGGCTTCCCAAACGCTGGCGGGCGCGGTGGCATCTGCGCTGGCGCCCTGCCCTGCCCCGCTGACCAGCAGGCCGGCGCGGCTGGCGTGCAGCAGTCGCCAGGCAAAGGCAAATTCGGCCAGACGCTGGCCGGCCAGCAGGTCTTGCAGATCAAACTCAAGGTAGCTGGGGCGGGTGAGCGTGGCGGCGTCGCGCAGCAGGCGCAGGGTTTTGCCATTGGTCACCAGCGCCCATTGGTGCTCGGGGCTGGCGTTGAGCAGTTCTTGTGCGAGTTGGAAAGGGGTTTTTTTGCGGCTGCCGCTGCCGGCAACGGCAAAACGTTCGTCGGCCACGTCCAGCCCCAGGGTGTGGGGTGCCACCACGATGGGCAGGCTATGGCCACTGTAGCCACCGGCACCGGACGCGCTGGCCCAATGGGTGATGGGGTAGCGCCGCGCATCACTGCCCTCGCCCAGGGTGATGCCGCTGCTGGCTGCCACGCTGGGGTAGGCCAAAGCGTCGCGCAGCAGTTCGGTGATGAAGCTGGCAGCGGCGTGCTGGGCGTTGAAGTCGATGCGCTCCAGCAGCGGGGCAAAGCTGCGCCACTGGGCGCAGGCAATCTGGAAGGCGCGGCCGATTTCGTCCTTGAACTGCAGGCCCTTGGGCAGGCAGTAGTCGGCCTCGGTTTGCAGGCGGGCGCTGCCGTGGGCGGCCTTGGCCAGCACGTCGGGCAGGAACAAGCCGCCTTCGAGCCGCAGGGTGGGCAGGTTCAGGGCGGCGGTGTGGCGGCGAACGCTTCTCATGGGCGGGTACTTCTTATCAGTCCGGTATCAAAATGAGCGCATGCTGCGCTGGTGTTCGCTGCCATGGTTTCTAGGACTTCAAGCCCGGGAAAAAAAGCCAAAGCAAAACAGCGACTCCACTGGCTACAGCGCGTCGGGCAGCAGCACATAGACGCCCATCACATCCACCGGCAGGCAGGGGCTGACCCTGTATTGGCCCACGTCGCGGGCAGCTTCGCGCACGCGGCGGTGGTCGGCCAGCAGGGTTTGGGCGCGCTCGTGGGCCAGGGCTTGCAGGCGCTCGGGGTGGGCGGCCAGAAACTGCAGGGCCTGGGCCACCTCGCGGGCAATGGCCTCGCGCGGCAGGTTGGCGGTGGGTAGGCATTCGAGCAACTGAGCTGTAGCGTCGTCGCTCAGCCATTCGGGCTTGCTGCGGCCTTTGACGGCCAGGGCCACGGTCTCTTCGGCCATCATCTGGTAGGGCTGGCGGCGGCGCACATAGCCGAGCTGGTGGCGCAGTCGCAGCAGCACGACGGTCGTGACCACATCCACCGCATTTGTGATCGTGGCGGCGCAGCGCGCGGTGATGCTGGCGGTGGGGGTGGCCCCTTCGCCCGATTGCAGGGCGTTTTCCAGCAGGTGGTCAGCCAACACGCTGACCAGGGGGTGGCTGCGGTGCAGTTCGGCAAAGTCCAGCGACAGTGTGGTTTGGGCGGCGCGGGTGGCACCTTCGGGCACCAGGCCTTCGTCGGCCAGGCGCTGGCGCAGGGTTTCGGGCAGGTGCTGGGTGTGCAGGCGGTGGGATTGGCGGCGCGCTGCCTCCAGCGGGGCGCCCAGGCGCGCGCAGGCGCTTTGCACAAAGCGCTGCACGTCTGCATGGCTGCCCAAAGCGGCTTGCTGCTTTTGCCATTCGGGCAGCACTTCGTCGGGGCGGATGCGGCGCTGGGCAAATACGGTGCGGTTGGCCTTGGCTTTTTCGAGCGCGTCGGCCCACTGGGTTTGCAGCGGGGCCAGCAGAGCCTCGGCTTCTTCAAAGTCAAAGCCCAGTTGGGCCTGGGCGCTGCTGCGGTTCTCGCGCCTCATCAGTGCGGCCTTAATGAGTGCCTGGTTGATGCGCTGTTTGTCTTCGGGCATGGGCACGAGCACGCCCAGTTCTTTCTGGATGGCCTCGCCCTTGCGCAGGATGACGTTGAGCACGAAGCCATCAACCGGATTGTCCTGCCCGTAGAGCATGGTGCAGCGCACCTCGGGGGCTTGCTGACCAAAGCGATCCACGCGGCCTTCGCGCTGTTCGTGGCGGGTGGGGTTCCAGGCCAGGTCGTAGTGGACGACGGCGGTGAACAGGTGCTGCAGGTTGATGCCCTCGGACAGGCAATCGGTGGCTACCAGAATGCGACCCAGGGTGGCGGCATCGCCCTCTTCCATGCCTTCGATTTTTTCGCGGCGCTCTTCGGGGCTGAGTTCGCCGGTGACCACGTCCACCAGCACTTTGGGGAAGTGTTTTTTGAGCTCGGCAGCCACGTAATGCGCGGTGGCCACGTAGCGGCAAAACACCACGGGGGCATAGCCGTCTTTCACCAGGCCTTCCATGTGGGCAATGAGGGCGGCGAGCTTGGGGTCGCCGCCCTTGCCGGAGAGGCGATGGGCTTCGGCAATCAGTGCCTGCAGGCGTGCAGCATCTTTCAGGGGGGTGTGGGCTTCGTCCAGCTGGCCTGCGGGCTCCAGGTCGTTGCCGTGCAGGTCGTCGGCGGTGCCGTCGTGCAGGCGGTCGTCTTCGAGCAGGTCGTCTTCGTCGGCGCTGCCCAGGCCCGCCGTTTTGCCCTCCAGCCGGGTTGTCAGGGCCTTGACTGCCGCCGCCGGGGACGAGGCCACGCAGCGCAGCAGGGCCAGGGTGGCGTACCAGATGAGGCGGGCGCTGCCTTGCTGCGTTTGCTCGACCGATTCGGCCATTTCGCGGCAGTAGGTTTGCACGGCGTCAAAAAAAGCACCCCAGTCGCCGGTGAGCTTGTAGGTCAGCTCGGTTTTCATGCGGCGTGCAAAGCCTCGGCCGTCCTGGGTTTCAGCCTGCCATTCCACGATGTCTTTGCGCCGGCGCTGCACGAAGTGGCGGGCCAGTTGCTGGCGCAGCGGGTCGTCGGCCGAGGTGCGGCTTTGCAGGCCCACAAAGGCCGGGTCGAGCAGGGACAGCAGGTTGTAAAACGCGACTTCGTCACCCGAATGGGGGGTGGCGGTGAGCAGCAGCAGGTGGCGCTCAGCATCTTTGGCCAGCCGTTGCAGCAATTCAAAACGCAGCTGCTTGCCCGCGCCGCTGCTGGCGCAGGTGTGGGCTTCGTCCACAATGATGCACTCGGGAGCGATGGAGAGAAAGTGCTCGCGGTGGCGCTCGCTCTTGATGTAGTCGAGGCTGACCACCACGATGGGGTGCTGGTCGAACAGGCCCACGCCGTGCGGCAGGTCGCGCTCGATGCGGCTGGCACTGGCCGATGTGAGGGCCACGGCCTGCAGATTGAAGCGGTTTTGCAGCTCGCCCTGCCACTGCTCCACCAGGTGCGGCGGGCACAGTACGGCCACGCGCGCCACTTCGCCCCGGTCGATGAGCTCGCGGGCAATCAGCCCGGCTTCGATGGTTTTACCGATACCCACGTCGTCGGCAATCAAGAGGCGCACGGTGGTCAGGCGCAACGCCATGAGCAGCGGCACCAGCTGGTAGGCGCGCGGCTCCACGGCAATGTTGCCAAACGAGCGAAACGGCCCGCCGCCCGCGCGCAGCTTGAGGCGCAGGGCATCGCGCAGCAGCAGCGCGGCGGCATGGTTGCCGGCCTGCTCGGGGTTGGGCCAGGCAAACGTGGCGGGGGTGACGGGATCGAATTCAAGCTCGGGAATGAGGGTGATGATGTCTTCGTCCGCACCGCCCAGGGGGCGCAGTCGCAACAGGCTGCCCCCATCGCCCTGGTGGATGTCGGCCTGTACCACCCATTCGCGGCCACGGGCGCGCACCAGGTTGCCGGGCAGGTAGTCAAGGGTGTCGGTGGTCATGCAAAAAATTCGATGGGGTTAGCTGAAGACATGAGGGTGGCTGTCGAACTGGTGTAGCCATTGGCTTGGGTTGGACATGTCGAGCACGGTCTGCCCCTTGTCCACGAGCGCAGCAACATGCTCCGCCAGCGGCGGCACGAGCACCACGACCGTGCGCGCGGCCTTGTACTGGCCTGCCACGGTGAGTTGACCTCCCAGGGCGGGCACCTGGTATTGATCGGGCTCCCGGTGCCCACCCGATTGCAGGGCTTGCTTCCATTGGGAGAACAGATCGCCGGGGCTGGCGGAATCTGGGGATGTCTGCGTGCTGGCCACGGAGGCCGGGAGGGGCTCATCAGGCGCAGCGGCCACCTGGGCATTGGCCAAGGTCACGAGCATTTCGATGGCCTGGGCGTTGCGGCGGTTGATGTGATCGTGGTCAGGCTGGTTGAAGTACGACAGCAGGCACTGGTAGCAACCGGCTTCGCAAATGCTCTGGCCGGTGGCGGTTTTTTGCTCCAGCGCCTCCAGACCATCGACCGTCCAGGGGCCCGTGGGCTGGTGGTGGTGCATCACGCGCAGTGCCGCTGCGGCCACTTGCGCCATCGCTTCGGGCTCGGTGGCCAGACGGGTGAGCACCCCCGCACCGCCCTCGGCCGCTTCGTAGAACAGCAAGGCCTTGCGGTCGTCTTGCTTGGGCAGGGGTTCGGCCACCAGTTCGGATTCTTCGATCTGGAAAGTCATTTCGATGCCGCGTTTGAGGGCCGCCTGCAGGGTAGCCATGGCTTCGAGCTCCAGCGTCTTGCTTGGCGCCAGGATCAGGATGTTGCGGTGGTCTTCAACGAACGGAACGATCTGCTGGTTGGGCACCTTGTCGAGCAGGTCGGCCTCCGTGGTGTCCGAATCCTCGGTCGCACCGGGTTCATCTTTCTTGCTCCACTGTCCGGTAATGGGGTTGATATAGAAGCCGAGTTGCTCTTTGTTCTTACGACGGCGCCAGCCCCGGTTGATGCGCCAGATTTGCGCGGCGGGGGCGTAGGTCAAAGCCGCCATGGCGTCCTCTTCCGTACCGCCAAAGCTGGTCACCAGCGACTTGTGCTGGGCGATCTTGCCATCGGGCCCGGGCAGGAAGCGGTAGGTGGTTTGCAGTTCGAAGCCCTGTCGCTGACGGTCTTCGTCGTTGATGGAGATGCGCTCGACCGGGATGGTTTCAACCGTTTCGATGCGGTAGAGGCTGCGCACCCAGTCCAGGTCGGTGAGCAAAGCGCCGCAGTTCTCGCACAGGTTGTGGTGCGGCTCGGTGCCGTCTTCGCCCCCCATGTGGGCGTAGCCGCACTGGCTGCAGACACGACTGGCCACGGTGGCAAGCTGGCTGTTGCCCGAGATGTGGTCAGCCGAACCGACGTTGAGCTTGGCGCGCACCACGCGGTACATGCGGCCTTGGTGGTAGATGAGACTGCGTGGCCCGAATTCAGACAGTGCCAGAAAGCGCGGCCGGCTGACCATGCTGCCTTCGTCGTCCTTGCCTTTGGCAGCCGTGCCACCACGAGCGGGTATCCAGGCCATCAGGGGCAGGCGTGGGAAGTTGTAGCCGGGCAGGAAACCCTGGCTGGCCAGGTAGCGGTAGGTGTAGAAGTCGGAGTTCTGACCATTGCCCGACTTGAGCAAAACGGTGTACTGGCGGGCGGCGTCGCCGTAGCGGCGTTGAGCATTCTGCTTTTCGGCGTGGCTGGTGGTGTAGCTCTTGACCACCTGGTCGGCCATGTCCATCTGCTTGCGGGTGGCGTCCACCAGCACGCGCCAGCGCTCAAAGGCGGCGCTGAAGTCATCGGCGGCGCGCCGCACGGTGGCCTCTACCTGATCGGCAGAAAACCACGCACTGCCAGCGAGCACGGGCGCGAGCTGAGCCACGAAGCCCTGAGCACTTTGAAGGGCACGGGTGGTGACTTCCGGGGCAGTGAGCTTCTGGTGCAGCGCCAGCTGCAAGGGCTTCTCAGGTTTTTCAAGGTCGAGCAGCGGCGCAATGCTGGTGTCGAGTTGCACCTGAGCAGCAGCCAGCCAGACGGCATGCAGGTGGCTCTCCACCAGGTCGCGGTTGGCCAGGTCCAGCGTGGGCGGCTTGACGATGCCATGCACCATCTCGGTGGCGTGGTGGAAAAACCATTGGTCGTGTGGGCTGAGCGCAGCGCAGTAGGCAATGACCAATGCCTGTTGGCCCGAGCGCCCTGCCCGGCCACTGCGCTGTGCGTAGTTGGCGGGGGTGGGTGGCATGTTGCGCAGGTACACCGTGTTCAGGGCCGATATATCGACGCCCAGCTCCATGGTGGGCGAGCAGAACATGACGGGCAGCCGCTCCAGAGGTGCTTCGTGCGCCGGGTTGCTCAACCAGTCTTTGCGGTCTTTCTCGGTGTAGCGAAAGCGCTGCTCCAGCAGTTGGCGACGCGCGGCGTCCACCTGCGCAGTGTGTTCCTGCGCCTCGAAGTCAAACAAGGGGTGCCCCTGTTGCCGCAGGGTGCCGGCCACGGCGAGGTAAAGGCTGCGGAAGAACTGGTTGTGCTTGCCGTTTTCGAGGGCCTGCGATTCATCCACCAGGCGCCAGTCCATGGAAGAGGCGTTTAGGCGCCAGCCAATGGTTTGCTTGTCCACCTCCAGGGGCGGTTGTACAAAGCCATAGGACTTGGCCGCTTCTAGCAGATTCTTTATGAGATCCACCCATTGGGGGTCCTTCCAGGACGCCAATTGGGAAGCAACCGCACTTTCCTTCCAGAACTTGGCAGTCTTGATGTCTTTGAGCAAACGTGAGCGAGAACCGCCAGGCACCAGGTCTGTGCGGGGCTTGCCCTTGAATTCTGGTCGCTTGGTGAGGATGAGGTATTTGGCCGTCTCCAGGTTTTCATCACCGGCGAAGGCCCAGCGTTCATTGAGGTATTGGTGGGCGGTGGCCTTGGCCTTGTCCTGCTCCACGGGGTCCAGGTAGCGGGTCTCCAGACACAGGCTGCGGCGCATGCTGTCGAAGAGCATGCGCGCGAGGGTGGCGCGCTGCTCAGGACTGATGCAGACCAGCACCGGATGGGTGGCGAACAACGAGGACTCGGCCACAAATTCATCCAACCCGCGATAAGTGATGGACAGCAGATTGAGCTGGTCCAGGTTGGGGTTGTTGAAACGCCAGCCGCGCCGCAGGTCACGCAAGAGCCTGTAGCCGATGATGAAGCGCATGGTGCGCTGTGCGTCCTGGCGCGCCAGGCCCATCAGCTTGGGCGTGCGCAAGTATTCGGCCAAGGTGCCGAAATCGGTGCTGTCAAAACCCAAGGCCTTGAAGACAGCGTCTGCCAGGGATTCTTCGGTCAGCATGCCCTGGTGGTTTTGCAGCGCGCCAATCAAGGCCGAGCGCAGCGTGAGCAGAAACACGAAATCATTGAAGTGCCCTGCCTGCAGGGCTGCATCCTGGCGGTTATCGGTAAACCCCAGCAGTTTGCGTGGATCTGGCTGGTCGGCGGGTAAGTCTTGGGCCGCGAACAGCTGCCGGATGGCGCTGAGCGTGAGGATGGTGGTGGCAGACGAGCGCCCTTCTCCTGAAAGGCTGGCGAGGCGGTTGATGTCCTTGCCGTGCACTTCATGGGTCTGCCCGCAGTTCAGGCAAAAACGAAACTTGCCGGGGATGAACCAGTAGTCGCCACCACCGCGACCTTGCCAGCCTTGAGGACTGACCTGAATGTCTTCGGGCACGTATTTGCGATAAGTGCTTTTCACCTTGGGCTCGGCCTTGGTGAGGTCGAGCCAGGATTCGGGCAGGTCTTCGATGCTGCCACGGTACGTCTGGCTCAGCCTGGCCGGGCACAGAAAACCATAGCGGGCGTTTTCATCGTCATCGCCTGAGATGTCGTCGATCTCGCGTGGTGCGTACTCCACCTGTGCTTGGCCCGAGCGCCACACCGGGTGGTACTCCTGCCCACAATCTCGACAGAAATGCACAGGATAGAGCTGCGTGCCCTCTTCCTGGCGGCCGGGCGCGAAGCGCTGGGCATCGAGGGTAATGTGGCGCACGCCCTCGGGCTCCAGCGTGGCCAGCACCTTGCCGGGACCACTGATGAACTGGTGCAGCTTGAAGGCGAAGGGTGCTCGGCCCTGGGGGGTTTTGACATCATGCGCGGCTATCAGGAAGCGCTGCAGACCGGAGTGCGCCTCATCCAGCGTGCATTGCGAATCATCGGCCAGGCGCTTGGCGGCGTCGCCCAGCGTCATCGGCTTGGCCCGCCGGGGTGGCTCATCAAGGGGCAGCTCGATGCCAAGGCTCAACTCCACCCACACGGCCAACGGGTCGTCGCTGAATGCGGCGAAGTCCGGCCACTGATAACTTTCTTTCAGCAACGCTGGCTTCAAGATTGATTTGACGGCCTGGATGTCCTTGGCGGGGTTGGTGACCCGCTCCAGGGTTTCACCGATCACATCTTGTTCGGTAATTTGAGCGCCAAACAACAGGCTGGCGACGTTGGCAACGGTCTGGTTCCTGTCTGCCTGCGTACCGGTGGACGACATGGTGGCCGATGTGCCGATGCACACCAGTTGATGGGCCTGCAACCGTTCGCGCAAGCGACGCACCAACAAAGCGACGTCGGCACCCTGGCGTCCACGGTAGGTATGCAATTCATCCAGCACCAGGAATTCCAAGCCCTGGCAATGTTCGACCACGCGCCTGTCCACGTCCTCGAAGCGGGTCAGGATCAACTCCAGCATCATGAAGTTGGTGAGCAGGATGTCAGGAGGGTTGTTGGCTATCTCCTGTCGCTCGGCTGCGCTTTCCTGTCCGGTGTAGCGGGCTACCGTGAACGGCGTTTGGTCTTCTGGATAACCATGTAGAAATTTGTCTAACTCCTCAAGCTGGCTGTTGGCCAGCGCGTTCATGGGATAGATGACGATGGCCCGCGTGCGCTTTTGCGGGTCGGCCCCCTTGGCTTTCAGGATGCGGTCAATGATGGGCACAAAGAACGCCAGCGACTTGCCGGAGCCGGTGCCGGTCGTCACGACATAGCTTTGCTTTTTTTGTGCCTTGGCCAAGGCCTGCAACTGGTGAACATACAAGTGCAAGTCCGCCGGCTTTCCCTCGGTTTTTCCGGTCCGAAAGATGTCTGCGCAATCGGGGTTTAGCACGCCCTGATGCGCTAGCTGCTGTACCGTGCCCTGACGCTTGTAGTTGGGGTTGATCTGAATCAGCGGCTCGGGCCAGTAGCGGCCACGTTCGTATTCCTGCTCCACCTTGGACAGGATGTCCTGCGCGGAAACCTTGGAGAAACTACGAGAAAACGAGCTGTATTCGTTGATGAGTCGATTGCGGAAATCAAAAACGTTATCCATGCATTTTTTCCCGCAGCGGGCCAGAGTGATCAGAACCTCTTGCATTATGCAGATGTAACCAAGACGGGACTGCCGAGAATCCTGCGAAAAAAAACAGTTGAAGTGGGAATGGCGGTACTTCGCCTGCTCACTTTCATTCTCTCGTCCACCAACGCGTAGAAGCATATTGACTGTCGGCAGTGATGCGGCAGCTTGACAACCAGTAGCCGGAACTGCGAAAGTAAAAAAAGGCAGTGCGGCATCGCTCTGCTCATGGGCTTACAGCCCGTCGCCGGATTTGATCGACATCTTGCCGGGGCGACTCACAAATGCTGGCTAAAGCGGCGGCTCTGCGGTCTTCCCGCGAGCCATTTCAGTCAACCTGACCCACTGAAACGTCTCGAG
>Ga0075012_10003108_pt1 | contig 16016 bp, 9 predicted proteins | sample All_14_2_FD_71474 | JGI IMG/M metagenome (GOLD analysis project Ga0075012, IMG submission 71474) | Freshwater microbial communities in response to fracking from Pennsylvania, USA - Allegheny Zone_MetaG_DW_15 | ecosystem: Environmental > Aquatic > Deep subsurface > Groundwater > Drilled... | reverse complement strand
CCCTCGGCGTCGAGCAGGAAGACCGAAGGATAGCCGCGCACGCCGTATTTGGCCGCCAGCTCGCTGTTCTGCTTCTTGACCTTGTCGGAGAGCTTTTTGTTGCGGGGGAAGTCCGCCTCGAACAGGATCAGGTTGTCCGCCGCGAACTTCTCGAACGCCTGGGTGTCCAGCGACTCTTCGCGCAGCTTGACGCACCAGCCGCACCAGTCGCTGCCCGTGAAAAAGGCCAGGATCGGCTGCTTGAAGGCCGCCGCCTCGGCCTTGGCCGTCTCGAAGCTGTCCGTCCATCCCTTGGTCTTCTCGGGAGCCTTGTCTTTCTTGACCCATGACTGCGCCTGCACGCCGACCGCGAGCGCGCACACCAGCGCCATACCGATCACACGCTTCATCATGTCTCCTCCTTTTGACCGTTCGCTTTTCCAGCCAGCCGCCGGGCCAGCCGGGGCAGCCCGGGATCGCGCGCGCCGAAGGTCACCAGCACCCCCGCCGTCGAGGCCTGCGCACGCATCCGGGACTCCGCCTCTTCCAAGGACTGGACGCCCGAAACTGTAACACCTTTGGCGCGGAGCAGGGAAGCCAAAACGTCGCTGCCGATGCTCCGGTCGGCCGTGCCGCCCGCGTCGTAAACCGGCAGCAGCAGCAGGGTGTCCGCCGGCCGGCACACGCGCGCGAACATCTCGACCAGCCCGTCCAGCATCTTGCGCAGCGGCGCGAAGCCGTGCGGCCGCCAGACCGCGCAGACGCCCGCCGGAAAGGCCGCCGCCAGGGTGGTCCAGGCGGCCGCGAGCTTCTCGGGGTTGTGCGCGTAGTCGTCCACCACCGCGGCCGCGCCGCAGGCGCCGACGCGCTGCAGCCGGCGCTCGACGCCGCCGAAGCCCCGCAGCGCCGCCTGCAGGCGCTCCGGCCGGGCGCCCAAGGCGCGCGCCAGGCGCACCGCGTGCCACGCGTTGTAGACGTTGTGCTCGCCCGGCAGCGGCACCTGGTACGACACGCCCTCGAAGGTGAAAAAGCCGTTCCAGCCCTCCAGGCGCAGCCCCTCGGGGCGTCCCGACTCCTGCTGGCCGTCGATGACCGTGCCCGGCACCCGCGCGCGGAACGCCTCGAACAGCGACAGCGTCTCGGCCATGCCGAAGTGGTCGGCCGACGCGTTGGTGATGATCGCGTGCTCGGGGCTGAAGACCATCAGCGACTTGTCCGACTCGTCCGCCTCGACCACCGCCCAGGGCCCCGCGCCTTTGCGCACCGAGCCGATCCGCGCGCCGCCCGCATCCCAGCCGGCCACCGCCGCGCCGTTCACCACCAGCGGGTCGAAGCCCGCGCCCTCCAGCAGGCAGCCCAGCATCGCCGTCACCGAGCTCTTGCCGCACGTGCCGGTCACCGCGATCAGGCGCCGGCCCGCCACCACGCGCGCCAGCTCCGCCGCGCGGTGCACCACGGGGAGCCCCAGCGCCTGGGCCCGGACGACCTCGGGGTTGTCCGCCTCGATCGCGCTGCTGACCACCAGCCGGGCCGTCTGCGGCGTCACGCCCGAGCCGTCCTGCGGAAACAGCCGCACGCCCTGCCGCGCCAGGCAGGCCAGCGTCTCGGTCAGATCGCCGGTGTCCAGCAGCCGGTCCGACCCCGTGACCTCCGCGCCCTGGTCCAGCAGGGCCTGCGCCAGCGCGCTCATGCCCACGCCGCCGATCCCCGACACATGCACCCTCTCGCTCATTGCAGATCCTCTCTCTGGCCGACACCCTCGTTCAGCCAGGCCAACCCGTCCGGACGGCGCGCGCGCAGCCAGCCGGCCACGCCGACGAGCACGCCGAACCACGTCCACACCATCCACGGCGCCCACTTCGCGATGCGGAAGTTGCCGCCCGGACACGCGGCCGTGACCTCCGCCGTGCGCACCATGACCAGCGTGAAGAAGCCGGCCGCATGGTTGAAGCACGCCGCGGCCCACTCGCTCACCAAGCTCGCCGCCATGCCCAGGCAGCCGGCCACCACGATGAAGAACGAACACGGGCCGATCACCAGATTCGCGAACAGGCCGCCGGGTGTGAAGCGCCCGAAATAATACGCGGTCAGCGGCACCGACGCAAGCCACGCCGCCAGAGACACGGCCAACGAGTCGGCCAGGAACTGCGCCGCTCCCTTGAGCCAGCGGAGCCGGCGCGCCCGCCCCTGCTCCCCGGCCGCGTCCAGCAGCCGCGCCTGCGTCTCCATCCGCCCGAGGCCACACGCGCGCCGTGCGATCATGCAGAACGGCCGGCAAAAGACCACCAGCCCGCCCATCACGACGAACGAGAGCACGCAGCCGATGTCGTAGATCAGCCACGGGTGGAGCGCGTGCACGAGCACCGCCGCGCCCGCCAGCGCGGCGATTCCGCTCGGCTTGCGTCCGATCAGCGGCGCCGCGAAATAGAGCACCGCCATCAGGCAGGCGCGCACCGCGCTCGGGCGCGCGCCGGTGGTCACGGTGTAGAAGATCAGCAGCGGCGCGACGAACACGATCCAATAGGTGCGCGGCACGCCCAGCGAGGCCACCGCCAGCACCAGCACCGACGCCACCAGCACGATGTGCAGCCCCGAGATCGCGAACACGTGGATCGTGCCCGAATCCACAAACACGCGCCGCATCGCCGCCGACATCGCATGCCGGCTGCCGAGCAGCATGGCCTGATTGAGCGCGGGAATCTCGCCCCACGACTCGATGCCGATCGTCACGCGCGCCGCCGCCAGGCGCCGCGCCCGCTCCACGCGGGCGGTCCACGAGCCGGCCTCGGTGGCGGCCAAGCGCCGCGAGCGTCCCTCACCGGTGTTGACGCTCAGCATCAGCAGCCCGTTGCGGCCCTTCCTGACCTTGCCGCTGCCGGACAGGCGCCACACTTCGCCCGGCTGCGGCGACGCGCCGCCCTCGCCGGGGCGCGCCCCGAACCAGCTGACCTCCACCGGCAGCTGGCGGCACGCGAACGCCCCCGCCTCGCACCGGAAGCGCTCCGCCCGGAAGGTGTACTTGGCCGACCGGCCGCGCAGCGGGGTCACCGCGACCTCCGGTCCGACCCGGCACACGAAGACCGGCTTCGGCGGGAGCGCGCGGAACTGACGCGCCTCCTCGCCGCGGCCGTCGCGGTCCCAGGCCGCGAGACTCCATCCCAGCGCGACAGTCAGCAGCGCGGCCAGGGCGGCGCGGAGCCCGGCGCGCGCGGCCCACCCCAGCGCGGCGGCGCAGGCGAGCGCGACCCCGGCCCCCAGCGGCCACGCGCCGAACCGGTAGCCGCACACGATGCCCGCCAGCAGCAAAGCGGCAGCGGCCACCAGCGGCTGACGCCGGTGCAGGGCCATCCCGTTTTCGACAAAGCGACGGGCGCGATCCGCCATGGTCATGGGGCAACGTCTCCTTGGCTTGACGCTTCACTTTAACATATCTTTTGGGCGTCACGCAAAACCTGCGTGCGAGCCGCGACGCTTTCGGATCCTCTGCGGTAGGGTCGGCTCGCCGAGCCGACCGTTGATGGGGATCTAAAGGCCAAATTGAAGCGCCCCTGACCGGCAACCCCATATCATCGGCGCGCGCTTGCCGGGCGCTTCGACAATCCGGTATAGTGAAGTCCCTCGGACGAGGGTGTTAGGGTCATGCGGGCTTTGTCCCCAAGGAGAACGCGATGAAAAAAGGTCTCTCACGCCGCCTGTTGCTTCAGCGCCTCGCGCAGACCGCCGCCGCGTGCGGCATCGGCGCCGCGGCCGCGCCCCTGCGGGCCGCCGACGGAAACCCGCGGCCGGGGCTCACGGTCGGCATTTCGACGCTCGGCTTCACCGGCCACACCAACGCGGAGCTCGCCAAGGAATTGGCGGCGGCCGGCTTTGGCACCATCCAGCTGTTCCTGCTCCAGAAGGACAGCAATTTCTGGAAATACAACAGCCGCGCCGACGTTTCCAGCCTGACCCCGGCGCGCTGCAAAGAGATCGCCGCGACCTACCGCGACGCGGGGCTCGAGATCCACAGCATCGGCGTCTACACCAACCTCATGCACCCCGACGCCGCGGAACTCGCCGCCAACCTCGCCTACTTCGAGGCGATGATGGAGATCGGCGGGCACATGGGCGTGCGCGCGTTCGTCAGCGAGGCGGGCCACTACTACAACGACCAGGTGCCCGCGCCGCATGTGCCGCTGGAATTCCAGGACGAAGCGTGGCCGCGCATGGTCGCCACCGGACGGCGGCTCGCCGAGCTGGCCGCCAAGCACGACGCCAAGGTGCTGTTCGAGCCCTATTTCCAAAGCTTTTTCGCGAGCGCCAAACGCGTGCGGCTCTTCATCGAGGAGGTGTCTTCGCCGCGCGTCCGCGTGCTGCTCGACCCGGCCAACCTGATCGAGCTCAACGACCTCGACGAGATGTTCGCGCAGCTCGCGCCGTGGATCGACTGCCTGCACGCCAAGGACCGCAAGCACCACACCAACCGCGGCGTGGCGGCGGGACAGGGCGACGTGGACTACAAGCGGTTCGTGACGCTGGCGGCGGAGCGCACGCCGAAGGCGCCGCTGATCCTCGAATACGTGGGGCCCAAGGACTATCCCCAGGCCCGCGCCCACCTGCTCGGCGCGATGCAGGCGTGCGGCATCCCCGAAGCGAAACGCTGACCCTTTGAGGGTTAATAAACTCTGATCAACATTCCGTAAAACGGAGAGAGATAGCCTGATGCATCCTGCGTCACGCGCGCGCCGTTGTAACGGATGCGGCCCAGCTGGTCGGCGGTGAGCAGCGGCTGCGTGCGGAACGAGGTCGGGGCGAGTGTGCCGGTCAGGTTCAGCTGGCCGGCCCACGCGGCGGCCGTCTGCGCCGAGAAGGAGACCTGGCCGTCGCTGCCGAGGTCGATCGTTCCGGCCGACGAGACGGTCAGCGAGGCGAAGGTGTTGGTGGTGGCGCCGACCTCGAGGGTGCCGCCGTCGATCACGAGCGCGGAGGCGGAAGAGGCCACGTGGTTCGTGCCGAGTTTCAGCGCGCCGCCGCGGACCGTGGTCGCGCCCGAATGGCGCGTCAGATAGGTGAGCGTCAGGCGGCCGGCGCCGTCCTTGACGAGCGCGACGGGACCGTAGATCGCACCCCCGTACGTCGTGTCGACCGCCTGGTTCACGGTCAGCGTGGAAACCGAGGCGCTGCGGTTGGTGATCATCGCGTTGAGCCCCGTGTTGCCGCTGTTCTTCAGCGCGCCGACGGTCTGGTCGAACCCGTTCAGGTCCAGTCCGGTGTATTCGCCGTTGTTCGAGTCCGACCAGTGCACGTCGAGCACCGTGGCGGTCGGCAGGGCGTCGGAGATGCCGAGCACCAGCGTGCCGCGCGTGAGATCGGTGCTGCCGCCGTAGGTGCTGTGCGCCCGCAGCTCCACGCCGCGCGTCCGGTCGTTGGGATTGCTGCTCGTGCGGATCGCATAGGTGGCGGCGCCGTCGTCGATCACCCCGCTGATGACCAGGTGGCCGCCGTTCTGCGCGCCGAAGCGGGCCTGGTTCGAGCCCAGCAAGACCGGGCCGGCCCATTCGGCCGTGGCGTTGGCGGCGGACTGCAAGGCGCCGCGGTTGGTGTTCGGAACCGACGGCGGAGGCGGCTCGGGCGTGATGCCCGCGCCGTTGACGGTGACGGCCTCGTTCGAGACCGCCAGGCCGTCGCCGAGCTCCAGCTGGCTGCCGGTCAGCACGACCGTTCCGCCGGCCGCGCTGCCCAGTCCGTAGCGGTCGGTGATGCGCAGCACGCCGGCATTGACCGTGGTCACGCCGTCGTAGGCGTTCGACGCGGTGACCAGCACCACGCCGAGCCCGTGGGTCGCGAAGGGGCCCGGACCGACCAGCGGCCGGTTGACCGTGAGCAGGTTCGTGAGGCTGGCCGTCATCAGCGTGCCGCCGCCGGCCGCCAAGGTCATGCCGCGGTTGTTCACCGCAAGCGTGTAGTTGGTCTCGAACCTGAGCGTGCCGCCGTCGAACACGATCTGGTCCTGCACGAACGTCGAGGGGTACACGCCCAGCGCGTCCTCCGACGCGATCTTGAGCGTGCCGCCCACGAGGTAGGTGCGGCCGGTGTAGACGTTGACGTTGTTCAGGGCCAGAGTGCCGAAGCCGGCCTTCGTGAAGTCGCACCCGTTGGTGATCATGCCGTCGAAGGCGCACACCTGGTTGCCCCGCACTCGCAGCGAGACGGCGACCCCCGACGCGTTGGTCAGCACCAGGTCGTTCGTGCCGACCAGACCGCCGAAGTTGACCACCGTGTTGGTGCCGAACGCCAGCGTGCCCATCGGGGCGTTGCCGGTGTTGAACGTGGAGTCTCCGATCACGAGCGGCCGATCCAGCAGCAGTTCCCCTTCGATGACGCTCGTCACGCCGGTGTGGGTGTTGGCTGAGGAGAGTGTCAGGCGCGCAGGCCCGCGTTTGTCGAGGTTCAAACGCCCGTCGAGGGTCCCATTGAACGTGTAGGCCGAGGTCGCGTTGACCGTCAGCGTCACATAATTGGTGGCCGAGTTCATGATCTTCCGGCTCATCGTGCTGCCGTCCGCCGTGATGCCCTTGACGGTCTGGTTGAACCCGTTCAAGTCGAGCGTCGCATAGGCCACGTTTGAACCGTTGCCGAGCCGGACTACCGTGTTGGTCGGCAGGCGGTCGTTCCCTCCGTCCAGCCGCAGCGTGCCCACCACAAGCTGCGTCTCGCCCTTATAGGTGTTGGTGCCGGACAGAATGACCGGACCGCCGGGATCGGCGCACCGCACCACCAGCGGGAACGTGTTGACGCCATCCTCAATGGAACCCGACACGATGAGCGCGCCGTTGGCGGGATTCACGCCAATGCGGGCATCTGACGAACCGATCACAATCCTGCCGGCCCACGTGTTGGTTCCGGCCTGAACCTGGAGCGCCCCGTTGTTGTTGCCTTTGCCGAAGATCGTGACGGTTTCGCCCGTGACCGTAATGCCGCCCGCCAATTCAAGCCAGTTCCCGCTCGCCACCGTCGTTCCACCCGCGGTGGAGCCCAAAGCCCGGCTGTGAGCGGCACGCAAAATACCGGTGCTCACCGTGGTCTCGCCGTCGTACGTGCTGTCACCGCCCAGAACCAAGGTCCGGGAAATGATGCCGCCCGCTTTCGTCAAGCCGCCGCTGCCGCTCAACGCCCCGTTCAGGAAGAGGTTCCCGGACACCGTCCCGACGGTGCGGGTGTCGCTCAAGATCATGTCGAAGCCCACCACCTGGGTCTCAGCATCGTTGTTGACGACGGAGCCGCCGAGCGTGATGCGGCTGCCAGAGAGCGAGAAGGCCCCGGCCGTGTTGTTGAAGGTGATGCCGGCATAAACGGTGTCCGCCGCCGTGTCGTTCACGTTGGTCAGGCGCTGTGCGCCGCCGAACACCAGCGACTCGCCTCCGGCCAGCGTCGTGCCGTTCCAGTTGGCGGGCGAACTCCAGTTGTCGTCGGTTCCGCCGCCGTTCCATGTGGCCGTCTGTGCGGGTCCGTCTGGAACCAGACCGAACGCCAACACGCATGCCGCCAAAACCGTCCACAAGCTCTTGTTTTTCATGGGCCGACCTTTCTATTTAATCGCGCGGGATCCGTAATAATCGTAGATTCGGCTCTATATTACCCGATTCCCCTCTGTCCTGTCACCCGTTCATCGCGTTCCCGCGCGATTTGGGGCGGTCAGCGCGGGCTCGCGGCCGGCTGAAGCAACACGGGGACCGGACCGAGCGTCAAGGCACCCTCAACGCACTCGGCCGGTGGACCGGCGAGCGTCCGGGCCGAAACCGGGCCGAACGCGGCAGGCACCGTCCACGCCGCCGTTCCTTCGGTGCGCCAGGCGATCCAGAACGGGGTCTCGCCCCGCCGCAGCGCGAGCAGCCAGACGTTGCCGCTGACCTCGCGGCGCGTCATCACCGCGCCCTCGGTCCAGCGGACGAGCTCCGCCAGCGCGTGTCCGGCGGGGGCCAATTCAGGGCCTGTCAGCGACGTCCCCAAAGGCGTGCCGGACTCCCAGTGGATGTCCCACGCGTACCAGCAGAAGGCCGTGATGCCCTGCGCCCACTGCACCAGCCACGCGCGGGCCACGGCGCCGACGGCGGCCTCGCCGTCAGACGTCCGGTGCTCGATCGCGCCTTCGGTGTTCCAGATCGGCTTGTCGCCCAACCCGTGCGCCCGCGCCACCTCGGCCACCGCCGCATACTCCGGGACATCGTTTTCCGGTGTCCCGCCCGGATAGCGGTGGAACGACACGATGTCGCAATAGCGTCCGCCGCCGGCCGCCAGATAGGCGTCAAGCCAGCCGAACCCCGCGCGGGTCACGTTGGGCGAGAGCACCCGGTTCTGCGGGTCGATGGCCTTGAGCTCCTCATAGGCGACGCGCGCCAGCGGCAGCATCGCGGACGGTCCGCCGTTGAAGAAGCCGCCGTAGTCACACTCGTTCCACGGCTCCCAAAACAGGATCTTGCCCCGATACCGCTCGCCCACCGTCCGCACATACCGCCGCCACAGCTCGAGGTCCAGCGGCGGCGCCGCGCAGCCGTTGTAGGCCTTGCGCGCCTGCGGGTCGCAGGCCCAGGCGGGCGGAATGCCGAGCGTCAGGATGAGGCGGCCCTGAGGATCATGCTTCAGCGCGTGCCGGACGTAATAGTCGAGGCGCGTCCAGGCCCATTCGCCCGGCCGGGGTTCCAGCTGGCTCCAGGTCGTGCCGGTGTCCCAAAGGCGGAGCGTGCCCTGGCCCAGCGCGGGCCAGACGTTGTGGCTGCCCAGCTTGTTGATATGGACGCCGAAGAAGGTCCGCGTCAGGGGCTCCTGCGGCGTCGGCCGCTGCAGCACCTCTTCGGAGATGTCGGCCAGCGACGCGTCGTCGAGTTCCAGCGTGCCCGGCGTCAGGAACGAGACTCCGAAGAAGCCCGGGACCGCTTCTCCGCCGCCGAAGCCGCCGGTCACCGTGACCTCCTGCCAGGCCGGGCCGACCTCGAGCGCGCGGGCCGCGCAGGGCTCGTAGTGCGGACCGGACCGCCGCAGCAGCACCTGGACCCGCACCTGGTCGGGCGAGCGCAGCCAGACGCGGCCGCGATAGGTGCGGCCGCACCGGAAAGTGAAGGGCTGGCGGTAGATGAATCCGCTCCGTTCCGGCAGCGCGCGCACCGCGACGCGCTGGGCACTCAGGCCCCCGTGCGGCACTGACCCCGCCTCGAGCGCGTAGGCCGGACGGGGCTCGCCCCACACGTTTTCGGACCACGGCGACGCCGCTTGCCCCCCGTCCTCGAAGCCCGGATTGAGCAGCAGCTCCTGGGCGGCCAGCCCGGAGGCCAGCGCGCCCAGCGCACCGAGAACGAGCCTCCTCATGGCGTCCTTTCAGCGGCCGAGCGCGGGTTGCTCAGGAAGTAGAGATAGCCGTCCTCCGCACCGCCGATGAAGTCGGGGAGACCGTCGTCGTCGAAGTCCACAACGGTCGGGCTCACGTCATGGCCCTCGATATTCTTGACGTGCAGGTTGCCCTTGTTCACGAAGCGGAAGCGTCCGTCCGAAGGCTCCGTCTGAAGCCAGAGCTCGGCATTCTTCGAGTTGATCAGGATGTCGAGCTTGCCGTCGCCGTCCCAGTCCGCGATGCAGAGCTTGCGGCGGCCGCTGCGGCCGGCCACGCCTTTGTTGAACTGCAGCGGCTCGCCCTTCTCGTTGCAGAAGATCCGCTTCGGATGGAGCAGCACCCGCCGGCCGCCGCGCACGGCGCGCTCGAAAAACGCCAGGTAGCCTTCCTGATCCAACATCACGAGGTCGATCAGCCCGTCCTTGTTCCAATCCACGGTGACCGGCGTCGTGCGCCACTGGGTCAGCAGCGCCTGCCCCTCCGGCTTCATCCAGCCCCACGCCAGCGCGGGCTGCGGGCCCTCCCAAGCGACCTCGACCGGCTGGGCCGCGGCGAGCCGGGGCGCCGCGCGCGTGCCGACGTTGCGATACCAGACCACCTTGCCCAGAATCGAGTTCGCCACGAGGTCCGGCAGCCCGTCGCCGTCCCAGTCGCACACGCTTTGCGTGGTGTAGCCCCATTTGGCCTCGGCCGGCCCCTGGATGCTGCCGTTCGGCCCGGCCATGATGCGCAGCGTCTGCTCGCCTGCGGACAGTCGCCGAGGCTCGCCCCATTTCGGTTTCGCGACGCCTTTGCCGCTGAGGTTCTCGATAAAGGCGATGTACCCCGCCGTGTTGCCGCAGATCAGATCCCAGTCGCCGTCGCCGTCCCAGTCGCACCCCACCGGCGTGACCAGCGCGCCGAACTTCACGTCCTGGGCCTCCTGCCGGAAGTAGCGCGGAGCCTGAAAGAGCGGCGCGCCGTCGGCGCCGCGCGTGCCGCTGTTCTCGATGAAGGCCACGCGCCCGTCCTCGTCGCCGCAGATCAGGTCGAGGTCCCCGTCGCCGTCCCAGTCGACCGCCGTCGGCGTAATCATCTCCAGGTCCATCGCCAGCGGCTGGCCGTCGGCCCGCTTCACGCGCACGCCCGCCGCATAGACCGGCTGCGCGCGCGTGCCGGTGTTCTGGAAGTAGGTGAAGCCGTCCAGAAACTCGCCGCACAGGATGTCGAGGTCGCCGTCGCCGTCCCAGTCCGCGACATTCGGCGAGGGCCAGCCGAACACTTCGAGCGGCCGGCCAGCGGCCTGCACCAGCTGCGGCTCGGCGTACTTCGGCTCCGCCGTCGAGCCGCCATTGCGCACGAGATACACGTGACCGCGCAGCGGCCCGTTCGTCCAGACGCCCTCGGCATTGTACGCGTTGTCCCAGCCGTACGCTTTCCAGTCGCCGACGCCGACGACCAGGTCCTGGGCGCCGTCGCCGTCGAAGTCGACCAGCCGCCACATGTTGGCCCGGACGCTGTTGGTGTGCACGTTGGATTTGACGCCCGCGATCTCCACGCCCCGCGCGAAGCCCGTTCGCAGGAAATCGGGGTAGCGTTTGCCGGGCGAAAGCACCTGGGGGACGCCGTCCACGTAGCTGACCTGCGCGTTGCCCGGCGCCGCGCTGATCTTGCGGCCGGGCTTGAAGACGGGCATCGGATTCCGCTCGCCCTTCGGCGCGGGGTTTTCAAAGAAATAGAGACCGTTGTAAGGCTTGTCGGGACAGGCCACGGCCAGATCGAGATCCCCGTCGCCGTCCACATCCATGGGCAGCGGCCACGCCCAGAGGCCGACGCCGAGGTCGACCGTCAGCCCGGGATTGTTGTAGGCGAGGCGCTCAAGCCCGTCGCGCACCGTCAGGCCCAACACCAGCAAGCCGCCGCACCAGTTACCCTGAGGCAGCGACACGCGCTCGCCCCTCTTCATCTTGCGGCTGAACACCTGCACCGCGGTCCGGCCGCCGTCCGTATAGCGGAACGAGACCCCGAGCGGCGTCCACGCGGCGAGGTCAAGCCCCTCCTGCCCCGGCACCGTCGCGAGGTGGATCACCGTGTCCTTCTGCGCCTCGACCGCGACCTCGGCCGGAGTGCCGCCGGCCGTCTGCGTGTAGGTGAGCGCCCCGACGCCCTGCGGCACCTCGGCCCACACATAGTCCCGGTTGGAGAACGCCCGCTTGCCGTTGGCCAGCGGCTGCAGCGTCCAGCCGCTGCCGGTGACGATCACCCCGTCCGACTCGACGCGCGACGCGGGCCCCTCGGCATAGGCCGCCGCCGCACACAGAAACACCCCCAGCACGATCCGTTTCATTTCTCATTCCCTCTCTGTTGTGACATGCGCGCAGCGCTCGTCCCCAGCGCGCCGAAGGACCGGCGCACCACATTCCAAAGTGCCGTGCGCGTCCCCGCGCACGGGCTGCCAAGGCCCCGACTCCTGCTCATCCGGCCTCCACGGCCCACCGGCTCCCGGCCCGGTCCCAGCGCGCCGGAGGACCGGCGCGCCACTTCCCAAAGCGCCGTGTGCGTCCCCGCGCACGGGCTGCCAAAGCCCCGACCCTGCTCATCCGGCCTCCACAATCCCCGACTTCCAGCGCGGAGCGGTGATCCCCGCCTTGTCCGGATTCTCCCAAACGTACTTCACCTGGTACACATACTCCCTCACGCTGCGGATGATGTGATCGTACGGCTCGTGCTGCCAGACTGCACCGCTCCGGCCCAGAATCCGATTCAGAGCCTTCGCCGTGAAACACGTCCATCCGTGCACGATCTTTCCAAGCGCCCACCCGACGGCCGGCTCCACGATCACATGGACATGATTCGGCATCACGCACCAAGCATGCAGCCGATAACGTATCCCGTCAAAGAAAGACACCGCCTCCGCCACACCTTTCGCACACGCCTCATCGCGCAGCACACAAGCCCCGTAGCCCTGGTCCAGATACGCATTCACCTTGTCTGAGAACATCGCACGCAACTCGTTGACATCCGCCTCGGACAAGACCCCATGCGCAGCCCGCAACTGAGCCGCGAGCGACTCGCGCTCCTCCATCCAACGTCGCCGCTGCGAGGCCGGCACGGAATCGGCCAACCGGAAACAGACGTGATAGATCGCCTGCTCAGCCGACCAGTGCGGCAACAGCGACCCACGCGAAACCTTCAGCGACTCCCAATCGGGCGCGACGCTCAGATCACAGAGTGTGGTGTCAGGCACCTTGTCCATTGCTCCCTCCGTTGTGTCGCACGCACTGTTCACGTCACCAGCGCGCCGGAGGACCGGCGCGCCACTTCCCGAAGTGCCGTGCGCGTCCCCGCGCACGGGCTGCCAAGGCCCCGACTCCTGCTCATCCGGCCTCCACGGCCCACCGGCTCCCGGCTCGGCCCCAGCGCGCCGGAGGACCGGCGCGCCCCTTCCCGAAGCGCCGTGCTATTTTCCCAATTTCTCCGGATCCAGCACGACGTGCCGGATCTTCGCCCGCTTCCATGTGTAGGTGATGTGCACGCGGCCGTCCGCCGCCTGGATGACGGCCGGATAGGAGAACTCGCACTTCTCTTCGGCTTCCAGATCCAACACGCGCTGCCACGCCAGGCCGTCCTTGGAGAGGGCCACGGACAACGGCGAGCGGCCCTTTTCGACCGGGTTGTAAACGATCACGTGCCGTCCGTCTTTCAGCGTCAGCGCGTCCGTTCCCGCGTTCGGATTGGGCAGGTCGAGCAGCGACATTTCACCCCACGTCGCCCCGTTGTCCGTCGAGAAGATGGAGAAGACCCGTTTCTCCTTCGTGCGGCCGACCATCTGCAGCTTCGAGCCCGGATGGACCAGAAAGCTCGGCTGGATGGCGTTGATCGTCCGGCCGTGCAAAGGCCCCGTCCGCGCCCATGCCGACCCGCTTTCGTCCGTGGTCTCGACGTGCACGAGCCAGGGTCCATACTCCGAGCTCGCACCGCACAACAACCGGCCATCGTCCAGCAGCAGCGGCTTGTTCTTGATGGGCCCGATCATGCCGTTGGGCAGGCGGACCGCCGTCGACCAGGTCTGGCCGCCGTCGCGCGAGGTCCGGCGCTCGCCCCACCACCACGTGCAGTCGGGCCCGACTTTGTAGAACAGGACCAGCGTGCCGTCTTTCGCCGCATGCAGCACCGGATTCCAGCAGGGATAGCGCAGCGTCTCGCTCTGCACGCCGTTCGCCACCTCGACGGCCGGCGTCCAGCGGCCCTGCACCTGGCGCGACGACCAGATCCCGACGTCCTTGTCGCCTTCGCGCGTGCCGCCGAACCACGCCGCCACGAAGCCGCCCGGCACCTCCGCCACGGTCGACGCGTGGCACGAAGGCGTCGGCATCGGGTCGTTCACAAACTCCGCCACGTTGACCGGGCCGCCAGCCTCGACCGCAACGGCCCGCCATGCGAACGCCAGAACCGTTCCTGCACATGCACATCTGATTTTCATGTTATCCCCTTTCATGGTCCTACACGCCGGGACGGACAGGTCTCCGGGCGGTCTCTTTTCCGCAAGGCCGCAGACAGCACGAACCCCGTCACAAAGATCACGGAGGTGCCCAGCACGATCGACAGGTTTTTATGGAGCGTCAGCGGCAGCGGGAGATCCTTCTGGAAGACGCTGATCCACGCGATCACCAGGACGCCCAAGACCGCGCCCAAGACCGCCTCGGGATTGCGCGCCCGCTTCGCGAAATAGCCCAGCAGGAAGAGGCCCAGCATGCCGCCGCTGAACACCGACGAGAGCATCCACCACGCGTCCAGCGCGCTCTTGACCCGCATCATCGCCAGCGCGCAGGCCACGCCCAGCGCGGCCAGGGCGAGCGTGCCCAGCTGCAGCACGCGCAGGCGCTGCCGGTCATCCGCGCCGGGCCGAAGATAGCGCAGGTAGTAGTCGGTCATCACGATGGTCGCCCCGCTGTTGAGGCTCGTCGAGACCGTACTCATGCCGGCCGCAAAAATGGCGGCGATCATCAGGCCGGTGATGCCCTTGGGCAGCCCGGCGACGATGAAATACGGCAAGATCTGGTCCGGCCGCGCCTGGATCTCCGGCGGCAGCAGCTCGGGCCGGGCCTGGTAGTAGGCGAACATCGCGGTGCCGATCGCGAAGAAGAGCAGCGACACCGGCACGTAGAGCAGCGAGCCGAAGAGCGTCGAGCGCACGGCGTCGCGCTGGCTGCGGGCCGTCATGTAGCGCTGGATGTAGTTCTGGTCGATCCCGTAGTTCTGGAGATTGATGAACACGCCGTAGACCAGGCAGACCCAGAAGGTCTCGCTGCCCCAGTCCGTCAGGCTCCAGCTGCCGAGGCTGAACTTGTCCGCCGCCGTGGCGATCTCCCACGCCTGCCCGGCGCCCCCGGGCATGGAGAAGAGCAGTACGCCCAGGCACAGGAAGGTGCCGGCGATGAGCACGATCCCCTGCACGGCGTCGGTCCAGATCACGGCCCGGATGCCGCCCATCATCGAATAGAGCAGCGTCCCCACCCCGGTGATCGCGATGATCAGCGGCACGGACCAGCCCAGCAGCGCGTTCAGCGGCAGCGCCAGCAGATACATGATCGTCCCCATGCGCGCCACCTGCGTCACCAGATAGCAGAGCGACGCGTACACGCGCGCCCACGGCCCGAAGCGCGCCTCCAGATAGCTGTAGGCCGAGACGCTGTCGAGGCTGCGGTAGAGCGGCACGAAAAAGCGCACCGCCATCCAAGAGGCGACCGGTATGGACAGGCTGAACACAAACGCGTTCCAGTTGCCCGTGTAAGCCTTGGCAGGCAATCCCAGGAAGCTGATGCTGCTGACGAACGTCGCGAAGATCGACATGCCGACCGCCCACGCCGGGAGATGTCCCGCGCCGGAGGTGAAGGCCTCGGACGCGTTCACCTCCTTCCGGAAATAGAACGAGCAGCCGAAGAGCGTGATGCCCACCATATAGGCGGCGAAAACCAACAGGTCGACGAGCGGAAGTTGCATGCGGGCCTCAAATGGGGATTCGGGGGTGAGGGGCCGGCGTCCAGAGCCGGCCCGCGCACGTCCTCAGAGCGTCCTTAATCCTTCTTCACCTTCACACCGAGGCTGGCCAAGCGGCTGCGGATGATCGAGCGTTCCTCTTCGCGGAACCGGCTGAAAGGCTCGGCCATAATGTCGCTGCAAATGCCCATCAGGTCAAGCGAGCATTTGACGCCCTTGAGAAAACTGGAGACGTGCCGTCCCACGCCGTAGAGCGAGCCGCTGATCGTCATCACGCGCTCCTGCAGGCGCACGACCGCGTCGACGTCCTTGGCCGAAGCCGCCTCGTAGAGGTCCACGAAGAGCTGCGGGAAGAGGTTCGCGCCGCCGCAGACCCCGCCGTGGCCGCCCATCAGCACCACCTCGCCCAAGGCCTCCTCGGGCCCCATCAGGATCGAGAAGTCCGGGCGGTCGCGCAGCAGGTGGCGCACCGTGTTGAAGTACACGATGTTCGCGGAGCTGTCCTTGAGCCCCACGATGTTGGGCACCTCGGAGAGCATCCGCGCCGTGTACGGGTCGATCATCACCTTGGTGTGCGACGGCATGTTGTAGAGAAAAAGCGGCAGCGGCGAGCGGTTCGCCAGATGCGTGTAGTACTCCACCAGCTCCGGCTGGCCGGGCGCGAAGTAGTAAGGCGGCGCAGCCACGATGGCCG
>Ga0075012_10003107_pt1 | contig 16021 bp, 2 predicted proteins | sample All_14_2_FD_71474 | JGI IMG/M metagenome (GOLD analysis project Ga0075012, IMG submission 71474) | Freshwater microbial communities in response to fracking from Pennsylvania, USA - Allegheny Zone_MetaG_DW_15 | ecosystem: Environmental > Aquatic > Deep subsurface > Groundwater > Drilled... | reverse complement strand
GTGCCGGCGGCCAACTACAACGGCACGCCGGGTGCGCTGACGGTGCACGCCGCCGACGATGTGTACGCTGGCGGCTTCAGCAGCGGTGCGGGCGAGGTGTTTGCTGCGGTCAGCGCCGAGGGCGTGTCGACCACTGGCCGTGCCCTCAGCATTGCCATCACGGCGGTCAACGACGCACCGGTGCTGGCGGGCAGTGACCTGGCCATCGGTCTGAGCGAAACCGGCGTCGCCGACGCTGTGGCGGATTTGCAGGCTGCCGCTGCCGCGGCCGACCCGGTGGTGGCGCTCAGCGGCACCATCGCCGCCACCGACGCGGAGAACCAGGCCCTGACCTACGGCATCCAGGGCGGTCAATCCGGCGTGGACGCCGAGAGTGGCCTGCTGGTCCAGCAGGGCAGCTACGGTCGCCTCACGCTGGATCCGCTGTCTGGCGACTGGACCTACACCCCCAACCGGACCGCCGCCATCGACGCGCTTGAAGCCGGTGAGGTGGGCATCGAGACCTTCACCCTGAAGGTGACCGACAGCGCGGGCGCCAGCGACGCCAAGGCCCTGACGGTGAGCATCACCGGCGCCGACGACGCGCCGGTGATGGCCGCCGCGCTCACGGATGCCACGGTGTACGGCGGCCAGTGGAGCTACCAGGTTCCGGTCACGCACTTCACCGATGCCGAAGGCGAGGCCCTGGTCTACAGCGCCGCACTGGTCGACGCCAACGGCGACCCTGTGGGTGATGGCAGCCTGCCCGCCGGCCTCGGCTTCGACGGTGCCACCCGCACCTTCACGGGCGGTGCGCCGCTGGCACACAACGGACAGCAGATCCACCTCAGGGTCACCGCATCCGACGGCAGCGCCAGCGTCAGCGACGTGTTCCGCCTGACGGTGGCGAACCAGGAGCCGGTGTCGTCGAACGACAGCGTGACCCTGTCCGAGGGACAGACCCGGGTGTTCTCGCTGGCCGACTTCGGCTTGTACGCCGACGCCGACGGCGATGCGCTGTCGGTGGTCCGGATCACCAGCCTTCCCCTGGCCGGCACGCTGGAACACGACGGCGGCAGTGGCTGGGCGCCGGTCACGGCCGATCAGGACATCGATGCGGCCGACATCGCCGCCGGGCATCTGCGCTTTGTGCCTGGCGCGGGCGAAAGCGGCTTGTCCTATGCGACGCTGGGGTTCCAGGTCTCGGACGGGCTGGACTTCAGCGCCGGCGGCTACACCCTGACGATCCACGTGGCATCGGTGGGCGAGGCACCCGTCCTTTCCGCCACCCCCTACGGATTCGCCAACCTGCAGGAAGACACCCCTTACACGGTGACCACGGCGCAGCTGCTCCAGGGCTTTTCCGACGCCGACCCGGGGCAGACGGCCACGCTGTCCGTCGATGGGCTGGCTGCCACCAACGCCCAAGTGGTCGACAACGGGGACGGCACCTGGACGATCACGCCGTTCGCCAACACCTTCGGCGGCGCGGTGTCGCTGAGCTACCGCGTGGTCGACACCGACGGACTGTGGGCCTCGCGCAGCTTCAGCCTGGGCGTCGCCGGAGCCAACGACACGCCGCCCCGCCAAACCGGGGACGCTGCCATGCTGGCATCCGGCACCGAAGATCAGGCCTACACCGTCACCCTGGCTCAATTGCGCCAGGGCTTCAGTGACGTCGAAGGGGCGCTGGGCCTGTGGGGTTTCTCGGTGGACCGGGGCACCATCACCACCAGCGATGGCGGGCAGACCTACACCGTCACCCCGCCCGCGAACTACAACGGCCCCATCACGATCAGCTACGTGGTGGACGACGGCCAGAGCGGAACCGGTACCACGGCCACCTTCACCCTGGGGGCCGTCAACGATGCGCCTGTTGGCGCCGCCAGTGCCACGCTGCCGGCTGCCACGGAAGACCGCAGCTATCTCATCTCTTCCCACGATCTGCTGCAGGGCTTCAGTGACGTGGAGAACGACGCGCTGTCCGTGGTGGGCAACAGCCTGGTGGCCACCAAGGCCGTGGGAGGGGGCAGCGCAGGGACGGTCACCGACAACGGGGACGGTACCTGGACCTTCACACCCGAGGGCGACTTCAGTGGCGCCGTCAATCTCGCCTATGCCGTGAGCGATGGCGCGCTGTCCACCGCTGCCAGCAACACCTTCACCGTCAACGAGGTGTCCGATCCGCCGGTGGTGGCGCCGGGCCTGGGCGGCACGGCGGTGGCGGCGGTGCTGGCCAACCAGTGGTCGAGCGTGTTCACCGGTGACGATCCGGTCTCCGGTGTCACGGGCACCAACCGGGTGGCTGTGCAGACCAGCAGCGGCTATCTGCGACTGCCTGCTTCTGTCGAGGCCGACACCGGCGTGACCATCGTCACCACCGGCTACGACGGCGGTGCCGGCGAGGGCTACGCATGGGGTGGCACCGCCACCGCCATCGCCTTTGAGGGCACCCAGGAACAGATCAACGCAGCGCTCGCCCTGCTGGAGATCTCCACTGCGTCCAACGCCACCGTCAACGTGGCGCTGACGCAGGACAGCATGATCTACAACCCCACCACCGGCCATTTCTACGAGATCGGTGGGACCGGCGCGACCGGTATCAGCTGGACCGACGCCAGGGACGCCGCTGCCGCGTCCAGCTACAACGGCATGCAAGGCTATCTGGCGACCATCACGTCGGCCGAGGAGAACGCCTACATCCTCTCCAAACTGCCCGCCACCGGCTGGATCGGTGCCAGCGATGCCACCACCGAAGGCACCTGGCAGTGGGTCACCGGCCCGGAGACCGGAACGACGTTCTCGGTCGGCAACAACAACCCGGTGATCCAGTCGGGACAGTACGCCAACTGGAACCCCGGTGAGCCCAACGATTCCGGTGGTGAGGACTATGCGCAGTTCTACGTCGGCGGCTCCAACGCCGGTCAGTGGAACGACCTGCCCAACAGCGTCGGCTCCACCGTCCGCTACTACGTGATCGAGTACGGCGGTCTGGCTGGCGACAGTCCCACCAACGATGTCGTGCAGGAGTTCTCCATCGCCGTCAAGGCCAGCAACACGGCTCCGACGGCCACCAACCTGGACCAGGCCCTGTCCTACACGGAGGACGGTGGCCCGGTGGCGCTGGGCGACATGGTGGTGACCGACGCCGACGCGGGCGATGTCATCACCGCAACGCTCACGCTCAGCCATCCGCTGGCCGGAACGCTGAGCACGGGGACCTTCGGCTCTGCCACGTCGACCTACGACACCGCCTCGGGCGTCTGGACCGTCACCGGTGGCGTGGCCGATGTGAACGCCGCCCTGGCCGACGTCAGCTTCGTGCCGGCGCCGGACAACGGGCAGGATGTGACCATCACCACGCTGATCCGCGACCAGGTGGGCACCGGACCTGCACAGGGCAGCATCAGCATCGCGGTGACCGGGGTCAATGACCTGCCGACCTCGACCCACGACAGCGTCAGCACGCGCGAAGACACCCCGCTGCGGCTCACCCTGGCCGACTTTGGCCAGTACGCCGACGCCGAGACCAGCCAGTTCGACAGCATCACCGTCGTCACGCTGCCGACGGCCGGTGCGCTGGAGCTCAGTGACGGCAGCAACTGGTCTGCGGTGAGCGCAGGGCAGGTCATCGGTGCGGCCGACATCATGGCCGGGTGGCTGCGTTTCGCGCCGGACAGTCAGGCACACGGTGCCCCCTATGCCACGCTGACTTACACCGTCAACGACGGCACGGCCGACAGCCTGGACAGCTACACCCTGACGGTGAATGTCTCCAGCGTCAACGACCTGCCCTCCGGCTCGGCGTCCACGGTCTTTGGCTCCATGGACGAGGACACCAGCCGCACCGTGACCCAGGCCGAACTGCTGGCCGGCTTCGGTGACAGCGATGGTGGCGTGCTGGCTGTGAACGGTCTGAGCGCCGACCACGGTTCTGTGAGGAGCAACGGGGACGGCACCTGGACCATCACCCCCTATGCCCATTTCAACGGAACGCTGACCCTGAACTACACCGTGGTGGACGGCCAGGGCGGCAGCGTGGCAGCCAGCAACACCCTGCTGGTGCAAGCGGTCAACGACGCCCCCGCGCTGACCACGGCCCCCGCCAGCCTGGGGGCCGCGACACAGGATGTTCCCAAGACCGTCGCCGCCAGCACCCTGCTGGGCGGCTACACGGATGCCGACGGCACCAGCCCGGTCATCAAGGACGACACCGTCACCGCCAACCATGGTGCGTCCGTCAGCTACGACAGCGCAAGCGGTGTGTTCACCGTCACGCCCGCGCCCGGCTACAGCGGCCCGGTCACCCTGACATACACCGTCACCGACGGCGTCGAAGAGATCACCGTCACCCGCGTGCTCGACTTCGGCGATGCCAATGCCGCGCCCGGGGTCAACCCCGCTGATGCCCCGGTCGACCAGTCTGCCGCCGAAGGCCAGCCCTTCAGCTACACGTTGGCGGCCACCGCCTTCACCGATGCCGACGGGGATGACCTCCAGTGGAGCGCACAGTGGGAGGATGCCAATGGCAACCTGGTTGGCGACGGTGACCTGCCGGCATGGCTGAGCTTCGACACCCAGACCCGCGAGTTCAGCGGCACGCCGCCGTCCGATGCGGCAGGGCAGTACCACATCCGCGTCGTCGCCAGCGATGGCAGCCTCGCTGCGCAGGACCGGTTCACTCTCACGGTGGCCGGCACCAACCAGTCGCCCTCCGTCAACCCCCTGGGCGACCAGACCCTGGCGCAGCTGCAGGCCGGCATCAGCCTGGCCGGGGTGTTCGCTGACGCCGACGGCGATGCCCTCTCGCTCACGCCCACGCTGGCCAACGGCGATCCGCTGCCGGCCTGGCTCAGCTGGGATGACGCCACCCAGACCCTGAGCGGCAACGCACCCGGCGGGGTGGCCTACGTGGACCTGGTGGTCACGGCCTCGGACGGCTCGGCCAGTGCCGACACCACCCTGCGCATCAACCTGACCGATGCCGGAGAGACGCCCAACACGCTGATCGGCGCGATGGTGGCCAACAACGCAGGCAGCGTGGCCGTGCTGGCCAGCGGCGGAAGCGAACCGTATCCGCTGGGGACGGTGCTGACCGCCAGTGTCAGCGATGCGGATGGCTATTCCCTGGCCGACGTCGTCTACCAGTGGCAGGTGTCGTCCGACGGCATCCAGTGGAGCGACATCGACGGTGCCAGCGCGGCCAGCTTCACCCTGGGGCAGGCCCAGTCCGACCAGCAGGTTCGTGTGCAGGCCTTCTACAACGACAACGGCACGGTTCTTGAAATGCCGGTGTCGGCCGCCGTGGGCGTGGCCCTGACCGATCAGGCCGGTGCCGTCTCCGTCTCCGGCTCGCCCGCAGCCGGCCAGACGCTGCAGGCCACGCTGACCGATCCCGACGGCCTGCTGGGCGCCACGCCGGTCTACACCTGGCAATCGGCCGACAGCAGCTCTGGTCCGTGGACCACCGTCGCCAGCGGCACCAGCAGTGCCTACACCCTGACCAACAACGACGGCGGCAGGTACATCCAGGTGGTGGTCAGCTATGTGGACGATGCCGACGGCCTCGCGCGCACGGTCTCCGGGCCGCTGAGCAGCGCTGGCACACCGGTGATGGTGCAGCTTGGCGCCGTGCCGCCGGTGGCGGCCGACCAGAACGCCGCCGCGCTGGAGGCCGGCGGCGTGGCCAACGCCGTGGCGGGCACCGACCCCGTCGGCAACCTGCTGACAGGTGCCACCGACGCCAACGCAGGTGATGTGATCGCCTTTGACAGCGTGCGCACGGGCACGGCCCTGGGCCTGGGAACCCCGGCCCTGCCGGACCCCGAATCCGCCGGCGACGTGCTGCTGCAGGGCACCTACGGCGTGCTGCGCGTCAACACCGGAACCGGGGCCTACGCCTACACCGTCGACAACGGCAGCGCCGCCGTGCAGGCGCTGTCGGCAGGCCAGCAGGTGACCGACAGCTTCAACTACAGCGTCAAGGACAGCACCGACCTGACCGGCACCGGCCTGCTGACCGTGACCGTGACCGGCGCCGACGATGCACCGTCCGGCAGCGGCCTGCCCGCGACAGCCGGTGTCACGGAAGACCTTTCGACCTTCGTGAACCTGGGCGCCCTGGCCCTGGGCGACGCCGATGCCGCAGGGACCGAAACCTACTGTCTGCAAATCGCGGCCGGTCACCCCGATGCCTCCCTGAGCGCCAGCGCCGGCGCCGGCGTGCTGGTCGGTGGCAGCGGCAGCGACACGCTCACGCTGACAGGCACGATGTCCGCCCTCAACGCGTTCATCGACAGCGCGTCCGCCATCGCCTACACCGGTGCGGCGAACGACGCCACCGACGACACCCTGACGGTCAGCCTGCAGGACGTGACCAACGCCAGCGCCTGGGTGCCGCTGGGATCGGTGGCGGTGGCCATTGCCCCGGTCAATGACGTGCCCACGCTCGACCTGGACGCAGACAACTCCAGCACCGCCACGGGCTCGGACTACCTCACCCGTTTCCAGCCGCGCAGCGGCGAGGCGGTGCGGGTGGTGGACGAAGACATGCAGATCGGCGACGTGGACACCGCCGGCGGCCTGAGCGACACCATCGGCCTGGCCACCGTCAGCGTGGCGGCGGGTGCGCTGGACAACGCGGTTCAGACCCTGGAGGTGCTGACCGTCACTGGCAGCAATGTGGTCACCGAGGGAAGCGAGCTGCGGTACACCTTCGGCAACTACGATCCGTCCGATGCGGGCAGCTACCTGGTGATCGCCGGCAACGGAACCGGCAAGCTCACCTTCCTGGGCAGCGGCACGCACGAACAGTACGAAGCCGCGCTGAAGTCGGTGGTGTACGAGAACCTCAACCCCTTCGCCGCGGCGGGCACGCGCACCATCACCGTCACGGTGACCGACGGCGCCGACACCGGTGGCGAACCCCTGTCCGTCACCGCCAGCACCACGCTGTTGCAGGACTGGACGCCGGTGGTGGACCTCAGCGGCGACAGCGACGCCATCTCGGTCCGTCACCACGCGGTGACCTACACCGAGGGCGGCTCAGCGGTGGCCATCGCGGCGTCCGATGCCAGCCTGACGGACCTGGACAGCAACATCCAGCAGGTGCAGGTCAGCCTGCGGGCCGGCGAGGCCGGCGCCCCCCTGGGGGCGGAAGACGAGCTGTCGATCAGCCCGACCCTGGTCAGCCTGTTGCAGAGCGCCCATGGCATCAGCACGGTGATCAGCGCCGACCGGCATACCGTCACCTTCTCCGGCGACAACACCAGTTCGGTATTCCAGGTGGCGCTGCGCGGCGTGCAGTACCGCAACACCGCCGACGCACCCGCCACCCCGCTGACCCGGCTGGTGGATGTGTCCACCCTGGATGTGGACGGCCATGCCGGCGTGCCCGCGACCACCACCGTCAACGTGGTGCCGGTCAACGACGCGCCCATCGGTGAGGACAGCACGGTGACCGTGTCCGAAGACACGGACCATGTGTTCAGCGTGGGCGATTTCGGATTCGGCGACGCCACCGATGCCGACGCGAACGCACTGGCATCGGTTCGGGTGTCTTCCCTGCCGGCGAGCGGCACGCTGCGTCTGGACGGCGTGGCGGTGCTGGCCGGTCAGGACATCGCGCTGAGCGACATTGCCGATGGCCTGCTGGTGTATGAGCCGGTGGCCCATGCCAGTGGCGCCGGGGTGGCCAGCTTCGGCTTCCAGGTGCGCGACGACGGTGGGGTGGCCAACGGCGGGGTGGACCTGGACGCCACCCCGGCCACCATGAGCATCGACATCACGCCGGTCAACGATGCGCCGGTGCTGACCCCGGACGGCGTCGACTTCGACACCATTGAAGAGGACGCCATCGCCGGCAATGGCCAGACGGTGGCCTCCCTGCTGGGCACGGTCGCTGATGTGGACACCGCCACGGGCGCTCACAGCGCGATCAACGGGACCGAGACCGGCATGGCGCTGTACGCGGCCGGCACAGGTGGCATCGGCGGCGTCTGGCAGTACCGTCTGCACGATGCCGGCGACTGGACGTCGGTCAGCCTGACCGACGGCAACGCCCTGCTGCTGCGCGCCACGGACCTGCTGCGCTTTGTGCCGGACACCGTCGGCGGCACGACGGCCGGCGACCTGGCCAAGCCCAGCCTGAGCTACCACGCCTGGGACCAGTCAGCCGGCGTGGCCGGCACGCTGGTGAGCACCGGCGACCGCGGTGGCAGCACCGCGCTGTCGCTCGCCGCCGACACGATCGAGGTGGCGGTGGTCGACATCAACGACGACCCGACCATCAGCGTTCCCGGGCCGCAGACCGTGGCCGAAGACGGTTCGCTGGTGATCGGCGGACTGTCCTTCGGGGACGTGGACATCACCGGCCGCGTCGATGGCGACGCCGGCAACGACCGCGTGACCGTGACCCTGTCGGTTGGCCACGGCACGGTCACGCTGGCCAGCACCGAGGGCATCGACATCACCGTCGGCACCAACGGCTCGTCGGCCATGATCCTGCAGGGCACGCTGGCAGACGTCAATGCCGCGGTGGCCAGCCTGGGCTATGCGCCCGACCAGGACTTCAGCGGCGAGGACGCTCTGTCCATCCAGGTCTTCGACGGCGGCAACGTGGGCACGGGCGCTGCGTCGCCTGTCGCCGCCTCGGTGGCGATCTCGGTGACCGGTGTCAACGACGCCCCGGTGGTGGCGGCTCAGGCCCCGGCCCTGGACAGCCTCACCGAGGACGACACCGCCAACAACGGCAACCTCGTCAGCGAACTGGTGGGAGGCGAGGGCGGCACGGGCGTGACCGACGCGGACGGCGCTGCAGTCGACGGCACCGAGGGCATCGGTCAGGGCATCGCGGTCTTCGGTCTGAGCCACAGCGGCCCGGGCAACGGCCACTGGCAGTACACCCTGGATGGGACCAACTGGGTCGATGTCGGGGCGGTCAGCGACACACAGGCGCTGCTGCTCGAAAGCAGCGACAGCCTGCGTTTTGTTCCCGACGCCGAGAATGCCGCCGTGGCCTCGGTGAGCTATTACCTGTGGGACGGTTCCAGCGGCGTGGCCGGCCAGCGGGTGGACGTCACCAGCCGCGGGGACACGACCGCCTTCTCGACCGATGCCGACGTGGCCACGGTGACGGTCAGCGCCGTCGGGGACGCCCCTGTGGTGGACATCAACGGCGACGCCACCGGCACGGACGGTGAAGTGGTCTTCAAGCCCCGGGGTGACGGTGTGGCCCTGTTCGGCAGCGATCTGGCGGTGAGCGACGTCGACAGCGGTGAACTGCTGACCGGTGCCACGCTGGTGCTCGACGGCGCGTCCGCCATGGACAACGCCTTCGGCACCACCTACGAGACCCTGTACGCGCAGTCCACCGCCGAAGCGGTGGTGACCGGCGGCACCATCACCCTGGGCGACACGGTGCTGACGGTGTCGGGCAATGGCACATCCGCGTCGCCGCTGGTGATTGCCGGCGCCGCCACCGCGGCAGAGTACCGCGCGGCCCTGCAGACGCTGCACTACATCAACACCAACCCGAACGCCTTTGCCGGCGAGCGCCGGGTCGCCGTGACCCTGAGCGATGACGGGTCGACCGGTGTGCAGCCGCTGACCTCGGCGGCGGCCGAGCTGGTCGTCAACGTGAACTGGACGCCGGTGCTGGACCTCAACGGGGCACTGACCGGGCGCAACCACGCGACCAGCTACGTCGAGAAGCAGGCCACCACCACTTACGTGGCCGCACCGACCGCGACCATCTTCGACCAGAACGGGCTGATCAAGCGCCTGGTCATCACCCTGCAGGACGCCGTGGACGGCGCGGACGAGGCCCTCTCGCTGTCCCCGTCGGTGGTGGCGACGCTGCAGTCCTACGGCATCAAGGCCGAGGTGGTGCAGACCGACGGTGCCAGCCATCAGGTGGTGCTGACGGCCTGGGACTTCGCCAACGACCTCGTCTGGAGCGGCGGTCGGGACACCTCGGCATTCCAGATCGGCCTGCGCGCAGTGGCCTACAGCAATGCCAGCGCCGCGCCGGACGAAAACACCGTGCGCACCGTGCTGGTCAGCTCGGAAGACGTGGACGGCATCGCGGGTGTCAGCGCGACCACCACCATCAACGTCTCGGGCGTGAACATTCCCCCCTTGCTGGCGGACCTGGCCGTGCCGGTCACCGTGAGCGAGACGGTGGAATCGGCGGCCTTCTCCGGCGCGGGCCTGACGGGCACCCTGGTGGGCACCGACGAAGACCTGCAGGTGCTGAGCTACGGCATTGCGGTGGAGGGCAGTGGCGACGCGGCCTACGAGGCGGTGCCTGCCCTTGACGAGCCGGTGGACATCGACGGGGTCACCTACGACGTCGGCCAGACCGGGAGTTACGGCACCCTGTACCTCAACACCGGCACCGGGCAGTACGTCTATGTCCCCGATGCGGCGGCCTTGGACCCCATTGCCGATGCCGACCAGAAGACCGAGACCTTCCACGTCTCGGTCTCCGATGGTCAGGCCGCGCTGGTGGTCAAGGCCTTCACGGTGACCTTGACCGGTGCCAACGACGCGCCGACGCTGGGTTCGGTCGACGCGAGTCTGGTCGAGGTGGACCTGGCGGGCACCACGGTGGACACCGGGTTGACCGGCCAGTTGCCCGGGGCCGATGTGGACGAAGGCGCGGTGCTGGTCTATGGCATCGACGGCGGTGTGGCCGATCTCGACGGTTCGGGTCAACCGACCGGCACCGTCAGCCGCGTGCTGGCCTACGGGACCCTGACCGTCGACACCGCAACCGGGGCCTACACCTACACCCGCGACGTGGCGGCGACGGAAGCGCTGGCGGCGGGACAGTCGGTGTCCGACAGCTTCACGGTCACCGTCAGTGACGGCATGGCCGCGACCGTGAGCAGCACGCTCACCGTCAGCATCGCCGGTGGCAACGACGCACCGGTCGCCCAGCTGGTCACCGCGGCCGCGACCGAGGACGCGGGCGTGATAACCGGCAGCGTGGGGTCGAGCGACGTCGACCTGCCGGAAACGGCCGCCAGCTACGCGCTGGACGCTGCGGTGGCGGGCCTGAGCCTGGACACTGACGGCAGCTACAGCTTCGATCCGTCGCACGCTGCCTACCAGCACCTGGCAGACGGTGAGACGCTCGATGTGGTGGCCAGCTACACGGTCACCGACGACCAGGGCGCGACCGGCAGCGCCACCCTGACCATCACCGTGACCGGTACCAACGATGCACCGGTGGTCGTGGCCGCAACGGCCGCTGCGGTCGAAGACGGCCCGGTGGTCACCGGCCAGCTCACCGACAGCACCAGCGACGTGGACCTGGCAGAGCCTGGTCTGAGCTTCCAGCTCGACAGCGAGGTGGCCGGGCTGACGCTGGCGGCCGACGGCAGCTACAGCTTCGACCCGTCCCATGCCGCCTACCAGCACCTGGCGGACGGCGCGACCCTGGACGTGGAGGCCGCCTACACCGTGACCGACGATCAGGGCGCCTCCGCCAGCGGAACCCTGGTCATCACGCTCACGGGCACCAACGACGCGCCGGTGGCGCAAGCCCATGCCGGCACGGCCCGTGAAAAGAGCGGCACCGACAACGCCGTGGCCGGCCAGGATGCCACGGGTGACGTGCTCACCGGTGGCACCGACATCGACGTCGGTGACACCCGGTCCGTGGTGCAGATCGAGGCGCTGACCGGCACCGGCGCGGCCCAGTCGGTCTCGGCCGACAGCAGCAGCGACAGCGGCTATGTGCAGGTGCAGGGGGCCTACGGCCAACTGCGCATCGGGGCCGACGGCAGCTACCGCTACCTGGTCGACGAACTGAACGCCGAGGTCCAGGCGCTGCGGATTCCGTCCGACACGCTGCAGGACGTGTTCCGCTACACGATGGCCGACGGGTCGGGAGCGACCGCCGCGGCCGACCTGACGGTCACGATCGAGGGCGCCAACGATGCACCGACGCTGGTGCGCGTGTCCAGCCTGGAGGTGACCGAGCTGACCGGTGCCGGTGCGGTCACGGCTTCGGCGGTCAACGTGGGTGTGCTGAGCACCGACGACCCGGACGACGCCGGCAACTTCAGCTACGACATCATCGGCGGTGCCGAGCAGTTCTACTTCCAGATCGGTTCGGACGCCGGGGTGCCCGTGCTGCAGCTCAAGCAGGGGGTCCCGCTGAACGCGGAGTTCCTCTCGCAGTGCAGTGTGGTGGTGCGCAGCACCGATGCGCTGGGGGCTTCGACCTTCGAAACCTTCGTGCTGCGCGTCAACGACGTCAACGAGTTCGGTGTCACGGTGCCGACCTTCAATGTGCAGCCGATGGCCGAAGGCCTGGCCCCGAACACGGTGCCGGAGAATTCGGAGATCGGCAGCTTCATCGGCATCACGGCCGCCGCCACCGATGCCGACGCCACCGACCACACCGTCACCTACAGCCTCGTCGGCAGTGCGCTGGGCGCCCCCTACACCGCAGGCGAATTCCGCATCGAGGCGGCCGATGGCCGGATCTATGTGGACGGTGCCATCGACCGTGAGACGGGTGGTGGCGCGCGCACCCTGTACGTCAAAGCCACCTCCTCGGACGGCAGTTCGGCCATCCGCTCGATCAACCTGTTCATCCAGGATGTCAACGAGCACGCGGTCTCGGCACCGGCCGATGCCGACGCCGGCAGCAACCACGTGCCGGAGAACGCCGCGACCGGCCTGCCGGTGGGCGTCACGGCCAGTGCCTTCGATGCCGATGCGACCAACAGCACGGTCACCTACAGCCTGGTGGGCGACAGCAACGGTGCCCCCTACAGCGCCGGCGAGTTCGCGGTGCATGCCACATCGGGCGTCGTGACGGTGGCCGGCCCGATCGACCGGGAGGCCGGTGCCACCCGCAGCCTGTTCGTCAAGGCCACCTCGGCCGACGGGTCCTCGGCCATCACCGCGCTGACGGTGACGGTGGACGACGTCAACGAACACGCAGCGGTGTTCGGGGCCGGCGCCACCGGATCGGTGGTCGAGAACGCCGCCACCGGCACCGTGGTCTACCAGGCCGTGACCAGCGATGCCGACGCCACCGCAGGCCAGCGGTCCGTGGTCTACAGCCTGGGTGGCGCAGACGCCGCGCTGCTGGCGGTGGACGCCGCCTCCGGAGCGGTGACGCTGGCCGCCAGCGCGGACTTCGAGGCCAAGGGCAGCTACAGCTTCAATGTGCTGGCCACCAACGGCAGTCTGGTGTCCTCGCAGGCGGTGCAGGTCACGGTGGGCAACGTGCTGGAACTGCCGGCACAGCCGCTGGCCGTCACCGGCCAGCTCTGGAGCGGCCAGACGCTCGCGCTCGACCTGTCGGGCGTCTCCCAGGCCGACCGCAGCCTGCTGAGCTTCCAGTGGACCGCCGACGGCCAGCCCATCGCGAACGCGACCGGCAGCTCGCTGGTCCTGGGGGATGCCCAGGTGGGCAAGGTCGTGGGGGTGCTGGTCAACGGACAGGGCCTGGGGACCGTGGTCCCTGTGGCCATGCCGGGTGCCGGGCTGGTCGGTGCGGCCGATCCCGACGCACAGACCGGTGGCAGCGGAAGCCCTGCGGGCTCCGGTGTCGTGGTGGAAGCACCCGCCACGGACACCGGCTCGCCGGGCAGCCTGATCACGGTGGTGTCGGGTGTCTCGCAGGGCGATGGCGATGCCACGGCCGGTGGCGTGATCACCTCGATCACCACCGGCGGCGACACCAGTGGCCTGCCTGGCGGTGCCGACACGCCCCTGGGCACCCTGTCCTTCACCGCCGGCGCCGGCGAGACGGCCGACGGCGGATCGGTGGCCGTGCCCGACACCTTCAGCCTGTACGTGGACAAGGCGCTGGGCATCAACGGCTTCTGGGTGGTGGACCCGGACAGCGGTCGCCTGGTCAACCTGGCGGCGGCCGAACACGGCGGCCGGATCGACGACAGCGGCGACCTGCTGCGCATCGACATCCAGGTCGCCGACGGCTCCACCTTCGACAGCACGCAGCCGTCCGACGGCCAGGTGCAGGTCGACGGCGCTCTGGGTCACGTCGACCAGAGCTTGGCCGGCTTCCTCCCGGTGGTGTCCGAAAGCGCGCCGGCGCCCATCGTCTTCTGGTTCTGACCCCCTGCCCGACATACCCAACGAATGAAAGGAATCCTCATGAAAACCCGTTATCTGCTGACCGCCTCCGCCACCCTGCTGGCACTTCTCCTGTCCGCCTGTGGTGGCGGCGGCGGTGACGCCGCACCGGCACCGACGCCGGTGCCCGAACTCCCGCAGGGCCTGTGGGACGCACCGGACCACAGCCGGGTGGTCTATGTGCTGCCCTCGGCCGGCGCCGCCGCTGGCGAGGTCTGGTCGATCACCTCCGGCGGGACCAGTCCCCTGGTCCAGGGCGAACTGCAGGTCGAGGGAAGTGGCTTCCTGGCCTCGGGCGCGCGCTACCTGACGGGCAACCCGGCCGATGCGGCCGATGCCCAGGTGGCGATCCAGGCGGCCAGTGACGGCACGCTCTCGTATGCCGACCAGACCGTGGCAGCCGGCACGACCACGGTGGCCGGCATGACCGCCAGCAGCACCTACCAGCGTGTCGCGTCCCTGGGTGATTGGGAAGGGTGCTGGCAGATCGCCGGCGACGCGATCGAATCCCAGTTCTGCGTGAGCGCCGACGGGGTCGTGTCGGGCAGCCGTGGTGCCTGCGTGCTGGCGGGCAGCGTCGCCTTGCGCCCGGAGGGCAAGGCTGTGGTCACCGTGACGGTGGAGGAGACGGGCTGCGCCGAAGCGCAGTCCCTGGCCGGCATCGGCGTCTTTGCCCGCAGCGGTGGCCAGGTGGTCGAGGACGCCCGCATGCTGGCGCTCATGAACGCCGAGGGCACCCAGCGCAGCCTGATCGGGCTGTCGCGCGCCGCGCCCTGAGACGCTTCAGTCCTCGTCGCCTGCGTCCCGGTGATCGCCTGACGTCTGACCGGCCCATGGCCGCTCGGGCAGCAGGCCCCGGGGCGAGGTCTGCCACTGCCAGGCACCGAAGGCCAGCACCGCCAGCAGCAGCAGCGCGGCCAGCCAGCGCCGGTTGTGCTTCACCGGGCTCGGGCCGGCGCCCGGCAGGCGGCCGCCGAGCATGGGCAGGGCCTGGTTCTGGCGGCGCAGCAGGCTCAGCAGCGTGATCAGGCCGACGTGCGCCAGCACCACCGCCAGAAAGGCGTTGCCGAAGAATTCGTGCAGCTCCTCCAGCCAGTCGCCGCCCAGGACGTCGCCCCAGTCGTTGTAGGTGGCGTAGCCGCTGAGCGTGAGCGGCAGCACCAGCGCCATCAGGAGCACCACGGCCAGCGCCATGGCCAGGTTCTGCCCCTGGCGCCAGTTGACGGCCTGCCAGGAAGTCGCCGTGCCGAGCGAGCGCAGCCAGGCCGGCGCGGCGCCCAGCTTGCGCCACAGCAGGCCCAGGCCGGCCTGGCGCGGCCCGGCCAGGCCATACAGCAGTCGAAACACCAGCAGGCCGGCGAAGCTGTAGCCCAGGGTCACGTGCAGCAGGCGCCAGTGCTCGCTCTCGGCCGTGAGGTAGGCGCCCGCGAAGCTGAGCGCGAACAGCCAGTGAAACATGCGCGTGGGCGCGTCGGTGACCAGGCGGCCGGTTGGCCGGGGGGACGCGCTGCCGCGGGCGGCAGCGTCCAGGGAGGGGGCGGCTTGCATGAAGGCTCCTTGTGTCAGGGGGCGTGGCGGGGCTCAGTCGTTCCAGGCGCGGCGCTGGCGGTCGTTCAGGCCGGCCGGCAGGCGCAGGCTGTCGTCGTCGAAGCTGCCGCGGTCGGCGCCGGTGTGGCAGGCGGCGCAGTTGGCCGCGCTCTTGACGCTGGGCAGCTTCCAGACCGCGGGTTCGATCTCGTCGTGCTTGCGCTCGAACCAGGCCGAGCGGGTGATGCGGTCCTGCGGCGGGGCCTCGGACACCCGCTTGTAGGTGCCGGCGTGCGTCTGCAGCCAGCCGCCGATCTGCTTCACCGTGGCCGCGTCCAGCGAGGCGTCGGTGCCGTAGTGCTTGTCCAGCCCGCCCATGATGCGTTGCCAGGAG
>Ga0075012_10003103_pt1 | contig 16027 bp, 7 predicted proteins | sample All_14_2_FD_71474 | JGI IMG/M metagenome (GOLD analysis project Ga0075012, IMG submission 71474) | Freshwater microbial communities in response to fracking from Pennsylvania, USA - Allegheny Zone_MetaG_DW_15 | ecosystem: Environmental > Aquatic > Deep subsurface > Groundwater > Drilled... | reverse complement strand
ACCAAGATTTAGGTATTGATATAACTCTCCATTACTAATGACCTGTGGTTTCAAGGATATGTCATATTGCAATAAGATAGCATAGAGTTCATCTCCTATTTTGAAGGAGAACTCTGGTCTATTAAGTTTTGTAGCAAACATCTCCATTTATTCACTCACTAACATGCCACAATGTATTCGCCATCGGCTGTAATCGCGATGCCACCGGGGAGTTTCAATCGACCGATACCCCATTCCCATACGATGTTGTTGGTGGTATTGATACGATACGCTCTACTGTTAACGCCTGTATTAGACTTTTGCGAAATAATGGTCAAGATATCTCCATTATCTAGTTCAGTAGCATCTATGGGACCATATTTTGTAGATATCACTTTGACAAGCGCACCGTTTTCTATGACTACTTCCGCAATCATATTCATGGTTGGAGCAGAAACCAATAGGTTACCATTATCTAATAATCTAGCCGCCCCGAAATCACCTATAGAGAAGTTGATTACATTATCAACAATCCCCCAAGCAGCCACGCTATCATCTCCTAGACCAATGATTGAATACTTATTGGCTTGAGCTATGATATATCGTGTCGAGCTTTCCTTTTCGACACTAACAGGGTGTAGAATATCCCAATAGACTATATCAACATCATCAACATCAATTGACAAAATTGTGGTGGATTCAGACAGGTCCATTAGCGTTGTGTTCTTTACCTGTCCGTCACTATTGAAATCCCCTAGTTTAGTCCACTCTTCAGCAGTAAGATCTAATTGTTTGATGTATTCATTCCAATCAGTGATGGTTGGATATTCAAAAGACGAATGCATTCTACATAGAATACCTGGATGATTATAGCGTGGTTCAGTTAGGTATACAGTATTACCATCAGCATCATCATATGAGACCCAAGGGACATTGGCATAATAGTTGATTGTAACTGCACTAGCTAAATCTTCTTGGGTAACCGCACCATCGGGATAGTCACCAATAACTATAGTGCCCTCGGCAATGAAAGGATTGTAATTGCCTGTGAATGCATTATTGTTAGGGTCAACACCTACTGTATAGGTTGCGGCATCATTAGAAACCTTCTCGGCGTCAAACCAAGCAACTGTAGGAGTTGTCGTTGTAGCCTCTGCGGGCGAAGGGGCTGCTTCGCCGTAAGTTTTGCTGCCGACAAATGCACCTGGAGCAATGATGATCTTTTTGCTTGTATCATTCCATGCATCAATTTGCGCCTTACGAGCGCTAGTTAACGAGAAGATTAGAATTGCACCACGAGTTGTATCTATCTTGATGTTGTCTTTGGTCTTACCAAGTCCAGGAATTATAGTCGTCCCCGATTGAGTCTGTGAGCCAATGGCATCATCAGATGTAGTATCTATGGACGAATATTCTGTTCCTGCATAGTTGTCTAAGTTTTCAATCAATGCGCTACCAAGCATCGCAGCTACAATACTAGTGTCTGCCCCAAGGTTGATACGATTAGTCTCATCTTCACTGCTAATTGTGAATTTAGTAAGATCTAGGTCTGCTAATGCTATATTCTGAGAGAAGCATATCGCCACTTCGCCTAATCGGGAATTGTAGGTTGCCGTTAAGACAACAAGATCTCGATTCACTAAGCCAAGATATGAGTTACCCTGGAAGATTTTGATAGCAACCCCATTAGAATCCATCTCAATTACTCTGTCATTACCAGTATCTGCTACTAGATAGTTACCCGTTTCTAGTCTTAGGAATTGATTAGGATGTATAAAACCCGTACCCATTTTGAAGAAGGCTTGTATTGGTGTCTTGGGCATTAATGTACCACTAAAGTTTACGCTTGAGACAGCGAAATCATTCTCATCAATTGCTTTAATAGCATTGGCTAAAACATACGATCTAGTATTTACTATGTCGTACTGTTCTAATTCCAATCTATCCAATGATGGATTAGCATCATCAACGATATTGATATTGAAAATTGATTGACTAGATCCCGAAAAATCGGCATAAGTCGTCCATACCTTAGACGCACCCGTTGAGGCTGTCGTATAGTACAGTGTCAATGATGTTAAGGTTGGTGTCAGTAGTCTATCTCCCGAGGAGATTAGCTTAACTTTGATTTCAATCCACTTCGTTTGTTCGGTTTGTGGGATTACATACAATGAGTAATCATCGTCATCTCTCGAAACTGTTTGATATCTACCATACAACAAATCTTCTTGTGTATCAGCAAGACGTGTTTGTATCTCTATATGAGGTAATGTTCCTGTGCCATCATAATATGGTTCATCAGACTCATAATGTAGATATTCCCATACAGAAGATAGTGGTGTTTCAAACTGAAAGATAAGATACCCAGTAGCATCATATAGTAATGTATTGTATCTATAGATTGCTATGTCTTTCTCGATGTCATTGATGGCTAGGTAGGCCCGTGTCGCCGCTTCCATTTCGCTGTATTCGGGTTGATAGATAGTGAACTGTGTGGTTTGGCCTATACTTTTGAATCCGATTGTGGTTTTTGTATAAAATCCTATACCCGTTACAGCAGTCAGTCCTGAGAATTCCAAAAGATCCACGGTGATAAGTTTGGGACCATCGGTTACTTCTTCTGAACTTATTATTTTAACACCACGGTTGACAATGATGCGATCCTTGACGCCACTATCTGTGTATTCTACCGAGACATCATTAGTACCATCATCATCTTTGGGTCGCGCGCCAACTAAGAAAAGGTACACATCACCATGCACCTCACTATCAGAGTCATCGGGTAATTCAATTGAGAATTGTAGGCGATTAGTCCCCGTCCAATCCTGAGCTTCAATCGTATTGGTACCTGAGATCTTGAATCGCTTGAATAAGAACAGACCGATATCGCTTCCTATTTGAAAATCCTGGCCTTGACCTGTTGTTTGATTGTCGAGAACTTTAACTACAGATAGCCAGTCAGATGAATCACTAATACGATGTACATCATCGAACCCCAAGCTCTTTGATAAGATCACACCATCGTCTGTAACCTCTATATCACTGGAACGAGTGAGTCTATCTAGCGGATTCGCATCCGCATCTGAGTAATCACCAATGGCTGTATTAAATTCTGCCGCAGCGGCTTCGAATTTGGCCCTTGTATTCCATGCAACATAATCTGTGCCAGGAGTGGTACCTAAGATACCAACAATCTGACGGTTGAGCGTATCTATTGTTGCAGTCGTATTAACAAGATCAACCATGCTTGATGGAGAAATTCCTGGGATATAAAACAGAGCGTTAAGCAATCGTTCATCGATAGTAGTGTGTATAGCCTTCAGAAACAACAAGCTTTGCATTAAGTTAGATATAGCTACATCAGATAGGTACTGATCTAGGTTCAGATCAATGCCTGCTAATAGGTCCTCAATTTGTTGGTGAGTTAATACACCAGAACCCTCTAATTCACTATGAGAAAACTTAGCTTGACGATCAGGACTTAACGTACCACTCTGAATAATACTTGCATCAAAAGCACCCTCGATATTATCAGATGATAGTTTACCTTTGACGTGACTATAAAGATTGATTTTCGGTGGGTTATTTGCGCCGCCAAGGTGATAATGCTTCTTAATGAATGCAGAGATATTGTCAAAAAGGCCAATTTCGTCACGAATGTCATAGATTGGATCGTTAATGTAAAAGGAACCTGCCTCATTCTTCTTAAGTACTACTTCACCAATTCCTATTAAACCATAATCACTAATAGCCTCAGATGCAGTATTGTGCTGAGCGTTGTATTCTTCAACAGTTAATTGACTTGTGGAGGCAAAGAATTCTATGCTTTTATCTAATTGTGTTGTTGAAGTTTCTTTGCCATAGATATAGTATCGAATACCTGTGGTTGGGAAGCTATCATAAGCCTGTACGGTTAGGGTGACGGGTGTATCAACAACGGTGCGAGCGCACTTGTGACCTATGTGTCCACCACCAGCGCTGATGAAGATGATATTTTCGTTATTTTCAGCTTTTATTTCCCAACCAAATAGCACACCATTACCAAACAGCGAATACAAGTTAGCAAGCTGAACATCTAAGATGTTCCAACGCTTAAATTCTTCATCGGCATGTTCTCTTGTTTCCATGCCGGGTTCAAGGAAGAATAACTTATATGCTGACGTATAACCCATAAATCACCTAGTCTGGCTCAGGAGCCCTATAAATACCACCTCGTTCGGTGGCAGATAACCCGGTCCTAATTGATTGTTCTTCCACCTTATCTTCTAGGCTTATCTTGCTAATTCCCCAAGTGCCAAGACCCCAATAGAAGTTTCTCTCAGAATCAACTTCGTCATTGTATTTAGAATCTGCTAAGTTTGGAGTATCACGAGGATGTAATGGCGTATCTGCTGATGCCATATTCATGATAATCATACTCTGCTTCAAAACAGAAATGGCAGCTTCCGCAGCAATTACTGGGGCCTCAGTGGTGACTATCTGTTTTACAAAAGCTGCTGATCCCCTCATTATTTCTCCTTATTTGACAAAGTAATTCCAAGAAGCATGTAGTGGCGACCGCGCCTGGGTCATAGTATATGTGGTAGTAACTTCATTCTTATCTGCACCCCAAGCGATAGCTGTATCATTTAACATCCACTTGAGATCTGAACGATTTACTAATGGAGAATAGCTTCTTATTATACTTCCCGTTCCAGTGACAGGTAACCCCATTGCTGTAAAAGATACATTCATTGGTGCAACAGCAAATTCAGGATATTGACTTGTTATTGCTCTACGTAACTCATTCAATTCATAAACATCCGTGACAATTCCCTTACTACTGATAGATGCTTCGTTTTTGTATCCCGCTCTCTTTCGAGTAGCATTCAATCCTACAGGTAAAATCATATCAGTATTTCTAAATCTATCAACTGATGACAATAATGTCTGATATACGAAGTCTTTACTTTGTACATTTAGCGTCATACTATCCTTTGATATTGGCTTATTAATACTATGCCACATCTCGGCATCGAATAGATTGACTGACGATCCTCCAAAGATTGATGAGGGATAGATTGGTGGAGCAATATTCTTGTATACAACCTTGCCAATATTAGAGTCCCAGTAGAATAGTGGATATTCATAAATGGGAATTGTACCTAAAGCTGAACCTATACTTGATTGTAAAGCGCCTTGCTGGAAAGTTGCATTTGTGGTCTTGAGGTCAGTAGCAATGAATCTACCGATTCTTGATAAATTAGCTCCAATGCTATAAACAGATTCATCTAATGGTAGCCCAGTACGTCCTAATAGATATGGTACAGCATGATTAATAAACCAACCATCAATTGGGTGCGCACTTGGATATTGTAGATTTGTCATCAATAATGAAAAAGGATCTTGAATCTTAATGGTGACACTTACACCTGTTGATTTTTCTGCGAAAGAATAATCTATGATAAATCCTGATATTGTGGTACTTTCTTGGCTTTCAGTGTATACTTGTAATTCTACCCAACCCTTCGTGCCCTCAATAAGTGCTGGATCCTCATCTGTCGCTTGAGATAAGAATGTCATTAAACTAGCTGATGGGTTCTCGATGACAATGGTGGATGTTTGAGTTAAAATAGGGGCGTCACCTTGTATTGTACGAGAGATATTGAATGATTTAACTTCATCACTTACTACACAGGTAGTTGGCCTAAAATTCAATTGTGTTGTCTTTGTCTTATATCTGCCTATCCACTCAGTATGCGGACCTGAGGGCCATACAGTCCTTAGTTGAGAATTATGGTGTGTATGAGCCCAAAAAGCTGCACAGTATATATTGATACACGTATAGTCGCTCTCATTCCCCGCATAGAAACTAGCAGGAATATATCCTCTATCTTGTAGCTGCTGAGTACCAAAGTCAACTATCTCTTTGATGGGGCCTGTTACTCTGTCACTAAGGGCAGGATAAATCACACTGGTCCAAGCGGGTTTAGTCTGTGTACCTTGAGACGATAGAATTTGCTTGGTGAATCCTATCGGACAACCACCACGAGCATCCGAGATAATATCGGGTGTTCTATCTAGAGTTTGTTGATTGATCGAGTTAGGATTTGTTCCCGCCGGGAATGAACTTTGATTACTTAGATCGTTAAAGAAATATGAGTATTCTGATTTTGCCCATGGGTTAATGGTCTCCCCCATAATTTCGGCGGTAGTTTGTGATGAATTTAATGTGAATGGATAGTACATAAACATTAAGTCGCCTGCGTTCCAACTATTGTAACAAGCAGGCCCTGCATTGAAGCTACCATTGCACTCGGATGCTTCTATATAGAAGTATCCTTTAATAGCACAATAGCACCCATGGGAAATCTCAGTAGCTTGCACTAAACCTGTACTATCCGCAGATACAGACATCTGTGGCGCGATGACAGCCTCGACTAATGGTGATGAACCTTGCGATAGAGAGATAACACCTGAGTCGCCGAGGCCCTCAAATGTGAGCACCAAGTCTTGCTCTTGTTCGGTTAAAACACTTGTACCTGAGATAATGTTCTGAACAATACTTCCGCTATTCTTGACTGCTCCTGAGTTGTTGCTATCAATCCTATATTTACTTCCGGCGTGCGTTCTTACAGGGAACTGAATTCTCGGAGCCGTGCTATTTGCGATAGTAACGATAGCTCCCTGAATTGCATTATTCTTAATCGTTCGGTCATCGCCGATATAGAACACTAAAGTTGGTAAGTGACCTTTATAGGCTGAGGTAATTGCTGATGGCTTGAACTTCATGTTGACCGTGAAGCCCCATTGATGACCAAAACCCGGTGAGTCAGCAGATTCTTTCTCAATAATTCCAAGCTTTTGAGTAAGCACATTGCCTGTATTCATCAACTGAGAAACTAATGGAATATAGACACTACTTACTACGCCAGAGCTACTAGCAGAAGTCCCTCCTGATGGATTAAGGCCAGCATAGTACATTACACGGAATGAATCGCCCGTGAAATGCCACTTGGATCGCCCCTCCCAGGTTTTCTCAGCTATATCAGAGCCGTCGGCCCCACCACCTGAGATCTTAGGTGATTTTACCTTATCAATCAATCCAACGCCATAATATCCTGGTTCAAAATAGCGTTTAAGATATATCTGAGTGCCGAGTGCCACAAAGTTCACCTGTGGCCCCGCTTGATGAATGTAGCCTTGACCCGCTACTGCTGCCGGAAGCTGAGGGCCATTCCCATAGATATAGTAGGGAGTCTGAACGCCCTCCCCTATCATTGATGTCATTACCCAGATATTGTCTGTAATATATGAGTACTCTTGCTGAAGTTTTGCCGAATTAGTTTTTGCGATATTAGAGGGCAATCCTTCAATAGCATGAGCTATGAATGTGGTGGTTTCTGCTGTGCTGTCTATACCAGTGATTGAACCAGGAATGGTTGGTAATGTGGTATTGGGCGTAGTGGAGGAGATCAATGCTAGTGGGTCGTTAAAGACTGTTTCACCTGTAGCGTGTGCTATTGAGATACCGGGAGTTAGATGAAAGGCTTGTGGTTGTGGTCCGTAAGCCATCCTAATCAGGTTATGATCCGCAACAGTACCACCTTGATGTGAAACTCCATAAACGAAAGAGGCCGCTGGTGCCCCAATCCTATTGTTTAGCGGCAGACTTAATCCCATAGAGTTACTTGGAGATTTCGAACCAATAAATGTTCTGAAAGGACTTGAATATTCAGATGAAGCATAATTGATAGCCCTTGCAGTTCTACTGTTCATACTTTCCGCATTAGTAAAATCTGTAGGTGCATGAGCTAGATCTTGTGAGTTCTTAAGATCTAACTTTTTGAATGTGGCACTAATGTTTGTGACTTTATTGGTTGCATTAGCCATTATATCGTCCCAGCTACTTTAGGAAAGTCCTCAGAATAAGTAGTATTGGATGGGGACATTGGGAAGTAAGCAATGTCTTTATCCGACGAGTAGAAAATAACCACAGGAAAACCTCTAGTATGTTCATTAACTCCTGGTTTCTGTTTTCTCTGATAGTCGGCAAACTCCCTGTTACCAAACTTGATCTGTATCCCCGGAGGTTGCGTTGCTTGTAGAACTGAGTGGTAGTTGGCATTATAGGTTTTACCATCGGAAGCATTGATGGTTTTATTCCTAAGATCCCCCTTGTATGACTTCAGTATGGTGAAACCAATGTTTTCAGTTTTTGGTTTAGGTAGCGGTGGGTTAATTTCGGATCTCTCTATGATACTGTCAGTTGGTCCCGCAATCACGAATAGTTCTGGATCCGCTTGCGGCAACCAGAAGTATCGACTATATGTAAACTCACCATTGCTGTCTTTGGCATCATAAATACCACGATAAGTACTTAGTTTGTATGGGGGTAATGGTTTTGATGTGGCATCATTATTGGGGGCCGATATAGCTGTCACCATTTTAGATAAGATCTCAATAGAAGCAGGTGGTATCTTTGCCATCAATATGAATCCATCAAACCAAAAAGATAGATATACTTCTTTGTTATGATGCGAATAGTATGCTGTCATATCTTCTATAGCAATTCGTGTGATATTGCTATCGTTTAGATAAGAGGCATCTCTAATACCCGCTGTGTCTGTATCAAAGGTCCTTTTAACCGAATTCTGAGTAAATATGTTGTACGTCGCATCGCATTTTGCTAACATACCTTCGAATGATGATTTGAAAAGACTACCGGGTGGATTAAATGGGCTAAGATTGAGTACGCATACCGGAGGTGTCCATACGGAACCATCGCTGTTCGACATCATTGCGTATACTCTTCCAATGAAAGGAGAGCACTCGGCCTGGGTTGTTTTTGTGGTAAAATGAGGAGCATAACTGAAAAATACAATCATCTCTCCTGATGATGTTACTACAACGCCTGTGTGTCCTTCTGCGACCGACACGCCCATCGAACTAGGAATGAAATCAGATAGTGTGGTGCCATTGATAGCCAGTCCATTATTGTATTTTGCTATTGGGGGGGCATCACTAGCGTCTAGTGTAATTCTAGACATGCGATGTTCATAGTTGGCGGGGCTTGTTCGTGCATCTAGATATGCAAGCGTAGCAGGATTGAATGGGAGGCCACCTATGTAGATGCCGTCGCCTATTCCGCCCTGGTTGATATCTATATCTTTTTGCTCGCTTTTGACAGGCAATCGGCCCTCAATATACTGCAATGGCGATTGAGGATTGCCCTCTCTATCAATTCTACAATATACCAAACAGCCACTAATATGTCTAGCAATCATTCCAAAGGCTTGCTTGAAACTGTTGTAGAATACCGTTGGATGTGTTAAATCATAAAATGCAGGATTTGCCATTGATTCACCTATCTTTGTGGTTGATAAGCCACTTTTTCGTCATATACCATGGTGAACTTCATGAGAGGATGTCCCTCACTATCCGTCTTAGTGTCTACTGTCGCCATAAAGTAAGATGGATGTATACTTTTGCTACCATCATTTATTGACGAGCTTGCCGCAATATCCCAATCGGTAATTGAAGCATAGTTAAGCGTGTCATTTGCAGGCTGCCAATCCTTAGGAGAGTTTACAATATCTGTTAGAATTGGGAAATCATAAACTGTTAAGGTTCCCTTCGTCGTATTGACCGTCATTACTTTAATGGAGTTTACATCACTACCAGTGCTAGCAACTGATTCTGAGGGTGAGAGTAATCCTTCTCCACTTTGTAGAGCTACTCTTACATCTTCTATATCAACTCCAAGATAGTCTAAAACCCATCCTTGATAGAACTGCATGGGTACTCTAATGGGTGGACTAATAAAGAGGGCTTGATACGTACCTTCACCGCCTGCTACCATCATATTTTGTGATGTTTTTTCCATAACGGCAATATAGTCAGTTGACGTATATAGATCTCCATATGCCGGCAAGCCACGATACCACCCTATGTGTTGAGATCCTTTACGAGTGGGGTCAATTGGAGCCAAGTCCAATTTTGATATAGTCTCCTGATGCGATAATTTAGTTGAAGCCACTCGACATTCTATGAATCCTGCCCCTGAGGAGCCGCTTGTGGCAACGACAAAGTTTAACTGGATAACAAACCACCCGCCCTGTAGAAAAGTCATATCACTAATAATCGGGGATACGTCTATATTGATAGCCCCGCCAGCGGTTGCCTTGGTCACGACATCACCCGATATTGGTAGGTTGCTACCATCGACGCCGCGATAATTAACCCTTGATAAGATATAGATATCTCCTTGAATTGTCGCTAGCGTCTCAGAAACAATCCGGCTGATATCAATTTGCAGAATCCATTTATGTTCAGGATCACCTGACATAAAGGAATAATCCATGAGATTATTTGGCGTTACTATGGAGATACCTGCATAGGATTTAAGTAGCGCTAAGATAGTTTCCTGGCTTGCATCAGCTAGATTATTTCCTGCTACTATTGCTCTTGGATATACAAAAGGAATACCCGAGGTATCAGCGCGCGGCGCAAAATTCAGATAATTTGTACTATCAATAAAAGTAGAACTAACGGAATTTTCGTATGCTGTGAATTCTCCTAATAATGAGTTCTTAATCTTGTTGGGTATACATAAATTGAACTCAGACATAACATTAGCATGAGTAGTATCGGGAGGGAATGTATTCTTGTATTTTTGTATACCACCAAGATATCCTGATTGTGTACTAGAGGTTGGTAATTCTACCCTAAAATCTTCCGTGCTAAGATAAACATCTGTGTAGTCTTTAGTCATACCAAAGTTTGATAGATGATGCGCTCTAACACTTACAAAGAAAAATAGGCCATCTGCCTCAAAGACCCTACCCTCCTCAAGTTGTCCACTATCATCTGAAATTCGATCAGGATAAGGGGTATTTTCGACTTCAGCTTGCGTCGGAAAATCTGACAAATAAAGATTGAGAGAATATTCAGTGATATCTCCACTTAGTACAGGTGATAATATTGAGCTTTGCGAACGAAAGCCCTCAAAAGTGCCTGCATCGAATGGTTTCCAATGTAACTTCCTACCACTGCCTTGATTATCGAGGTAGCTCTTGCCGGGGAGCGTAAACATCATCTCATAATCGCTAAGTCTGCTGCTATCGAAAACGCTTATTGCCCCGTCTTCGCCACCAATATCCTTAATGACATTGGTAATTTGCGTTTCGTTAAACTTAGTGATGTCAACAGCATAGAATCTAAATTCAAGGAACACTTTAGCGTTCTGTGTATTTTCAGTCCATGCTTTGAAGTTGATCTTTAGGCTACCAGTTTTGACTATATGATTACTACCAGAAGAGGTAAAGCTAGGATTGAGAGCCCATACTCCAACACCATTATCGGTACCTTTTGAACCGTGGCCTGTCCATTGTCGAGACTTGGCTTGTATTTTATTTGATGTTGTATTACGATTAGAGCTAATACCACTATCTGCTATGTGGAATAATGCTGTCTTTCCTGTTTCTACTATATATGCTGGATTATGATAAAGAGCCGCTGAGAGGTTTTTCAACCCAGGCACCCAACCAAAGAAGATTAAGTTGTACAACATCATATTTTCATTGATTACTTGATTACCTTGAACCTCAGTTATCGATGTGCTTGAAGCTGGTGGAATTGATGATCCAATATCAATATTCGTCCATAAGGATCTGACTGCAATTGAATGAGCAAAGCCATGGGATATGTCCATGGGATTATACAGTCTAAAGTGATGTGTTGGATAAGAGCCATCATATGGTAGTTGGACTTGGCCCGCGCCGTAGGCTCCGAAACGCTTAAAATCAATAGCGCTAATTTGCCCCATCATGATTCCAGCCAACTGAATAGCCTGAGCAGGAAGCATTGAGCCTGGGATTCCAACTTTCTTACCCTCATAGGTTTGATTAAAGAAACGTGACGCATTGAGTTCGTAAAGCGGATATTGGAACACATACGAGCGTAGCCATAGTCGGCTTTGCTCAGAAGGCGTTCGGCTCCTATTAGCCGAGGCCCAATCCCATGCAGGACCTTTCTTTACCAAGCATTGATATAGCTCAGGAAAGACAGAGAAAGAAGGCACAATGGCTATACAGTTTGTTTCAGGCATCTCATTGGTTTGTGAACCATTAGAAATGGTCGCGCCATAACCTTCCATGTATCCTGTACCCTGGCGTGTTGCTAATCCCCATTGACGACTAGTTTTATGCCAAGCACGAATATCCTCAGATGTTATAGTGACACCTGTGATATTATCACCTTCTGTTAATCCATATTTGTACCATAGCTGATTATTGTTGGCATTAGTTAGATTTGGTGCAAGCCAATCTGTATCAACCGCAGATAGAGCGGTAGCCTCATCCCATACCAGAGATGTATTAGTACGCCTAAATCCACACTTCATACTAAGGAGATCAGCGGGCGTCCGAAGACCATCTACTACTTTGGTGTGAAACTCTTTGGTTCCTCTTCCTATGACATGCCATGGGCGGAAAGGTAAAGACAAGTTGTATTTTCTCAGCCAGTTTTCTTGAGAACCAACTTTTTCCTTACTTGACAGATAAGCCAATGCATCTGACCAAGCATCCTGATAGGCCGATGATATTTCTGATAAACTCACACGTTGTCCCGAGATAGTAACACTACCCTTGTTCTGAGTGATGTTGTATAGTGACATAATCCCACTAATAGGTATGTCATTTTCAATTAATATAGCTAAGCCCTGATTGTGCGCCAGAATACCTTGTCTATCATACATTTCGGGGTATGTATTTCTAATGTACTCTTGTGCGCGCCATGTTTCCGACGAACTATCTAGTGAGTTAACAATAGTGTTCCACCAAGCAACTTTATCTTTGGCTTCATCATCATTAGCATTATTGTAAAATGTTTTATCGAGTTTTTGAGCACTAAATGTAGGGGAGCCACCGAGGGCCTGTAAGCCCCAGTCCATAAAGAGCAATTCAGTTAATGGACCGTTATTGTTGCCATTGAAAGGGAAATCATTCTTTGGGGCCAAATAAGCGACTGCTCCATTCGCCCGCATCAAACTAACGGAATTGGTTTGATAGTTGGTGAAGTTTTGATCAGTGATACCATTGATGCCATTACCTGACGGTTGCCATCCCATTATAGTCCCCTAGTAAAATGCTCTTCAATTATTCTAGAGATATTCTCCTGAAAGGCCCTACCCTGCATGAATTTGTTTATATGGTCATTCAATGCTTCGATGTCAAGTTCAGGGGGTGAGGGTTGGGTTGCTGCTTGTGAGGGCCTAGAGTTTGAATTAGAAAAGGTAAGCGGCTTTGTGGCGGCGGGCTGATGGATGCTATTGACACGCCGAGACAATTCCTCATTAGTTTTGCTTACTTGAGACATTTGAGGCGATCTCTCAATGACTCGTTCTACTTTATCTCCAAGAATTTGCTTGATATCAGATTCAATGGAAGATTCACGATTGCTGTCGAATTCTTCAGCTAGTTTAACTAGTTTGTCGGCCTTTGAGGGGTCATTGATTGTCTTTAGAAAATCAGAAATTGCGTCCTCATTAAACTCAGAAGGCATATTATCGATACTATCATCATTTGCTTCTTCATTAAGCATTCTATCCATTTCTTCTGGAGTGTATAGATTTGCATCGGTAGATGGTGTTGCAGTCTGTGTGTTCTGATTTGATTGTATAGTCTGATTTAGTTGTGTAATCTGAGTGCTGCTCAGAGTTATAGGGCCACCCACAGGGATATTCTGTGTAATTGGATCTCCAATAATTGGCATCGTCTTGAAATTGTATCCAAAATCATCAACCAAAGGTTGTTCTATAGTACGCGGCTGCGCAGGTTCGACATAAAACTCTTGTGGACTTAAATCTTCTGTTACCTTTTCCTTTTGTTCTCCTGTCGTCATTGCAGACACCAAAGCCGCAGCTTCTGTAATGGGAGTATTCTTAGCTTTTGCTTGTTCTAATATCTCCTTGACAATCGATTTAGTGGTAATAGTTTGAGTAACTATTTCGGTTGTGACCTTCTCTATTTGTCTTTCAAGCATACCAATGGTGGCCTGAGGAGATGGCGCTGCGAGTTGTGTCCCTTGTGTCCCTTGTATCCCTTGTCTTGTCTCTAGCGGTATTGCTTCTTCATTTAGTTCTGGAGTTGCATATGTTTCTGTAACCTCAACATCATCAACATTAGAACCATCTTCTCCCGTAACTTCAGCAACCGCCCTTTCAAGCGATAGCCCTTGCTTGCCTTTTTCTAAGATTTCCTGAACAATAGACGATTGTGGCTTTTGTACCTCATTAGTCATCATTACATCGAGATCTATATCTTCTGGAATATCCTTATAAGCCTTAGGGTTGATGGTTAAGCCTCTTGCTGCCATCTGCCTCTTACTGGTCGGATCTCCAAGTTTTGACATATTCTGATATCCAGTAGCATACGCCGGAGATTCCAGGAAATTCCCACTGTTTTCTCCTTCTACGATATATGGCGCTTGCTCAAGAATATCATTATTCACTTACTAACCCCTCTAGCCCATGATTAGGATCTCGACCCTTTTTAAGATTGATCTCACGGATAATATCAATAGCAGGATCTGTTACTTTGTTGGCGATTTTAACACCACCACTGCCAGTATATATCTGATCTTCAGCGCCATTGTTGCGCGGCGCAATCATTGAGAAATTCGATGCCAAAGGAATTTTCATACCAGCGGCCTGCAATACATGCATGGAATCAAAGTCTTTTTTGGACAATGACATTATATCTTTTCTACTCCAACCACCAATGCGCCTCGCCAAATCTACTTCAAGCATGATGCGAGGATATGGTAGATGATTATTTTGTATCTTTTCGACTCCACTGTAGCGTTTATATGCAGACCGAAGAGCATAAATCTCATCCTCAGTTAGTTTGATCTTAGTATCATAGTATTGACTTAATCGTTCACCAATTTCGACACCAAAATAAGCCGCTAGCTTATTAATCTTAGGTGGTAACTTCTTTTTGGTGTATTTCTCGCCATCTCTAATAATCCCAATTAACCCCCAGTTCAATAGCTCTATTTGCTTATTGATGTAATTAAGAGACCAGCTTTGTGTTTCACGATGCATAAATGAATTGCGTTGTACAATATCATTGTATCGCCACCATTCAGGGTGCTTGAAGATTACCTCAACAGAAGAACCTTCAGGTTTTTCATCATAGATTTCTTCATCATCATAAGAGATATATGCAGAGAACTTATACAATTCCGCCCACATGCCAAACCCCCTTTCTTGATATTGTACCAAGCGTTCGTGGCTTAAAGGATGTATCTGTAGTTTTCCAATATATGTTATCAAAAATGGTTGTACTACTTAATGGTAAGCAGGTGGCTGTAAAACCTCCCATCGTAAAGTCATTAACTATGCCCTTTTTGTATGGGCGGTTAGTGGTGCTTGGTGTAGCCAACCTATACATGATATAGTCAGCATCAAATTCTCCGGTTTGATTATCAATGGCCCATATGTAAGGCGTAGCGATATAGGGAAGGCTATAGCCACCCCAAGTCGATATGTTTCTCCAATTAAGTTTCATTGAGATAACAAAGTTAGTTAAGAATCCCATTGCATTCGGGCCGGTCGATACTCCTCCATCTCTAGTGAGTATTTGAAAATCCCTAGTATTCATGGTTCTTATGATGCCTGAACCATCATCTAATCCTGTAGCTAGAGCAGTATCAGTGGCAACCAAGTCTTCTTGAGTCGGCCCCGTAAAAGTCATACTCCATGTGGCTTCCTGTATGTTAGCGCCACCCGATATAGTAATCTTCAATGAGCTAGGAAAAAGACAAGAGCCACAAGGGTAAGTAGCAGCAGGACTAACATTTGGATCTATTACACTAATAGTATACATGTATGGAACAGCATAGAAGTTCCTAAACTTGTTAATCATATCCCATATAAAGTTATAGTTAGAATATGAAGAAGTAGAAATAACAAAACTACCACTTATTGTTACGGTTTTGATAGTTGGTATATCAGATATGTACTTTTTGACATCAATTGTATTTTCCTTATAAGTTGGGAAATAAT
>Ga0075012_10003098_pt1 | contig 16044 bp, 13 predicted proteins | sample All_14_2_FD_71474 | JGI IMG/M metagenome (GOLD analysis project Ga0075012, IMG submission 71474) | Freshwater microbial communities in response to fracking from Pennsylvania, USA - Allegheny Zone_MetaG_DW_15 | ecosystem: Environmental > Aquatic > Deep subsurface > Groundwater > Drilled... | reverse complement strand
GGATCCCGCCACCGCGAGCCTGGCGATGCGCACGCTCGCGGCGCAATCGCGCTTCATCCAGAGCCAGCGGCGGATGGAACTGCCGCTCGGCGAACTTCCGGCCGAGCTGTTCCACGCCCTCGCAATGCGCGCCGGCCTTGAGCATCTTCAGGCCGGGCATGATGAGGGGGCCAGCCGTATTGGTCTGCTCGCGCGCCTGGTGGCGGCGATGCGCGGGGCGGCGCGGGCGGCGCTTGGCCTTGAGCACGCGGGGCTTGCGCTCTTTGCCAGCGCGCTCGCCGCCGCCACCCGCCTCCCGCGCGGCGCGCTGGTGCTCGCCTGTCACGAGGGGCAGGGGGCAAGGCTGGCGCTGGCGCTGCGCGCCGCCGGGGCCGAGTTGCCCGAGATCGAGCGCCAATGCCTGTTGATCGCCCCCGCCGCGCGGATGCCCCGTGCGATTGCCGCGCTGGCGCCCGCGCGCGCCGGGCAAATCCTCGCCAGCGATCCGGCCTGGTGATGACCGCGATGGACCTTCCCGACAGCCGCCTTGGCGCCGCCGGCATCACCGATGCGCGCGACCGCCTGCTCCAGGCCGATGCGGCGCTTGCCGATCTGCAGGAGCGCTGTGGCGGCGAATTGCCGGGAACGCTCGCCATCCCCGAATTGCTGGCGCTGGTGCAGCAGGCGCGGCGCATGGGGCTGCGCCTCGCGCGCGCCTTCAGCGCCTATGATGGCGAGGCGGAGGTCTCTGGCTTTGCTCGGATCCGTCCGCTCGGCGCGGATGAGGGCGGGGGGTGCGAGGTGCTGGTCGAGAACTGGCAGCGCCGGGCGCCTTCGGCAGGGCTGGCGCGCGACATGGCCGCAACGCTCGATGCGATCGACCGGGCCAGCGCCGAAGTCAGCGCCCGGCTCGATGCCCGCCAGCAGGTGCAGGTGCTGAACGCCACCGCCCCCGATGCCGCCGCACTCGAGGCAGCAGCGATGGCAGCCCCGGGGCAGGTTTGGACGCAGCTGGTCGAGCTGGCCGACATTTCGCATCACCAGCCGCTACATTGGCGCCTGCTCGATGGCGCGCTGTGCCGCTTTGCCGGATCGGCGCGCAGCTGGCGCGTGCGGCTGATTCCGCTCGGCCCCGATCCCCAGGCCCCGAGCGGGTTTGAATGGTTGCTGGTGCCTGAGGAACCCCTGCTTGCCGAGCCCGCCGCCGAGGCCGAGGACGATGCCGGCGAGGCAAGCCCTGCGCGCCTGGTCGGCACCGCGCTCACCCCGGTGCTGCGCCAGCCGGTGGCGCGGATCATCGCCAATGCCGAGACCATCCGCGCGCGCCTTGCCGGCCCCTTGCGCGAGGAATACAGCGATTATGCCGCGACCATCGCCAGTGCGGGGCAGCACCTTGCGGCGATGCTCGATGATCTTGCCGATCTCGAGGTGGTCGAGACCCCGGGCTTTGCCACCGCCGAGGAGCCGGTCGATCTGGTTGATGCGGCAAGGCGCGCGGCGGGCATCCTCGGCGTGCGGGCACGCAGCCGCGAGACCGTGCTTGAGGTCGTGGGCGAGGCGGGCGCGGCGGTGGCACGCGCCGAGTTTCGCCGGGTGCTGCAGATCCTCATCAACCTCATTGGCAACGCCATCGCCTATGCCCCCGCGGCGAGCACCGTCACCATCACCGTGCACGGAGCCGCCGGAGACCGCGTGGGCGTGAGCGTTGCCGACGAAGGCCCGGGCATCACGCCCGAGCAGGCGGCGCGGATCTTCGACAAGTTCGAGCGGCTCGGGCGCGCGCAGGAGGGCGGGCGCGAGGGCGGCGCGGGCCTTGGCCTCTACATCTCGCGCCGGCTCGCCGAAGCCATGGACGGCACGCTCACGGTCAGCAACGGGCCGGAAGGCGGGGCGGTGTTCCGGCTCGATCTGCCCGCCTGGGTTGAAAAGCCCAGCGCAACCGGCTGACGGCGTCAGCGATCATCGAAGGGAGGTTGGTGAGCGCGGCAAGAAGGCCGCTGCCTTACCGCACCAATGGGCGCAGCCACCACAGGATGACCGCCCCGGCTGCAAGGGTGAGCGCCCCTGCAAGCGCCCATTCGCCGTGCGCGAACATGAAGGTGCCGGGGGGCCAGGCGAGCAGCCCCAGGCCCTGCAGGCTCCAGAGGCCGCCCAGCACCACCATGGCGAGACCGATCATCCAGATCAGCCTGCGCAGCGCGGACATGCGCGCCGCTCAGCGCTGGTCGATCGGCACGTAATCGCGCTGGGTCGGCCCGGTGTAAAGCTGGCGCGGACGCCCGATCTTCTGCGCCGGATCGGAGATCATCTCGTTCCACTGCGCCACCCAGCCCACGGTGCGCGCGAGGGCAAACAGGGCGGTGAACATGGTGGTCGGGAAGCCGATCGCCGAAAGGATGATCCCAGAATAGAAATCGACATTGGGAAACAGCTTCTTCTCGATGAAATAATCATCGCTGAGCGCGATTTCCTCGAGCCGCAAGGCTGTCTCGAACAGCGGATCGGTAACCTTGAGCGCGGCGAACACCTCGCGCACGGTCTGCTGCATCACCGTCGCGCGCGGATCGTAGTTCTTGTAAACCCGGTGGCCGAAGCCCATCAGGCGGAAGGGATCGTTCTTGTCCTTGGCGCGCTCAATATAGTGCGGGATGCGATCGGGGGTGCCGATCTCCTTGAGCATGTTGAGCGCCGCCTCGTTGGCCCCGCCATGCGCCGGGCCCCACAGGCAGGCAATGCCCGCCGCGATGCAGGCAAAGGGATTGGCGCCCGAGGAACCGGCGAGGCGCACGGTCGAGGTCGAGGCGTTCTGTTCGTGGTCAGCATGGAGAATGAAGATGCGGTCGAGCGCGCGCTCGACCACCGGGTTCACCACATAGGGCTCGGCCGGAACGCCAAAGGTCATGCGCAGGAAATTGCCGGTGTAGCTCAGCGAATTGTCCGGATACATGAAGGGCTGGCCGATCGAATACTTGTAGGCCATCGCCGCGATCGTCGGCATCTTGGCGATCAGCCGGTGCGAGCTGATCTTGCGGTGCTCGGGATCGGAAATGTCGGTGCTGTCATGATAGAAGGCCGAGAGGGCGCCGACCACCCCGCACATCACCGCCATCGGGTGCGCGTCGCGGCGGAACCCGCGATAGAAGGTCATCAGCTGCTCGTGCAGCATGGTGTGGCGCGAGATGGTGTAGGTGAAGTCGTCGAGTTCCTGCTTGGTCGGCAGTTCGCCATTGAGCAGCAGGTAGGAGACCTCCATGAAGCTCGAATCCTGAGCGAGCTGCCCGATCGGATAGCCGCGGTGGAGCAGCACCCCGGCATCGCCATCGATATAGGTGAGCGCGCTTTCGCAGCTGGCGGTGGAGGTGAAGCCGGGATCGAAGGTGAACAGGCCCGTCTGGGCATAGAGCTTGCGGATGTCGATCACGTCCGGGCCGGTGCTGCCCTCGAACACCGGATATTCATAAGTCTTGCCGTCCAGTTCGAGTTTCGCCAGCTTGTCTGCCACGATCATTCTCCTGTCCAAAATCCCTGTGTGACGCGCCCCGGCTTGCTCAGGCGGCAGTGCCAGCCTGATCGGCAAGCCGGGCAAGCGCCTCGTCCCGGCCCAAAAGCACGAGGACATCGAAGATGCCGGGTGAAGTGGTCGTCCCGGTCAAGGCCGCGCGCATCGGCTGCGCCAGCTTGCCGAGCCCCAATCCCCACTCCTCGGCGAGCGCCTTGGTAGTGGCTTCGAGCGTCGCGCTTGTCCAGTCGTTTTCGCCCGCCAGTCGATCGACAATCCGGCGCAGGATCGCGCGCGCCTCGTCATCGAGCAGGGCGGTCGCCTTCGCGTCCATGGCAAGCGGGCGCCGGGCAAAGAGAAAGCGAGCGCCTTCAACAATTTCGTTGAGGTTCCTCGCCCGCACCTTCAGCACCGGCATGGCCTGCGTGAGCAGCGCCACATCGGCCTCCTCGCCGATCCGCGCAGCTGCCAGCGCGGCAAGGCGCGCATCATCGGCCGCGCGCAGATAGTGGCCGTTGAGATTCTCGAGCTTCTTCATGTCGAAGCGCGAGGGGCTCTTGCCCACCCCGTCGAGATCGAACAGCGCAATCGCCTCCTCGCGGCTGATCTCCTCGCGGTCGCCATGCCCCCAGCCAAGGCGCAGCAGATAGTTGAACAGCGCCTCGGGCAGGATGCCGAATTCGTCGCGGTAGGCCTCCACCCCCAGCGCCCCGTGGCGCTTGGAAAGCTTGGCCCCATCATTGCCGTGGATCAGTGGGATATGGGCATAGACCGGATCGGGCCAGTCGCCCTCGATCGCGTTCATCGCCCGGATGATTGGCAGCTGGCGGAAGGCGTTGTTGAGGTGGTCATCTCCGCGGATCACGTGGGTGACGCCCATGTCGTGATCATCCACCACCACCGCGAGCATGTAGGTGGGCGTGCCATCGGCGCGCAGGATGATGTAATCGTCGATCTCGGCGTTCTTCACCGTCACCGGGCCCTGGACCCGATCATGGATCGTGGTCTCGCCCTCGCGCGGGGCCTTGATGCGGATGGTGAAGGGGGCGCCTTCCGGAGCCTCGGCAGGATCGCGGTCGCGCCAGCGCCCGTCATAACGCAGCGGCTGCTTGTTGGCGCGCTGCTGGGCGCGCATCGCCTCGAGCTCCTCGGGCGTGGCGAAGCACTTGTAGGCATGGCCGGCGGCAAGCAGTTTCCAGGCGATTTCGGCATGGCGCTCGGCGCGGTCGGACTGGAACAGCGGCGGCGCATCGAAATCGAGCCCGAGCCAGTCGAGCCCCTCGATGATCGCATCGATCGCGGCCTGGGTGGAACGCTGGCGGTCGGTGTCCTCGATCCTGAGCAGCACCCGCCCGCCGTGGTGGCGGGCATAGAGCCAGTTGAACAGCGCCGTGCGCGCCCCGCCAATATGCAGAAAGCCGGTGGGCGAGGGGGCAAAGCGGGTCACCACGGAACCCGGTGCGGGCGATGGTGGGGCGTTGGTTTCGCTTGCCATGGGCGATCACTTCCTGTTCACTTCGAGCGGCTTGAGCGCTGGTTTGCCGCCGGGCTTGAGCCGGTCAGGGGGCAGGCCTGTGCGCGACGTGCCGATCATTCCGGTTGGAGACGATCCCGGCGGCGATGCTGCCGAAGGAAGTCCGGCGCGCCCTTGGCAAACCGGCACGCGCTTGTCCAGCGGGGGTGCTGGCGCGATCGGATCGCGGCTTGCCGATGCCGCAGAGGCCTTCCTCGCGCGGGCGGGGTTCGACCGTGCGCCCTGGCTGGCGGTGGTGCTCGCCGCCGGGATCGCCGCCTGGTTCGTGCTGCCGCAACTTTGGCAATGGTGTGCGGCGATTGCTGCCGGGCTGGGCCTGGCGCTCGGCGCGCGGCTGCTCTGGCCCTTCGGCAGCGCCGCCGATGAAACGCGGGCCCATCTGCGCGGGGCGCTGATCGCCTGCGGGCTGGTCTTTGCCCTTGGTGTGGCGCTGATTTGGGCGCGCTCGGCGATCGTCGGGGCCGCGCCGATCAAGGCGCCGATGCTGGCCGAACTCGATGGCCATGTGCTCGCGCGTGAGGATGAGCCCGCCGAGGGCAGGCTGCGCCTTACCCTTGCGGTGCGGCTGCCGGGCGAGGAGGCGGCGCGCAAGGTCAGGGTCAATGTCCCGTTCGCCGCCTTTGGTGAGACGGGCGCCCCGCCCGGGCTGGCCGAGGGCGCGCGGGTGCGGCTGCGCGCCTTGCTGATGCCCCCGGCAAGCCCGATGCTGCCGGGCGCCTATGATTTTGCCCGGGCGGCCTGGTTCAAGGGGCTTTCGGCGACGGGCACAATGGTAGGCCCGCTTGTCGTGCTGCGCCCGGCGAAAGCGGGCTGGGGCCTGGCGCGCCTGCAGCGTGCGCTCGCCGCCCATGTGCGTGCGCGGGTTGATGGGCCCGCCGGCACGATCGCGGCGGCCTTTGCCAGCGGTGAGCGCGGCAGCATTGCGCCGGCGGACGAGGCGGCGATGCGCGATTCGGGCCTTACCCACCTGCTCTCGATCAGCGGTCTGCATGTGAGTGCGGTGATCGGTGCGGCCTATCTGGCGATGCTGCGGCTGCTCGCACTCTGGCCCGCGCTCGCGCTCAGGCTGCGGCTGCCGCTGGTGGCGGCGGGCGGCGGTGCTTTGGCCGGGATCGGCTACACCCTGCTCACCGGGGCCGAGGTGCCGACGGTGCGCTCGTGCCTCGCAGCGCTGCTGGTGCTCGGCGCGCTCGCGCTCGGGCGCGAGGCTCTGTCGCTGCGCATGGTGGCGGTGGCGGCCGCTGCGGTGCTGCTGCTGTGGCCCGAAAGCGCGATCGGGCCGAGCTTCCAGATGAGCTTTGCCGCGGTGCTGGCGATCGTGGCGCTGGCCACGAGCGCGCCGGTGCGCGCCTTCATGGCCGCGCGTGACGAGCCCTGGTGGCAGCGCCTCTTGCGGCAGGTGGCGATGCTGTTTGCGACCGGGGTGGTGATCGAGCTGGCGCTGATGCCCATCGTGCTGTTCCACTTTCACCGTGCCGGGGCCTATGGCGCGCTGGCCAACGTGGTGGCGATCCCGCTCGTCACCTTCGTCGCCATGCCGATGATCGCGCTTGGTCTGGTGCTCGACCTCGCCGGGCTGGGGGCGCCGTGCTGGTGGGTGGTCGAGAAGGCGCTCGATCTGCTGCTCGCGATCGCCCGCTTTACCGCAGCGCAGGCGGGGGCGGTGACGCTGATGCCGCAGATCAGCCGCGCCACGATCGCGCTGTTCGTGGTGGGAGCTTTGTGGCTGGGGCTGTGGCGCGGGCGGGTGCGGCTGTGGGGCCTGGTGCCGATCGCGGCGGCGAGCCTGATGGCGGCCATGACCCCGATCCCCGATGTGCTCATTGCCGGCGACGGGCGGCAGGTGGGCATCACGCTGCGCTTGGCCGATGGCGGGCGCGGCCTCGTGGTGCTGCGTGACAGCCGTTCGGACTATGTGCGCGACAATTTCATGGAGCTTGCCGGGGTCAGGGCCGATCCGGTGCCGCTCGCGTCATGGCCGGGGGCACGCTGTTCCTCGGCCTTCTGCGCGGTGCGGATCGTGCGCGGCGGGCAGGCGTGGGACCTTCTCATCGCCCGAAGCCGCTTTCAGGTTCCCGAGCGCGCGCTCGCGGCTGCCTGCGCCGAGGCCGATATCGTTGTCGCCGACCGGCGCCTTCCCCGCTCGTGCCGGCCGCGCTGGCTCAAGGCCGATCGGCGCTATCTTGCCGCGAGCGGCGGGCTTGCGATCGACCTTTCGCGGCGAGAGATCACCAGCGTCGCCGAAACCCAGGGCGCGCATGGCTGGTGGCGGGGCAGCACGGTTGCGCGCCGCGGGGATCTGGCCTGGCCCGGCGGCACCGACAATCTCCGCTGAGCCGCCAAGGCCTTGGCCGGGCGCCAATACGCAACAGCCCGCGCACAAAACGCGATCTTCCGCGGCGGCGTGCAGTGGCCGGCGCGGCCATCTTGTTGCAGCATGCATCCCAGCAGGCATTGCAGCCAGCAAGACGTGCCAGCCGCATCAAGGCGCGCTGCCGACCGCTGGCAAAGGGTGACTGGCGGCGCGGCCCCATGGGCCGACGCGGCCAGCGCCTCAGCCTCAGTGGTAGCGCCGCAGCAGCCCGGCGAGCTTGCCCTGCACCTCGACCTCCTCGGGCCGGTAATATTGCGGTGCATAGGCGGAATTGGCCGGATCGAGCCGCACCTTACCGCCTTCGCGCCGCAGATACTTTAGCGTGGCCTCCTCGCCGCGCACCAGCGCCACCACGATCTCGCCCTCGCGTGCGACATTGGTGCGCCGCACCAGGGCATAGTCGCCATCGAAGATGCCAGCCTCGACCATCGAATCGCCCGAGACCTCGAGCGCGAAATGCTCGCCCGGGCCGAGCAGCGCCGCCGGAACGGGAAGGGTGCTCTGACCCTCGAGCGCCTCGATCGGCGCGCCCGCGGCAATCCGCCCGTGGAGCGGCAGTTCGATCACGTCATTGGCCGGTTCCGGTGCCGGGGTGCGCGGCATTGCCGGTCCCGAGGCCGCGCCGATGCCAGCGCGGATGGGGGTGACATCGCCGGGTTGGCGGATCACTTCGAGCGCCCGCGCCCGGTTGGGCAGGCGGCGCAGGAAGCCGCGTTCCTCGAGCGCGGAGATCAGTCGGTGCACCCCCGACTTGCTCTTGAGATCGAGCGCTTCCTTCATTTCCTCGAAACTGGGCGAGATGCCCGTCTCCTCCAGCCGCTGCTGGATGAAACGGAGCAATTCGTGCTGCTTGGCTGTCAGCATTGCGCAATACTCCCTCGGTAGCGTCAGGCCCCGCGGGTGGCAGGGCCATGCCAATCCCCTCGCGTGCACCAAGAGGCACCCGACCGGGCTGCGCCAGCGGTGCTTTGCCTGCACTTGTCGCTCGCCCCGAAAGGTGAACGAACGCAGAACAATTAGGAAACTGGTGCGCCAAAGTCAAGCACGCCCTACAGCCGTGCGTCCGGGGCGCCTCAGCCGCCATCGAGCGGATAGATCGTCACCGGGCTTCCCGCGCCGAGCGCCGGCGCGCGGGCCGGGCGATCGATCAGGCAGTCGGCCGCCGCGAGGGTGGAAAGCGCACCCGAATCTTGTGACCCGGCAAGGCCCACGCGCTCGCCCAGGCGCCGGGCGCGCAGGAATTCGCGGCGCGCGCCCACCGCGGGCAGCGCTTCGTCCACCACTGCGCTGGCGGTGGTCGGCAGGGGATGGGCTGCCCCGAGGCTGGCGCGTACCAAGGGCAGGACAAAAAGATGCGCGGTGACGAAGCAGGACGCCGGATTGCCCGGCAGGCCGAGCACCACCTGCACGCCGCGGGTGGCGACCAGCAGCGGCTTTCCGGGCTTGATCGCCACCTTCCAGAAAGCGATCTCGGCGCCCCAGCGCGCCAGCGCAGGCTTGATGAGATCATGGTCGCCCACCGAGGCCCCGCCGGTGGTGATGAGGATATCTGCGCTGTCGGCCTGTTCGAGGGCTCCAGCCAGCGCCGTGTGGTTATCGGCAACCGGGCCGAGCAGCGACACCTTGCAGCCAAGTGGGGCGAGCATCGCGGCGAGCATCGCGGCATTGCTGGCGGGAACCTGATGCGCGCCGCAGGCCGTCGGATCGGCGCTCAGCTCATCGCCGCTGTCGAGCAGTGCCACGCGCAAGGGGCGCGCCGCCAGCACCGCGGCGTGGCCCGCCGCCAGCGCCAGGGCGATGCGCGCCGGGGTCATCCTTGCGCCGCGGGGAATGAGCAGATCGCCATCACGAAAATCGAAACCGCGCGGACGGATGTGGCGCCCCGGGGACGGCTCCTGCGCGGCGTGCACGACGTCGCCGGCACGCTCGGCATCTTCCTGAAGCAGCACCCGATCGGCGCCCTCGGGCATCACCGCGCCGGTCGAGATCCGCACGCATTGACCGGGCGCCAGCGCACGTGCGAAGGGGGCGCCGGCGCGGCTTTCGCCCACCACCTGCCACGGGCCCGGGCCGGGCGCGAGGGCATAGCCATCCATCGCCGAAAGATCGGCAGCAGGCTGGGTGCGTGCGGCGCGCAGGTCTTCGCCGAGATAGCGCCCCGCCATCGCCGTGAGAGGCACCTGCTCGAGCGGCAGCAGCGGGGCGAGTGCAAGGATGCGCCCCTGGGCCTCCTCGAGAGAGAGCAGCTCGCTCACGGCACCTGTGCGTCCGGCGCCTTCCAGTCGCCTGACTGGCCGCCTGACTTGGCGATCAGGCGCACCTCGCCGATCACCATCGCCTTGTCGATCGCCTTGGCCATGTCATAGATTGTGAGGAGTGCAACGCAAACCGCTGTCATCGCTTCCATTTCAACCCCGGTCTTGCCGGTCAGCGCGGCGCTGGCCGTGGCCCGGATGGCGCCATCCTCGAAGGCAAAGTCGATGCTGACCGTCTCCAGCCCCAGGGGGTGGCACAGGGGGATGAGCTCGCCGGTGCGCTTGGCCGCCATGATCCCGGCGATGCGCGCCGCGCCGAGCACATCGCCCTTGGGGGCGTCGCCAGCACGGATCGCGGCGAGCGCCTCGGCCGACATGGCGATCCGCCCGCTGGCTACCGCCCGGCGCTGGCTTGCGCGCTTCGCACCGACATCGACCATGCGCGCCGCCCCGCTTGCATCAATATGGGTAAGCCCGCTCATGCCTCAGGCTTGTGCGCCGATCAGCGCGGCGGTGGCAAGGGCAATGTCATCGGCGCGCATCAGGCTTTCGCCAACCAGGAAGGCGCGCACCCCCACCGCGACGAGGCGCTGGCAATCGGCATGGCTGTTGATCCCGCTCTCGCCCACCACAAGGGTGCCAGGGGGCATGAGCGGGGCGAGCCGCTCGGTCACCGCAAGGCTGGTGGTGAAGGTCTTGAGATCGCGGTTGTTCACCCCGATCAGGCGCGATTGCAGGTGGGTGAGAGCGCGCACGAGCTCGGCTTCGTCGTGCACCTCGACCAGCACGTCCATGCCCCAGGCGCGCGCCGCCGCCTCGATCTCGACCATCTGCTGGTCGGAAAGGGCTGCAACGATGATGAGGATCGCGTCGGCCCCGATGCTGCGCGCCTCGAGGCACTGCCAGGGATCAACCATGAAATCCTTGCGCAGCACCGGAAGGCGGCAGGCGCTGCGGGCGGCGACGAGGTAATCCTCGTGCCCCTGGAAATAGGGCGAGTCGGTCAGCACCGAAAGGCAGGTGGCGCCGCCCGCCTCATAGGCCGCGGCGTGTTCTGCCGGGTGAAAATCGGCGCGGATCAGCCCCTTGGATGGGCTTGCCTTCTTGATCTCGGCAATCAGGGCAAGGCCGCCCGCGCCGGTGCGCTGGCGCAGCGCCGCCTCGAACCCGCGCGGGGGGCTGGCCGCACGGGCACGCGCCTCGAGCTCGGCGCGCGAAATGGCAGCGCGGCGCGTGGCCACCTCCTCGCGCTTGGTGGCGCAGATTTGCGCGAGCTTGTCCATCACTTCGACATCCCGATCCAGCGTTCGAGCAGGGTGAGGGCAGCGCCCGAATCGATCGCTTCGGCTGCCATCGCTGCCCGCTCGCGCCAGTCTCCGCCGTGGCCCGCGACGGCCAAAGCGCCAGCGGCGTTGAACAGCACCGCATCGCGATAGGGCCCCGGGGTGCCCATCAGCAATGCCTTCAAGGCCGCTGCATTGTGGCGCGCATCGCCCCCGCGGATCGCCGCCACCGGGGCATGGGGCAGGCCCGCTTGCGAGGCATCCACCCGCTCCATGATGAAGCCGTTGCCGACCACCCGCGCGACCTCGTTGCCGCCGGCAAGGCTAAGCTCGTCCAGCCCCTCATCGCCCGAGACGATCAGCGACATGCCGGTGCCGAGCCGCGCGAGCGCCTCGGCATAGATCGGCACATAGGCGGGCCGGGCAATGCCGATCAATTGGCTTGCCACCCCGGCGGGGTTCGACAGCGGACCCATGAGGTTGAAGATGGTGCGCTGGCCTATCTTCACCCGGATCGGCTGAATGCGCGCCATCGCCGGGTGATGGTTGCGGGCAAAGAGAAAGCAGATGCCAAGCTCGGCCAGGCTGGCCTCGGCGGTGCGCCCGGCAGCCTCGAGGTCAAGCCCGAGCGCCTCGAGCGTGTCAGCCGCCCCGGCCTTGGAGCTGGCGGCGCGGTTGCCGTGCTTGGCCACCGGCACCCCGCAGGCCGCGACCACCAGGCTCACCGCGGTCGAGACATTGAGCGTGTGATGCCCATCGCCCCCGGTGCCGCACACGTCGATCGCGCCGGGCGGAGCGGTGATCGGGATCAGCCGGGCCCTCAGCGCCCGGGCTGCCCCGGCGATTTCCGCCGCGGTCTCCCCACGCTGCGACAAGGCGATGAGGAAGGCGGCGATCTCCTCCTCGCTTGGGGCCCCATCGAGGAGCACGCTAAAGGCCGCCTCGGCCTCGGCCTCGGACAGCGGCGCGGTGACATCAGGCAGGAGGCTCACGGCAAAGGCCTTTCGGGCATGGACGGCGCGATCCCGCACAGGCGCAGGAAATTGGCGAGCAGCGCGTGGCCGTGCTCGGTGGCGATGCTTTCGGGGTGGAACTGCACCGAATGGATCGGCAGCGCGACATGGCGAAAGCCCATCACGCTGGCATGATCGGCGCCCGGAGTATCGGCCTCGGCATTGGCGATCAGCACGCCAGGCACATCGACCACCTCGAGGCTGTGATAGCGCGTGGCGGTAAAGGGCGAGGGCAGGCCGGCAAACAGCCCGGTGCCATCGTGGCGGATCGGCGAGGTCTTGCCGTGCATCAGCCCGCCGCGCACCACCCGACCGCCGAAATGCTGGCCGATCGCCTGATGGCCTAGGCACACGCCCATCAGCGGCCTGCCCGCATCGGCACAGGCCGCCACCAGATCGAGGCTGATGCCCGCCTCGTTGGGGGTGCAGGGGCCGGGTGAGATGAGGAAGCCCTCGGCCTTGGTGCGCAGCGCCTCAGCCGCGCTCAGGGCATCATTGCGCTCGACGCGCACCTTGGCCCCCAGCTCCATCAGATAGTGGACGAGGTTGAAGGTGAAGCTGTCGTAATTGTCGATCACGAGGATCATGGGGCCGCCCTCTCCTGCCGCTTCATCACGACGATGATCGGCCCCACCCGGCCCTTGTCCATGCGCCCGCTCGCCGGATCCCACAGGCTCGAGACCTGCCCATCGAGATAGAGCGCATTGGCGGCCTTGATCTCGTCGCGGAAATAGCGGGCGAGCTGGCCAAAGCTGATCGGGGCATTGGAAATGACGAAATGGGCCCGGCCGCGCGCATCCACGCCCACGCCGTTGCGGATCGCGCGCGAGGGGCCATTGTCCTGGATTTCGGGGTGGAGCTTGCCCTCCACCACCAACAACGGGCCCGACTGGGTGCCGAATTCGGGCCTCTCGCTCACCGTGTTGAAGAAGGTGTTGCTCCCCAGCACCTGCCACTTGCCCCCGCTGCCGAAGAACACCCCGTTGGGCTTCATGTAGAAATTGCCTTCCCCCTCGCCGCGGTCGAGTTCCTTCAACCTTTCGCCATTTTCGACATAGTAGCCTATGGCCCTGAGGTCATCGCCATAGATCCCGCCGTTCATGGCAAAGGCAATCGTGGCCGGATCGACATTGGCGGCAAAGGCGGCAAGCGATCCGTAGGGCTGGCGGTCAGGGCCGAGATTGGCCATGGCGATGCGGTGCAGCGCCGGATCGGCGATGCAATGGGTAAGCGGCACCTCCTCGAAACGCACCTCGCGGCAGGCCGAGGCTTCGGCGCTTGCCGGGGCAGTGGGCGTGGGCGCCGCCGCGCTCCCCACGCTCCTGGCGCTGCCAAGCTTGACTTCAACCAGCGCCTCGCCTGCTGGCTGCTCGGAACAGGCGCCGAGCAGCAGCGCCACCACCAGCGGCAAGACGCCGCGGACAGGCCCAGTGTTACCCAAGCTCATTGGCCGAACCCCGGCTCCTGCGCCACGCGCAGCGCCTCGCGCGCCGCGGCGATCAGCGCCCCGGCCTTGGCCCGGCACTCGGCAAGTTCATAGTCGGGATCGCTGTCGGCGACGATCCCGGCCCCGGCCTGCACATGCATCACCCCGTCCTTGACCACGGCGGTGCGCAGCACGATGCACGAATCAAGGCTGCCATCGGGGGCGAAATAGCCCACGCCACCGGCATAGGCGCCGCGGGTTTCGGGCTCCAGCTCGGCAATGATCTCGCAAGCCCTGATCTTGGGCGCGCCCGAAACCGTTCCGGCCGGAAAGCCGGCAAACAGGGCATCGAGTGCGTCCTTGCCCGGGGCGAGCGCGCCCACGACATTGCTGACGATGTGCATCACATGGCTGTAGCGTTCGATGGTGAAGCTGTCGGTCACCCGCACGCTGCCAGCGGCGGCCACCCGGCCGACATCATTGCGCCCGAGATCGAGCAGCATCAGATGCTCGGCGCGCTCCTTGGGATCGGCCAGCAGGCTGGCCTCATTGGCAAGATCAGCATCGCGCGTGGCGCCGCGCGGGCGGGTGCCGGCAATCGGGCGGATGGTGACTTCGCTGCGTCCATGCGCATCGGGGCGCACGCGCACGAGGATCTCGGGGCTCGAGCCGACCAGCGCAAAGCCGGGCAGATCGAGAAAATAGAGGAAGGGCGAGGGGTTGACCCGCCTGAGCGCGCGGTAGAGTGCGAGCGGGGGCAGGGGGAAGGGGCAGGTGAAGCGCTGCGCCAGCACCACCTGGAAGATATCGCCGGCAAGGATGTAGTCCTTGGCCGCGCGCACCATGGCCTTGTAATCCTCCGGTGCGATCACCGGGGCAAGCTCGGGAAGGCTTTCGGGCAACGCGTCCGTCCCTCCCGCCGGGGCAGGCTGGGCGAGTTGGCTGAGCACCGCATCGATCCGTTCCCCGGCGCGCGCCACGGCGCCTTCCGGGTCATCCGCCTGCCAGATCGGCGCGATCGCATAGAGCGCATCGCTCAGGCGGTCGAACACCAGGAGCACGGTGGGGCGCACGAACAGCATGTCGGGCAGATCGAGCGGGCTTTCGGGTGCGCGCGGCAGGTTCTCGACGAGACCGATGGTCTCATAGCCCAGGTAGCCCACCAGGAAGGCGAGCGCCGGGGGCAGGCCCGCAGGCACCGGGTCGATCCGGCAGGCGGCTGCGAGCGTGCGCAGGGCGCTCAAGGCATCGCCCTCGAGCGGCTCGAAGACCTCCGGGGCAAGTTTCCAGGCGCAGTTGATTTCGGCGCGGGTGCCTCGGGCGCGAAAGACGAGGTCCGGATCGAGCCCGAGCAGGCTGTAGCGCCCGCGCACCTCGCCGCCTTCAACCGATTCGAGCAGGAAATCGCCGCGCCCGCGCGCCATCAGCCGCCGCGCTGCGCCCACCGGCGTGTCGCTGTCGGCAACGATCTGCCGCCACACCAGCGTTGCCCGCCCGGCGGCAAGGGCTTCGATCGCTGCGGCAGCGTTTTCGGGCAGGCCTGTTGCGGGAGTGCTCACGCCAGCATCGCGCCCGGTTCTACTGTTCGCCCGAAAGCCGTTTGCGCTCGGCAGCGATCGCCGCATCATTGCGGGTGACGCCCAGTTCCTTGCGCATCGCGGCCAGCGTCTGGCGGCGATATTCCTCGCCGAGCGCCTCTCCGAGCTGGCGCCGGGTGTTCTCCACCAGCCCCGGCGCGCTTTCGAGTGGGGCGGTGCTGATCTCATCGAGGCTGACAACATACCAGCCGAGATTGCGCGGCGCCTCGAGAACCTTGACCGAGCCCTGGGCCATGCTGAAGAGCAGCACCAGCGGCGGGGGGACATTGCCGCCGCGGCTGCGGGCGAGGAGTTCGCGGCGCTCAAGGTTGATGGGTTCGAGCTCGGCGCCGGTGACTTTCTCGGCTGCAAGGGCAGCGGCGAGCGGGGTCTTGCCGCGCATCCGAGCGCTCACCCGGTTGGCCGCGGCCTCGGCCAGCCTTGCGCCCTGTGCGCGTTTCCACCCGGCGATCGCCTCGGCGCGCACCTCGGCGAGCGGCGGGGCGGCGGCTTCCTCGATCCGGGCGACCTCGAAGATCACGAACTCCTTGCCCGGCACCACTTCGGCGAGCTGCGGCTCGCTCTCCTCCATTTGGAAGGCGGTGGCGAGCACCGGGGCAAGCTGGGGGACGATCTGCACCTCGGGCCTGCCAAAGGCGCGGCCATTGGCCAGCATCGGGGGGGTGGTCTCGACCTTGAGACCATAGGCCTTGGCGACCTCGGCAAGCGCGGTGCCGCTGTCGATCTCGCTTTCAACCTCGGCGGTAAGGTCGGCGAGCGCGGCGGCGCGCTTTTCCTCGGTGAGCTGACGGGTGATCTCGGGCGTAGCTTCGGCAAGGCTGCGCGCCGGGGTGCGTTCGATCGCATCGACCCGTGCGACATACCAGCCAAGCGTGCCCTGAGTCGGCGGGACGATCCCACCCTGCGGCGTCTTGAATACCGCCTCGGCAAAGGCAAAGCTGGTGGCATTGGCCATGGCCTCGCGCGTGCGCGGCTCGCTGCGCGAGGCGGTAAAGCCGGCCTCGCGCGCTGCCGTCTCAAGCGGCAGTCCACCCTGAATGCGCGCGGCGAAGGCCTTGGCGGCATCCTCGGTCGGCACCACGA
>Ga0075012_10003095_pt1 | contig 16049 bp, 22 predicted proteins | sample All_14_2_FD_71474 | JGI IMG/M metagenome (GOLD analysis project Ga0075012, IMG submission 71474) | Freshwater microbial communities in response to fracking from Pennsylvania, USA - Allegheny Zone_MetaG_DW_15 | ecosystem: Environmental > Aquatic > Deep subsurface > Groundwater > Drilled... | reverse complement strand
GGCTACATCCTGACCAACAACCACGTCATCGAAGCCGCTGACGAAATCGAAGTCTCACTCAACGACGGACGGAAGTATGCCGCCCGCGTCATTGGCCGCGACCCGGAAACCGACCTGGCCGTACTGCGCATCCAGACCGATACCGTACTGCCGGCGATCACCTTTGCAACAGGCGAGCCACTGCGTGTAGGCGACGTCGTGCTCGCCATCGGCAACCCCTTTGGCGTTGGCCAGACCGTCACCATGGGCATCATCTCGGCCCTCGGCCGCAGCCAGCTCGGCATCAACACCTTCGAGAACTACATCCAGACCGATGCAGCGATCAACCCTGGCAACTCGGGCGGCGCCCTTGTCGACGGAAGCGGCAGTCTGGTCGGCATCAATACCGCGATCTACTCGCGCTCCGGTGGCTCACTCGGCATCGGGTTTGCCATCCCGGTTTCCATCGCACGCGACGTGCTGGAGCAGATCATTGCCTCCGGTGAAGTCGTACGCGGCTGGGTGGGCGTGGAAATTCGTGAACTGACCCCGGAGCTGGCCAACACCTTTGGCCTGCGCAACACTGCGGGGGCACTGATCGCAGGCGTGCTGAGAGGCAGTCCGGCGGAACGAGGCGGCATTCGCCCCGGCGACATCCTGCTAGACGTCGATGGGCGCTCGGTGCAAGACCCGAAAGGCATGCTCGAAATGGTCGCAGCCCTGCCGCCAGGCAAAACTGCAAGCTTCCGTGTCCGCCGCTCGGGCGAGGAAATCGAACTGAAAGTCGCAGTCGGTCGTCGTCCGACACCTCAGGCAGTACGCTGAAACACGCCAAGCCGGGCATCTGGTCGATGCCCGGCGTGAGTCGAGCCCTGACCTTACTTGGCGTCGCGCTCGCTCGCTTCGATACGATCCAGCTCCCGGTCCATCTCGTCAGTCGATGGTGGCACATAGTCCGAGGCGGGCGCCGGCTTGGAGATCATGCCAGCAATGATGATGCCGAGTTCGAACAGCAGACACATCGGCACAGCCAGCATGAACTGCGAGATCACATCAGGCGGCGTAATGATGGCCGCGATCACGAAGGCACCGACGATTACGTAAGGCCGGGCCTCCTTCAGCTTGGCGATGCTGACCACACCCGTCTTGACCAGCAGGATAACCGCCACCGGCACCTCGAAGGTCAGGCCAAAGGCGATGAACATCGACATCACGAAGGACAGGTACTGCTCGATATCCGGCGCGGGAACGATGCTCTTTGGCGCGAACTCGGCAATAAAGCGGAAAACCGTGCCGAACACGAAGAAGTAACAGAACGCCATGCCCAGCAGGAACAGCAAGGTACTGCCGGCAACCAGCGGGATCGCCAGCTTGCGCTCATGCGCGTACAGCCCCGGCGCGACGAACGCCCAGGCCTGATACAGCACCACTGGCAAAGCCAGCACGAAAGCCACCATCATGGTGACCTTGACCGGCACAAAGAATGGTGTGACGACACCGGTGGCAATCATGTGGGTACCTTCCGGCAAGGTATCCATCATCGGCTTGGCAAGGACGTCGTAGATGTCGCCGGCCCACGGCATCAGACAGACAAAGACGATCACGAGGGCGACGATGGCCCGCAACATGCGATCACGCAACTCGATGAGGTGCGCAATGAAAGTTTCCTGGGTTTCGCTCATGCCTTGTCCGCCGGTACTGACTGACGTTTTTCCGAATCCAGCCCAAGCTCTAGCTGCGGTCCAGCATCACTCAGCGCGGTATTTGCCACTCCCTGGCCGATAGGGGCAGTACCATCGGGCAGCGCAGATTTGAGATCGGTGACAGCATCACCGACACCGGACTCGAAACGGTCCATCTGCGAGCGCACCGAGGTTTCCACCTCACGCGCCTGCTCCTGAACCTGCTGTTGAAGCTTCTTCAGCTCATCGAGCTGCATTTCGCGCTGGATATCGGACTTCACATCCGACACATAACGCTGCAGACGTCCCAGCAAGTGACCCGCCGTACGTGCAACCTTGGGCAGCCGCTCGGGGCCCACCACGATCAGCATCACCACGCCGATGACGGCGAGTTCCGAAAAACCGAAATCGAACATTTTTCCTGCCCAGGGCGAAAACGAAGGGGCGCTAAGGCGCCCCTTGCTCGCAGATCAAAGCATTTCAGGAGGAAGACTTCTCGACCTTCTCACGCGCCTCGCCTTCGATGGTCTGGCCTGCAGCAATCTTCTGCTGGGAGGAAGCATCGGCCGCGGTATCCGCTTCCTTCATACCGTCCTTGAACCCTTTGACTGCGCCGCCCAGATCCTGGCCGATATTGCGCAGCTTCTTGGTGCCGAAAACCAGCATGACGATGACCAGAACGATCAGCCAATGCCAGATACTGAATGAACCCATACCGCTCTCCTTAACGCTTCAACATGGGCGGCAGCGGTTGCGGACCACCCAAAATATGGACATGAAGATGATACACCTCCTGCAAGCCGACCCGCCCAGTGTTCACAATGACTCTGAACCCATCATTGCAGCCTTGTTCCCGGGCGATACGTCCTGCTACCACCATCAGACGCCCCATGACAGCTTCGTGCTCGGACGTCAGACTGGCCATCGACGAAATATGCACCCTCGGGATGACCAGGATATGAATTGGCGCCAAGGGCTCGATGTCGTGGAAAGCCAACACCCACTCATCCTCGAACACCTTACGCGCAGCGAGCTCTCCACCCACAATGCGGCAGAAGACGCAGCCCGACATGACAGGACTCAGGCCGTGCGTGACTTCTTCTCGTCGATGCCCGAAACCCCCTCACGCCGACGAAACTCGGCCAACACGTCATCAACCGACAAGCCGAAATGCGCCAACAGCACCATGGAGTGGAACCACAGATCGGTCACCTCCCACACCACATGGAGCATGTCCTTGTCCTTCGCCGCCATGATGGTTTCGGCCGCCTCCTCGGCAACCTTCTTGCAGATGGCGTCGGTGCCCTTGGCATACAGGCTGGAGACATAAGACGAATCGGGATCGGCCTTCTTGCGCTCAGCCAGCGTTGCCGCAACACGATGCAGCACTTCAATATCGATCATGAGTAGATGTCCTTCGGGTCTTTCAGAACCGGATCGACAGCCTCCCAGCGGCCATCGGCGAAATACTTCTGGAAGAAGCAACTGTGGCGTCCGGTATGACAGGCAATGCCGCCCACCTGCTCAATCTTGAGCAACACCACATCGTTGTCGCAATCGATGCGGATCTCGCGCACCTTCTGGGTATGCCCGGACTCCTCGCCCTTGTGCCAGAGTTTACGCCGCGAACGTGACCAATAGATGGCTTCACCCGTCTCGGCGGTGCGCTGCAATGCATCGCGGTTCATCCACGCGAACATCAGCACGTCGCCGGTGGTGGCTTCCTGGGCGATGACCGGCACCAGCCCGTTCTCATCCCACTTGACCTCATTGAGCCAGCGATTGGCATTGCTCACAGGCGCACCTCAATTCCTCTGGCACGCATCAATTCCTTCGCTTCGCGTACCGTGTGCTGACCAAAATGAAAGATGCTTGCTGCAAGTACGGCATCCGCCCGACCTGCTGAAACCCCCTCGGCCAGGTGTTCAAGCGTGCCGACACCGCCGCTGGCGATGACGGGGATCCGTACGGCATCGGAGACCGCACGTGTCAGCCCCAGATCGAAGCCAATCTTGGTGCCGTCGCGATCCATGCTGGTCAGCAGGATCTCGCCTGCACCCAGCGCCTCGACCCGTTGCGCCCACTCTATGGCGTCCAGACCGGTATTATTGCGTCCGCCGTGGGTGAAGACCTGCCACTTTCCCGGCGCGGTCTGCTTGGCATCGATCGCGACCACGATGCACTGACTGCCAACCTTGCCACTGGCATCCGCAACTACCTGAGGATTGTTGACTGCGGCCGTGTTGATGCTGACCTTGTCCGCGCCCGCATTGAGCAGACGACGCACATCGTCGACCGTGCGCACCCCCCCACCCACGGTCAGCGGAATGAAGACCTGGTCGGCGACCTGTTCAACCACGTGCAGGATGATGTCCCGGTCGTCAGAACTGGCAGTGATGTCGAGAAACGTAATCTCGTCAGCACCCTGTTCGTCGTAGCGTTTGGCAATCTCCACAGGATCGCCTGCATCACGCAACTCGACAAAATTGACTCCCTTGACGACACGCCCGGCACTGACATCCAGACAGGGGATGATGCGCTTGGCCAGCATCAGGCGGTCTGCCCATTGAGTTCGTCCGCGCGCGCCTGACCCGCGGCGAAATCAAGCGACCCTTCGTAAATGGCTCGCCCGGTGATCGCACCCATGATGCCCTCACCCTCCACCGCACACAGCGCATCGATGTCGGACAACGAGGCAACACCGCCACTGGCAATGACCGGAATGCGCAATGCCTGGGCCAGCCGTACCGTCGCCTCGATATTGACCCCGGATAGCATGCCATCACGCCCGATATCGGTATAGATCACCGACTCGACGCCATAGTCCTCGAACTTCTTCGCAAGGTCGATTACGTCGTGCCCCGTCAGCTTGGACCAGCCATCGACCGCAACCTTACCGTCACGCGCATCCAGGCCAACGATGATGTGACCAGGAAACGCACTGCAGGCGTCATGCAGGAAGCCGGGATTCTTGACCGCCGCAGTACCGATGATGACGTAGCTGATCCCGTTGTCGAGGTAGGTTTCGATCGTATCGAGATCGCGAATGCCTCCACCCAGTTGTACAGGAATATCGTCACCGACCTCGTCGGTAATGGCACGGATCGCAGCACCGTTCTTGGGCTTACCGGCAAAGGCGCCGTTCAGGTCGACCAGATGCAGGCGACGTGCGCCCTGATCAATCCAGTGGCGCGCCATGGCGGCCGGCTCTTCCGAGAACACGGTGGCATCGTCCATTTCGCCCTGCTTGAGGCGAACACAATGACCGTCCTTGAGATCGATGGCGGGAATGAGCAGCATACCGGAATAGGATTTGACGTTGAGAAAGGGAATGGTCGCGGATCAAGGCGCCCAGCGGATGAAGTTAGACAGCAGACGCAATCCAGCGTGGGCGCTTTTCTCGGGGTGAAACTGGACCGCAAAGATATTAGCCCGTGCAACAGCACTGGTAAAGCGCCGGCCATAAGCGGTTTGTGCTGCGACCACCGCCTCATCAGCCGGCGCAACAAAGTAGCTGTGCACGAAATAGAAACGCTCGCCATCGGGGATACCGTCCCACATCGGGTGCGGCCCGGCCTGCCAGACCTCATTCCAGCCCATGTGCGGCACTTTCAGCCGAGCCCCGTCTGCAGCCAGCATCTCGGCTTCACGGAAACGGATCACATTCCCCGCAAGGATGCCCAAGCCCGCCACCTCACCTTCCTCGCTGTGATCGAACAACATCTGCTGACCGATACAGATACCGAGGAAGGGCTTGGACGCAGCGGCATCGAGCACCGCAGTGCGCAAGCCGCGCAAATCGAGTTCTCGCATACAATCAGGCATCGCGCCCTGACCGGGAAACACCACCCGATCGGACGCTGCCACCACGGCAGGATCCGACGTCACCTGAACGAGATGACCCGGTGCGACATGCTCGATCGCCTTGGCGACGGAGCGCAGATTACCCATGCCGTAATCGATGATGGCCACAGTGGTCATCGTTTCAGTGCTCGCGTATGAAAATGAAGAAGGAGGTGGATCGCTTACCGATCAGAGCGCGCCCTTGGTAGACGGAATCACGCCTGCCGCACGCTCGTCACGCTCGGCCGCCATGCGCAGCGCACGGGCAAAGGCCTTGAAGATGGTCTCGCACTGATGGTGCGCATTGTCACCACGCAAGTTGTCGATATGCAGCGTGACCCCGGCGTGATTGACAAACCCCTGGAAGAACTCACGTGCCAGATCGACATCGAAGTTGCCGATGCGCGCACGGGTGTATTCGACAAAGTAGTGCAGCCCCGGACGACCGGAAAAATCCACGACGACCCGCGACAAGGCTTCATCGAGCGGCACGTAGGCATGGCCATAACGGCGCACCCCTTTCTTGTCACCCAGCGCCTTGGCAAAGGCCTGACCAATGGTGATGCCGACATCTTCCACCGTGTGGTGATCGTCGATATGCGTATCACCCTGACAATGCACATCAAGGTCGATCAATCCGTGCCGGACGATCTGATCGAGCATGTGATCCAGAAAGGGCACGCCGGTTTCAAGCGTGCCTTGGCCGGTGCCATCAAGGTTGATGCGCACCGATATCTTGGTTTCGAGGGTGTCGCGGCTGACTTCTGCGTGTCGCATGGACAGTATTGGGCTACGGATGAAGGGATCAAGGGCCATGATACCATCGCCTGACGAATTGCACCGACCCCATAGCCCCTTGCGGAAAGATCAAGCATGAGCCGTTTCTGGAGCGCCGTCACCCACGGCCTGACCCCCTATGTACCGGGCGAGCAGCCCAAGATCGACAATCTGGTCAAGCTCAACACCAACGAACACCCTTACGGTCCATCACCACGTGTGATCGAGGCCATCCAGGCAGCCGCCTCGGATGCGCTGCGCCTGTACCCCGACCCCAACGCCGATCGTCTGAAACTGGCACTGGCTGCGCGTCACGGTGTACGCCCCGATCAGGTCTTTGTCGGCAACGGCTCGGACGAAGTCCTGGCCCACGCCTTTCTCGGCCTGCTCAAGCACGAATTGCCGCTATGGATGCCGGACATTTCTTACAGCTTCTATCCGGTGTACTGTGGGCTGTACGAGATCGCTCACCGCATCATTCCCCTGACCGAGGACTTCACCTTGAGGGTAGAGGACTATCTACCTCAAGGTGAACGCCGCGCCGGCGCGATCATTTTCCCCAACCCCAACGCCCCCACGGGTCGGCTGCTGCCACTGGAAGCAGTCGAGCGCATCGTCGCCGGCAACCCGGAAGCCGTCGTGCTGGTTGACGAGGCCTACGTGGATTTTGGCGGCGACAGTGCAATTCCACTGGTCGACCGTTACCCGAACCTGCTGGTTGTGCACACCTTCTCGAAGAGCCGTTCGCTGGCCGGTTTGCGGGTCGGCTTTGCAATCGGCCATGCCGACCTGATCGCGGGTCTGGAGCGGGTGAAGAACAGCTTCAACTCTTACCCGCTGGACCGTCTGGCAATTGCCGGCGCAGTGGCGTCGGTAGAGGACGAAGCCTATTTCCAGAAGAGTTGCCGCAAGGTTATTGCGAGCAGGGAAGCGCTGAGCACGCAGATGACGGAACTGGGCTTCGACGTCCTGCCATCCGCGGCAAACTTCATCTTCGCCCGCCATCCGTCACGCGACGGGGCAGAACTCGCCGCGGCGCTGCGCCAACGCGCGATCATCGTGCGCCACTTCAAGGCTGCGCGCATCGATCAGTTCCTGCGCATCACCGTGGGCACGGACGAGCAATGCGCCGCGCTGGTCACAGCCCTGCGGGAGATTCTGCACGCCTGAAGCGCGTCAGGCTCTCAAGCCCTCGGGTCGAGCGCCGGATGGTGCGCTCGACCCGTTCGCAACAATCACGTCACTGCAGCTCAGACCTTGAGCCGCATCTCCGCAGAACGGGCGTGCGCCTGCAAGCCCTCGCCGTGCGCAAGGATGGAAGCCACCTTACCCAGATGCTGGGCTCCCGCCTCCGAGATATGCACGATGCTGGTCCGTTTCTGGAAGTCATAGGTTCCCAAAGGCGACGAGAAACGCGCAGAACGCATTGTCGGCAGCACGTGATTGGGACCAGCGCAGTAATCACCCAAGGCCTCAACCGCCCAGTGCCCGACAAAGATCGCACCCGCGTGGCGGATATGATCGACCCAGTCCTCGGCGTTTTCCAGCGACAGCTCGAGGTGCTCCGGCGCGATGCGGTTGGCAATTGCACAGGCCTGGTCCAGGCTGTCGACATGAATCAAGGCCCCCCGGTTGACCAAGGACTTCGCGATGGTCTCGTGACGCGGCATGGTCGGTAACAGACGGTCGATCGCCTCGTGCACGGCCTCGATGAAGCCGGCGTCGGTACACAGAAGGATGGATTGCGCCAACTCGTCATGTTCGGCCTGCGCGAACATGTCCATTGCCACCCAGTCCGCATGACCACTACCGTCGGAAATGATCAGCACCTCGGACGGCCCAGCCACCATGTCGATACCAACGGTGCCAAACACTCGGCGCTTGGCCTCTGCAACGTAGGCATTGCCGGGACCGACGATCTTGTCTACTTGCGGGATGGTCTGAGTGCCATAAGCCAGCGCGGCCACTGCCTGCGCACCGCCAATGGTGAAGACCCGGTCGACACCGGTAATGGCTGCAGCCGCCAGCACCAGGGGATTCTTCTCGCCCCGTGGCGTCGGCACCACCATGATCAGCTCACCCACACCCGCCACCTTGGCCGGAATGGCGTTCATCAGCACCGAACTCGGATAGGAGGCACGCCCACCCGGCACATACAGACCCACACGATCGAGCGGCGTCACCTTCTGCCCCAGCCGGGTGCCATCGGCCTCGGTAAACGTCCACGACTCGCCCTTCTGGCGCTCGTGATAGATACGCACGCGATCAGCCGCGATGGTCAGCGCCTCACGCTGCTCGGACGAAAGACTGGCGAGCGCGGCGTGCAACTCCGCCTTCGGCAACTCCAGCGCAGCCATCGAACTGACGTCCAGTCCGTCGAATCGACGGGTGTACTCCACCACCGCAGCGTCGCCCGTGTTACGCACGGCACGCAGGATTTCAGTGACAGCAACATCAATACGTTCGTCAGCGGCCGACTCGAAAGCCAGCAGGGCATCCAGGGTGCTGAGAAATTCGGGCTCGCGCGCATCAAGGCGGCGGATGGCAGTCTGGCTCATGGCAGTCAACTCAGGATTGGATCGCGCCGGAGAAGGCGTCAAGCAGGGGCTGAATCAGCTCGCGCTTGAGCTTGAGGGAAGCCTGATTGACGATCAGGCGCGAGCTGATCGGCATGATGTCTTCGACTTCCTCGAGATTGTTTGCACGCAGCGTGCCGCCCGTCGATACCAGATCAACGATGGCATCGGCCAGCCCCACCAACGGCGCCAGCTCCATCGAACCATACAATTTGATCAGATCGACATGCATGCCCTTGCCGGCAAAATGCGCCTTGGCCGCATTGATGTATTTGGTGGCCACGCGGATACGTCCACCGGGGCGAATCGCTGCGGCATAGTCGAACCCCTTCTGCACCGCCACGCACAAACGGCAACGGGCAATATTGAGATCGAGCGGCTGATAGAGCCCCGCCCCTCCATGCTCAATCAAGACGTCCTTGCCGGCAATACCCAGATCGGCGGCGCCATACTGGACGTAGGTCGGCGTGTCGGTCGCACGCACGATGACCAGGCGCACATCCGGACGATTGGTGCCAATGATGAGTTTGCGCGAGGTCTCGGGGTTGTCGGTCGGCACGATGCCGGCAGCCGCAAGCAGCGGCAGGGTTTCTTCGAAGATGCGGCCCTTGGACAGGGCAAGGGTGATGCTGGACACGGATCTGACCTTGACGAATCGGGCACGTATTGTAACCCGCAGAAGCTTCTGTTAGCCTGCGCGCAATCGGCTGAGCCGCCCTCGCGGCTCGGCCTTTTTCTTTTTGGATGTCCAGGAGGGGCCACCATGAAACCGGAAATCATCGTCTCGGCGCAAGACATGGATAGTCTGGAGGGCTTGCTCGCCGCACCCGCGGCGCGCAGCCGCAGTGATCTGAACGAGTTGCGTCACGAACTCGAAAGGGCTGACGTACGCGAAGCGGGGGAGATGCCGACTGACGTCATCACCATGAACAGTCGCGCACGCTTCCTCGAAGAAACAACCGGCAAGGAATACGAACTCACCCTCGCATTCCCCAGGGACGCCAGTGCCGACGCCGGACGGGTATCGGTATTTTCGCCCGCAGGCAGCGCATTACTGGGCCTCTCGGTCGGCCAGAGCATCGACTGGACTTCACTCGACGGCCGTACCATCCGGCTCAAGGTCCTTGCGGTCGAACAACCGTCGGCCGTCTCCGCCGATTAAGCGATTCCAGCAAGGCGTGTACACAACCACACGCCATCTGGAAGCCGCCACGCCCAAGCGGCCATCGCAAGCCGGGGGCGGCAACCCGGTTAAAGCAGACCTTCACCAGGATCGGATCGCATCAGACGACCCGGAGAGGCATACAGGCCTCCCCCGGGTTTTCGTGCTGCCCGCAATCCGATGAAGGCCTAGATCAACCTGCGAACCGAAGCACCAAGCGCTGCCAGTTTTTCCTCAAGGCGCTCGTAACCGCGATCCAGGTGGTAAATGCGCTCGATGACCGTCTCACCCTCAGCCACCAGACCGGCAATGACCAAGCTGGCGGAAGCTCGCAGGTCGGTCGCCATCACTGACGCACCCTGCAGCCGCGCCACCCCCTGCACCACTGCGGTATTGCCATCAATGCGGATGTCGGCACCAAGACGTTGCAACTCCACTGCATGCATGAAGCGATTCTCGAAGATCGTTTCGCGGATCATCGCCACGCCATTGGCCACGCAATTGAGCGCCATGAATTGCGCCTGCATGTCGGTCGGGAAAGCGGGATAGGGCGCGGTACGCAAACTGACCGCATTCAGTCGCTGCGGCGCCTTGATCCGGATCGAATCGCGCTCTGACGCGATATCGCAGCCTGCATCCATCAACTTGTCGACGACCGCATCCAGATAGGCCGAAGAGGTTCCGGTCAGACGCACCTCGCCCCCTGTCACGGCAGCAGCACACAGGTAAGTGCCCGTTTCAATCCGGTCCGGCATGATGCGATGCGTCGCCCTGTGCAGACGTTCGACCCCACGGATGCGGATCACGTCGGTCCCCGCCCCGGAAATCTGCGCCCCCATCGCCACCAGGCAGTTCGCCAGGTCGACAATCTCCGGTTCTCGTGCAGCATTCTCGATGACCGTCTCGCCATCTGCCAGACAGGCCGCCATCATGAGGTTCTCGGTACCGGTCACGGTCACCATGTCGGTAAACAACCGGGCACCCTTGAGACGTGGCACCCTGGCGTGGACGTAGCCATGCTCGACCGCAACCTCGGCCCCCATCGCCTGCAGCCCCTTGATGTGCTGATCAACCGGCCGGGCGCCGATCGCACATCCCCCCGGCAGACTGACACGCGCCTCGCCACAACGTGCCACCAGCGGGCCCAGCACGAGGATGGACGCACGCATGGTCTTGACCATTTCATAAGGCGCGACCGGGTTGTTCAACCCGGACGCATCAAGCACGACGGTATCGCCGTCACGCTCGATTCCGACCCCCATCTGCCCCAGCAGGGCAAGCAGGGTGCCGATGTCCTTGAGCCGAGGAACGTTGGTAAAGGTGACGGGCTCGGCACTCAGCAGCGCTGCGCACAGGATGGGCAAGGCGGCATTCTTGGCGCCGGAAATTGCAACCTCACCATTCAGCCGGCAACCGCCTTCGATCAGAAGCTTGTCCATATGACTCCGCTCAGAGACCAAGCTCGATGCGGGCCTCCGCCCATTTGGCGGGCGTATAGGTCTGCAACTGCAAAGCATGGATCTCGTTGCCCATCAGCTTGCCGAGGGTTTCGTAAACAGCCTGGTGCTGACGCACCTTGAGCTTGCCATCAAACGCCGCACTGACGACGATACCGCTGAAATGGACGCCGTCATCGCCCTCGATCATGACGAACTCGCAGGGCAGCCCCGTTTCGATCAGCCGCTTGATTTCACTTGCCTGAAACATGATTGAACTCCTATCAGGCGCGCAGCTTGTAGCCCTTGGCCAGCATGGCCAGGGTGATTGCTGCGAGCACGACAAAACACCCGCCGACCACGCCGAGACTCAACCATGGCGACACATCGGATTGCCCGAAGAAGCCATAGCGGAAGCCGTCGATCATGAAGAAGAACGGATTGACATGGGACACGTCCTGCCACAGTTGCGGCAAGCCATGAATAGAATAGAACACGCCGGACAACATCGTGAGCGGCATGATCAGGAAATTCTGGAACGCGGCCAACTGGTCGAACTTGTCGGCCCAGATCCCCGCAATCACGCCCAGCGAGCCCAGGATGGCACCGCCCATCACGGCAAAAGACAACACCCACAACGGATACGCCAGCTGCAGTTCGACAAAGGGGATGGACACCAGCAACACCCCCAGGCCCACAAACAACCCGCGCAGCACCGAGGCGATCACATACGCAGCATAGAACTCACGATAGGACAGCGGCGGCAGCAGCACGAAAATGATGTTGCCGGTGATCTTGCTCTGGATCAACGACGACGAACTGTTGGCAAACGCATTCTGCAACAGCGACATCATCACCAATCCGGGCACCAGGAAAGTGGTGTAAGCGATGTCGCCATAGACCGTCACGTGGCGATCGAGCACGTGCGAAAAGATCAGCAGGAACAGCACCGCATTGAGCACCGGCGCCATCACGGTCTGAAAGCTCACTTTCCAGAATCGCAGCACTTCCTTGTACAGCAGCGTACGGAAGCCCACCCAGGGCGCCTCGGCCCCCACCTCGATCCGCGGCACGCGTTCAGACACGATGCATCACCTCAATGAACACCCTCTCGAGATCCGGCTCACCCAACTGCATTTCCATGACGCCAGCCCCCGCTTCACGCAGGCGCGCAAGCACTTGCTCGACCTCGGCAAAACTGTCGAAGGCAAACTCGACCCAACCGCCATCGACCTCGACGCCGCCCAACGCCAGGGCGGCCGCCGGCTGGCCGACCTTGACCCTCAGGCTGTGGGTCGCGAAACGCCGCAGCAGGTTGTCGGTGGTATCCAGCGCCACCACCTTGCCGGCCTTCAGCATTGCGATCCGTCCACACAGGGTCTCGGCCTCTTCAAGGTAGTGCGTGGTCAGAACGATGGTATGACCGTCACGGTTGAGCTTGCGCACAAACTGCCACAGTCCCTGACGCAATTCGACATCCACACCGGCCGTCGGCTCGTCGAGCACAATGACTGGCGGACGGTGCACCAGCGCCTGCGCAACCAGCACCCGCCGCTTCATGCCGCCTGACAGCGAGCGCATGTTGGATGAAGCCTTCGCAGTCAGATCAAGGCTGGCAAGAATCTCGTCGATCCAGTCATCATTACCACGAATGCCGAAATAACCCGACTGGATGCGGAGCAACTCGCGCACGGTAAAGAAGGGATCAAAAACCAGCTCCTGTGGCACCACCCCCAGATTGCGCCGCGCATTGCGATAGTCACGCACGACATCGTGCCCCATGACCTCCAGGACACCGCCATCGGGCCGGACCAGACCGGCCAACGCCGAGATCAGCGTCGTCTTGCCCGCACCATTGGGGCCAAGCAGGCCAAAAAACTCACCTTGACCAATTTCGAGGTCGACTCCACCAAGCGCCTTCAGCGCACCATAGGACTTGGTGACGGAAGCGATCCGGATTGCGGGAACGGTCATCGGGAAACTCAGCGGGACAGCGACAGCAGATCGCTCAGATCATACAAGGCGGCAAGACTGAGCAGCCCTGCCGGCAAGGCACGCACCGTCACCGCGCCACCAGACTCGCGGGTGCGACGCATCCACTCAAGCAGCAACGCCAAGGCAGCAGAGTCCGCCTCGCCGACTGCCGAAAAATCAACGACAACATCGCCAGCCGGCAGGGGTCGATTGACCCACGCCCCAACACTGCGCATGGTCAGCGCCCCTTCCAGGCGCACAACCTCGGCACCTGTTGTCGTCACTTGGCGCCCTGCGGGGTCTCGAGCGACCGGTTCTTTTCCTCGAGGGACCGAATCAGGCCATCGATGCCACCTGCACGAATCTCGTCACCAAAGCTACCGCGATAATTGGTGACCAGGCTCACCCCTGCGACCACCACATCGAACACTTTCCAGCCCTTTTCGGTCTTCTCCAGCGTGTAGTCGATGCCGATGGGCTGGGCACCGGACTGGCGTACTTCGGTCCTTACCTGAACCGTCGTATCAGCAGCCGTCTGACGGACAGGCCGGAACTCGATCACCTGATCGCGATACTGGGTCAGGGCATTGGAATACGTGCGCACCAGCAGGGTCTGGAACGCATCGACCAGACGCCCCTGCTGCTCAGGCGTGGCATTGCGCCAGTCACGCCCAACCGCCAGCATGGTCATGCGCCGGAAGTTGAAATGCGGCAGCACCTTGTCCTGCACCAAGCCAAACACACGCTGAGTGTCGCCCGCCTGTATCGCACGATCCTTCCGCACGATCTCCAGCACTTCGTTAGTGACATCACGCACCAGCACGTCAGGCGCCTTCACCTCAACATCAGCTGACGCCAGTGGCACCAGCCCCAGGAACAGCGCAAAAAAACAGGACAGGACTCGTTGCATATCACATACCACCAAATCAATTCATGCCATCGGGCGAGCGACCCAACATCACCAGCTCACCCACTCCAAGCAACTCCAGCTCTTCAACAGCGACACGTGCCAGGACATCCAGCGATTCACCCACCGGCATACGATGCGCTTCGTCACCGTTGAAATCTTCATATACACGCGGCGGATTACCGTCGAAAACTTTGTAACGTCGCTGTTCGAGATAGAAATCACGGACGTAACGGTATTTATCCAGAGTCGCCTCATTCAGCGTCTTGTCGAGTCCCAGCAAGCGCGAGCGGGTATGCGTCAGCCGGACAGCCGTCAAGGTATTGCGGGTCGGGACATGCTGGATCGACCAGACATTGTCCTCGAGCATGTCAAAGGGCAACGCGGCAGCATCGCGCAGCGTACGCGGACCGAAGAAGGGCAGCACCACATAAGCCCCTTCACCGACCCCCCAGGCGCCCAGCGTCTGGCCGAAATCTTCGTCGTGCTTGGGCAAACCGGCCTCCGATGCAATATCGAGGATGCCAGCGAATCCCAAAGTGGTATTGACCAGGAAGCGCATGACGTCACTGATTGCGTCGGCCACCTTGCCCTGCAGCAGGTTATTCATCGCAATCCAGGGATCGCCAAGATTGCCAAAAACGTTACCGATGCCCGTCCGTACCGGAGAAGGCAGCACGGCTTCATACGCCTGTGCTGCCGGCCGGATCACTGCCTTGTCAACGCCCTCGTTGAACGAGAACATCGCCCGGTTGTAGCCCTCGAGCGGATCCTGTGGATTTCCGGTACTCGCACAGCCGGCGACCAGCACCAGCATGCCTGCAACTACCCAGTTGCGAGCACCCGAACACAGGCGATCAAATCTGGAATTCAACATCAACCCCTTTGGCGATTCGTGCCCACTCATTGCTGAACCGGCGTTTCAGCCGCCTTGTTGAACATGAACTGACCGATCAGCTTCTCCAGCACCACAGCCGACTGGGTAATCTGGATACGGTCACCCTGCTTGAGTTCATCCACATCCGCCCCAGGCTCGAGTCCGACATACTGCTCGCCCAGCAGACCGGATGTCAGGATGGTCGCGATCGTATCGCGCGGAAATGCATATCGGGTATCCAGATCGAGCCGGACGACGGCTCGATAGGTTTCCGCATCGAAGCGGATATCCGCAACACGCCCCACCAGCACGCCGGCGCTCTTGACCGGTGCTCGCACCTTGAGCCCGCCGATGTTGTCGAATGGCGCCTCGACGGAATAGAGCTGTGCCCCATTGAGGCCCGTGAAGTTACCGACCTTCATGGCCAGAAAGATCAGCGCTGCGCAACCCAGCGCCACGAATACACCGACCCACAGATCAAGCGTCGTACGGCTCATCATTGACCCCGGAACATGAAAGAAGTCAGTACAAAATCAAGCGCCAGGATGGCCAGCGCCGAACTCACGACCGTGCGGGTGATTGCCCGCGACACACCTTCGGCCGTCGGTACGCAGTCGTAACCCTCGAACACGGCGATCAGCGACACCGCCACTCCGAAGACCACAGACTTGATCACACCGTTCAACACGTCGTTACGAAAATCCACCGCAGCCTGCATCTGCGACCAGAACGCACCATCGTCTACGCCGATGAACACCACACCGATCAACCAGCCACCGAACACCCCCATGGCCGAGAACATCGCTGCCAGCAAAGGCATTGACAACACCCCCCCC
>Ga0075012_10003094_pt1 | contig 16050 bp, 16 predicted proteins | sample All_14_2_FD_71474 | JGI IMG/M metagenome (GOLD analysis project Ga0075012, IMG submission 71474) | Freshwater microbial communities in response to fracking from Pennsylvania, USA - Allegheny Zone_MetaG_DW_15 | ecosystem: Environmental > Aquatic > Deep subsurface > Groundwater > Drilled... | reverse complement strand
AAATTTCCTGAATAATGTCTGTGAAGAAATGCTGATTGTATTTATCAGCATTTTTTGTTGTAATTTAGCAGTATGCAAGAAAACAAAGTAACTAAACACGATGGACTTCAGGAAGCACAAAAAGTTGTTATTTCGCTGGCAATAGGTTCAAGTTATCCGAAAAATGAAAAAGAGGCCAAAATGCTGCATGAAATTCGTGAAGCGGAGAAAAATGGGTTAATGCTCGATATGCCGCTCGATGGCTGAAAGGAAAACAATTTATAAGATATTCCGATTCATGAAAAATGAATTTGAAAGCTGGTCGAAAGACGGGCTTTTTTTTTGCTACAAAGGAAAGTTGTGTATAAGAATCAATTTTGAGCAAAAACTAACAAAAAACGTACAATTTTACGTACATAAATAAAAAAGCACCTACAAAATAAATGTAAGTGCTTGATTATCTGTTGTCCGACCAGGGCTCGAACCTGGACTCTTCTGATCCAGAATCAGACGTGTTGCCAATTACACCATCAGACAGTTTTGTGTTTTGGAGGTGCAAAATTATACTTTTTTTCAAACTATGTATCAGAAATAGTAAGAAAATTTAAACCTGCTTCGATTTTGTCCAGGGGTCTTTCAGTGCTACGGTACGGTTAAAAATAATTTTTTCTTTAGTAGTCTCAGGATCAACACAAAAATAACCAAGACGCTCAAACTGAAACCTGTCGCCGGATTTGCAATTGCTAACCGAAGCTTCAGCATAAGCCGTAATAACTTTTAAAGAATCGGGGTTTAGATTTTCTTTAAAGTCGTGACCTTCCTCCACATTTTCAGGTGTTTCGGTAGCAAAAAGGCGGTCATATAAACGAACTTCAACCGGAACAGCATGAGCTACGGAAACCCAGTGAAGCGTACCCTTTACTTTTTTATTGCTGTTAGGTCTGCCACTGCGTGTATCGTCCTGATATGTACAGTGAATTTCGGTGATATCTCCTTCGCTATCTTTTACAATCGATTCGCATTTAATGATATAGCCGTATTTGAGCCTGACTTCACCACCCGGTTTGAGTCTGAAGAATTTCCCTTCAGGATTTTCCATAAAGTCTTCACGCTCGATAAACAGCTCTCTGCTGAACTGAACTTTGCGGTAACCTCCTTCAGCATCTTCTGGATTATTTATGGCTTCGAGTTCTTCAACCTGTCCTTCAGGATAATTATCAAGAATAAGTTTTACAGGATTGAGTACTGTCATAACGCGGTTCGATCGTTTATTCAGGTCCTCGCGAACACAAAACTCGAGCAAAGCCACATCAATCAACTGATCGCGCTTGGCTATTCCAATGGTATCAGCAAAGTTGCGTAAGGATTCGGGAGTATAACCCCGGCGGCGTAATCCACAGATGGTAGGCATTCGCGGATCATCCCAACCGGTAACTACTTTTTCATTTACGAGCTGCAGCAGTTTGCGCTTGCTCATTACGGTATAAGTGAGATTTAAACGGGCAAATTCTATTTGTCGCGGACGATAATCACCTTCGGCAACCTGATCGAGGTACCATTCGTAAAGTGGTCTGTGAACCTCGAATTCGAGCGTACAAATGCTATGTGTTATGCCTTCGAGATAATCGCTTTGGCCGTGAGCATAATCGTACATAGGATAAATGCACCATTTGTTGCCTGTACGGTGATGATCAGTATGCAGGATACGGTACATAATCGGATCGCGCATCAGCATATTGGGATGAGCCATATCAATTTTTGCCCGTAAAACCCGGCTTCCATCAGGAAATTCGCCATTTTTCATACGGGTAAAAAGGTCGATATTTTCTTCAGGAGTTCGCGTACGGTAAGGGCTTTCTTTACCAGCCCGGGTAACCGTTCCGCGGTATTCACTTATTTGTTCGGCATTCAGATCATCAACATAAGCTTTCCCTTCTTCAATCATTTTTACAGCCCAGTCATAAAGCTGATCAAAATAATCGGAAGCATAAAACAGGCGATTGTCCCAGTCGAAACCAAGCCAGCGAACGTCTTCCATAATACTATCCACATACTCGGTATCTTCTTTAACCGGGTTGGTATCGTCGAAGCGCAGATTAGCCAAACCATTGTATTTGCGTGCTGTACCAAAATTGAGGCAAATACTTTTTGCATGCCCTATATGAAGGTAACCATTGGGTTCCGGTGGAAACCGGGTATGTACCCGGCCCTGGTTTTTGCCGCGCGATAATTCTTCTTCAATAATCTGGTGGATAAAATTCAGGGAAGCTTTTTCTTCTGCAGGAGCAATATTATTTTCGTCTGTCATGATGTTCAAGCGTTTAAGCCAAGTAAATTAAAATAATTTGCAAAGGTAAAGTTTATTGGTTTTGAAAAGAGGTTAATAGTTAATGGTTAATAGAAAATAGTTAAAACGATACAGATTTGAAGTATTGAAGTTGCCAGAATACAACTAATTTTGCATTCAACTGTTTTATAAGAGGTTTGGGCGTTAGGATTTTGGGGATAGAGAATCCTTCCTTTTGACCCATATTTTTTTCCATTAACAAATAACTCATATACCTGATGGGGCTAATTGAAATAGAAGGAATGGACTTTTTTGCCTATCACGGCTGTTTTAAGGAAGAGCGTGTAATTGGCACACGTTTTACTGTAGATGCCTGGCTTACTGCTGATACGTCCGAATCCGAAACCAGCGATGAGCTGAAACACACGGTAAATTACCAGGCTGTGTATGCGCTTATCAGGCACGAAATGGAGCAGCATTCGCATTTGCTCGAGCATGTCGCCAGGCGGGTAATTGATGCTATTTACCGTGACTTTCCCGAAGTTAGTCATGTTAAAATAAAAGTATCAAAACTGAATCCTGCGCTTGCTCATGGCGGTAAGATACGACAGGTTAGTGTTACTCTCGAAAAGTAGATGTGGAATGTGGGATGTGGGATGTTTTCGGGTTAGAATGAAATTTAAAAATAGAAAAGCGAAATGAATAACAAGGAACGTCCTTTTGAGCAAAAAAAGTGCCCACGCTGTGGAAATGCTTTTGTGTGCAGCACCTCATCCAAATGCTGGTGTTTTGAATACGATGTTCCAGCCGAAACGATGGAAATGATCCAGGAAAAATGGCAGGGATGCCTTTGCCCCGACTGTTTGAAATCGTTTTCGAGGCAAGCTTAAAAAAGATTTTGTTGATAAAATGTTAATTACTTACCTTTGCACCGCCTAAACAAGGTTTCGTGGCCGAGTGGCTAGGCAGCGGTCTGCAAAACCGTGTACAGCGGTTCGAATCCGCTCGAAACCTCAAAAAATGCTAAAGGATTGAAATTTATAATTTCAATCCTTTTTGTTTTCAGCTACTTAGCCTTTTTGTGAGACAAAGGTTAAAACCCGGGTTCTTCAATGTTTTTAGCAAAATGTTAGCCAATTGTTATCTATACATTTTGTCTCGGGACAACTCCACAATTCAAAATTGTATTGCGCAAGGACTATTTAAAAAAGTCCGTACATTACACTTTTTACTTACGAATTATTTCGGCAAAACTCCCGAAACCTTTTCCTTTTGCATGAAATAAATTTTTGATCCAGTAAAAACAATGAGTTAAAAATTGTAAATACAGGTAATAAATATATTACTTTTGCAGGTATGAAATACAGTGAGCTTTTCAGGATACTGACTAAAGACGGTTGGGTTATTATCAGGCAAACAGGTAGTCATGTAATTTTAAAACATGCTGATAAACCTGGTCAGTTGACTGTACCAAATCATAATTCAAAAGAAGTAAAAAAGGGGTTGCTTACAGCATTACTAAAGCAAGCTGAAATTAAAACCGCAAAGCGATGAAAAAGCCGCAAATAACAATGACTGTCATAAAAGAAGATTCAGGGTATAGTGCTACTGCTACCCACGGCGACAGGCATATATACACTGAAGGTGATACATTTGATGAACTAAAATCTAACATTATTGAATCTGTAAACCTGACTTTTAGTGATTTAAACTTTGTTTATTCTATTGATGAAATTAAGCTTTCTCTGGATCTTCAGAGTTTCTTCGATTTTTATAAAGTGATCAATGCTAAAGCTCTGTCATCCCGGATTGGAATGAATCAAAGTTTATTGGCACAGTATATAAGTGGCAGTAAAAAACCTTCAACCATGCAGAGAAAAAGAATCCTGAAAGGCGTGCAACAGATTGGACGCGAATTATCGGAAATTCAATTTCTTCTTTAACCCAAATTACGCAATAGCTTAATCGCTAATCATAAAATAGAGGTGTAGCTTTTAAACAATATCCTGCAGAAATTCCTGAGCCTGTTTCTGATGATCAATTTACATCCGCTCGTAACCTCACTATTAATGCAAAAAGCCTCCTGAAAAGGAGGCTTTTTGCATTATGGGAGTTAAATTTATTCCACTTTCTTATACACTATCGCCACTACGGTTTTATCATCACCGCCCATATTGACAGTCATTCCATAAGGGCGGGAAGGATCAATTTTTACCTGGTTCAAACCGGCTTTGCCTGTTAATTGTTCCCAAATGGTTACAGCCATATGAACGCCTGTTCCTCCTGTTGGATGTCCCCAGCCAATTAACCCTCCGGTGGTATTGATAGGTATTTTCCCATCGCGGGCAGTATTTCCGGCAGCAACAAAATCGGCGCCTTTACCGTGAGGAGCAAATCCAAGCGCTTCAACAGCCAGAATTCCTGCAATGGTAAAGCAGTCGTGTAGTTCGACAGTACCTAATTGTTCAATCGTTATGCCAGCCGAAGCCAATGCCTGCCTGCCCGCTTCACGAATCGTTGTAAGTACAGTAGGCTGAGGAGGATCTTCAGTAATATCGTCAACTGCATGCCCCCACCCTACTACTTCAACTGCATCAGCATAAGCTATGCCGGCACGTTTAAGACCTTCTTCGCTCATAATGGCAATGCCCGATGCGCCGTCGCTCACTTTTGAGCAATCGAAAACATTCAGGTGGTCAGTAAAAGATTTGGGGTTAGGTTCTGTTAAAGCCAGTGCTTCAAGGTCGGAAACTGTATTATGATGTTCCTGTGCTGTGGGGCAAAGCCTTGCATTTTCGATAGCATTGCGGAACCAGCGGGCAAATCCTTTCCTTGCATTTTCGCGCCCAAATTCAGCATAATATGCTCCTGCTCTGTCGCTGAACTGTCCGGGGAAAAAGTATGCATGACCGTTTTTCCGTTTGTTGAACCAACCAGCGCCAGCCAGAATATCGGCACCGTAGATGGCTTTTACCGTATTCTGAACCTCAATACCAATGCAAAGAACCGAATCAGCTGTTCCTGAAAGTACTGATTTAATACCGGTAATTAGAGCAAGACCTCCGGAGGCACATGCTCCTTCGACACTGATTGAAGGTTTGTAGCGTAACCCTTTATCAATCATAGGAATAAAAGCCCCCAGATGTGCCTGTTTGTTGAAACGTGCCGACATAAAATTGCCTATAACACTTTCGTCAATATTCTGAGCTCCACCTACCTGTGCAAGAACTCCCTGTCCTGCTTCTTTCAGGTAATGTTCAAGCCCGGGACGTTCGGTGCGCGGATTAAACTCTTTACGGCCGGTACCAAGGGAAATGGTATTGTAACCGGCAGCCATATATACTTTTTGTGATGGTTTTTTCATTTCAAAATGTTTTTATCCGGTTACAAATAATCGTTAATGGGTCCATACGCATGGAAGAATCCGGTGAGCAGAACGGTATTCACATCTTTTTCGTTATTGGCAACGCCGTCGTTCACCAACTTAAGAGCCGTTTCGCGCGAGTTTTTAGCAAAATCAACTGCAAGGCCTGCGCCATTCGAATCAGAAGCCTGTAGCGCTTTAAAAGCTGGAATTAAGACCTTATCTTTATCGTAAACCTTAACCAAAGTTTTCCAGGGTAATACTTCAGAAGGTGCAGCACCAAGCCAGCTATCAACATTAGTCTGGAAAGTTACAATATCAATATATAAACCACTGTTTTTATCGATAACAGCAACCGGTTTCCCTTTCAGATACTTGAAAAATCCGTCTTTCTGGCTTCCATCGCTGAACTGCCCGCCTTTTACACCGCTGAGAACCAATTCATCGAGCATGCTGCTATGAAGTTTTTCACCTGTCATATGCGGCTGCATAACACGAAGTATGAACTGAACCACATCCAGACCAACATAATCCACAAGTTGAAAAATACCCATCGGGCGCGAAAGAAAATCACGGGTAACACGGTCAATACAGTAAATCGCTTCATGCAGAGGCATTTTAGACATAAGTACTTTTGACTGCTTAATGCCGAATAACGCATCGCGCATGAAATGGCCATTGCCAATAAAACCTGCAATATCGTTCGATGGAACAACGGTTTTACGAAGATTGGCGGCATACTTGTTGGCAAACCCAATCATATCAGCAGGGTTTTCGGCTATTGTAATCAGCTCAACCAGTTTTTGAACTGCCGGAGGATTATAGAAATGAAATCCCAGAATCCGTCCTTCAAGCGAAGCATTTGAATTCAGCCCTCCAATAGGAACCGAAGAAGTATTAGTGAAGAACCATGGTTTATTGGAATTATTCTCATTGATAAGGCGGAAGAGTTTTTCTTTTAAAGCCTGGTTTTCGCTTACCGCTTCGAAAACCAGCGATGAGTCGTAAGCTGCCTCAATACGGGTTGTTGTTCTTACAATACTCATCACATCCTGAACATATGCTTCGATTATATCACTGTTTTCGATAAGTGAAGGTTTGCCGGCATATAGTTTCCGGAGCGCTACAATCTTTTTTTCAGCCGCTTTCAGCACTTGCGAACGAACATATTTTACAAGGCCGACAAGACCTTCATCAGATGTATCGATAGCATTAAGTACAAATGTTTTCCCTGTGTTTTCGGGTTTCAACATCTGGTCGGCCATTTCGATAGCGGTAAGCAGCAGTATTCCGCTACCCATTTTACCTGCGGCACCGAGTACTGAAACTTTTTGTATTCGCTGAATATATTCCATTGGGGTTTGGGATTTAGGGGTTAAGGGTTTTGGAAACGTGGAGCAAGAAGGAAAAAATCAGGGGCACCACTGAGGTTTGCGTTTTTCGAGAAATGCTTTCATTCCTTCGGTACCTTGTTTGCCAAAAAGCTGGCCGAATGACTGCGCTTCGAGCTGACTTCCCTGGGCGAGGCTAACCTGATAGCCCTGTCGGGTAACAAATTTCACTAGTTTAACTGCATCAGGACCTTTGGATGCTATTACGCCGGCAATACGAAGAACCTCCTCCATAAGCAGCTCAGGTTCAACTACTTTCTGGATTAATCCAATACGTAGTGCATCTGCAGCTGTTAGCATTTCGCCTGTTGTAAGCATAAATAGTGCATCACCCATTCCGATAAGTCGCGGAAGGCGTTGTGTTCCCGCATATCCGGGGATAAGACCCAGGCTAACTTCGGGTTGACCAAATTTGGCTGAAGCAGAGGCAATACGGAAATCGCAGGCCAGAGCCAGTTCGAGTCCGCCGCCGAGTGCAAAACCATTGATAGCTGCAATTACAGGAACTTCAACAGTTGAAAAACCTTTGAAAGTCCTTTGTCCCCGAAGCGAAAACTCTTCCGCTTCCGCTGGTGTTTTGTTCACCATTTCGGCAATATCAGCACCGGCAATAAATGCTTTGCCTGCACCTGTTATAACTACAGCAGTGAGTTCAGGATTACGTGCCTCGTTAGCAATGAGGCTATCCATTTCGTCGAAAAACGCAGTATTAAGAGCGTTGAGGCTTTCGGGACGGTTAATTGTAACAAGCAATGTTGTACCGCGACGTTCAGGTTGAAGTATTTTAAAATCCATTGATTGAAGTATAAAAATAATTGTTAAAGTTCCCTTGAATGAAACAGAAACAAATATAATTATATTTCCATATGTAGAACAAAAGGGGCGGTAAAAAAGTTGGAAGGATCGACAATATAAACCCCGCTGAAATTTAATATTGATAGGGAAACGGAAAAAATAAACACAAAATAAAGAGCTGATTGCTATTGATAAAGTCCTTTTACTCTCGGTTTTCCGGCTACAAAATCTTTAAGATAAAAAGGTTCACAATAGGCTGTATCGGCAAAATTTCCTTTCATATATTCGCTTACCGCCAACATACAAACCGCTTCGGCAGAAAGAAAAATAGTATCCAAAAATGTAAAATTCCCTTTATCAGCTAATACTGATGTGCACTTTGAAGCACCATCGCCAAAATAAATAATTTCTTTATCAGCAAATTCGCCGAAAACATCATCAATTATTACAAGCGCATTAACAGACTGTATTTCATTTAGTTGACTATCGTACAAGGCAGTATAAACTTCCATACGCCTGGCATCGAGCATGGGGCAAAAAAGACTGTTGTGTAAATTTATATTCTCCAGGTTACTTTTCTGCAAAGCCTGCCAGGCCAATGCTTTTAAGGTATCAATTGCAATAATCGGTTTGTCGAGGGCATAGCTTAATCCTTTGGCAGTTGAAACACCGATACGAAGTCCGGTATATGAGCCAGGGCCCATGCTTACAGCAATGGCATCAACATCCGGATAACTCAATTCCGCCTCCAAAAATACTTCAGCTATAAAGCCGGTAAGCGCAGCTGAATGTTCGCGTTCACCCACCGATTCGCGGATAGCCAACAAGTTACCATCATTTACCAATGCAACCGAACATATGGAAGCCGCTGTTTCGATACCCAGAATAATTGCCATGTACTAAGATTTAAAAAGAGTGCAAAAGTAGGTTTTTATTGTAAAAAAAATCCGGGTTCCCGCAGCTGGTTTCTCAAAATCAGCCTTATGGAACCCGGAATTGCTTTTCGATTTCTTCAAATCGAATCTGTTTAACTTTTTTAACTTATGGTAAAAACGAGGGGCGACATGGAGTAGGGAAGAAGGGCGAAAACACCTGATTAAGTATTAATTTCTTCTCAGTGTTTTTCCGTTTACCGACTTTTACATCTAATTATCTTCCGGATTTAAACCGTCGCTCAATACGGTTTTACTTCTTTTCATCGGTGTAAAGATCTTTAGCATCAACCTTTTTAACCTTGTCATCATGCTTTAGTTTTTTGGAAACAGCGCGGTAAGGAGCGGTAATAACTTCCTGTCCTTCAGTAAGTCCTTCCACGATTTGTATATAGGTATTATCCTGAATACTGGTTTTTACCTTTACCATTTTAGCTTTGCCATTGTCATAAAGGAAAACGTATTCCTGTGCTACTTCAATTTTCTTTTTCGTGTTTTCGGTATTCCCTTCCGATTCCTCAGCACTTTTTGCCTTTTCAACCGCAGCGGCACTGGTATCGGCCCGGGTGGTAACGGCTTGTATCGGAAGAGTAAGAACATTAGCCATGCTTTCGGTCTGTATATCAACAGTTGCCGACATTCCCGGACGGAAAGGTGAATCGTTGGGTTTATCAGCTTTTATGAGATCCTGGTATGAAGAGGGAAGTATGCGGATTTTTACTTCAAAATTTGTAACCTGATCGGCGCTAACGCCAACAGTATTTGCTGAAGTACTTATTTCGGTCACCACTCCTTTAAACTTGCGGTTCTGATAAGCATCCACTTCTACAACGGCTGTATCATTCAGCGTAACCCTAACAATATCGTTTTCGTTAACACTAACATTTACTTCCATGGTTTGCAGATTGGCAATACGAAGTATTTCGGTACCCGAACCGAACTGCGAGGCACCTGCAACGCGTTCGCCCTTTTCGATATTCAGTTTTGAAACTGTACCGTCAACAGGTGCATAAATTGATGTTTTCGATAAATTTTCTTTTGATTCCTTTACGCCGGCCTCGGCACTTTTTACATTAAATGAAGCTGCTTTCACACTTTCTTCGGCAGCTTCTACTTCAGCTTGTGCCACTTCAAAATTTGCCTGTGAAGTTTCAAACTCGGCATCCGAAATCGTTTTCTGACTATGAAGCTTAACATTACGGTCGTAAGTATTTTTTGCATTGATATACTGCGACTTTACCTGTGCCAGCCTTGCTTTGGCATTAGCCAGGTTAGCCTGCGATGTATTGAGCGCTGCAATGGTACGGTCGTAATTGGAAATGTAAATTTCGGGGTTAATTTTTGCAAGCAGTTGTCCGGGTTTTATCAGATCACCTTCTTTGATATAGAGTTCGATAATTTCGCCCGATACATCTGGAGAAAGCTTTACTTCAAACTCAGGGGCAATTTTTCCGTTTGCCGAAACCACCTCCACAATGGTACGTTTAGTAACTTTTTCGGTAGCAACTTTTGTTTCATCGGGCGTTCCGATAAGGCCTTTTTTCTTAGCTATAACTCCGGCTATGAGCGCTATTACAACAAAAGCAATAAGTATCCAGATAATCTTTTTCTTTGTGAACATTGTTGATATGGATTAAATTATGGTTCGGATTTGGTTGTTTGTTTATTTTGAATTTGAGACAGTTTAATTTGCTAAATACTCTTAGTTGAGTTAAAAGTCGGAAGTATCTTTAATTGAAGTTTAAGTTGACATTTTGGCTATTAACCTTTTCCGGTTCTCCCCTTCTCTCCTTCTGTAAGTTAAAAAGAACAATTTTAAACAGACTCTTAATGCTGCCAATGTTATTTACGTTTGAGTGATAACGGTTTACCCATGTAGAAATCGAGGACGGTACTTTTAAAAATGAATTCATATTTGGCTCGAAGCTGGTCGGATTCTGCTTTTTCGAGGTCTTTTTTCGAATTGTTGTAATCGACCGAATTCAGGGCGCCAACAGCGAATTTCTGTTCAGCATATCTGAATGATTCACGGGCGGCGTTTACACCAATAGTGGCAGCTTCATAATTGTTAAGTGCCGCTTTCGCATCAGCGTATGCTTGCTGAATAGTTTTCCGCAGTTCGAGTTTGGTTTGTTCGAGGTTATATTTTTGATTCTCAACATTTATTTTTGCCTTGCTGATGGCTGTGCGGGTAGCCCAGCCGTTGAAAATAGGAACATTCAGGTTTAATGCCACTGACTTGTTAAAGTTATCACTAAACTGATCGTTAAAAGGTTTGGTTTCATACACTGAAGTACCGGCATATGTCCAAACCTGTTGTGCCGGTTGTCCGGTAGCATCAGGAATAAAACCGACGGGAGCAGTTGTATTAACATCAGGAATATAGGGTGTATAGCTTTTAAGTATCTGGGCAGCACCCGAATATCCTGAAGCCAGCGAACCCTGCAGTGTAAGTGTTGGCGATTGCCCGCCCCGGGCCAATGACAAACCTAATTCGGAGCTTTTCACCCTCGACTCGGCACTTTTAACTGACGGCTGAGTTTCGAGCGCATATCCGTAAATCTGATCAGGTGATACAAGTGTAGGCTGAAGGCTCATCTCGAGGTCGGGAGATTCAATAACAAAGCCTTCGGTTGAAGGCAAATCAAGCATCTGCGAAAGCGTAAGGTAAGCAATATCGAGGTTGTTGCGCGCGCTTACCACTTGAGAGTTTTCAGCAGCTTTTTGTGCTTCGAGTGTGAAATAATCGCCCTGGGCAACAGCACCTGCATCGACAAGGTTTTTTAATCTTTTCGACTGTAGTTCAGTAGAAGCTAATTGCGATTCTGCGGTAGTAACAAGTTCTTTGTAGAATAATATCTGCAGATATCCTGTTGCTATTGACAGCGAAATATCATCCATAAATTTATCCGTATCAAACTGCGAAGCTTCAAGGTCGAGTTTGCGTTGTTTCACCTGATTTATTTTCTGAAAACCCTCGAAAAGGGTTACAGTTGATCCCAGGTAAAAATTATCTGTTTGAACCCTGTCGGAAGCAAATTCGTTGGTATAACGGTCAACTGTCTGACCAAAATTATACCCGTGGCTGGCTCCGGCATTTAACGAAGGTAAAAGGCTAAGTTTATCCTGCTGCAACGAAGCTTGCTGGCTTTTAACCTGCAGAAGTTGTTGTTTTACCTGTATGTTATTGGTAAGAGCGTACCCGACACATTTTTCGAGTGTCCACACTTCCTGTGCCTGTATAGTTGTGTATGCCACAAGGCAGAAAAGCATTACAATTAATTTTCTCATCGAAACCTGGTTATAATTCTGAATTAACGACAACGTAAGTATTATTGATTTAATTTTACAAAGTTATTGTAACTAAGTAATAAACACATGACAAAAGCCTATTTATTTGTGTTTTTAACATTCTTTTCGTTAATAAACAATTCAAACGACTTATTTGCTCAATTTCCATATAAAGAAAATGAGTTAAAAGCCCTTTACAGTGATACTCTTGACGCAGCTCACTATAGTATTTATTTAACAGATATCAATCTGACGGATAAAAGCATTAAAGGTTACACCGAAGCAAAACTCGTTTCGAAAATCAATTCACTTCCCGTAATTAAGCTCGAACTGGCAAGCCTGACCATTGATTCAGTATTTATCGGATCAACAAAAACAACAGCTTTCAATCATACTGACCCGGTACTGACTATTTCACTTTTTGCACCACTCAACACCGGAGATACTGTTACGACTACAATTTTTTATCACGGACAGCCTTTTGTTGATCCATCGGGTTGGGGTGGATTTCATTTTTCGGGCGATTATGCACTGAATTTAGGCGTGGGTTTTGATGCTATTCCGCACAACCTTGGTAAAGCCTGGTTTCCGTGTATTGATGATTTTCAGGACAGAGCATTGTATGATGTATATCTTACCGTACCAAACAATAAGAAAGCGATAAGCGGCGGCAACCTGGTGAATGTTACCGATCATGGAAACAATACTTCGACCTGGCACTGGAAAACTGATTTTACACTTCCTACATACCTTATCTCAGCAACAACGGGGCCTTATGAAATGGTATCCGACAGTTACAACGGTTTGCAGTCAACTATCCCGATAACATACTATTGCCGGGCTATTGATACAGCAAAAGTAGCCGGCACTTTTGTGAACATAAAAAGCATAATGCAGGTTTTCGAAAGTCATTTCGGGTCTTACCCATTTGAAAGGATAGGATATACAGGAACTCCCGGTGGTTTAGGCGCAATGGAACATGCCAGTAATGTAAGTTATCCATTTTCCGGCTGGACCGGAAGCACTGACAGCGAATGGTGGTATGCCCACGAACTTTCGCATATGTGGTTTGGCAATAAAGTTACCTGCGCTTCGGCAGAAGATATGTGGCTCAACGAAGGCTGGGCCGTGTGGTGCGAATCGCTGTACCGCGAAGGAATTTATGGTAAGCAGGCCTACAAAGATAATATGCGCTCGAAGCTGAAAGACGTGCTGCAGTCAACACATGTTACTGATGGAGGCTATTATGCAGTATATGGAATACCACAAACACTTACTTATGGAAATACGGTGTATCAAAAGGGTGGACAAGTTACTCACACTCTCCGCGGATACATGGGCGACAGCCTGTTTTTCGGAGGAGTAAAAGCCTACCTGCAGCAGTATGGATACAATTTTGCTTCGAGTTACGATTTACGCGATTTCCTCACGGCTTACAGCGGGATTGATATGACACCCTTTTTCGATGCATGGGTTTTCGCCCCCGGATTCCCACATTTTTCTATTGATTCGGCTGCAACAGTTCCAGCAGGCAGCGGGTATGATGTTACTGTTTATGTGAGGCAGAAACTGAGAGGTACTAACCAGTATGCAAATGCCAACCATCTGGAGATTTCATTTCTTGACAACTACTGGCAGAAAACGACAGACACTATCGTTTTTTCAGGAGTAACGGGAAGCAAAACTTTTCATCTGTCATTTTCACCCGTTGAAATAATGGCCGACGCGGACGAGAAGCTTTCGGATGCCACGACCGATATAGCCAAAACTCTCAAAACCACAGGCGAATACGATTTTCCTCAAACCTACAGCAAAGTGGTTGTTGATCAGATTACCGATTCGGCACTTGTACGCATAACACATAACTGGGTAGCAGCTGATAGTATGGTTGTGCCGCAACCCGGCCTCAGGATTTCCGATTCGCGTTACTGGACTGTTGAAGGAATTTTCCCTGCGGATTTTAAAGCAAAAGGCAAATTTACATACAGCCGTGCTACTTCACTTGATCTTACGCTTATCACTAGCTCAAAAGACTCGCTGGTAATGCTTTACAGACCAGACGCCGGACAGCCGTGGCATGGAACTTCTTTTTCGCGAATTGGTCCGTGGACGGCTGGTATTATTACCGTTGATACTTTACGAAAAGGAGAATACACATTTGCTGTTTGGGACAGGTTATTTTTGGATCAATCCGAAAAAAGCGGTGTAAAAACCGGTTTTATGAACATATATCCCAATCCCGCAAGCAACGCGGTAAATATTGATTTTAACACACCAGATAAAACACTGCTCCGGGTTTTTGATACATTAGGAAAGCAGGTGAGTAAGCAAAAATTCGATGCAGGAAAACACCATTTTACATGGACGAACCCTGAATCAGCAAACTCAGTTTATTATTTTAATCTCACCGATTCTGCAGGCAAACTGATTGAAAGCAGAAAAGTAATTTTCCAATAGGTACGATTGAAAATAAATGATTTATGATTGAACACTATTTTGCTGAATTAACAAAAGCTTTTGAGAAGAACTCCGATCCGGCGCGGGCAGCCGGAGCAAAAGCCTATATGCGGAATATATCGGATTTTTATGGCCTTGCTTCGCCCACCCGAAAGCTGCTTGTAAAAGAGTTTATTGCGAAATCAGGACTTCCGCGATACGATCAGCTGGAAGAACTGGTTCACTATGCCTGGGAACAACCACAACGCGAATGGCAATATACTGCCCTGGAAATTACTGAGAAATTTGTAAAAAAGGCAGATACAAATCTTATTGATCTTTCGGAGTGGATGATCACCAACAAATCGTGGTGGGATACGGTTGACTTTGTAGCACCGAATATTGCCGGGATGTTATTTCAAAAATATCCTGAAGTAAAAATGCACTATATCGAAAAATGGCTGCAATCGGGTAATTTATGGCTGCAACGTTCGTGCCTGATACATCAGTTAAAGTATAACAAATCCACTGATCAGGCTTTGCTTTTTACTCTTTGCGAACGCCTGGCAGATCACCCCGATTTTTTTATCCGGAAAGCAATAGGCTGGTCACTGCGGCAATATTCAAAAACATCGCCCGAAGCTGTAATGGATTTTGTGCACAATCATAAACTCAGTAATCTCAGCACAAAAGAAGCCCTGAAAGTAATAGCAAAGAAAAATCCCGGAAGTCTCTTGTAAAACTCCGGGATTGAGCTTGAATACACTGGCTTGTTAAACCGGGTTTTCTGTTACCAGTTTAAATCCGATTCCGTGCACGTTTATCAGCTCAACCGAAGGATCTTCTTTCAGGTATTTGCGGATTTTTGCGATATATACATCCATGCTGCGGGCATTGAAATAACTGTCGTTTTGCCATATCCGGTTCAGGGCGAAACTGCGATCGACAACCTGGTTGATATGCTCGCAAAGTATTTTAAGCAATTCGGCCTCTTTGCTGGTAAGTTTCTGATCAGCACCATTGATATGCAGGTTCTGATGGTTGTAATCGAAAACAAAATTTCCGAGTGAAAAAATTCCTTTATCGGTTTTGCCATCGGTTGTTTTGGCTGAACGCCTTAGAATAGCTTCGATACGGGCAAGTAATTCCTCCATGCTGAAAGGCTTGGTAAGGTAATCGTCGCCACCGGCCTGAAAACCTTTTAACTTATCTTCTTCAAGCGATTTGGCCGTGAGAAAAAGAATCGGAATCTGGTTGTCAACCTTACGGATATCTTTAGCCAGGGCAAATCCATCCTTTAAAGGCATCATAACATCCACAACACAAAAATCAAAAGGCTCCTTGTTGAATGATTCAAGTGCTTCTACGCCATTAACACACAGCCTGGGAGCGTATCCTTTGGCTTCGAGATAGGTACGTAGGATAGTGCCGAGATTGCGGTCGTCTTCAGCAAGCAGGATTTTTATTTTTTCATTTTCCATTTTAAAACCTTTTATCGTAGATTATTTATCGGGTAACGATGGGATTGTAATTTCATTTTATAAAAGCTACACTTTATTGTTGTTTTTGTTCTGC
>Ga0075012_10003093_pt1 | contig 16052 bp, 11 predicted proteins | sample All_14_2_FD_71474 | JGI IMG/M metagenome (GOLD analysis project Ga0075012, IMG submission 71474) | Freshwater microbial communities in response to fracking from Pennsylvania, USA - Allegheny Zone_MetaG_DW_15 | ecosystem: Environmental > Aquatic > Deep subsurface > Groundwater > Drilled... | reverse complement strand
CGCTATTCGCAAGCCATTGATTGGGGCTTGCAATCGCTGCTGTTAATCGGCGTTCCTTCTGCTATCGGCTTGTCGTTCTTTTCCATGCCCATCATCGCCAGTTGCTTCGCTTACGGTAAATTTTCGCTCATGGATTTACTGCAAACGCAAAAAAGTTTGATTGCACTCGCTTCAGGCGTGCCGGCGTTCATGATGGTTAAAATTCTTGCCTCCAGTTTTTATGCTCGCCAGGAAATCAAAACGCCGGTTAAAGTCGGCGCGCTTGCCATGGTGATTAACAGCATTCTCTGCGCCATTCTAATCTGGCCCCTGGCTCATGCCGGTCTGGCTTTGGCTTCCGCACTGGCCGGTTACGTCAATTGCGGTATTCTCCTGTATTTGTTGTTGCGCCGTAACATTTATAAACCACAAATGAGCTGGCTGAAATTTTCAGCGCAATTGCTGGCGGCGAACAGCATCATTGCTGTTTATCTCTATTACATGGCGGGAACGCCGGCCGACTGGTTGGCGCATCATGCCTTGAGTCGTGTGGGTTTATTGTTTGTTCACAGTTCGATATCAGTGGTTTTATATTTGCTGGTTCTCTATGTGCTGGGCGTGCGAGTTGCACAGTTCCGCGGTTTGTTAAAGGAGTAAAGATGCGTTCCGATTCATTTTATCAGCGTCAGGATGGCCGGGCATTGCGCCTCGGGTTCATTACGAAATCACAATGGGAATCGGCTGATTTGCCCGATAACGTTCGCTATGCCTTGCAAGCGCAACAATTCAGGGGACGCCCGGGCGATATCGCCCTGATATCCGATCAACAAGGTAAAACGACGGCTGCATATGCGGGAACGGGCGATGGTAATCTGACCCTGGCCATGGCGCATGCCGCCAGTCGATTGCCCGGCGGCATATATCAGGTGGAAGACAAGCTGCCGGCTTTCGCCATGCTTGTCTGGTCATTGGCTCAGTATCGTTTTGATCGCTACAAAAAATGCGAAACAGAGGCCCGGGTTTTACAATTGGACGAGCCTTGTCTGAAGCGCATTCAAATCGAAGCCGCCGCCATGTTTCTCGTGCGTGATTTGATCAACACGCCAACCAACGACATGGGGCCAGCTGATCTGGGTGAGGTCATGATCGCCATGGCCAATCAATACGATGCGAATTATGAAGAATGTGTCGGCGAGGATTTGTTGCGAGACAATTATCCTGCTATCCATATGGTTGGCCGTGCTTCGGATAATCTGCCGCGGCTGCTGTCGCTGACCTGGGGTGATAAAAAACATCCGCGCGTCAGTCTGGTGGGCAAGGGCGTTTGTTTTGACAGCGGTGGTCTGGATATCAAACCATCTTCCGCCATGCGTCTGATGAAAAAAGACATGGGCGGCGCCGCGAACGCGCTGGGTTTGGCGCAGTGGATCATGGCCAGCCGTTTGCCGGTTCGTTTGCAGGTGTTCATACCGGCAGTGGAAAATTCCATTGGCTCCAATGCGTTTCGCCCCGGCGACGTGGTGACCATGCGCAACGGCCTGACGGTAGAAATTGACAACACCGATGCCGAAGGACGCCTGGTTCTGGCCGACGCACTGGTGAAAGCCGGCGAAGAAGAACCCGAATTATTGATTGATTTTGCAACCCTGACCGGTTCTGCCCGCACGGCAGTCGGCACCGAAATCGCCGCCATGTTCAGTAACAATGACGCGCTTGCCGAGGCGCTGTCGCAAGCGTCGGCTGACGTTCAGGATCCCGTCTGGCGTTTGCCGCTGTTCACGGCTTACGAGAGCATGCTCGATTCCTCCATCGCCGACATGGTTAACTCCAGTTCATCGGCTTATGCCGGCGCCATCACCGCGGCACTGTTTTTAAAACGCTTTGTGCCGCCCAAAGCCGCTTGGCTGCATTTTGATATTATGGCGTGGAATGTCTCAAACAAACCAGGCAAACCCGAAGGTGGTGAAGCCATGGCTGTGCGCGCGATTGCGCATTATCTGCAAAAAAAATACGGTTCCAGCAAGGAAGGATTATGAGTCAAAAAGTATTTGTTAATCGCATTCTGAACATGAAAAAAATCAAGTGGATTGGTTTTGATATGGATCACACCTTGATACGCTATAACACGAGGAATTTTGAAGGCCTGGTTTATCGCCTGGTGGTCGACAAGCTCATCGAAAGCAAGCAGTATCCCGAGGCCCTGAAAAAGTTGGTATTTCATTTTGATGACACGATTCGCGGCCTGATTGTGGACAGTAAAAACGGCAATGTGTTAAAGCTGAGCCGTTACGGCGCTATCCGCATGAGTTACCACGGCACCAAAAAAATTGAGTATCAAGAGCAAAAAATAATTTATCGCAGCTTGTATGTTGATCTGAAAGATCCCAATTACATGGCCATCGACACCTCGTTTTCCATCGCTTTTTGCATTTTGTTCAGTCAGATTATCGATTACAAAGATCAACATCCCACCGAGTTGCCGGATTACAGCAACATCGCCAAAGACGTGTTGGCTTGTGTTGATCGCGTACATGCAGATGGCAGTTTGAAAACCATTATCAGTCAAAATCTGGATCAATATGTTCTGCGTGATGAGCAACTGATTCAAGGACTGAAACGTTATCTTCGTTACGGCAAAAAGCTGTTTGTTCTGACCAATTCAGATTTCTTTTATACGAAATTATTGCTGGATTATGCGGTTAATCCCTATCTGGAAAAGGGCGAGCATTGGCGTGATTTGTTTGACTATGTGATCACTCTCGCCAGTAAACCGCGATTTTTTTATGATAATCCACGTTTTTTGCGGGTTAACCCGGACAATGGCACGATGACCAATACCCAGGACAAGATCTCGCCGGGGATTTATCAGGGGGGATGTGCCAGGAAATTTACCGATGATTTGGGCATCAATGGAGATGAAATTTTATACATTGGCGATCATATCTACGGTGATATTTTGCGCTTGAAAAAAGATTGTAACTGGCGCACGGCACTGGTTGTTGAGGAACTGGGCGATGAAATTGCCTCACAAAAACGCGCGCTGCCGGTTGAGCGCAAGATTGTGGACGCCATGGAGCAGAAAAGCGTTTATGAGCAAAACTATATTGATTTATACTCAAAACAACTGGAGGAGGGCGTGGTGTCTGGTGGCGAGATCAGCCAATGTCAGCAGATAATTGCAAAAATCGATGCGGAACTACTGGGTTTGCTCCAGGAGCAGCAATCGTTTTTCAATCCCAGATGGGGCAGGGTGTTTCGAGCAGGGGCTGAGGAAAGTTATTTCGCCTATCAAGTGGATCGCTTCGCCTGTATTTACATGGAAAAGCTGGTGGATTTACTGGAAAACTCACCCGTACGATATTTCCGCGCCAACCGGCGTGCATTGGCGCATGATGTGGCGCTTTGAGCTTTGTTATGTCGGTATTTTTATCACCTCACAATGATCCTCCTCATCCAGCATCACTGATAAGGGTTGAAACATCGAATTCGGATTCGGCGCCGTTTTTCCCATCAACCAGGACGGAATATACATCGAGTTTTCGCCAATTGCCTGATGAATAGCTCGCAAAACACCGTCGATATCGTCATCACCGGATAGCGTAACCCGAAGCCAGGTCAGGTAATTGTCAGAAGGAGGTTTTGAGTAGCGGGCAAACAGGAACTTGAGAAGTTTTTCATACATGTCCAGACGATTACATTTGATCGCTTGATGCAAAGCCGGTAGTACAATTGTTTTCTTCTCGGAAAAAGTCAGAGGGCCAAGCGCCCAAATAATCACTTGCGTTGCGGAGAGATAATGCCAATCCCGGTAAACAAGTTTTCCACTATCCGGATCCCTGATTTCTCCTTTTTCGCCGAGGGTGAAGACCAGCGCGTTTTTTAACAAAGACTCTATCTTGCGCATATTATCCAGTTTTATGATGCTCTGGATTATCCTCTGCACATATTGCGGACGATATTGTATGGCCAGGATCAATCCGTTGACCTTGCTGTGCGGATTACTCACTTCCTGGGCCAGTTGCTGAATGGCATTCTCTTGCAACACCCACTCCCAGATAGCATCGATGCGCCTGGCCAGTGCGCCGGCAGGGTTGACCAGTTGAATGCTGTGCAGTTGGTGCAGCAGATCAACGACATGTTGTACGGGAAATTCTGCATCTTCATCCATACGTGCTCGAATCGCGCGAACTTCGGGAAGATGATGCCGGCCCCAGAAGCAGTTAAATGGGGCTAGAAAAAAGTTGTTAGAGTTGTTTCCAGTGAAGAATTGTTTCCAGCCGGACATGTTGTGTATGTAGCTGTCCAGAAGGTCTTTGGAAAGGGTTAAAATGTTGTCGTCCGGCATGAGATGAGCTCCCTGATGAGTACGGTTTCATCATAAACAGTACGTCATTGCGAGGTATGAAGCAATCCAGAGTTCCGTGCTCCGAACACTGGATTGCTTCGTTTCACTCGCAATGACTTTCCGTCCGTCATTGCGAGCGAAGCGAAGCAATCCAGCATTGTGGCAGGGATCTCACTTTACTTGACACTGTTCGCCAATTCTTCCTTCACCAACGACACAATACTGCAATCCGCCTCTCCAGCAGACAGATTCTGCTTCATCAGCTTCAACTTCTCCTGCATGGCATGCGCCATCTCGCGATTACTGAGCAAGGCATGCAACATCGAGCTTACCTGCCCCGGGTTACAATCGTTTTGCAACAACTCCGGCACAATCATCTCATTTTGCAGCAAATTACATAAACCCAGATAAGGCACCTTGACCAGAGCCCGGGCAGCCATCGCCGTCAACATCGACACTTTATAAATGATGCACATCGGCTTGAGCAACAAAGCGCACTCCAACGACGCCGTGCCCGATGCCACCACCACGCAATCACTGCAAGACGCGGCCTCAACCGCTTGACCGGGGAGAAAAGTCACCATGTCCTGGCGGGCAAAATACCCCTTCACTGTCTCAGGATCCAGCGTTTTGGCAATCGGTATCACAAAATGCCAATCCGGATGAATGGCTGACAATCGCGTTGCTGTTTCTGCCAAAACCGGCATATGCCGTTCAATTTCATTACGTCGGCTGCCAGGCAACATGGCAATCAACTTTTTATCCAGCGGTAAACCCAGACTGCTGCGAACCTGTTCCGTATCAACCTCATCCGGAATTTTATTAACCAGTGGATGACCAACAAAAGAAACCGGAACGCTGGCTTTTTCGTAAATTGCTTTCTCAAAGGGCAGGATTACCGCCATCCGATCTACACAGGCTTTAATCGTGTGAATGCGTTTGGCTTTCCAGGCCCAGATTTGCGGGCTGATATAATACACAATGCGGATGCCGAGCTTGTGTTTGGCATATTTGGCCAGGCGTAAATTAAAACCCGGATAATCCACCAGAACCAGCAAATCCGGTTTATGTTGCTTCAAATGACGTTTGATGGCGCTAAAGGCTTGTTTGATCACCAGCGCATGCTTGATAACTTCGGAAATTCCCGTGACGCCAAAACGCGCCAGATCGCTGATCAACTCAACGCCAGCCTCTTGCATGTGTCGACCGCCAATACCGCTCAAAATCAGATTGGGATTGTCCTGCAGCAGGTCGCGCGCCAGCCTGGCTGCGTGCTGATCACCGGATTCTTCACCGGCAATGATAACAACACGCTGGCTAGGCGACGGCATGTCGAGACAGCAGGTTGGCGTTAATCAGATCATTGATCCGTTCGGCGGTTTCAAGTGCTGCACGACCATCTTCTCCAGTGACCGGTACATCGCTGTCCTTGATAATACAATGCAGAAACGCTTTGATTTCTTCCAGTAAGGCATCGCCTTTTTCAAACACCGATTCGTGACGGCTGATGTCGGGAATGCCCGGGAACATTTCTCCCTGACCCTTTTTAAACAAGGCAAACTGTTTGTTTTGAAAGTCGATGGAAATATAGGATTCCGGTTGAAATATACGCATTTTACGTTCGGTTTTAAAGCTGATTCGACTGGCGGTGATATTGGCAACACAGTGATTTTTAAAGGTAATACGCGCATTGGCAATGTCTGTGGCCGAAGACAAAATGGGCGAGCCCTGGGCTTCGATAGATACAATCGGACTTTTAACCATCGCCTGAATCAGATCGATATCATGAATCATCAAATCCAGAATAACATTCACGTCCGTACCGCGTGGATTATAGGGCGCCAGACGTTGTGATTCGATAAACAAGGGGCGTTCCAGATAGTCCTCAAGCGCCAAACGGGCCGAGTTGAAGCGCTCAAGATGCCCGACCTGTAATTTTGCGCCGTGTTGTTTGGCAAGGGTTATCAGTTCGTCGGCTTGCTCAACGGTTTCCGTAATGGGTTTTTCAATCAACACGTGAATGCCCTGAGCCAGACAGGCTTTGGCGATGTTGTAATGTTGGTTGGTGGTCGCCGCAATACTGACGGCATCCACCTTGCCAAACAGTTCGGTATAATCCTGACAGGAGCGGACAGACAATTCCTGAGCAACGGCATCACATTGCGTTTTGTTAACATCACAAACCGCAACCAGCTCGGCGTCGGGCAACATGAGGTATTTTTGCGCGTGAAAGCGGCCAAGATACCCCACACCAATTACAGCACATCGTATAGCAGTCATAGGTAGTCGAATTGATAATAATTTGAACGCATTATGACATTTTCATGAATATAATGCAATTTACGCCAGGGGGCGTATATACTGCGAAAAAATAATAATAAGGATCAAACAATGAACCCGTGTATTGCCGGTGTGGATGAAGTAGGGCGTGGGCCGTTGGCCGGGCCTGTGGTGACAGCCGCGGTGATTATCGATATCCTGATTCCCGGCGTGACCGATTCCAAAAAACTCAGCGCCGCCAAACGCAGTAAACTGGCGGAAGACATCAAACGTCACGCCCGATCTTACGCTTATGGCCGCGCTGATGTGGAAGAGATTGATCAGTTGAACATTCACCAGGCCACCTTATTGGCCATGAAACGCGCCATTGAAGGATTGTCTATCCGCCCCGACAAAGTGATGGTGGATGGTTTGTACGCACCTTGCGTTGATATAGCCTGCGAAACAGTTGTCAAAGGCGATTCATTAATCTATCAAATCGCCGCCGCCTCGATTTTGGCCAAAGTAGCACGAGATGAAGAAATGGACGAAATGGAACGCCAATATCCAGGCTATGGATTCTCAGGCCACAAAGGCTACCCCACCAGCCAGCACCGCAATGCATTAATATCCCTCGGCATCACACCAATCCACCGCCGCTCATACGCGCCAGTCGCGGCTTTGCTGGAGTAAACGCGCGGGTGGGCATAACATTGGAGTCATGCAAGAACGCGTAGGTTGGGCCAGGGCCCAACCTACGCGTTCTTACCACCATTATACTCATCAATTACCAGTCAATTCCGCAGCCTTCTTGCCCACCGACTGCTGATCCTCTTTCAAAATCCGGTCCAGCTCCGTCGTGGCCTCTCGGGCAAAACTGATGAGCTCGTCTTCACGATCAAAAAACTCAAAGGATTTTTTCAGTGATCCTTCATCATGCTGGGCAAATGTACGTGCTTTGCGTTTCATGGTGTCCGGGTTGTGGCCGAGAAACTTCATTACATCCTGAGCCATCGCCAATGACGAATCAAACACCTCACGCTTGTAATAATTAACGCCGGCCTTGCTCAGCTCATAAGCATGACGGCGATTTCTTGCCCGGGAAAAAATCGCCAGATCAGGGAACTCGTCCCGAGCCAGCCGGACAATATCCAGACAGGTTTCCGGATCATCAACCGCAACAATCAGAAGCTCAGCTTTGTCCGCGCCAGCATTGATGAGCAGATCCAGCCTTGACGCATCACCATAAAAACCCTTGAGCCCGAATTTTCGCAAGGTCTCAATCTGCTCCGGATTGTTTTCCAATACGGTAATCGGAACACCTTGCGCACTGAGAAATCGTCCAATCACCTGACCAAAACGGCCATAACCGGCCAAAATAACCGAACCTTTGGCGCTGATGTCATCATATTTAACCGCTGCAGGGCTCATAAAATGCGGAACGATGAAACGACCATACAGCATCGTCAAAAACGGCGTACTGACCATCGACATGGCAACCACCAGCGTATAAAAAGCTGCTTCCGGGCTGTTGATCACATTCATCCCTTTGGCAAACTGAAACAACACAAAGGCAAACTCACTGCCCTGGGACAGAATCAGCGCAACCCCTATCGATTGCAGTTTTGACATCTTGAACATCTGACACAGCAAAAACAAAATACAAGCCTTGCTGACAATGAGCAAAGCCACCACGCCCACCACGTTCATGGGTTTTTCGGCCAGCAAACCAAAGTTGATCCCCATGCCGACAGAAATAAAAAACAACCCGAGCAACAAGCCTTTAAAGGGTTCAATATCCGCTTCCAGTGTCCGTTTATAATCCGAGTTAGCCAACACCACGCCCGCAATAAACGCCCCAAGACCTGGCGACACGCCAACCAGTTGCATCAGCAGCGTAATACCCACAACCAGGGCCAGAGAGGTGGCGGTGAACACTTCGCGCAGATTACTTTTGGCAACCATATAGAAAAAATAATGCGACAAATAACGCCCCGCAAATATCACCGCAGCGATGATGGCGCCGATGATCAGCGTCTGGAGCCAGCCGGGATAAGCAGACAGAAGATTGGCCTGGGTAACAGGCATCGCACCTTGCATGGTAAGAAGAGGAATCAGAATCAAAATAAAAATAACCGCGATATCCTGAAAAAGCAGCACAGCAAACGTGGCTTCGCCGGAGGAGGTTCGCATCAGGTTCCTTTCCTGCAGCATTTGTATCACCAGCGCGGTTGATGACAAAGACAAGGCCATGCTGACAGTCAGACTCACCCGCCAGTCATAATGAAAAGCCATGCCAATCAAGGTGAGCAGGATGGTGGTCAAAATGACCTGCAAGCCACCCAGGCCGACAATCAGCTTACGCAGTCGCCACAGGGTTTCCGGTTCCAGTTCCAGACCAATTAAAAACAGCATCATGATCACGCCAAATTCAGCAAAATGCATGATTTGTTCGGCGTTACCAATCAACTGGAACCCATAGGGGCCAATGAGCACACCAACAATCAGATAGCCCAACACCGAGCCCAGCTTGAAACGACTGGCCAGGGGCACAATCAAGCAGGCAGCGCCGAGAAAGATGAACACATGGAAGAGAAAGTTATTATTCATTATTAATTCGTGTGTTGGCCGGAATAGGGATCAGTATACGCAAGAACGAGAATACAAGGAAAGCAGTACCCCGTCATTGTGAGTATGAGGTCACCCATGGCTCAAGGCTCTGAACTCTGGATTGCTTTGCTTCGCTCGCAATGACGGCCTGCGAGATGGTCCGTCATTGCGAGGCACGAAGCAATCCAGAGTTCGGAGCCTTGAACCATGGATTTCCCCATACCTTGCAATACCGTAGTGTCTTTATGCATCCTGCCTGTTGTTCACTGTCAACTACCTGGCTATAATGCTTGTTTTTTCTATAACATTTCAGGATACGTTGATGCCAATTTATGAATACCAGTGTGCTACTTGCCATCAGCAATATGATTTACTGCAAAAAATGAGTGACGCGCCGGACACCATGTGCCCGCATTGTCACAAGAACACTGCCGTGCGTCTGGTGTCAGCCGCCGGGTTTCAATTAAAAGGCAGCGGTTGGTACGCTACCGATTTTAAAAACAATAACAAAGCAGACGCCGGCAGCAGCAAGGCCAGTGACACGACCCCCGTGGCAAGCAAACCAGCGACAGACAAAAAAGATTAAAGGAATCCACATGCGAACGCATTATTGCACAGACGTTAATGAAACAAAGATAGATCAAACGGTATCCATTTGCGGTTGGGTTCATAATCGACGCGATCATGGCGGCGTTATTTTTCTGGATATACGCGATCGATCCGGTCTGGTTCAGGTTGTTTATGAACCGGACGCATCAACTGTATTTCAAAATGCAGAAAAATTGCGCCATGAATTTGTCGTTCGTGTCAGTGGTCTGGTTCGTGCGCGGCCAGACGGCATGGTGAATGCCAATATGTTAACCGGTAAAATTGAAATACTGGGACAAGATCTCGAGATTCTCAATCAGGCTCAAACGCCACCTTTTTTACCTGATGAACACCAATTGGTAAACGAAGATCTGCGTTACCGCTATCGTTACCTCGACCTGCGCCGCAAAGACATGCAACACAATTTGACCCTGCGTCACAATGTGATTCGCTGCATCCGCGAGACGCTCAACGCACAGCAATTCGTTGATATTGAAACCCCCATGTTGACCAAAGCGACGCCAGAAGGGGCGCGGGATTATCTGGTTCCTTCACGGGTGCATCCGGGCGAATTTTATGCTTTGCCGCAATCACCGCAATTATTCAAACAGATATTAATGATGTCGGGTTTTGATAAATATTACCAAATTGTTCGGTGTTTTCGTGATGAAGATTTGCGCGCCGATCGTCAACCTGAATTCACCCAGCTTGATATTGAAATGGCGTTCATTGAGCAGGAAAACATCATCAATTTGATCGAAAACCTGTTAACAAGAATATTCAAAGAAACCTTGAATGTGGATATCGCCAAAAACCTGCCCAGAATGACCTACGCGGAAGCCATGCGCCGTTTCGGCAGCGACAAACCGGATCTGCGTAACCCGCTGGAACTGGTTGATGTTGCGGATCTGGTTAAAAACTCGGAATTCTCCGTGTTTGCAGACGCCGCGAAAAGCGACGAGGGCAGGGTGGTTGTACTGCGTTTGCCGAATGGCTGCAACTTGAGCCGTAAAGATCTGGATGGCTATGCTGCTTTTGTAGGTCAGTATGGTGCTAAAGGCTTGGCTTATATCAAAGTCAACGATCGCAGCCAGGGGCTGGCGGGCTTGCAGTCGCCGATCATCAAATTCATGACAGAAGGCGAAGTCAATGCCATTCTTGATCGCGTTCAGGCGCAAACTGGCGATGTGCTGTTCTTTGGCGCGGGTCGAACGAATGTGGTTAACGAGTCAATGGGCGCTTTGCGCATCAAGCTGGGTCATGATTGCCAGTTGATCGAAGCAGGTTGGAAATTGTTGTGGGTGGTTGACTGGCCGATGTTTGAAATGGATAACAAACACGATCGCCTGCAATCCATGCATCATCCCTTTACATCGCCACAGGAATTGGACAGAGAGGCCTTGAAACAGGCACCAACTAACACCTTGGCCAAAGCTTATGATATCGTCATCAATGGCTACGAAATTGGCGGTGGCTCGATACGTATTCATCAACCGGAATTGCAGCAAACGGTGTTTGAGTTGCTGGGGATTAACGAGGAAGAGGCGCAGGAAAAGTTTGGCTTTTTACTGGACGCCCTGCAATTTGGCTGCCCACCGCATGGTGGTATCGCGCTGGGTATTGACCGTTTGGCGATGTTGCTGACGAATTCAACATCGATTCGTGATGTGATCGCGTTTCCAAAAACGCAATCGGCTTCGTGTTTGTTGACCAACGCGCCGACTGCGATTTCGGATGCGCAGTTGAGCGAGTTGGGGATTCGATTGGCACCGAAAGCGGTGAAATAGGCGCTGGCCCTCACTGCGGAAATCCTGGCAAGAACGCGTAGGTTGGGCCCTGGCCCAACAACGATCTTCCGATGTACACACATGTTGGGCCAGGGCCCAACCTACGCGTTCTTGCCAGACTCAGAGGGCAGATCATGACACAACAACCCAGGAAAAAAAACGTGCAAAAAACAGCCCGATGGCAGCACATAAAACTATTACTCCTTCTAGTCGCCTCGCTGCTCATCAGCACGGTCGCCGTGTCAGCCTCGTCCCGAGAAACCGATAACTCCGGCAAACTCATCGAATACCTTGCCCAGGAAAAAATCAACCTGACCCTGGCTATCAACGAATTAAAACAACAGCCCGCACCCGCCAACCAGGCCGAGTACGTCAAGTTATTACAACAAAACGATGCCCAAACCGCACTCAACATAGCCAAAATTGCCAGTTTTGAAAGCTTCCTCGTCAATCAGAAAAAAATCCAGATTGACTTCAGTTTACGCATCAAACAATTACAACAATTCCCGGCAGCCGCCTCTCCGCAAATCAGCGCCCAGGAAAAAATCGAACGCATCACCACCTTGAATAACATCAATAAAAAAACCATCGAATTGATCAACGAAAATCTCGTTCTAACCCAGCATTATCAAGATCTGTTAAAAGATCAGCGAGGGGCGCTTGAGCTTTGGCAATCCAAAATGCAGCTGCGCCAGCAATTAAACGGATTGCACGCCCAGGAAGACAAATTAAACGAATCGTTGCGCAAATTATATGAAAACAGTTTGCGCCTGCAACAGGAAATCAAGGCCGCTGCCGGCTTCAAATCAACTTATCTGCTCGAAGCGCGATTATTGCTCAACAATCAGGTGATCAACCTCACCCAGCACAAAGTTGCCGAGTTGAATCTGCAACGCAAACTGGCCAAAGCCGATTATCTGCTCTTGAAAGCACCGGATATTCGCACCTTGCAAACCGTCACCGACATCTATAAAGACGTGATCAACCAATTGTCCGATATGGAACAATCGCTGAAAAACATGCTGCGTGTGCTGAAAAATGAACAACCACACATCACCGATACCGGCATCAAACAGCAATTCGAGGCCCTCACCCGCATCATCAATACTCGCATTGCCGGTATTGGCATTCAGGAACAAACCCTGCAGGAAGATCTGGAAAACCACCAGCAAGAGCTGAAAAAACAACTGTCGGTCAGACAAAGCCTCTCAGAATATCGCGTTGATTTATGGCCCGTTATTTTTACCCAGTTAACACAAATTCCTGCACAATTTTATAATTACCTCAAATCGCTGGCCATGAAAATTCGGGATAATTATCTCTGGCAAGATCGCTTCTCGGTGATAGTCATTTGGGGCGCTTTTGTTCTCGTCGGCCTTGGTTTGTTCTATCTGAACCGCGTGTTGAAACGCGTGACCCAGGACAAAGAGCGCTCACGCCTGTCCGCTCATCTCTACGATGGTGCGCTGAGTTTGTTGAGCCGCAACATGCCGCATCTGGCCGTAACCACGGCTTTGTTTGTGCTGTTTTATGCCAATCAGATCCCCTTTGCCAATTATCGGATGCTGTTCAATCTGGTGCTGGTCTGGCTGACTTTCCGCTCGATGATTTTAATTGCCCGTTTGGGTTTGATGGAGCGTCTGAGTGATTCATCCGGTATCGATGTGCGTTTATATTACCGCCTGAAATGGCTGTTGCTGACCGGCGGCTGGATCACCGCACTCATGGTCATTAGCCACCAACTGCCATTGTCCTTGCTGTTGCAGGATATTTTTAACCGCCTCTTTATGTTGTTTTTACTGGCTGTGGCGATTGTCGTCTGGATTAGTAATGACGTGATTGTTCATATTTTACATCCCGTGATGAAGCTTAAAAAACGTTACGTGCGCAATGCGGTGATGCTGCTGGTGAGACTGACCCCGCTGAGTTTGTTCCTGACCGCCGTGATGGGCTTGATTGGCTACATCAATCTGGCCTGGACCATGAGCAATTATATCGTACAGATTTTGTTGATTATTTCTGCGTATGTCTTGATTCGCGGTCTGTTTCTCGATGCCCTTGATCTGCTGTCAGAATGGATGATTTCCCGTTTGAGCAACGGCTGGTTATGGATTGAGGTTATTTTAAAACCGATGGACAAAATTTTTCGTGTGCTGCTGGTGGGGTTCGCGCTCTTTGTATTGTTCCAGTTATTCGACTGGCACGCTGATTCGTCCGTCGTGACCAAATTAAAACAGTTTAGCGAATATGTATTAATCAACGTGTCGGGTGTTCACATCACCGTCAAAAGCATTGTCGGATTTTTTATCTCTTTGTCGGTGGTCATCTGGGCATCCAAATGGACGCGTGAATTCTGTTTTCGCTGGTTGTATCGCGACACCAACGATGCCGGCATTCGCAACAGCTTGTCGGTTTTTACCCAGTATGCGGTGATCCTGCTCGGCGGTTTTATCACCCTGCGTATATTGGGGCTGGATTTTAGCGGTATGTCCATGGTGGTCGGTGGTTTGGCCGTTGGTATGGGCTTTGGCTTACGCGATTTTGCCAGTAACATTGTCGGCGGTTTGATGCTGCTGATCGAACGGCCGGTGCGCGAAGGGGATTTGATTACGCTGGGTGGTTATGAAGGAAAGGTTGCGCATATTGGTATTCGCTCCATGCGCGTATCTTCCTGGGACAACATGGAAGTGTTGATTCCCAATGCAGAAACGTTCAACAAACCCTTCACCAACTGGACGCATCAGGACAGCATCATCCGAACCGTGGTTCCCATCAAAGTCAGCCGCGCCGATGATCCGTTGATGATTCAGCAATTGATCCTCGATGTGCTGGCCATTATTCCTGAAATTGTGCCCGAGCCGCCGCCGCAAGTGTTCCTCAAACAAATTGATGACGCTTTAATCGAGTTTGAGGTTCGCTACTTTATCAACGTCGAAATTCACACCCGTTTTGAAGTGCGATCGAAAGTATTGTTTGCCGTGATGGCGCAATTCAAGGCCGCCGGTGTGAAGGCGCCGATTCCGCCGATCAGTGTTGAATTTCAGGAAAGCAAACATGAACATGTCCTTACCCACATTGGCTCCGACCACTGAAACGGAGTTGCTTGAACGCTGCGCCCTGATTGAAGGTTTGAGTTTTTCGCAATTGGCTTCGTTAACACAGACGCCCATTCCTGTTCTGCCGTCACGCCGCAAAGGCTGGGCAGGGCAGGCGATAGAAGTGGCGCTGGGTGCGACGGCCGGAACAAAATCTCTGCCAGACTTTCATCATTTGGGCATTGAACTGAAATCCATCCCCTTAAATGAGCAGGGCAAACCCGCCGAATCCACCTTTATCACGACAATTCCTCTGTTGCGAATTCATCATCAAACATGGCCGGAGTCCCAGTGTTATCAAAAATTGAAACGCGTCCTCTGGCTGCCGCTGGAAGGCGCCAAACACATCCCCTTTGAACAAAGACGCCTCGGCCAGGCGCTTATATGGTCGCCCAACGCAGAAGAGGAAAGGGTGTTGGCGAGTGACTGGCAAGAACTGTCAACGATGATTGGCACGGGTCGTCTGGAGGAAATCGATGCCAGCATGGGCGAGTATTTACAAGTCAGACCCAAAGGCGCCAACGCGAAATCCCTGTGTTATGGTTTCGATGCGGAGGGTAATAAAGTATTAACCCTGCCCAGAGGATTCTATCTGCGCAGCCGATTTACTGCTTGTATTGCCGGGCTTATGCCATTAGCACCATCAGGAGATCCTTTGCTGCGCTCTGGATGACATTGCGGATCTCCCTGCCACACTGATGCCCAAACGTGTCGCCCAGAGCGAAGCGAAGGGTCTCCTGCCCCTGGCACTGATACAAAATTTCCTACAACTTTTCACTTTGCAATCCAGAAAAGGTGAAAATTATGTTATTATGTACAAAATAATTTCAAATAAACCGATCTTCGTGATTCTTTGTTTAATTTTTTGAGGAGTTTAATGTGCGTGTTTTGCAAATATTACTTGCCGGTGCAGATGAAAGGGCAGGAAAAAGCTCGTTACTTCGCAGATATATAGAGGATAAGTTTCCCACAGTATACGCGCAAACGATTGGAGTTGATTTTGCTACAAAAACCAAAGGCAATTACAAGTTGCAGATATGGGATATTGGGGGGGGAGTGAGATTTCGTTCTATTACAAATATCTATTTTAGATCTTCCTCGGCAGTTATCGTGAACTTTGATCAAAGCAATCGTCAATCTTTTGAAGATATGAAAAAATATCTCGAATCGACTGTCAAAGTGAATGCTCCCCCTAACACCGTCATCGTTCTTTCCGGAAATAAATCAGATTTGGAGCCGGCAGTTAGCGTGGATGAAATTGAAGCTTTCAGAGCCACGTGGAATGAAGAAAACTCTAATTATCAGATCGTGAAATATTTCCCAACCAGTGCCCTGAAAGGTGACAATGTGAGCGAAATGTTTGAAGAAGTAACTCAAATGGCGCTGAAC
>Ga0075012_10003091_pt1 | contig 16059 bp, 16 predicted proteins | sample All_14_2_FD_71474 | JGI IMG/M metagenome (GOLD analysis project Ga0075012, IMG submission 71474) | Freshwater microbial communities in response to fracking from Pennsylvania, USA - Allegheny Zone_MetaG_DW_15 | ecosystem: Environmental > Aquatic > Deep subsurface > Groundwater > Drilled... | reverse complement strand
GGGAAGCCGAGGGCGGTGGAGTACAACGCGCCGCCAAAATATTTCCACACGAAGCGATTGCTCATGCCGTTGTTGATTCGAATCCCACCCGCAATGACCATCTTCTCGACATGTTCAGGATACTTGAGCGCATAGCGCTGAACCAACGCACTGCCGAAGGAATGACCGATGAGGATGACCTTGTCGGCTTTGACTACGTCGCGGCGCAGAGCTTCGAGTTCTTCCACTAACTGCTCAATGGTGTAGTCTTCGGGATTGGGCTTGATCTGCGAGTTGCCTGATCCGCGCTGGTCGTAGAAGATGACGCGGGTCTGCTCGGCGAGGAAGTCGAATCCATTCTTGAAACTCAGGCTCGAGTGACCAGGTCCGCCGTGGACGAGGATGACGGGGGGCAAGCCTTTGTCCGTGCCGAGTTCGCGGTAGTACAAGTCATAGCCGTTGACGTGGGCAGGAGTGGCACAGTCCACGCAGGGGCGGGATTGGGGCAGGACGCGGTTGTAGGCGTGGTTGGCATAAACCACATAAATGGTTAGTAGGATGAGAATAGCAAGAACAGCGTAAAAGGCAATCATGTTGGAAGGTTTGAATATTAGCAGGTTTGAAGGTTAAGACCTTCAAACCTGCTAACTTGTCAACTTTACAACTCTTTCTTCGCTTCACCCTTTGTCACAGGCAGAATGGCAATCGCAGCAAGGACGAGGAAGACGAACATGATGAGCCAAACCCAACGATAATTGTTGCCCATCGCTTCGACCAGAGTCCCGCCGAGGATCGGTCCGATGATGAAGCCGAGGGTTACGGCGATCTGGCGCAAACCTGTGTAGGTTCCCATCAGTGTTTCGACGGGAGCGCTGTCCACGATCATGGCGACTTGGACGACGTTGGCGAGGGGCCAGGTCAGACCGCAGATGAGCAGACCCACGTTGAGCATAGTCGCATCGGGGAAGAGGTAGATGACGAGTGCTCCGATGGCGTATCCAACCAAACCGACGATCTGGGTGTTCTTGCGTCCGATCTTGTTGGAGATCAGACCCGAAGGCACAGCCATCACCATGAACGCCAACGCGGGTATGGCAACCAGCATGGCAGCGGAAGACTCTTCCATACCAAGAGAGAATACGCCGTAGGAACTGAGGAAGGCTTGCATTTGAGCGAGAGCGACATAAGCCAGCAGATTGCTGAGAAGTAGAAAGTTGAGGCTTGTGGCGTGTTCTTTGGGAAGTCCGCGCAGGAAGGCGATGATGCCTTTTAGGTTGAATGGTTCCCCTGCAAGTTCCTTGGCGCTGGCAAGTTCTTCAGGTTCTTTGACAAATGCCCAGGTGAGGATAAAGATCAGAAGTGCAAGACCAGCCGCGATCCAGAAAGGAAGCGGTCCGTACACGTCATAAAGAGCGGCGCCAGCCAGGGCGGTGATCACCACCAATAGACCCGCAATCGCGCCAGCAATCCCATTGGCGGTGGCACGTTGTGGGGAAGGAGTTACGTCGAACATCAACACATCCGCAACGGGGCGGACGACTGCGAAGGCGAGCAAGACGAGGAAGAGCGAGATGATGAAGGGGACGAGTAAGCCCGTGAGTTGACCCGTTTGCCCGTTGAGTTCGGGGGCGATGCCCATAGGGATGAGCGGAATGAAGATGAAAGCAGCAATGGCAAGTGGCACGCCGAAGAGAATGAAAGGCATGCGGCGACCCCATTTCGAGCGCAGGCTGTCGCTCCATGCGCCGACGATGGGACTGATGAATAAGCCAGCGATGTTGTCGAAGACGAGGATGAAGCCCGTCAGGGCGGGTCCGAGCCCGAAGCCGACGGTGGTGGCTCCCGCTTCAGTGAAGGCGGGGTTACCCGCTTGCAAATAAACGGGGACGTAGGTGTTATACAACTGCCAGATGACTTCCATGACGGCAGGCAGTGTCGCCGCAATGATGATATTACGCCAGCTCAACTTGATGTGGGACATGCACTCTCTCCTGTGGGATTTTGTACGAATGTTCAAAATATTGTCCAATCGTTAAAACAGGATACAGGAAAAAAAGTTGCGAGTCAAGAGCCAGTTTTGGGATCAAAACAGATGCCATGCCGGCATGACATCTGTTGCTACATCAACATCAATTTTGGTTTATTTTGCAACACCCTTGCCAAATGTGGGACTGTGTCTCCTAACTTCCAGCCGAATTTACTCGAATGAGCACGATATTACATCTCGATCCTTTTGAATCTCCACACTGCCAATATAAAGAATCCCATTGCATAGACGGATAACATCCCAACAGCCATCCAAACCGATTCCATGCCAAGCCCGCGGATAAGAATATTCTGCAAGCCATTCATTGCCCAGGCAGAAGGCATTGCCCTGCCGATCATTGCAAACGTTCCGCCTGCAGCTTCAAGCGGGAACCACGTTCCACCCATGGCAGAGAAGAGGAACATCGCGATCATCGAATATAAGATGACTTGTTGTTCTTCTTTTGCAATTACGCCGATCAGCAAGCCCATGGACGAGACCCATAATCCCAGGGTCACTGCAACCAACAACGCAGCCAATGGCTCGCGTAAGTAATCGACGTGCAATATCCATTGACCAAATAATACCAGCATTGCTGTTTGTAAGAATGTGATCGTGAACATCGCCAATATGTGTCCTGCCACAATCTCCCAAGCTTTCATATTGGTCGTGACCAAACGCTGCAATGTGCGCGACTTTTTCTCCTGTACCAAGATCTGTGCCGAAGTCACCAAGCCAAAGATCGCGAACTGCACCAGTATCCCCGGCGACGATTGGTTGTACGGATTGCCGCCCATCCAATCAGTGCTTTCTTCTGCAACCGCTTGTTCTGTTCTCACTATTGGCGTTTTTGCCGTCTCAATCCACTTGCCCCAAGCAAGCTCAAACGCCGCGTTTTGCTCAACGAATGGATTCTCAGCGCCGATCATATCTGCCGCTTCGCGGCTGACTTCCACTGCACTCATCAACTGTGAAACCGGGACTCGCAACAACTGATACAGGGATTGTCCCTGTGCCGTTGTTGAATCTGCGATCAACGTCAGTTGCGCTTCATTCCCCGCTGATACCTGTTCGCTGAACCCAAGCGGAATGACCAACACCCCAGCCACGTCACCTTTATACAAGGCATCCATGGCATCGGCTTCGTTCATCTTTTCAACGCGGATTGAATCCGATGCTTCCAACCGGGTTGCCAATGCCTTGTTCAAGACTGCTTCCGGTTCAGGGTCCACCACTGCCAAGGGGATTCGTTTATCTGCGTTCGGGTCATCGTTGGTATTCCGGTAGGCGAATCCCATAAATATCGTGAACACGATTGGCATCGCAACAAGGAATAACAAGGAGCGCTTGTCGCGAAACATTTGTGATAAATCTTTGAGAGTAAGATCTAAAATTCTCATTTTGACTTCCTTCTATGCAAATCTCTTCTTGAACATCAATGCACCGATCGCGAACATCACCACACCCATTCCAATCATCACCGCAAAGGGGAGTAACAAATCGCTGGCAGGTTGACCATCCATCACCATGCGCCAGGCTTTGAGCACCCAGCCTTGCGGTGTGAAGTTGGCAACTATATTCATGGCAGCAGGCAGGGCGTTGGGCATGTTCGCCGTGAACAGACCACCAAGCATGCCCAATGCGGTCAACCCGCCGCCCAATACAGGTCCACCCTGCTTAGTAGACTTTACGAATGCCATCAGCAACACACCCAAACCCGTCGCTGCCACAATCTGACCCGTAAACGCCAGTGCGATCACATCCCAACTTCCCCAGTGAATGCCAAAGGCGTAATGACCTGCCACCATCAACACAATTCCTTGTAAGAGAATAGTAATGAAGACCGCCACAAACTTACCCGCAAGAATGGAAGTGCGATCTGTGGGCGTGGTAAATAATCGAGCCAGTGTGCCTTCTTCCTCTTCCCGCAAAATGGACATCATCGAATATGCGCCAGTGAAAAATGCAAAAAAGATCATCTGTCCAGCCATCGTCAAGCCCATCATTTTTTGTATTGGGTCGGCTGTCTCCCTCTCTCCTGCGGATGGTGCGACGATCACATATGCGGCTTTTTCCGGATTGTGGAAAAGGTTGCGTTGAAAGTCTCGATACCAATTGCTGTATTGCTCGACCCACGCAGGGATATCCACCGGGTTAGGCTGCATTCCATTTGCCTGCAAGCGTTCCATGATCGTTTCGATGGCGATCCCGCCACCTGCAACGCCATCGATCATCATCGTCACCATATCTTCCACGACTGCCGGACCGATGGATAAAGTCGGGTCGCTGACGATCAGCACTTGCACATCTTGTTCTCCGCTCAAATAGCTTTCTGAAAAATTCTGCGGAATGATGACCGCCACCCCGATCTCCTGCGCATTCACCGCCGCTCGAGCAGTCTCTTCATCAACATAATCCGACGCCACAATCCACGACTGAACGCTTTCATCAAAGAACATCGAGCGGATATTGTCGCCAATCGGAGTTTCGAGCACACTATCATCTGGGAGTTTATCCGCATTGACCACACCAACTTTGATCGGCGTCATGCTTACATCTCCACCAGACATGCCACCAAATGCAAAATAGATCAGCCCGGTCAGCATCAATGGCGCAACGACCATCATTCCGATTGCAAATGCACTGCGAAAGGAACGTGTCAGATCCTTCAGAACCATGTCTATTATTTTCATGATTAATCCCTCAATGCCCTTCCCGTCAGATGCAGGAATACCGTCTCAAGATTCGGCTCCTGAATGTCTACCGATGTGATACGGACGTTCGCCTTGGAGGCAGTCTCAAACAAATGCGGCAGGACACGGTTCGAGTCATCCACCAATGCCGTTACTTTTCCATCCAACGAATCGATCTTGAAAACACCTTCCACTTTTCGCCACATGGGTAAAATCTTCTCTGCTTCTGTGTTAAGTGTCAGGTCAATACGGGTTTGTTCGCCGACCATCTTGATCAACTCAGCATGCGTACCATAGGCAATGACCTTGCCTTTGTCCATGATGGCGATGTGATGTGAGAGTTCGGCAGCTTCTTCCATATAATGAGTGGTGTACAGCACGGTCATGCCTTGCTGGTTCAACTCTTTGACGTTATCCAAAATATGACGACGGCTCTGCGGGTCGATGCCCACTGTCGGCTCGTCCATGATGACCACATCTGGTTTGTGCAATAATGCCACACCAATGTTGACGCGTCTCTTCATCCCGCCTGAAAACTTACCGACAAGATCCTTCTGCCTGTCTGTCAAACCGATGATCTCCAACACTTCATCCACGCGTTGTTTCAATGCCGCGCCGCGTAAACCGTACATCTTGCCCCAAAAGACTAAGTTCTCGCGCGCCGAAAGATCAGGATACAGTGCGATGTCTTGCGGCACCACGCCCAGACTCTTCTTTGCCGCTTCGGGTTCCTTCGTCACGGAATGTCCCATAATGTAAGCATCGCCTTCTGTAGGAGTGAGCAGCCCCGAGAGCATCGAGATCGTGGTGGACTTCCCAGCCCCGTTCGGACCGAGCAGACTCAACACTTCGCCCGCATCTGCTTTGAAATTGGCATCCTGTACTGCTTGAAAATCACCGAATAATTTCTTGAGATTCTTTACTTCGATTGCGTTCATACGTTCTCCTTGAGTGGCTGTTCAAATCTTGTTTCAGTATAGGGTTTGCCTACCATCATCACAATCGCGCCTTTGGGAAAACGGACACTGTACTTTCGTACAATGTATCTTCGCACAATGGTGATGGAGGAGGGAATCAGATAGAATGTGTTCATCATGACCGGAAAAACTCGCCTCCAAATTGACCAGGACTACCGCCTTTTTTTCATCTTCATGACCGTTGTCATGATTGGCATTTACATCCTGTCGTTAAACCAAAATATCGACTTGCGCCAGCCTGAGCTTTTTATTCTCTTCACCCTTCTCATGATCTTCCACATTGCTTTGCATTGGTTGGTCATTCCCATCATCCAAACCCCAAAGGGTAAAGTCATTTATGTCCTCGGACAAGGTGTGCTTGCATTCATCATTACCCACATCTCGCGCAACACGGGCATGGTCTTTGCACTTTACATGGCTTTGATTGGCGAGACGATCGGCTTTCTCGGCATTAGCCGTTGGAGCGCGCTTTCCACTTTTTATTATCTGGTTCTCTCGCTTACCAACTTCATTATTTTTACCAACCTTGAGAACGCCGTTTACTGGCTTCTCACTATTATCCCCACAGTTATCTTCATTGGTTTATATGTCACCATGTATCTTCGTCAAGCCGAAGCGCGCGAAAAGGCACAAGCCCTCGCAACGGATCTTGAGTCTGCCAATCGTCAGCTTGCCGAATATGCCGCACGTGTTGAAGACCTTTCCATTGCCAATGAACGTCAGCGTATGGCACGCGAACTGCACGATACACTCTCGCAAGGTCTGGCAGGTCTTATCCTTCAACTCGAAGCTGCCGACGCTCATCTCATGCATCAACGCAGCGAGAAAGCGCAATCTATTATTGGCAATGCAATGGAACAGGCGCGCGTCACTCTCACCGATGCCCGCCGTGTGATCGATGATCTTCGCCAACCTGCATTGGATGATCTGGACTCTGCCCTTCGCCTCGAAATGGATCGCTTCACCAGTTCTACCGGCATCCCCGTCCAATTCTATGCGGATCAGATTCCGCTCCTGCCTGATCCTGTCCGAGAGACCTTGGTCCGTGCATTTGCCGAATCTCTCACAAATATTGCCAATCATGCGCAGGCACAAACCGTAAATGTGGAACTCACTGCAAACAAAACCATTCGCCTTATCGTCAAAGACGATGGTATCGGCTTCGACACCACATCCATTCCCGCTGGTCACTACGGGATTCTTGGCATTCGAGAACGAGTCCGTTTGGTGAACGGAAGCCTTGACTTGCAAAGTGGAACTGGCAAAGGCACATTGTTGAAAGTCGAAATTCCGTTATGATAAAGATTCTCATTGCCGATGACCATCTCCTTATCCGTCAGGGATTGCGCCTCATCCTCGAAACCGAACCTGACCTCGAACTCATTGGCGAAGCTGCCGACGGGAAGGAAGCACTAAATCTGTGCAAAAAGCTCAAACCGGATGTGGTTCTCATGGACTTGCGTATGCCCAACATGGACGGTTTGACCGCAATTGAAGAGTTGCGCGTCGAACAACCTGAGATTGCCGTCGTGATTCTCACCACCTTCAATGAAGACGAACTCATGTTTCGCGGATTACATGCTGGTGCACGTGGTTATCTGCTAAAAGATACCGACCGTTCCACTTTATTTGATACCATCCGTGCTGCTGCGAGAGGGGAGACCTTGCTCAAACCTGAGATCATGGCACGTGTGCTTTCACAGACTGGCAGATCCAAGTCTGAAACAACTATGCCTTTCAACCTGACAGACCGCGAACTTGAAGTCCTCAATTTTGTTGCTCGCGGCGAACGCAGTAAAGAGATCGCTGCCACACTGGGCATCTCCGAACGAACTGTGAAGGCACACCTTGCCAATGTTTATGAAAAACTTGGTGTTGATTCCCGCGCGGCTGCAATCGCTGTTGCAGCGCAAAGGGGAATGTTCAAAAAACAATAAAACGGATGACTTGTCCCCGCCCCTATGCAGGTACCCACAGGGTGAGTCGTAAACCGTTAGGCGGGAATACCCAATAGCAGAGTGATATTTCAATGAAAGAAGAAGAAATTCCCGACTACAACATTTTTATGATGTGCCCGCAAATTAATAGGCATGCACTTTCTGAATTGCATCCAGATTACTATTTTCGGAATTGCCGAGAAGATGAACTTGATATTTGGAAGGCTTTTCCCTTTGACAGTGTCTCCGTACCAGTCGAGTACGAGGGCTTAATGAACCAAATAATTAGCGATTCATACAGTAAAAATATGGATATTTTTTTCAAGAATACGATTTTTGCTTGTGATAAAAAAGATCAACCCATTGCAACCTGTTCCCATTGGAAAGCCTATGGAAAGATAAATACGATCCACTGGCTAAAAACACTTAAAGCACATGCAGTCAAAGGAATTTACAGAGCCATACTTTCTGCAGTCATGAAGCAGTTTAGTGTCCACGATTACCCAATTTATCTTCATACACAACCTAGAAGTTTTGGCGTCATATCAGGTAATCTCTTTCGAACTACCCATGCCGATCATGATCTTGCAGGGATTTATGCCAGGCTTGGCAGCAGTGATAGTCATCGGTCTGATCTCAGGAAAGGAAGGCATTCGTGCCTTACTCAGTAAACTCCTGATTATTCGTGTTGGTTTTCGGTGGCACACCTTTGCGGTCTTTGGTCTGACTGTGGTCTGTGCGATTGCAATTGCACTAAACAACCTGTTTGGTACATCTGCTGTCCCATACCTCTCGACCAAAATACTGTTTTTTTTCTAGACCGATCAATTTCTTGGTCAACGTTGTAGTTCTCTTGATCTTCTCAGCCATCTTCAACAATGAAGAACTCGGTTGGCGTGGGTTTGCTCTGCCATGGTGAAATTATTTACAAAAACGCTTTTGGATATGCAAATGGTCTGCGTAATGTCAAAGCTGCGCCAGACACCGTCTATCACTGGTGGTCGATGACCAAGATTCCCATTGCTATTGTCATCGTGTAGTTGCAGGAGCAAGGCAAGTCTTGCAACGAGCCAGAATTGTTTTTATGAGCGCATGGCTGAATTCATGTGAGATTTAGCAAGAACCCAACGTCACTCAAAAACTCAACTCACAAGTTGTTCCTGGGTGGAGAGTATGTTGCCAATGCAAGATGCAGTTCAACACGTCCGCGTAGCCATTTGTTCCACAGGAAGATTGATCCACAGCCCGCAAGCGCCCACACGAGACTGATAAGACCGACCTCCGGTCCATAGGCTCCGCCTGTCCAAGCGTCTGGTCCCGTGATTTGGATCGAGATGAGACGGGTTCCCTGCGCAGCGCCGCTGAGAGCGAATCCGTACATGGTGGCAAGAAACAGATTCCATGTAAAGTGAAAACCGATTGGGATACCCAACTCCCCAGTCAATAGAAATGGAAGGCTAAACAACAGCCCTGCACAGATCGTGGTAAGCATGCTGAAAACGGTTGCATTCCCATTGGACAGATGCATCATCCCGAACAAGGTGGAAGATGCCAGAAAGGTAAGCAGGATCGCGCCACGTGGTCCCACCTGTTTGTGCGAGAACCCTTCAGAAAGATTTTTTAGTTGGTATCCGCGAAATGCCAGCTCTTCATTGATCGACACCACAAAGTGCTTGACGACCCGCAGGAGAAATGCCAAGACAATAGGTACACCGTAGTTGGTGCTGGCAGGTCCGGTAATGACAAGCCAGCCCAGGGTTTTCATCATAAGAAAGATGCCAGTCATCATAAAAGCGCCAAGCGCCAATCCAAAGCCAAGGTCCAGCCACCATTTCCGATCAAAGTGGAAACCAAAATCAGAAAAGGACCGACGGTCTATGAAGCGCGCGATCAGCCAGGTCGAACCGAGTCCACTCGCAAGGTAAAGCAGGTTGATGAATACTCCGGCTGCTGGCAGCGCTCCATAAGTTGTATTCAGGGCATCCTGTCCCACGGTAAAGAACAGGAAGATGATGAGATGGATCAACAATCGCCAGCCTGCCCGTAAGCGGTTTTCATCGGTGTTCCAAAATATACTTTTCATTGTTTTCATGCTTGATCTCCAATAATTGATTTCACTTCTCGGGGAAATAATTGTCATACTTTGCATACAACGTTTGCAGTTTGCTCAATTCCTTGGGAGGCCAACTTGGCTCCATTTGCACCAGTGCCGCCAGTTCCTTGAAGTACTCCTCAAAACCGCCGGGGGAAAGAAAGGTCAGAAAGCGGGCAGACGTTTCCTCTTGGTTTGAAAATGTGTGCAGAACGCCAGTCGGAATGTAGACCATCGCACCAGGTTCACCTTTGAAGACCTCCTCGCCCATGCGAAAGGTCACGATGCCTTCCAAAACGTAAAAGGCTTCTTGGGTCACTTTATGCCAATGCAATGGCGGTCCTGCGAACTGGGGTGGTGCGATGTATTCCAGCAATGCCCATGCTCCGGCGGTGTCAGCGCTTTCGACCTTGAAAGACAGGTCAACGCCCAAAAACGAGAGCATCGGTCCTGCACCGGGTTTGAGCAGGCGCGGTTGAAGTTGAGTTTGGTTGATCATATTCGTCTCCTTTTCAAGAATGTCCGCATGATACAGTTTGCATCATCATTCCGGGTGGCGGTGGGTGACACAATAAGCGGCACAATTGGGTGATACAATCCCGCCGATGAAAGCAGACACTTTCGGAATGTGGATCAAAGCACGCCGCAAACACCTTGACCTCACACAGGAAGCGCTCGCCGAACGCATTGGTTGTTCACTCTCTGCCATCCGCAAAATCGAGAAGGATGAGCGTCGCCCTTCTCGTCAGATCGCCGAGCTGTTGGCGCTTCATTTGGAAGTCCCACCCGAAGATCTATCTCTCTTCCTCCAGACGGCACGCGGCGGGGGCACTCTCCGGCGTCTGGGCAGCGCATCAGCCTCGACCGGGAAACTGGTTGCTGTTACCGAATCTCTTTCCCCCGCCTCAAACATTCCCGCTTCCGCCACACCGTTTATTGGTCGTCAGCAAGAGAGTGACGCCCTCGCCCGGATGTTGACCGATCCACGCCAACGCCTGATCACCATCCTCGGGCCGGGCGGCATCGGCAAGACGCGCCTGGCAATGGAAGCCGCCACCCAGCAGTTGGCAGCCTTCGATCAGCGGGTCTACTTCATCCAACTTACCACCTTCCAAACCGTAGAGTCGATCCTGCCCGCCATCGCAGCCACGCTCAACATTCCCTCTACTAATGCAAATGAACTCAAAACACGCTTGATCGATTACCTGCACGATAAAAAAGCATTGCTGGTTCTGGATAACTTCGAGCATCTGGTCGAGGGCGCGCCGGCACTTTCTGAAATTTTGCAGGGAGCACCGCAAGCCAAACTGTTAGTCACCTCCCGTGAACGGCTCAACCTGCAGGGTGAATGGACGTTTGAACTCAGCGGTTTGACCGTCCCTCCTCAGTTGGATGATGGTAGGGCAGTTTATAGCGCCCTGCAACTCTTCGAACTGCATGCCCGCCGCTTGCGCCCCGATCTATCACTGGTCGGCGCGGAACGCGAAGCCGCCATCCGCATTTGCCAGCGGGTGGATGGAATGCCGCTTGCCATCGAACTCGCCGCGGCATGGGTCAATGTGCTGTCCTGTGAAGAGATCGCGGAGGAGATCGAGCGCGGGTTCGATTTTCTCTCGTCCACACTGCGTGATGCCCCTGAACGTCATCGCAGTTTGCGCGCTACTTTTGAGCACTCATGGAAGCGTCTCACCGGAGTGGAACAGTCTGCCTTGAGCCGTCTGACAATCTTTCAGGGTGGGTTCAGCCTCGAGGCGGCAGAGACAGTGATCGGGGTGGAAAGAACCGTATTGTCGAGCTTGGAATCCAAATCGCTGCTGCGTCGGTCTTCCAGCGGACGATTCGACCTGCATGAAATCATCCGCCAATATGCAAAGGATTATCTAAAAGACGAATCCGCTTTACGTGAAAAGCACAGCGAGCATTATCTCGGTCTGCTGCATCGAAGTAGTTCAGAGCTATTCGGCACGGACAAGACCAACCTGTTGGGCAGGCTGTTTGATGAACTAGGAAATTTGAATGGGGCGTGGGAATGGGCATTGTCGCAAAAACGTTTTATGTTGATGGATGCTGCGCTCGAAAGTTTTTGGATGTTGTACGATGTGCATGGCTGGCTTGCTGACGGCATCGAACAGACAGGTGAATTGATCGAAGCGTTACGAGTGGAAGCACATGCACAGGTTTATCTTGGACGCGCATTGACTTTTCATGGCATGTTGATTTTCCGTGCCGGCGAGTACATGCGAGCGCGCAATGCATACGAAGAAGGCATTAAGCTTTTGCGCGAGGCAGGCGAGACAAAGCATCTGCCACCCGCGTTGATCTTCAATGGCATCGTGGTTTCGTTGATGGGCGATTTTTTGTATGCACGGCAGTTGATGGATGAAGGAGTCGAATTGGCAAAGGAACACAGCGAACGCTGGTTCCTGGCGCTCGGTCAATTCGATCAAGGTTTTATTGCCGGGCAGGAAGGGAATCTCGAATACGCTTACGAGCGGATGCAGGCGGGTTTATCCCTTTGGCGCGAACTGGGAAATTCGCGCTTTATCGCTTTTGCCTTGAATTTTCTCAGTCCCATCGCGATTCAGTTGGGCAGGTTGGATGATGCACAGGCATACCTTGAGGAAAGTTTGCGGCTCGGTACACAGATCCATGATCGCTGGGGCATGGGCACGGCGCTCGGTCGCTTGGGAGGCTTGGCTCTTCTTAAAAGCGATCTGCCTCTCGCAAAGACCATGCTCGAAAAAAGCCTGGTCTTGTTCACCGACTTGGGCGCCCATTGGGATATTGCCTGGGCATTGACCCAGTTGGGAAAAGTCGCCATCGCGTCTGGAGAATGGATGGAAGCAGAAGACCTGCTCAAACGAGCCGTGAAAATCTCGCTCGAAGCGGAAGCCATGCCGCAGGCGATCGATGCTGCACTCGAACTGGCGGAATGTTTGATCCAGCGAGGCGAGCAGGATCAAGCGGCAGAGTTGATCCTGCTTACATCAGGTCATCCCGCCAGCACAGACTCCGCCAAACAACGTGCTGTGAAACTGGGTGAGATCATTGCGCAAAAGATGGATGGTGTCGATCTCGAGAAGATAATGGAGGGAAAAACAATGGAGGAAGTTATGGCACGTTATCTTGGGTAGATTTCAAGTCGTTGTATTGACAAAACAAACACCCCTGCGTACCAGGAGTGTTTGTTCATTTCTTGATGGTCTTCCTTAATTGGCATGCCTAAATTTATACTAAGTACACCGCCATACAAATCCGGGTTTGGTTATAAGGGAAAAATCACAGATATTGACTATATCTATAGTAACAAACATGTCAACGATCCGAAAATGTACAAACCGAATCCAAATACAATGTGATTGATCAAGCTGCGTAGTCTTGCTTGTGTAGGATATGGTGTTTTTGATGCAGCAACTCCCAACCCAAAAGCCGGTTGCATGATGAAGAGTGGCGCTGAGACTGTAATTAATCCAAATACGAGTGCGGGAATCAGTGTGGGATGCTCAATCCATCTGGTTCCTGCTAATGCTGTGAACGTAGCGGCGAATGCTATGCCAATCATGTAATGGGTAATCCATCCCACCGTACATTCTGCGTTTTTATGCGGGACAGAGACAATGTTGGCATGTCTGAAAATTCCCTCTGGCATGTACAGAAACCAACGCCCAACGAGACAGAAATTAGAAGGCGGAATCTTGAAGACATGATTGAGAAACAGCCCCCAAAGGTCAAACATTAATGTTGCACCAATCCCAATAAAGATAGGATTGAGAAAGTAGAGAATTGAATTATTCATTTTTGTTAATTTGATTTCTAATATAGAGCAGAAGTAATACCATCACGACACAAATCAACCCGGGTAGACTGGCTTCAAGACCGAAATGTCCGCCAGTTAACCATACAGGCGCATTACCAAAATCAGGTATTAAGAACCCTGAGTGCTCTGTGCCACTCACGCCGAGGCCAAGGACGCCGCCTTGGACAAAGTTCGCCATGAAATGTAACCCAAGAGGCATTGCCAGGCTTTTTGTTTGGATAAATGTCAGTCCAAATAGGATTGAAGCGAGAAAGATGTTCATACTCGCCATCAACTTGACTGTACCCGTCATCCCTGGATTGCTCAGGTGGGTCAGTAGAAAAAAGGCGGCTATGATCAGTTGAGCTGTCCATTGCCCCAATCCAGCAATGAGACGTTGAAAGACAAACCCGCGGAACAACAGTTCCTCCGCAATGACAACTCCGGCAAAGAGCAACAAATTTGAAGATAGGTTTGATGCCCCTTCGGGATTCCACTGCCAATGAACCCAGCCGAAAATTCCTAAAATCAGCGCGGGGATCAGTATGAGCGCGGAACCGATCAAGCCGCCCAGATATAATTCTTGCAGCCAGCGTGCATTGAACTTCCCTGTCAATTCAGCCAACGGTTTCCGCCGCCCGAACTGACAGAGAAGCGATGCCAGAGTGACGATTACGGCTTGCAAACCTATGGAGACTCCTTCATTGTTTTCCTGTGCTGCCACCATTGCCGGTACAAGAAAACCGGCCAGCACAAGAAAAAATATCAATATCCACCAGCCGTTGCGTAGTTGACGTTCGAAATTTAGAAATAGATTGAATGTCATAAGTCACCAATAAGTGGATCGGTATCTGCTTTGCTTGCCTGATCGGGGTCGATAGTATTGACCGATAACAACGGCATTCCCAGATCACGGATCTTCTTCAGGATGCCATGCAATGCAGATTGGTCAACAATAGGACCACTTAAGAGCGTGTTCCCATCTTCTTCCAGTGTGATCGTTAACCCATCAAACCTGCCAGCCCATTGCTGACCCAGATGACCTTTGATCTTGATCTGAAAGATATTCGGTACATCCGGGTCGTGCCCCAAATTCTGTTCGTTTGGCATTATTGCACCGTAACGACGATATTCCCTTTTTTACGTCCAGTATCCATGTAGCGGTGCGCCTCGACCATGTTTTCCAGCGGATAGCACCGGTCAATGACCGCTTTGATCTCGCCCTTCTCGATCAATCCCTTGATAAAGATCAGGTTGTCCATGTTTTCTTTTGTGTCCAGTTTTGCCATTGACACAAAGGTTCCGTTGGGCGCGAGAACTTTTGAATATTGTGATTTGGGGAATTTCGCCACCGTGTCATAGATGACATCGTAGCGTTCTTCTGTCACTGAGAAATCTTCTTTTGTATAGTCGATGACGTGATCGGCACCCAGCGATTTCACCATTTCCAGATTCGATGTGCTGCATACCCCGGTCACTTCCGCGCCGAAATATTTTGCCAACTGGATGGCATACGTCCCGACGCTTCCCGATGCGCCGTAAATGAGGACCTTTTGTCCGCGCTGGATATTTCCTTTGCGGAGCAGGCGCAGGGCTGTGGTCGCACCGATGGGCATAGCGGCTGCTTCTGCATACGTCACATTGTTCGGCTTGATCACCATCATCGCCTTCTCGGGCAGACATTTATATTCGGCATAGCCGCCGAAATTTTCAGTGAGGGTGGAGGCGAAGACCTGATCACCGACCTTGAAGCGGGTTACATCTTTGCCGACTGCTTCTACTACGCCTGCAAGTTCAGAGCCGTAGATCGGTTGTCTGGGTTTTGTGATGCCCAGTGCAAGGCGGGCGGGTATCCATACTGCGGCAGGAACAGTAAAACTTCGCATTCGGAAATCCGCGGCGGTGACGGTAGTTGCGTGGACTTTGATCAAAACCTCATTGTCTTTGGGCGTTGGTTTATCGATCTCTTTGAGTTGAAGAACTTCAGGACCGCCATATTGGGTTGCTACAATTGCTTTCATTTTTAGACTCCTTATTTTCTAAATTATTTAAGTGAACTTGATATCAATATTCAAATCTATGCTGTGCGGGTTTGTTTGATTGAATCCTTGCGGATACTCCATTCAGCCACGGCAAGGTTGATCACCCAGGCAGCACCCATCAACAATGCGTTTTCAAACTCATTCACCTCGCCAAGGGTCAGGGCTCCGACTATGCCGGTCAGCACTTGTGTGGCTGCACCCATACCGATAGCATAGGCACGCGTCATCCAGGCTTGGTGCTCAGCGACTTTGCGGCGGCGGATCGAGATGAATCCAAGGATGATGGATAGAACCATGCCAGAGCCGAAAAAGAGGCGAAAGGTGAAAAGAAGGCTGTCAGTGCGCGGATAGAATAGAGTCATCCACAATCCTGAAAATCCAACCAACAGACCGACTGGAAGCAGGAGCCGCCCAACCCAACGGTGCCATTTGATTCCGCGCTGCCAGAGGCGGCTCACGAACTGGAATGCTCCAAGCAGGGCGTAGATCGCGGAACTGATAATATGAATGACCACAG
>Ga0075012_10003090_pt1 | contig 16061 bp, 6 predicted proteins | sample All_14_2_FD_71474 | JGI IMG/M metagenome (GOLD analysis project Ga0075012, IMG submission 71474) | Freshwater microbial communities in response to fracking from Pennsylvania, USA - Allegheny Zone_MetaG_DW_15 | ecosystem: Environmental > Aquatic > Deep subsurface > Groundwater > Drilled... | reverse complement strand
ACTTATACCTACGGTGCTTGTAGCACTACCCAAACCATCAATATCGATTCGCCACAATCGGCACCAACCGGCGCTACAGCTTCGCCAGCAACACTTTGTAGCGGTAGCAGCGTGCTTACGGCTAGTGGCGGTACTTTAGGTACTAATGGCACTTATCAGTGGTATGCTGGTGGTTGTGGTGCAGGTTCTGTATTGGGCACTGGCTCAAGCATTACCGTAACACCGCTGGCAACAACCAACTATTTTGTGCGCATTACTGGTGATTGCTCTACTACAACCTGTGTGCAGACTACGGTTAACGTGAGCTCAGCATCAACCGATCCGACAGGAATTAGCACTAACAATAATAACTTCTGCCCTGGTGGAAGTGCCACACTAACCGTGCAAGGCGGTTCGTTGGGTACAGGTGCTACTTGGCGCTGGTATTCAGGTTCTTGCTGCGGCGGACCTGTTATTGGTTCTGGTAATTCAATTACTGTAACCCCGGCAACTACCACTTCATATTTTGTGCGTGCTGAAGGTGCTGCTTGCGGTAACTCTAACGAAGCTACCGTTACGATTAACGTAAATACGGTTTCAACTGCCCCAACGGGTATTGCATCATCAAACGGTACATTATTTTGTAACGGCCTAGGCACTACAGTGCTTAGCGTGCAAGGTGGTGCATTGGGCACCGGTGCACAGTGGAATTGGTATAGCGGTACTTGCGGTGGTACTTTCGTATCATCGGGAACTAGCTCAATAACTGTAAACCCTACTTCAAATACAACGTATTTTGTGCGTGCCGAAGGTACTTGCCCTCCTCCAACGGCCTGTGCGCAAATAACCATAAATGTAAGTGCTGGCTTAACCATTACCAGCATCGGCAAAACCGATGTGACCTGTAATGGTGCCAATGACGGTACTGCTACCGTAAACGCAACGGGCGGTCAAACTCCTTACAGCTATACTTGGAGCCCAGGCTCTGGTGGTGCTACCCGCACTGGTTTGGCACCTGGCAGCTACGATGTAACCGTAACCGATGCGGTGGGTTGTACCACTACTGGTAATGCGGTAATAAACCAGCCACCGTTGTTGCAAATTACCGCCGTTACCAAAACTGATATTAGCTGTAACGGTGCTAACGATGGTACTATAACCATTACAGCCATTGGCGGTACTGGCGCATTGCAATACACCATCAACAGCTTTGGTACTACCCAAACATCTAATCAGTTTAGTGGCTTGGGTGTAGGTGGTTACACTGTTGGTGTAATTGACGCGAATGGTTGTACCGCAGTTTACAACGCAAACCCGGTTACTATTAACCAACCAACTCCGTTGACCATAGCAGTAACAAGCACTACCGATGCTAGTTGTAGTGGTGTAAATAATGGTTCGATTACAGTAAGCGCAAGTGGCGGTACTGGTGGTTATCAGTATTCTTTGAACGGTAGCCCGTTCCAAATTGGTACTGTATTTGGCAACCTTTCTGCTGGCACTTATACTCTTTTTGTACAAGACAACGCAGGTTGTTTGGCTAGTGTAACCGATACATTGGAGAATATTACTTTTGTAAGCTTAACCGTTGATACCGCATATGACGTAACCTGTGCAGGCAATGCTGATGGTGGTTTTGAGGTTACCTTGTCAAATGGTGTTTCTCCTTACCAATACTCTATCAATGGTATTACTTACCAAACCAGCGGTGCATTTACTGGCCTAAGTGGCGGTACTTATACTGTTTTGGGCCGTGATGCTGCAGGTTGTCAAGATATTATTCAAATTACCATTTCCGAAGCTCCTGCTTTGGTAGCAGTAATTGATAGTGTCAATAATCTAACATGTAACGGTTCAGGCTCAGGCGGAGTATTCATTAGCGTAAGCGGTGGTACCCCAGGTAGCGTACCAACTTTCAATCCGTTAGCGGGCAATGTTCGTAGCGCTGCCGGCTTAAACGATGGTACCTTCTCCGCTCTTTCGAACGGTATCCTTACTGGTCGTCCGGCGGCTAATGGCACATGCTGTAGCGCACAAGATCCACCAACAGATATTTTTGAATTTACAGTAACTGCCAGTGGTACTTATACTATCAACAACGACTACACTACTATATTCGATGGTTTCGTGTTGTTGTACACTGATCCTCTAAACTGGAACGTTAACCCTCCTGCTACTTTTGTTGCTGGTAACGATAACTGTACAAACTTCTTGAACTCATGCGTAACAGTAAGCCTTACTGCTGGCCAGACATACTACCTTGTAACTACCCGTGCAACTGGTACTAATACCACCGAAACCTGGAACACTACCTTCACAGGCCCAGGCAACGTATTGGAAGTAACTGGTTTTGCTGCTGGATATTCTTACGTTTGGAGCAACGGCGCAATATCTCAAGATATTGATAGTTTGGCTGCAGGTACTTACACAGTAACTGTAACCGATGGCAATGGTTGTTCAACAACCGTATCGGCCACCATTACACAGCCGCTTCCACTTACAGTTAGCTTGGCTAATTTGGCCCAAGTTCGTTGTAATGGTGCTTCTGATGGTGAAGTTGACATTACCGTAACTGGTGGTACCCCACCTTACACCTTTGTATGGAGCAACGGTATTTTAACTGAAGACAACACCAACTTGGTTGCAGGTACTTATGATGTAACCGTGACTGATGCTAGTGGCTGTACTGCTACTGATAGTTATACTTTGAGCGAACCAACTGCAATTGCAGTAACCGGAACTGTAGTAAATGCATCTTGTGGTGCAAGCACAACCGGTTCGGTTGATGTTGCGGTATCAGGTGGTGTGGGTCCTTACACTTACTTCTGGAGCAACGGTCAAACCACAGAAGATATTACCGGCCTATCAGCTGGTGTATATACTATACAAGTTCAAGACAGCCGCAATTGTATCTCTTCTGCTAGCTTCACCGTAGGCGGTGGCGCTTCATTTGCGGTAACCATTGATACAGTTGTCAATATTCTTTGTTACGGCGACACCACTGGTTCAATCGAAATCAGTGTACCAGGCTCTGGCTACACTTTCGTATGGTCTAATGGCGATGTTACTCAAAACCTAACCAACGTAGGTGCAGGCACATATACCGTAACTGTAAGCGATGGAACTGGTTGTCAAGCAGTAGCTACCGCTACTATCACCCAACCTAGCCCATTTGTGGCTAGCGCGGTAGCAACCAACGTTACATGCAGCGGCAGTGCAAACGGTGCAATTGATGTGACCGTAAACGGAGGCTTGGCTCCATATACTTATGCTTGGAGCAATGGCGCAACCACACAAGATTTGACAGGTTTGGCCGGTGGCACTTACACGGCTACCATTACCGATGCCAACGGTTGTTCATTGACCGTATCGGCAACAGTAACCGAGCCAGTTGCTTTGAGCGTTCAAGGCTCAGTGCTGGATGTGAATTGCAATGGCGGAAATAACGGTATTGTGAATGTTAGCGTGTCGGGCGGTGTTCCATCTTACACCTATGCATGGAGCAATGGTGGTACCTCTTCGGCTATATTTAACCTAACTGCTGGCACATATGCTGTGACCGCTACCGATGCAAACGGTTGTACCGTTACCCAAAGCTTTACTGTGGTTGAACCACCAGTATTCTCTGTTACGGTAACAGGTACCGATGTGAGTTGCAATGGTGGTTCTGATGGTACTGTAACGGTTACTTTGCCTGGCGGCAGTGGCCCAGCGTTTGTAGCTTACACCCCAGCACAACTTAGCGGTACTAGCATGACCGGTCCATCATGGAACGCGCTTTCGGGTGGTGCCTTATCTGGTAGGCCTTTTGCTGATGGAACTTGCTGCTCAGGTATTAATACCAGCGGCCCTACCGATACACTATTGTTTACAGTAGATGTTACAGGTACCTACACCATTACCAACACTCAAACTGGAGGATGGGACGGATACCTATACATATACACTGACCCACTTAACTTTGGCGTTAACCCTCCAACTACTTATGTTGGTGGCGATGACGATGGTCCTGGTGGCGTTGGTACTTCTGAAATTACAGCTGCACTTACAGCTGGCCAGAACTACTATTTAATCGTTTCAGGTTTTGATAACCCAGATAACGGAGCATGGACCAATACTTACACTGGCCCCGGTCAACTAGGTATTTTGTCTTCAGGTGGTAGCGGCAGTGGCCCTTATACCTATAGCTGGTCAACTGGCGATACTTCGCAAAACTTGACTAATGTTGATGCTGGCACATACACTGTGGTAGTAACCAACGCAAACGGTTGTACCGCAGTAGGCACTTACACAGTAACTGAACCAACTGTTGTTTCTGTAACCGAAACGCTTACTAATGTAAGCTGCAACGGTGGTTCAAATGGCTCAATTTCTATCAGCATTGCTGGTGGTACTAGCCCTTACGATGTTGCTTGGAGCAATGGTGTTACCGTATTGGGCACTACTACCTCATTAATAAGCAATCTTGCAGCCGGTACTTATACAGCAACTATTACCGATGCAAACGGTTGCGTAAGCACGGTAAGCTACACGGTAACCCAACCTACAGCAATTGCTGCATTTACAACTGTAACCAATGCTGCCTGTAATGGTGCGGCAAACGGAGCCATCAACCTGACCGTTTCTGGCGGAACTACACCATATACTTTTGTATGGAGCAATGGTGCAACTACTGAAGATTTGACAGGCTTAGCTGCTGGTACTTATACCGTAACCATTACCGATGCAAATGGTTGTACTGCCACAACTGGCGGCACTGTTGCACAGCCTACTGCTGTGGTTGTTCAAGGTAGTGTAGTTGATGCATCTTGTAATGGTGCTAGCGATGGGGATATTTATGTAACTCCTTCAGGCGGTACTGGTGTATTCACTTACTTGTGGAGCAACAGCGCTACTAGCCAAAACTTGATAAATGTTGCTGCCGGTACTTACACCGTAACCGTATCTGACGCAAACGGATGTACTGCAACAGGTACTTATACTATAACTAACCCAGCAGCAGTAACCTCTACGCTTACGGTTACCGATGTATTGTGCTTCGGCACTGCAACTGGCGGTGTTGATTTGACCCCTGCTGGTGGTGTTGCACCTTACCGTTTCTTGTGGAGCAACTTCAGCGTATCTGAGGATTTGACCAATGTACCTGCTGGTACCTATGTAGTGGTAATTACGGATGTTAACGGTTGTACTTCGGTTGATACTGCTGTGGTAGGTCAAAATGCTCAATTAACCATTACCGGTACTGAAACCAACGTTACCTGCTTTGGTGCAAACGATGGCTCAGTGCTTGTGGTAGTAGCAGGCGGTGTTGCCCCTTATACCTATGCTTGGTCTAGTGGTGGAACCGCCGACCTAGAGCAAGGTCTTGCGCCAGGTACTTACACTGTAACTGCTACCGATGCTGTAGGTTGTACTATCGTTGGTTCTTACACCATCACTGGCCCATCAGAATTGTTGGGTAGCGGAGTGGTAACTAACGTAACTTGTAATGGCAGCAACAATGGCGCCATTAACCTAACCGTTGCTGGCGGTACTGCACCATACACATATTTGTGGAGCAATAACGAAACTACAGAAGATGTTTCGGGATTGGCCGCAGCTACTTACTCGGTAACTGTGACTGATGACAATGGTTGTCAGTTCTCTGATACTTTTGATGTTACCCAACCAGATTCATTGCTTACTTCTATTTCTAATATTGATGCTAACTGTAATGGCGCAAGCAACGGTTCGGCTTCATTGACGGTAACGGGTGGCACTGGTCCTTATACCTACTTCTGGTCTAACTTCCGCTTTACTAAAGATATATTTGGCCTTGCTGCCGATGAGTATTTTGTATTGGTTACCGATGCAAATGGTTGCCAAGCGGTTGATAGCGTAACCATCGGCGAGCCTACCTTGCTAACCGTTACGGGTTCGGCTAAAGGCGCAGGTTGCGGAAACGAAGCTCGTGGTGCAGTTGATATAACTGTTACGGGTGGCACTACCCCTTATACTTTCTTGTGGAGCACAGGTGATGTGTCAGAAGATATTACTGGTTTGGGTACTGGCACATACTGTGTAACCATAACCGATGCAAACGGTTGTGAAGCGTTCTTCTGTGCTGTTGTATCTGCATATCCTTTGCCAGTAGCTAACTTCAGTGCTTCGCTTGCTTGCGACGACCAAGAGGTTGCCTTTACCAATGCATCTAGTATTTCTGCTGGTTCGTTGAGTTACTTCTGGGAGTTTGGTGATGGCGATACTACTTCTGACCAAGACCCAATTCATATCTACACTGCTCCAGGTACTTACTCAGTATCGTTGATTGCTACTTCTAGCGAAGGTTGTACCGATACATTAGTACAAAGCCTTGTGGTAAACCCTACACCTGATGCAACTATCACAGCAAATGGTTTGACAGGTACCGTATGTAGCGGCGATAGTGTATTGCTTGAAGCACCAACAGGAGCTGGATATAGCTACCTATGGAGCAACGGCGATACTACCCAAAACATCACTGTTTACACTTCAGGTACTTATGGGGTTGTAATTACCAGCAGTGCGTTGTGTAACGGTATTGGTGAAATTGAAGTAGGCGTGTTCAGCGAGGCTGCTGTAACAATTTCTCAGGATACTACGGTAAGCCTAGGTTACAGCACTACGCTTGAGGCAACTGGCGGTATTGCTTATGAGTGGTCGCCTTCTGCTACCTTGGACAACCCATTATCTGGTACTCCGGTAGCCACACCGTTGGAGTTGACTACTTACACTGTTACCGTAACCGTATCTGATGGATGTATAACCACCCGAGAGGTAACGGTTACTGTAGATGAAGATTTCCGAGTTGACGTTCCGAACCTATTCACACCTAACGGTGATGGAATTAACGATTTCTTGGTTATCCAAAACATCTTTACTTACCAAGTGAATTTGATGATATTCAACCGTTGGGGCACTGAAGTGTACTCATCCAATGCATATCAAAACGATTGGAACGGTACCAATGGTAGCGGTGATGACCTAACAGACGGTACTTACTACTATGTTATTACTGTTGGAAGTAAAGTCTACAAAGGCGCTATAACCATCTTACGTTAATTGAACCAAATAGCTAACAACAACTAACCATATTCCATCATGAAAAGGTTCTTTTGGTTAATACTGGTAATCTTCCTGGCTAGCCCTGCTATCGCTCAGCAAGTTCCATTGTATAGTCAATACTCGCTCAATCCGTTTCTTTACAACCCAGCATTTACGGGTGTAAGACAGGGATTTAATGCCAACTTGATTTATCGTAAAATGTGGACCGACATCAAAGGTGCGCCCGAAACCCGCGCGCTTACCCTCGATGGTTCAATCATGGATAATAAAGTAGGCTTGGGTGCTTATGTATATCAAGATTTTACCGACATTCTAGAACGTTTCGGTGCAAATCTTTCTTATGCTTATTACATCAAGTTTAAGAAAGATATGCGCTTGGGCATCGGTATTTCTGCCGGCATCCAACAAACTAGGGTTGATTGGGAGCGTGCAAACACCGGTAACGATATCATTGACCCTGTTGTAATGACCAACACAGGTTCAGGTATGAATTTTGATGGTTCGGCTGGTATCAGCTTTATCTGGAAAGGTTTGAAAGCCGGTTTTGCTATACCTCAATTGGTAGAAACCAACATACGCTACATCAACAACGATTCGCCAACTTCTTATCAATTGGCTCGTCACTACCTGGTGAATGCTTCTTATGACATTCCGGTAATTAAGGACAAATTCTTTATCGAGCCTTTGGCTATGTTCAGGGTAACTAAAGGTATGTCGTATCAGTTTGATATTGGTAGCTCATTCCGTTACAAAGATTTCCTTTGGGTATCGGCCATGTATCGTTATGATTATGCTGTTACTTTTGGCGGCGGTATCAAAGTTCACGATCGTCTTACCGTTGGTTACTCTTATGACTATAGCGTAAATAGCCTTCAAAACTACTCTGGTGGCACGCACGAAATGTTTGTTGGTATCAAATTCGGTAAGAAGGAAGATAAAGGTATGATTGAAGCCATACAACAGCTTCAACAGAACCAGCAGTTGCAACAGGATCAAATCAATAAGATTGATCTTAAAACGGATTCAGTTAGTCAAATCAATAACGACCTGAAGAAAAAGAACGATCAGTTGCAATCAGATGTGCAAGCTCGCGATGCTAAGATTAAAGAACTAGAAGGCCAAGTAAATACTATTTTGAACGATTTGGCTAGGAAAGATTCAATGTTGACCGGTACCAAGCCAAACTTACCTTCTGATATTGTATACGATGGTGGTGACGATGACCTATTGTTTATCACAGGTGAGCCGTCAAGCAACTACTTTATGGTGGTGTCATCTGTTCGAACAGAGTCGCAAGCACGTAAGTTGGCCAAAGACTACCAGAAGGAAGGACATAAAGTAGGTGTTGTGTATAACAAACGTCGCACTTGGTACTATATTTTCCTAGAGCAGCCAGGTTCGCTTGAAGATGGTTTGAAAGAACTTTATCAATTGCGTAAGCAAGATGAATTTAAGGATGCTTGGATTCACGTTTACGATAAGGATAAAAAGTAATAACCCGCTAGTTGTAAATTAAAAATCCCCGTCAGGCCAAGTGCTTGACGGGGATTTTTTATGCACCCTGTTATTGGTTTTATTTATAGAGGGCTTTCTATTTTATGCACGTATATCTGCCCATCAACATCGGTTCTGTTTAAACAATCGGGCCGATTTTTGAGGTCACGATAGGTTACCACTACAGGCAATGAGTCTACTAAATACGCATCCGGCATATTGCGGGGTTGGTATTGTATGTCGGGAGGGAAACTGATTAGCCATCCGCAACCACCATCAATAAATTCTCCGGTCCAAACAACATAACCAGTGCGTACCGAAAAGGGCTCTTTTGTGCATCCTGAAGGGACGAATAGTATACAAGCAAATGCTAGCAGTGCGAGGTTTCTGAGCGAAAAAGACATAGGGAGTGGGTTCAGTGCCTTGAAATTAATAAAAACTAGGCTAAAACAACTATATGCTCATTGTTTTAGTGTGTGTATCGTAGCATTTGAGGGCAATTTGTTTTTATATTTGCACCGCATCTTCAACAAAACCTATTTATGTTTCAAAAATCTACTCTTCTTGTTGCACTTACCTTGTTTTTGGTAGTGGGCGTCAATACCATTGTATTTACCAATTCAAGCCAGCCCCCAAGCGGGCATACCGGTGCACCGGGCGAAAACACTTGTGCAAAATCGGGTTGCCACGATTCCAACGCAGCTTCGGCTACATCGCTTATTTCGTTTGATACTGCACCAACGGGCGGTTTTGCCAATGGCTATACACCTGGCACTTCGTATAACGTGTTTTTGAACGTAAACGCGCTGCCTAGTCCGTCGAGCACCACACCTCGTAATGGTTTCGAAATTGTAGCCTTGGATGCAAGCAATAACCAAGCAGGTACATTTACAATAACCAATACAAACCTAACTACAAAGACCACGCAAACATCTAGGGAGTATGTTGGGCATAAAAATGCCAGCAGCACCGCAGCTTGGACTTTCAGGTGGGATGCTCCTGCCGCAAGTACAGGTGCGGTTACTTTTTATGTAATAGCCAATATGTCGAACAACAGTAACTCAGATGCTGGTGATAGGATTTATACCCAATCGTTTACTATTGCTGAGGCAACGGTAAACCCTTGCGCCAATTTCAGCTCGTTTATCTCTACCCCAGGCAATGCTACTTCATTTTGTGCAGGCCAATCATTGGCACTTTCGGCTGGATCAACAGGTGGTGGTGGTATGGCCTCTTACGATTGGAGCACTGGCGGAACAAACCAAACCGAGACCGTAAGTGCTGCCAATACCTACACCGTAACGGTAACCGATGGTGCATGCACCAGCACTAGTTCCATTACCATAACTAGTATTAACGCTGGTGTTGCCAACTTTACTACCACGGTAAGCAACGGCGATGTAGTGATAAATAACAGCTCAACCGGTGTTAACGGTAACTATACTTGGGATTTTGGCAATGGCGAAAGCTATGCCGATAACAGCGCTTCATTTACCTATACATATGCTGCTCCGGGCACTTACACTATTGGCTTAAGTTATACTGATGTGTGCGGCACGGTTCAAACCAGCAGTCAAACGGTTACTATTACTACCGTTGGGGTTTCTGATTTAGGTTTGGCTAACGCGTTGAGCGTTTATCCTAACCCTATAAATAGCCAAGCAAGCATTAATATAGATGGTTTTAATGGCAGCGAGTATCAATTTGTGTTGGTAGATATTACGGGCAAGGTGGTAAGTAACATGCAGGGTATTGCTGGTATCCCATTGTTTATCAATAGCGATGGTTTGCAAAGTGGCATGTACTTCTATAGTGTTACTTTGAAAGGCCAAACTGCTCAAGGCAAATTGTTGATTGACTAATACTTTGTAAGGCGTTGCGAAATCAGTTCGCTGCCTATTTGCATTGCAACTATATAAGTACCCTTAGGCAAATGGCTTAGGGGTACTTTCGTTTTAGGGGAAGACGAGATGGTAGTGTACACTACTTGGCCAAGTATATTGATGATAGAAATGCTAGTTTCGAGGATTGGGGTTTCAATAATACAATACGCTTGGGCTGGGTTCGGATAAATGCTGATGGGGTTTGCTTTTAGGCCCAAATTTGAGATGCCGCTTGTGGTATCCAAAAACTCGATACGCAATAAGCCTTCGTTGGCGGCACTGGCCCATATGGCGCCCGATGGGTCGTAAGCAAGCTGAAGCAGTTGGTCGGTAGGCAAATAGTTTCTGCCGGTATCGGGTATGTTTAGGGTTGAAATATTGTACCAGTCTAATCCACCTTCAAACACTACAAGCCCTTTGTCGGCCGACGCAAAATATAAATAGCCTGTTTGGCCTATTGCAATATGGTTGATACTGTTTGAAGGATTGTTTGAGGTAAGGGTGTTGTAGTATACCCAACCCAAGTTACCATCGAATGCTGCAGCGCCAGATGCTGGCATGGCCAGTAAATAGTCACCATTGTTGTTGCGCTTTATATCCAATACAGTATTGTCGGGCAGGCCGCTATTGCTATGGCGGTATATGGCCCATGTGGTATCTTGCTGTCGCATGAGCCCGCTATTGAGGCCACCAAGCCAAACTACATTGTCGGGCGTGCAATATGACGTGGTGATATGCTCTACAAACCAATTGGTGTTGGTTTCACGATAAACCTTCCAGATACCATTGCTTATTTCAACCGCGCCCCCAACGGTGCCTACCCAGGCATTGCCATTTGGGCAAAATGAAATGGTACGCACAAAGTCATCCGGCAAAGTACTGTTAGTAGTGGTAAAGTGCACCCAACTGGTATCGGTTTGTCTCCAAAAGCCATTGAGGAACGTACCAACCCAAGCATACCCGGCAGTATCAAAGGCAATAGCCCTTATCTGATAGCCTTGTAAGGTATCTACAATATTCCAATTGCCGTTTTTTAATGTTGCTAGACCATTTTCAGTGCCTATCCAAAGGCTGGAGTCGGGAGCAATGGCTAATGCCCTGATATTATCATCGGGCAGCGGGCTGTTGTCTGCGTTATACACGTCTAAAACATGCGGCTGGGCTTTGCCAACAGAGCCTATACCAACAAACGCCAACAGAACCAAAGCAATACGGTATATCACAACTTCGATAATTTGGCAAACTTACTACCATTAACCCCATCCAATCGAATTAGGTAAATGCCTTTCGGTAGCGAAGAAATATCCAGTTGGTAGCGAGGGTTATTGTCGGTAATGGGCATTTCAAGAGCTTTTCTGCCACTTGCATCAAACAATGCCAGAGCAGAGTACTCGGCACTGGGTACAACAATTGTTACCATGCCTTGGGCTGGATTCGGGTAAACAATCAAGCGGTTGTCGGCCAGTTCGGTTATACCTACGCCTGGGTTGTGCATTACGCTTACATATACGATTGTATCGGCAGCGCAGCCTGCGGCAGTGGTGTAGCGGTATGTAATGGCAACCGAATCGTTGGCACCGGCAAGTGATGGCGAGAACCAAGTGTTGTTATTGCCATCGGTGCTTATGCCTCGGCCACTGAAAATACCTGTTGTGGGGGATGCTGATATTTGCACCGGCGCATCGGTATCTAAATATCCGGCGCCCAAACCCACGATGCTTGCGGGTTCTGGCACTTCTACCACAGCCGATACGGCTACCAACTCACTGGGGCACTGAAAATTAGTGCCTCCAACGGTGGTTACACTTTGCACATATAAGGTTTTGTTTTGCAACAAGGTATCGATAATATAGGTACTTCCTACGTGCAGCAGTGTATCGCCGTTGGCATTGTTATACCAATTAAATACAGTGCCGCCTCCCGCGGCCAGGGTAGCATCGGCACCAAGGCAAGTGGTATCGCCAATTGCTATTGGCGCAGATGGGGTTATTTGGGTAATGGTTATCGTATCTGAAAACGCAACCCCGCAAGGGCTAGTTACTTGTACAAAATAGTCGCCCGGTTGGGTAACGGTAATGCTTTGCGTGCTTAATCCATTCGACCACTGGTATACCGAACCAGGGCTTGCTGTAAGCGTTACGCTGCTATTGTTGCACAAATAGGGGTCGGTTGATAACGATAAGCTGGCAACGGTACCGCCTTGGGGTGTTTGTTTGGTCAAGGTTATTGGTATGGCTGTCCAGTTGTTGTTGTCGTTTGTTTCCAGGAAATTATTCCGCGGATCAACTTGGGCTATAATCCAATAATTACCATTGCAGGTACCGGGTGGTATATCAATCCACATGCCATCCAGATATTGGCTGTATATATCCACATATCCAACCGATATACCCTGCTCAATAGGGTTGCAGCTATATACGCCACCTCCCATCCCAAAGTTTGGGATACCGGTGCTAGTTATAATGTTGCCTTTGTTGTAGTGGTGGTCGTCTCGGCAGTCGCCATACGAAGCGTTGCAATTGCTTAAGTCCATCAAACAAAATCCTATTTTGGCACCAGTGCCAATGATGGGCCACTGCAGGGTGTCTGGTTGGTTGGGGTCTTCCATCCGCAGCGAAAAACTAACCCAATCGTCAACGTGGTTGTGCCCGTGGCCTGGATGGTATGTTTGGCCACCGGCCCATCGGTCGGTATAGGTTACTACGTTACCGTTTCGGTGATAGATGCGCTGCTTGAGTAGGTTGGTAGGTTCCGTTCCGTTGGGGCAAGTGGTAATTGATCGGGTAGGGTCGTAAATAGTATCGGTGCCACAAATGAAATAATCGGTACCCAAAACCGTAAACGAGCCGAAACCCAAATTTGGCGTAGAGCCTGTAACACGCAGCCTTCCATCATCTGCACCATTGCCCGTTTGCGAATATTCGGTAGGGGTGTCGGTAATTAAACCGTACCACGATATCATGATATCGGGCAACAAATCGCAGTTGGTGGTACCATCGGGGCAAAGGCAATTTGTGCCATTGGTGGTGGAGCACGGCTGGCTATAACTGTAGGTGCTAAAGGTAAAAATTGCTATTAAAATTAAATACAGGTGTTTCATTGGTATAGCTCTTAAACACAAGTTAACAATAAATAACCAAGTTGGCAATTGCCCACTACACTTAGGTTTTTAAGTTCATTGACCGATTATTTGGTCCATTTGTCGAAAAACTTATGTTGCAACATTGATTAGGTCGGCAGAACCATTTACTTTTGTAATCGTTGTATATGCAACTAATTATTTCATGAATGACCAAAAGTACATCCTAAACGACTCCATCGGTTATCTTGCTGGAAGGGTAAAGCGAGAATTGACGCGCCTTTTGGCACGAAACCTATGCGATGCTGGCGGCGAAATTACGGCTGAGCAATTTAGGCTACTGATGATGCTATGGCTAGAAGATAGCCGAAACCAGCAAGATTTAGCCGATTTGTATGGAAAAGATAAAACCAGCATTGCCCGTATGTTGCAAACCATGGAGCGGCACGGACTGATAGTAAGGGTGCCTGATGAAAAGGACAAGCGCAACAACTTGCTCTACATAACCCAAAGGGGTTTAGAGATAAGAGCAAGGCTTTTTCCGGCACTACAATCCTCTTTGCAAGAAACAGAAGCAGGTATTGGCGCCGAAGAGCTGGAAACTTGCAAAAGTGTGCTGCGCAAAATGGTTGACCACCTAAGCCAAATAAACGATGAAGCTTGCAAAGGAAACAAAGGAGACGGATGTGATGAAGAAGAGATTAACTGCGATGATAAATAAGAGCATGAAAAACAGCATAAGCATACTTATCTGGCTGGTTGCGTTGGGCATGGCAACGGTTACCGTTTCGGCGCAGGGTACCTTGCCAGATAGCACCAGCAAAACATACACGCTAAACGAGGTAATATCAATTGCTTTGAAAAACCAACCTGCCATAAAGCAATCAATGTTGGATGAGCAGATAGGGGATAGGCAAATTAAGGCCAACTTGTCGGGCTGGATGCCCCAATTGAATGCCAGTGCCAACCTCAACCACTTCTTGGAGTTGCCGGTAAGCTTTTTTCCGAATCAAGCCACCGGAGAGCGCACGGCCGTGAGAATTGGGGTGTTCAATACCTCCAATGTATTGCTGGAGGCCAGGCAGAACATTTTCGACAACAACTTGCTGCTGGCTACCCGCAATGCCAAATCGTTGCGAACTTGGTACGGTCAAAATACGGAGGAAGTAAAGATTGCTACCGTAGTTGCTGTAAGTAAAGCCTACTATGATATATTGGTAACACAAGAGCAAGCAAATATTTTGGCCCAAGTGCGCGAAAGGCAATTGAAGCAGCAAAAAGATGCCAAATCGTTATACGAAGGCGGTATTGTTGACCCTACCGACTATAAGCGTGCCACTATATCGCTCAACAATACCCTTGCCGACTTGAAAAGAACTAGCGAGGTTTTGAAAGCCAAGTATGCCTACCTGCGTCAGTTAATGGGCGCTGAGGCAGGCGAAGTATTCACCTTAAAATTCGACAGGTATGCTATGGAGACGGAAATGTTGCTAGATACGGCTATGCTGGTAGACTACAACAACCGCATTGAAATGCAACAATTGCAAACCCAAAAACGCTTACAAGACATAAACTTAAGCGCCCAAAAATGGAGCTTTTTTCCTACCATATCGGCTTTTGCCAGCAGAAATCATGTTTTTCAGAACGATGATTTTGCCCAAATGTTCAAAGAGGCCTATCCGAACTCGGTAGTGGGGCTATCATTAAACCTGCCCATTTTTCAAGGGATGAGGCGATACCATAGCATACAGCAGCAAAAGCTGGTAAACCAGCGATTGACAGAGGATATTGCTAATACCAAAAACGTTATCAATACCCAATATGAGCAAGCCATGGCATTGTACAAGAGCAACTTGAACGATTGGAAAGTAGCCACCGAAAACGTTACGTTATCTGAAGAAGTGTATGCCACCATTAAGCTGCAGTACGACGAGGGCATTAAAACCTATTTGGATTTGATGGTGGCCGAAACCGATTTGAGGTCGGCACAGCTAAACCAATTGAATACGATATTGAACGTCCTCTCGAGCAAGTTGGATGTAATGCAGAGTTTAGGAACCGTTAACACAAATAGATAAACTATAAAGACATGAAGGGATTTTCCTGGGGGATACTGGCAATGGTTGTTGTACCAATGATAACAACATCGTGCGGAAGCAATACGGCCGCCGACCAAAAGCCATTGAATGCGGCTGTACCGGTTAATGTATTTACCGTAACCGAGCAAGGGGTAACGGGCATTGACAATTACCCAGCAACGGTGGTGCCGCTTGATGAAGTTGAACTGCGTGCCGAAGTAACGGGCACCATCACTGGCATTTTTGTGAAAGACGGGCAAACCGTGGTGAAAGGCCAAAAACTTTATGAAATTGACCGAAGTAAGTATGCGGCCAATTACAAACAGGCCCAAGCACAGCTAAAAGCTGCGCAAAGCACATTGGGGCAGGCTAAACGCGATGCGGAGCGTTATGCGCGCTTGCAAGAGAAAGATGCCATAGCTAAGCAAGTAGTAGAAAATGCCAATACGGCGCTACTAAATGCCG
>Ga0075012_10003089_pt1 | contig 16067 bp, 13 predicted proteins | sample All_14_2_FD_71474 | JGI IMG/M metagenome (GOLD analysis project Ga0075012, IMG submission 71474) | Freshwater microbial communities in response to fracking from Pennsylvania, USA - Allegheny Zone_MetaG_DW_15 | ecosystem: Environmental > Aquatic > Deep subsurface > Groundwater > Drilled... | reverse complement strand
TTTTGAAAAAAGGCTTACCTTCGTGGAAAGCGGGGCGAAGTTACAACAAAAGCAAAAGTTTTGACCTTAATAAGGCGGCCTAAACAGGTTGACAACTGCGTAATTTTCAATACATTTTAACAATAAGCGCTGTGGCCAACCGTTCGATTGGGCGTCTCCATTTCAGCAGGTATTCTCCTTTTTTAGTTAAACGAATTCTGAATGTTGCTTCAACGAGCTAATACATTTTCAACACTCATCCTTTTGCTGTTGGCGGCCAACGCCTACTGTAAGGCCGACAAGTTCCGGGTCATTTGGCAAGGCAATGCCTCCAATTCAGCCACCATCGCCTGGAACCAAGTCTCTGGCACCGACCCCATCCTGCTGCTCGACGTAAACGATTTTGGTCAAAAAGCCGATGAATACGGCCTCAGCAAACACCCCGACCGCATCCAGTTGGCAGAGGACATGAACAACCACTTCGTGCGCCTGGAGAACCTACTACCCAACATGACCTACTATTTTTTGATAAAAGATAGCGAAGGTATTTCCCGCCGCTTTTTCTTCACGACCGCACCGAACAGCCCCGACCGCAGGCTTTCCATCATCGCTGGTGGCGACTCCCGCAACCACCGCGATGCCCGGCAGGACGCCAATATCATGGTGGCGAAACTGCGCCCCAACTGCGTGATGTTTGGCGGTGATTTCACTGAAAACGATTTCCCGAAGGAGTGGCAAGAGTGGTTCGAGGACTGGCAGCTCAGCATCGCCGAGGACGGCCGCATCACGCCCATCATCGTGACCCGTGGCAACCACGAGGCCAGCAACCGCTCGCTGATTGACCTCTTCGACATGCAGGCGGCTGGGGGGTATTATGCCACTTGGCTTGGGGGCGATCTCCTCCGCATCTACACCTTGAATACTTTGATACCAGTTGGCGGCGAGCAACGTGACTGGCTCGAAAACGACCTTCGGAACAACGGCTCAAAGGTTCGCTGGCGTATCGGGCAATACCACTTCCCCATGCGGCCACACACCGCCCGCAAGGCCGAAAAAAACGACCAAGTGGCATTTTGGGCACCGCTTTTTGAAAAATATGATGTGAGTTTACTGGTTGAATGCGATGCCCACGTGGTGAAAAGCACTTGGCCCATCCGCACCTCCAACGGGCCTGGCAGCGACGAGGGCTTCGTTAGGGATGATGAAAACGGCGTGGTGTACGTCGGCGAGGGCTGCTGGGGGGCCCCGCTCCGCAACAATGACGATGACAAAACCTGGACCCGCGCCAGCGGCAGCTTCAACCAGTTCAACTGGATTTTCATTGACAAGGAAAAAATCGAAGTGCGCATCGTGCAGACGGATGGGGCGGGCCGAGTAGCGAACATTGACCCAAAAAACATCTTCAAGGCGCCCATCGGCATTCACATCTGGGCACCACCCACGGGCGACGTTATCACTATCGCCGCCAACCGCAACATACTGCCTCCCGTGGACGACATGCTCGCTGCACGTGGAGGTGCGCAAGGTGAGCCTAGCGCCTCACAAAATGCGGTTTTGCCTTCGGCAAAATCGCCCACGCCCCCTCCTGTGGAGGATGAAACTGGCAACTGGGAAATTTGTCCAATGCTGGCCGTGGATGAAAAAACAGGCGATGTGCAGCTAAAATACACCGTCGAAGAGCCTTGCAACGTGGTAATTCGGGTACTGAACCCCAAGCTACAGGAAATGACCCGCCTCGAATTGGGTAGCCAAGCACCAAAGGAATATCTGAAGGCATTGAAAATCAGCCATTTGCCGCCAGGCAAATATCTAGCTATCGTAAAAGGCGACAAAAAAGTGCTCCGACGATACCGATTGATGAAAAAATAACTTCGCCAGTGCATGGCGGAAAAGCCTCTGACGGGTAGCCTGTCAGAGGCTTTTTTTATTCTAAATAATTGATAAACAGCTTTTTAAAAAAAGTCGGAAATCGCTTTTTGAACGCCGAAAAGAAATTCCATATCTTGCCCCAGTTTCAAAATCAAGCAATAAAGGACAGCATGAAAAATCAATTTTTTACCTTACTCATCACGGCATTTGTGCTGGCTTCCTGCCAGAACAATCAACCAAGCGAAGCCGCCGCTGAACAGCCTGCGACAACTGTCGCACCGCAAAACGCACTGACCGAAGCAGAAAGCCAAGCCGGATGGCGGCTGCTTTTCGACGGAACCACCCTCAACGGCTGGCGTGGCTACAACCGACCCGACCTCCCCAAAGCAGGGTGGTCAGTGTTGAACGGCGAACTGGTCATCGGCAAAACACCCAACCCGAAGCCAGCGGACTTTGGCGGTGACATCATCACGACCGAGAAGTTTGGGAACTTTGAGTTGTCCATAGACTTCATGCTGACCGATACCGCCAACAGCGGCATTTTTTTCAGGGTGCTGGAGGAAAAGGATAGCGCCATTTACCACAATGCGCCGGAGTTCCAGTTGATTGACAATGAGGCTTGGGGCAACCTGACAAAAACTGACCCCAATTTCAAAGACTTCAACATGGATACCCACCGGACAGGTGACAACTACGATTTACAGGCGGGCGTCGGCTGTGCCATGAATCCTATCGGCCAGTGGAACACCGCCAAAATCGTGGTCAACAACGATAAGGTGGAGCATTGGATTAACGGCAACAAATGCCTAGAATATCAAATCGGCTCCCCTGAATGGAAGGCACAGTTGGCCAAGTCCAAGTTCAAGGGATGGCCCCAGTACGGCCTTACCAATCCCGGCCACATTGGCCTTCAGGACCACGACCACGAGGTGCGGTTCCGAAACATCAAGATTCGCAATCTGTAGTTATAACTCGTGATTAGTGATTGGTATCCCTAGCAAATCACCAATCACCTATCACCAATCACCAAAGTATGAAAAGAAAAATCAGAATGGGCATGGTCGGCGGTGGCCGAGGTGCCTTCATTGGGGCAGTACACCGCATGGCTGCTGCACTGGACGGTGAAATAGAACTGGTGTGCGGAGCCTTTAGCTCCAATCCAGAGAAGTCCAGACTTTCGGGCGAAGACCTTTATATTAATCCAAGCCGAATTTATGGCACCTACGAGGAAATGATTTTGGCAGAAAAAAAGCTGCCAGAAGGTGAGCGCATGGATTTCATCAGCATCGTGACGCCCAACCACATGCACTACGGCCCAGCTAAAATGGCCTTGGAAAATGGCTTCCACGTCGTCTGCGACAAACCGCTCAGTTTCACGATGGACGAAGCGTTGGATTTGGAAAAACTAGTGGAAAAAACAGGCCTCATCTTCGCCCTCACCCACAACTACACGGGTTATCCGATGGTAAAACAAGCCCGTGCGATGGTGAAAAACGGCGACATCGGTGCAATCCGAAAAATCGTAGTGGAGTACCCCCAGGGCTGGCTCACCAATAAAATGGAAGACACCGGCTACAAGCAGGCAGAGTGGCGCACCGATCCCAACCGCAGCGGAATTGCTGGCGCAATGGGCGATATCGGCACCCACGCCGAGAACCTTGCAGAGTACATCACCGGCCTGAAAATCTCGGAACTCTGTGCCGACATCAGCACTTTCGTTGAGGGCCGCCTGCTAGACGATGACGGCAACGTGCTGCTTCATTTTGACAATGGGGCAAAAGGTATCCTTCACGCCAGCCAAATCTGCGCTGGGGAGGAAAACAACCTGAACATCCGTATTTACGGCACGAAGGCAGGCTTGCAATGGTTTCAAATGGAACCCAACTCGCTGTATGTCAAGTGGTTGGATAAGCCAATGGAAATCCTGCGCACAGGCGGCAGTACGCTCTACCCAGTGGCAGCGGCGCATACCCGTATCCCCGGAGGGCACCCGGAGGGCTATCTCGAAGCTTTCGCAAGCATTTACCGCAACTTCGCCCACTGCCTGCGTGCCCGCTTGGATGGCACGGAGGTGAACCCCGTTTATCAAGATTTCCCCACCGTGGCCGACGGCGTGCGGGGCATGAAATTCATCGAAAAGGTGATAGAAAGTGGGAAGAGTGCGGCGAAGTGGGTACAGGTGTAATTGCCATATTGTTGAATTGTTTTATTGTTACACCCTATGGCAACAATAAAACAATTCAACAATTCCAACAATCATCAAATGTCTAATTCTGAAAAAATAAGCACGGCCAACGCTCCAAAACCAGTTGGCCTCTACCCCCATGCCCGGCGGGTGGGCAATCTGCTTTTCCTCTCCGGCATCGGGCCACGGGATGCGGAGACGGATGGTATTCCCGGCCTCACCCGCAGCGCGGCGGGCAATTTTACCGAATTCGATTTCGAGGCACAGTGCCACAGCGTCTTCAAGAACGTGCGGGCGGTGCTGGAGGCCAGCGGTGCGACATGGGATTCGCTGGTGGACGTAACTGTTTTTCTCACCAACATGCAGCGGGATTTTCACACCTACAACCGCATTTACGCAGAGTATTTCAAGGACAACCAGCCCTGCCGCACTACCGTCGGTATTGACTCGCTACCGACACCAATTGCGATTGAATTGAAGTGCATTGCGGTGGTGGGATAATGTTTTCAAAACCCCTATTTTTGTTTAAAACTAGTGCCATGGCTACATCCATTCCATTGAGGGCAGTGAGGGAACAATCATTTCACAAAGTGACTGATTTTGAAAAAAAATTGGAAGGGCGGGAGTTTGCCCTGCTGGATAAAAACGTGCTGCTCTACCGTGACAAAGGAGGCGAATACGTGCTTTTGACCATCAAAAACAAAAACACCTACACGGCAGACGACTATATGAAATTGCCAGAAGGCGCACCTTATGAATTGTTAAACGGAAAACTCACATTTATGCCCTCGCCTAAATACCCACATCAAGATGCATCTGGAAATTTATTTGCGATTCTTTGGTTTTTTGTAAAAACGAACAAACTAGGAATAGTTAGTCACGCCCCTTTCGACGTCCACCTCGACAAAGAAAACATTGTCCAGCCAGACATCCTATTTCTCTCCAACGACCGCATGGACCGTCGCAAGGACTATATTTATGGCGCTCCAGATTTGATGGTGGAAATCCTATCAAAAGGCACGAAAAACAAGGATCAAAAGACAAAACTAGCACTCTATGAAAAGCACGGTGTACTGGAATACTGGTTGGTGGATACCGACAAGCAGACAGTAGAAGTGTATGTTTTGAAGCAGGGCAAATTCATAAAAAAAGCCATGCTGCAAAAACAGGATACGCTCGTTGCGGAGGTGATACCAGGTTTTGAAACAGCCGTCTCAAATATTTTCCAAGCATAATTATTCATCAAGCAACAGGTAAAATCTCTCTAATTCCTGAAGCGAACCGTGCGTTTGGATAGATTCCCGTTTTTCATTTTCCCAAAAAAATAAAATTCTCCTACCTTGCCCGCCTGATTCTCAGTACAAAACAACTACCAATGAGTAATTTCCAAATAAAAAAGAAGCCCACCGTGTACGATGCCATCATCGTTGGTTCGGGGGCTGGCGGCGGCATGGCGGGCTACATGCTTTCGCAGGCGGGCCTGAAAGTGCTGATGCTGGAGGCAGGGCCGTTCTACGACCCAAGGGAGCATTCCTTCCAGTTGTTGCCACCGTGGGCATCGTTGCGCCGTGGCGCAGGTACCACCCGCCCCTTCGGGGAATTCGATGCAGCGATGGGCGGCTGGCAGATTGAAGGCGAACCTTATTCCGCTGTGGAGGGCACCCAGTTCAACTGGTTCCGCTCGCACATGCTCGGCGGGCGCACCAACCACTGGGGGCGGATTTCGCTGCGTTTCGGTCCGCACGATTTCAAGGGGAAGAGCTACGATGGCGTGGGCGATGATTGGCCTATCAGCTACGATGACGTGAAGCCTTACTACGACAAGATTGACGTGATGCTAGGCATTTACGGCACGAAAGAAGGGCTTCCAAATGACCCAGACGGCATTTTCATGAAGCCGCCGAAGCCACGTTTGCACGAAATTTTGTTGAAAAAAGCCGGGCAAAAAATCGGTGTGCCCATCATTCCAGGCCGTGGTTCTGTGCTGACCGAAGACTTGAAAGACCCTGACTCGGGCCGCCAAAAATGCTTTTACTGCGGCCAATGTGGCCGTTCATGCAAGATTTATGGCGATTTTTCTTCCTCGTCCTGCCTCGTTATTCCAGCAAAAACAAAATACAGCCTAGAGTTAGAGTGCAATGCCATGGTCAGGGAGGTGTTGACGGACAACAACGGCCAAGCCACAGGCGTGGCCTACGTTAGCAAGGATGATGGACAGGAATACCAAGTGATGGGCAAGACGGTCATCCTAGCCGCAAGCGCATGCAGCACGGCCCGCATCATGCTCAACTCCAAAAGTGCCCGCCACCCGAATGGCATCGGCAACGGCAGCGGCGTCGTTGGCAAATACCTGCACGACTCCACAGGCGTGGCGATGGGCGGCATCATGCCTTCGCTCCTCGACCGCAAGCGCTACAACGAAGACGGCGTAGGCAGTGTACACATCCTCAGCCCTTGGTGGCTCGACAACAAAAAGGCCAAACTTGACTTCCCACGTGGCTACCACATCGAGTACTGGGGTGGCATGGGCGAGCCTTCCTACGGTTTTGGGTTCGGGATGCACGGCATCAACGGCAAGTACCCCACCAAGGACGGCAAAACCAAGGAGGCGGGCGGTTATGGTGCTTCGCTCAAGGAGGACTACCGCCGTTTCTACGGTTCAAGCGTAGGTATGGCAGGCAGGGGCGTCGGTTTGGCACTGGAAAGCAACTACTGCGAAATTGACCCAAACAAAGTGGACAAATGGGGCATACCCGTGCTGCGTTTTCACTACAAATGGACGGACGCCGAAATCAATCAGGCCAAGCACATGCAGGAGACTTTCCAAGAAATGATGCATGCCGTAGGTGCTGAAATCACTTGGGGAATTCAAGGCAAGGAAAACAACTACGGCTTGGAGCCGCCCGGCAACATCATCCACGAAGTGGGCACAGTGCGAATGGGCGATGACCCGAAGCGTTCTGCTCTCAACAAATGGTGCCAATCGCACGAGGTGAACAACCTCTTCGTCACGGACGGCGGCCCCATCGTACAGCAGGGCGACAAGAATTGCACTTGGACCATCCTAGCGCTCGCCATGCGCACGGCGGATTATATAGTTGAACAGAAAAAACAGTTGAATATTCAGTGATTGGTGACTGATGACTAGTGACAGGAGATTAGTGATAGGGTAAATCCTAATCACCAATCTCGAATCACTAGTCACTACTCGCCAATCTCCAATCACCAAAACATGAAACGTAGAGATTCACTCAAATTCATAGGTGTAGGCTCCATCACGGCAGGCATTTTTTGGGAAAGCTGCAAGGTGGACCAAAAAGACCCTAACCCTACTGCCGAACCTGGCAAAGTAGGCGACATGCCACCCGGTGGACGGGAGGCGCATGAAATAGCGCGGGATAAGAAATTGCTCAGCGAAACTTTCTTCACACCTGAGGAAATGGCGACCATCACCGTGTTGGTGGACATCATTATCCCCAAGGACGATGTGTCGGGCAGCGCCACAGATGCTGGCGTGCCAGATTTCATCGAGTTTATCGTCAAGGACATGCCGGAGCATCAAACGCCGCTTCGTGGCGGCCTCCGTTGGCTGGACCTGGAATGCTACAGCCGCTTCGAGAAAGCCTTCGTGGACTGCTCGCAGCAGCAGCGCCTCCAAGTCATTGACGACATCGCCTACCCGAACAAGGCCAAGCCGGAGATGGGGCAGGGCATTGCCTTTTTCAACCGGATGCGTGACCTAACGGCCACTGGTTTTTACACCACGCAGATGGGCTGGAACGACATCGGCTACAAAGGCAACACGCCCAACACTTACGTCGGTGTGCCCGACGATGTGTTGGAGCAGTATGGTGTGAAGGACATGAACTGGGGGTGAAACAACCCGTTTATCAAGGTTTTCACATCGGTTTTGAAGACTTCCTGAAACACAATGGGCAGTGGCTACCGAAAGCCACTGCCCATTTTTTGTTTTGCAACCGAATTTGACTGGCCGTCAAACGTGCATCACATCTTTTTCCTTTACCTCAATAAGGTGTTCAATTGCTTTTGAATACTTGTTGACGAGGTTCTGCACGGCATCTTCCTTGTCCTTACCGGCGTCTTCGGGATAGCCGTCCTTCACTGCTTTTCTGATTGCTTCCAATGACTTTTGGCGGATGCTGCGGATACTGACCTTAGCTTCTTCGCCTATGTGCTTGGCTTGCTTCACGAGGTCACGGCGGCGCTCCTCGGTAAGCGGCGGAATGGTGAGACGAATGACTTCTCCGTCGTTCATTGGTGTGATGCCGAGGTTAGCCTCGAAAATAGCGTTCTCGATGGGCCGAAGCATGCTTTTCTCCCAAGGCTGAACGACGATGGTGCGAGCATCGGCAGTGGAAACGCTGGCCACTTGATTGACAGGCGTCATGGTGCCGTAGTAGCTGACCGCAAGGTCGTTGAGCAGGGAAGTGGAGGCTTTGCCGGTGCGGATCTTGGTGAGTTCGTACTTGAGGTGTTCTACGGAGGCGCTCATGGATTCCTCCGTGTGGTTCATCAAAGCATTAATTTCTTCCATTGCGTAGTTGAATCAAGTAATTGTAGGGCTGGGACGATGTGGCGTGAGTGCGCTGTCAAGAACCAACATGCGCCTTTGCCCGGGCTTAAAAATTGTATATCACTTCCCCTTTTTGGATTTCGATGTCCTTCGTATCCTTCAGTTTTTGAATGATACGCTCAACGTTGCCGTGAAGGGAAACCTCTTGACTGTGCAAAAGTATGTAATTTTTAAGCGTTGAAATCTCTGCGGGACGGTTGCCAGAGCGGATCAATCGTTTTACCGTCTCTTCGGCGGTGCGGGTGATGAGTTCGTCCTCGACCATGACGGGCATGCCGTCTTCTTCATGGTCTTCACCAAAGTTTTTCATGGAAAAATCGTCCACGAACTCAGGCGGCTTTGTATAGTTGAGGTTGGATTCTTCGTAAATGGAGTTTTCGTCCTGCTTGCGCTTCACCCGGATGCAACTGCGGCCCGTGGTGTTGATGAAGCTGATGAGCGGGTCGAATTCGGCATCATTGGAAACCACGGCAAACTCCACGTCGTCTTCCAATTTTTGGTGGAGCTTGCCCATGATGAAGGCAATGTGGTAGTTGAGCTTGCCACCCGTGGGATTGTTCACCACTATCCAACGGAGGCTTTTGCCGGAGCGCTGCGCCTGACGCACGAGGGCGAGTGGAACAGTCTCTTGGCTGGACTCAACGAAGATGAATATCCTGGAGGCTACCTTCTCCAGTTTCTTGAATTTCACCTGAAGGAGGTTCTCGTAATCAATAAACAAGTATCTACGTGCCTGTGTGTTCATGCTTTGAATGGTACTTGTACCAATGATTATTTAAATTAGTGTGGTGAAGTATTTTCGCTGGTTAAAGAACCCCAAATCCATTTATTCCAGAATTCGACGCTAAAATATACAAGGAAGGTAATATGTAAAACTTTCTCCCATTTTTTGTGAAATAAAAAGACTGGACACAGTTTTTATCTTTGCAAAATTACGGTTGAAAAATGGGCCTGAACAATAGTTTTTAGCCAACAGCCGTTCACTTGCCCAAGTCCGATACATTCAATTTTCACCCAATATCAAAATTCAATCTTACAGCCTCATGCACAAGAAATCCTGGCTTTTGGCTTTTTGCTTCCTTGCTTCCACTGCAATTTGGTCACAAAATAGCGATTATCTCGATTACATCGCAAAGTATAAAAAAATCGCTGTGTCGGAAATGAACCGAACGGGCGTCCCGGCCAGCATCAAATTGGCACAGGCCCTCCTCGAATCCGGTGCCGGCAAGAGCGAGCTTGCCCGCAAGGCCAACAACCACTTCGGCATCAAATGCCACTCGGACTGGACCGGCAAGACCTACGAACTGGAGGACGACGACTACGACGCATTCGGCAACCTGCAAAAATCGTGCTTCAGAAAATACAAGGACGCCGACGACTCGTTCATCGCCCACTCCGAGTTCCTTCGGGACCCCAAGAAAGCCAATCGTTACGGCTTCCTTTTCCGCTTGGACCCCAACGACTATAAAAAATGGGCCAAAGGACTCTACACCGCTGGCTACGCCACCGCAAGGGGCTACGACGACCGCCTGATTTCCATCATCGAAACCTACAAACTCCACCAGTACGACCGCTTGACGGACGGCGACCTGCCCGGCAGCCAGCCTAGCAAAGACAAGGACTTGATAGCTGGCCTTGATATACACCGAGTGAACGACGTGAAGGTCGTTTTCGCCAAAAACAAGATCACCGTGGAAGAGATTGCCCAACGGGCAAACATCACCGTCAAGCGGCTGGAGCGCTACAACGAGCAGTTGCCTGAAGTTACCACGGCCTTACCCGACGATACCCGCATCTACCTACAGCCAAAACGCTGCCGGAAACGGGGCGGCAGCAAATGGCACTACGTGAAAAAAGGTGGCGAAACGCTTTTCGACATCTCGCAATTATACGGCGTGAAGGAAAGCCGATTGCGCAAGCGAAACCGCATTCCCGAAAGCGTGGAGGTACAGCCCAACCAACGCCTGAAACTGCGTGGGTTCAAAATTTCAAAGGGCAACCAGCCCCGCCTGAGCACCGAACCTAAGCCAGTGGAGGCACCATCACCAACCTTCCCCGACGATGGCTTTATGCAGGATGAGGACGTGAACCCACTACCTCAAGACCCGACGCCTCCTACAAACCCGACCACGCAGCCCGACCAGCCCGCTGGCGCCGTCTATCACACGGTGGAAAAGGGCGACACCCTTTACAACGTCTCCCGCCGCTATGGCCTGACGGTCGATGCCCTGAAAAAACTCAACAACCTGACCGCCGATACCATCAGCATCGGCCAAAAACTGCGGGTGAAATAAGGTTCGGGTTTGTTTTTTAACTTTGCGAAACCTAAAGCACAGCCAAACTTTACACCGGGGTTTGGCTGTGCTTTTTGAGGTGAGCAGGAATCTTTTTTTTACAAAAAAACACGATGCAATGAAGGTCAAATACTTGCTGACAGTTGCGCTTTTTTCATTGATAATCATTCAATTGTTTGCACAGGGCACGGCTTACAGTTTCAAAGGAGGACTAACGCTCGGTATCCAAAAATGGAACGGATTCGACCAAGGCCCCCTGTTCAAGTACCACGGAGCACTCACCGCCGAGAGCCTGGACGAAACCGCCACGTTCTCCATTTTTGCGCAAGCGGGCTACCACCTCAAGGGCAGCGCCATCCGCAACCAGAACGGCTTTGACTTCAACGGCAACTTCTACCGCCTGCCAGCCCAGGAGTTCATTTTCAAAAATGTCTCGCTGGTGCTCGGCGGGAAACGCAAATACGACCTGTCGGATGCCATGAAAGGCTACTATCTTTTCGGCCTGCGGGGCGACTACACGCTCGGCACCAATCTCGACAAGTACAAAACCGCCAACGAATACAACGGTGGCCTTTACTACCCTGACAACAATTTCGTGAGAAAATGGAACTACGGCGTCACGCTGGGCGGCGGCATTGAGTTCGCCTTCGGCGAATTGGTGGGCGGCCTGTTGGAGGTTACGTTGAACCCCGATTTTTCTTACCAGTACAAGCAGCCCAACATCCCCAACGTCCGTGACCCCTACACGGGCCAGAACCGGACCATCCCAGAGCGTACCATCCGCAACGTCACTTTTGAAATCACCGCCGGATTCCGCCTACTGCACAAGGTGGAATACGTGGACTAGATAGGATTGAAGGATTGAAAGCAGAAAGGATGGAAGCACAAGATGCCCGGATCCTTCCCACCTTCAATCCTTCAACTCCCTCAAACCTTCCCAATGCCTGCAAGAAACAGACATCAGATAGACTGGATCATCCTCTCCATTTACTTGGCGCTGGTCTTCATTGGCTGGGCTATGATTTACACAGTGGGGTACGGGAAGGGCTACGAAGGCAATTTTTTTGATTTCTTGGGAAACCCTGCGGGCAAACAGCTCATCTGGGTCATTGCGGGCATCACCGTCATGTTCGCCTCCTACCTCATTGACGCCAAGTTCTGGCGGACGTTTGCGAACATCATTTTCATCGGCACTTTGGTCATGCTGGGCCTCGTGCTTTTGCTGGGCAAGGAGATAAATGGGGCGAGGGCCTGGTTCGACTTTGGCGGGGGCGTCACGCTACAGCCCTCCGAATTTGCGAAGTTTGGCACCATCATCGCCTTGGCCAGTTATTTGGGCGCTTACGCAAACAACCTGAAGTCCGTCAAATCAATGGGCTACGCCTACGCCTTTCTGATGGTTCCCATGTTTTTGCTGCTGTTGCAGCCAGATGCAGGTTCCGCACTAGTGTTCCTTTCGTTGCAATTGGTGCTTTTCCGGGAGGGACTTCCTAGCTGGATTCTCGTAGTGGAGGTATGCGCTGGGGCTGTGCTTTGCACAGGTTTGGTGACGCCGCCCCTACACGTCATCGTGATGCTGGCCGCCATCTGCACCTTCTTTTTGGTTTGGGACACCGAGAAGCGGCCCTACTGGCTTTCCGGCTATGTAATACTGGTGACCGTCGGCATCATCGGTGTGCAGTATGGGCAGGAAAAAATAGTGCTACTGGGTGCGCTGTGCATTCTGTTCGGCATGGGCTTTTTTCAATGGATGAAGAAAAAACAGCGATTGGCAACACTTGTCGTGGGTGTGTTCATCCTCGCAAGCGCCCTCGGTTCCATCGCCAACCTCGGCTTCAATGCCCTCGCACGCCACCAGCAAGAGCGCATCCTCGTTTGGCTGAAACCCTCCGAGGCAGACCCACAGGGCGCCGCATACAACCTCAACCACTCGAAAATGGCCATCGCCTCCGGCGGCCTGACGGGCAAGGGCTTCCTCGAAGGCAGCTTCACGCAGGGCAATTTCGTACCCGAACAAACCACCGATTTCATTTTTTGCGCCGTAGGCGAAGAACAAGGTTTCGTCGGAGTCATCTTTATCATCACACTCTACCTCGGCCTGCTGATTCGCATCGTCATCATTGCCGAGCGGCAACGCTCCGACTTTAACCGGCTGTACGCCTACGGGGTGGCCAGCGTCCTGTTCGTCCACTTCTTCATCAATATCGGCATGACGATGGGCCTGATGCCCATTATCGGCATCCCATTGCCATTCCTCAGCAAAGGTGGCTCCAGCCTCCTTGCCTATTCCATCATGATCGGGGTACTCCTAAAATTGGATTCGGAGAAGAATTGAAAGGATTGTTGGATTGCTTTATGGTTGAATTGTTGTACGAGTAGTGGCGCAATTCAACCATAAAGCAATCCAACAATTGGCTAAGGCTTCGGCGCAGGGGCCGGGAAGTTGGCGTACATGTTCATCACCCGCTCGTCCTTTTCCCAAACCTTGATGTCGTTGATAATCTTGACGATTTCAGCGTCCTTGGCCTGCATGTCGGCGAGCTTGGCAGGGTCAGTTTCAGTGTCAAGCGCTGTGGAAAGGGTAGCATGAAGTTCGTTTATGCTCTTGGTGACCATGAAGCGCATCCAGAACATCTTGCCTTCGTCCTTCGCAATTCCCTTGATGGTATTGGCGGCACGCAGCATGGCAGCGGCATCGCCTTTTTGCGCCAGCTTCACGTAGTTTTGAACAAAACCCACTTGATTGAAGCCCGTTATTTTGCTGAATTTTTCATCAAAAAAACTGAGCCGCTGCGGGTCGCCAGCCTCGGAATACATACCAGCCAAGGCAAGGATGATGCCTTCGTCATTGCTTTTCTCCAGTTTTTTGGCTTCCGCCAAAGCAAGGTCCTTATCAAGCGCCAACAAAGTTTCCAAAGCAGCAGAAACCACCTTCATGGCGGGATCCTTCTCGATGGCACGGGCAGCCACAGGGGCGAATTTTTTATCCTCCGTGCTAGCCAACTTGTGCATGGCCGACTCCCGCACGTCGGAGTGGGGGTCTTTTTCGGCCATCACGGCGATGCGCTCGTTGGTTTTGTCTTCTATTTTCAGATTCTCGATGGCAAAAAGGCGGAACAACCAGAACTTGTCGTCGAGTGCCTTCTTCACTAAGTCCTGTGCTTTGGGGTTTTCACTTTCCACAAGCTGGCTCAGCGCTTTCAGGCGGTGCTCGAAATTGGTGGTATGCTCGAACTGGTAAATATTTTCCTCCTCGCTTTTTTCATCGTTGATTTCAGCCAGCATCACGCCGTCGCCGTCGAAGACAATGAGGTCGGGGTCTTTGGCAGCAGGTAAGCGGAACTCTTGTTTCCGTTGGTCAATGCGGACGTTTTGGCGGGCCATTTTCCCATCCACGTACACGTCAATTGCCGTAGGCAAAATGAAAATGCCGGGCATCTCTTTCGGGTCTTGTAATTGCTCCACGGTCACGATGACCTCTTTGGTGGCCTCATCGTAATCATAGTCCACTTGGAGGCTAGGTTGGCCTTTGCCAAAAAACCACTGGTTGAAAAACCAGTTGAGGTCTTCGCCGGTCACATCCTCGAAGGCAAGACGCAGCTCGTCAGCTTCCACTTCGGTGAGGGCGTTTTTCTTCAGGTAATTTTGCAGGGCGGTGAAAAAAGCCTCATCGCCCACGTAGTTGCGCAGCATGTGCAGGATGAGGCCACCCTTGTTGTAGCTGTGCGCATCGAACATGTCCTCCTTGTCGGTGTAGCCGTAATCAATGAGCGGGTGCATGCCCTGCGCAGCCGATTGCATGTAGCCGTGAAACTCGTTGAGGCGGTGCAGGTCGGCCTCGTCTTTGCCGTGCTTGTGCTCCAGCCACAGGTATTCGGAGTAGTTGGCGAAGCCCTCGTTGAGGGTCAGGTTCGACCAAGATTCGCAGGTTACGTAGTCGCCGAACCAATGGTGGAACATCTCGTGCGCCACGATAGTCTCGTTCTGGAGGTTGTCCACCAACTCACGGTCAGTGCCCTGCATGAACTCACCGAAAATGACCGCCGTGGTATTCTCCATTGCCCCGCTCACGTAGTCACGCACGACGATTTGCGAGAATTTTTGCCAAGGGTAGGGCACGCCCAGTTTGTCAGAGTAAAACTGGAGCAATTCGGGCGTGTTCGGGAAAATATTGCGGGCATATTTTTCAAACTTCGGCTCCACGTAATAGTCCACGGCCTTGCCGTTCCATTTGTCGCTCACCACGGCGTAGTCGCCCACGGCAATCATGACGAGGTAAGGCGCATGAGGCATGTCCATCATCCAATGGTCGGTGCGGGTGCCGTCGGTATTTTTTTTCGAGGAAACCAAGAGGCCGTTGGAGAGCGTCTTGAAATGGTCTTCCACTGTGAGGGTGACTTCGCTGGTGGCCCGTTCGTTGGGTTTATCAATGGTGGGGAACCAGCGGGAGTTGTTCTCCGTCTCACCTTGCGTCCAGATTTGGCGGGGTTTGTCGCCCTCCTCGCCGCGTGGGTTGATGAAGAAAAGGCCCTTGTCGGAAGTGATGGCTGCGCTGCCGCCATCAGACCTAGGAGTGGCCACGTAGTCAATGGAAAGCTTGTACTCCTGGCTGCGGCTGAAGGTCTTGCCGAGGTGGATGGTCACTTGGCTGCTGTCGTAGTCGTATTTGAGCTGCTCGCTGCTGCCCACGAGGTTTATTTTGTTGAAAATGAAGCCTTTAGCGTCCAGCACGACTTTGTCGGTTGGGTAAAAATAGGGCTTCAGCGTGAGGGTAGCCTTGCCCAGCACCTGCTCCTTCGCCCAATCGAAACGCAGTTCGAGATTGGTGTGCAGCAGGTCATTTTCCCGCTTGGCGCTGGCACGATAAATGGCAGGCTCTACGTCCACGGCACTATCCTCCGTTTCGCCGATGGCGGCGGGGTCGTCGCCGTACTCGGATGGGGCACTGACGGTAACGGTATCGAGGTTGACGTAATCTGTTTCAGGCAATTGGATAGCGGAGTAGTGCTTGGGCGAACAACTCCAAATGAGGAAGAGCGCTAAGGAAAGAAACAAGAATTTTTTCATCGAGAATTTTAAAATAAAGATTGAAAATTAGGCCAGAAAGCTGCATTTGCAGCGTTTGAGGGCGGGCAAAGATAAGTAG
>Ga0075012_10003087_pt1 | contig 16079 bp, 11 predicted proteins | sample All_14_2_FD_71474 | JGI IMG/M metagenome (GOLD analysis project Ga0075012, IMG submission 71474) | Freshwater microbial communities in response to fracking from Pennsylvania, USA - Allegheny Zone_MetaG_DW_15 | ecosystem: Environmental > Aquatic > Deep subsurface > Groundwater > Drilled... | reverse complement strand
CTTGCCTAACCGATCATGATCAAGCCTCTGCTCGCCAGCGTTTTCCTCGCCTCCAGTCTCTTCGCCGCTGATGGTCCGCTGCTCAAAGACGACTTCTCCAACCCCAAGCTGGAGAGCCGCCGCGCGTCCCGAGGGGAGTGGAGGTTTGCGGATCACACCGCCACCTGCACCCAGGACGATGAACTCTACAAGAAGTTCAAGGATCATGGCCCGATCATCTTCTATGACCTCGCTTATGAGAATGCGACCCTCCGCTTCAGCTACAAGGCGGATGCGGCGGTGAAGGCTCTGGTCTTCACCGCCAATGGCACCGAGGGGCATGTCTTCCGGTTCCTCACCAGCCCCAAGGGGACGGGCATCCGTGCCTTCCCGGCGGATGACAAGGACCACAAATCCATCTCCCTGGGCAATGAGAGCCCCACCTTGACGCCCGGCGAGTGGATCCCTGTGGTGGTGACGCTGAAGGGTTCTCAAGCCACCGTGAAGATCGGCGACTTCGAGAAAACCTACGAGCATCCCAGCCTGGCCCGCCCCAAGTCCAACCTGAGCATCGGCTTCAGCTTCGGCACGGTCAGCGTGAAGGATGTGGTGGTGGAGTCATTGGCTAAGGAGTGAAACCCTCCCGGCCTTGGCAGCACGACGCAGGGCCGTCGCCCCCTCAAGGGGGCGTGATGGGATTGACCTCACTCTTGACTGGACAGACCACCCAGTTTGCAGATCAGCTCCCAGTGTTTCTTTTCCACGGGCGTAATGGAAAGACGATTGCCACGGCGGAGGGTGAGTAGATCGGCCAGCTTGGGTTCCTCGCGTAGCATGTCCAGGGTGACGAAGGTTTTGAAGTCCTGCTCCCACTTCACGTCCACCATCAGCCAGCGGGGCTCCTCGGGTTTGCTGCCTTTGTCGAAGTATTCGGAGGACGGGTCAAACTGAGTGTGATCGGGGTAGGCCTCCTTGGCGATCTTCACAATCCCCGCGATCCCCGGCACGGGGCAACTGCTGTGGTAAAAGAACCCCAGATCTCCGAGGGCCATCTCATCCCGCATCATGTTGCGCACCTGATAATTGCGCACGCCATTCCAGGGTTCGGTTTTCTTCGGGCGCTTTTTCAGGTCGTCGAAGGAGAAGACGTCGGGTTCGGATTTGAGCAGCCAGTAACGCATGAGGGAGCCAATACACGGCTTGATGAGAAAGGGAATGCCGAAAATGAGGCCCCCAGGTGGAAAAGAGGTCTGCACGATTGTCCGCTGGGCGACGTTATTTTCACCCCCTCAGTCACCGGAGAAACCTTGACCCCTTCCCCGGTGCCGCGTTTACTCGCTCTCCCAACGCCATGCCACGTTCTCTCACGCTTTCTCTCCTGCTCTGCACGGGTGCCGCCACGACCTGGGCCTCCCAGCCGCATTCCACGGCGGATCTGCCCGACCCTAATCCCGAGGTCCAAAAGGCGGGCTTTGTGGTGCCAGAGGGGCTGGAGATCACCCTCTGGGCCCAGGAGCCGATGATCGCTAAGCCGGTGCAGATGAACTGGGATGCTCAAGGCCGCCTCTGGGTGGTGAGCAGCACGACCTACCCGCAGATCAAGCCCGGGGACGGCACCAAGGACCAAGTCGTGGTGCTGGAGGATACCGACCACGATGGTAAGGCGGATAAATCCACGGTTTTCGCCGAAGGCCTGCACATCCCCACGGCGGTGATCCCCGGCGATGGAGGGGCTTATGTGGCTAACTCCACGGAGGTGCTGTTTCTCAAAGACACCGATGGCGACCTGAAGGCGGATGAGCGCACGGTGATGCTCAGCGGCTTCGGCACCGAGGATACGCACCACCTGCTGCACACCATGCGGCATACCCCTGAGGGGCTGCTTTCCTTCAACCAATCCATCTACATCCACAGCCACATCGAGACCCCCTATGGCGTGCGCCGTCTCATGGGCGGTGGGGTGTGGGAGTTCCGCCCGGAGACTCGCCGGCTGGAGATCGTCAGCAAAGGGCTGATCAATCCGTGGGGTTATGAGTTCGACAAATGGGGCCAATCCTTCGCCACCGACGGTGCGGGAGGAGAGGGGCTGAACTACATCTTCCTGGGCAGTGTTTTCAAAACCTCGCCCGGAGCTGCCCGCACCCTCAGTGGTCTGAGCCCAGGCCAGCCGAAGCAATGCGGTCTGGAAGTGATCGACGATCCACACTGGCCGGAGGAATGGCAGGGTACCTGGGTGACCAATGACTTCCGTGGCAACCGCGTGAATCGCTTTAAGCTCACCTCCAACGGCAGCAGCTACATCGCCAAGCAGGAAGAGGACGTCCTGGCCTCGAACCACCGCGCTTTCCGTCCGATCGACGTTCGTGTCGGCCCTGATGGAGCCCTTTACATCGCCGACTGGTATAACCCCATCATCCAACACGGCGAGGTGGACTTCCGCGATCCACGCCGCGACCTCGTCCATGGCCGTATCTGGCGCATCACCGCCAAGGGTCGCCCGCTGAGTGAGATGCCAAAGATCTTCGGCACCCCGGTGCCCGAGCTGCTGGAGATGCTGAAGAGCAACCGCAAGTGGACACGCGACTTTGCCCGCCAGGAAATCCGCGCCCGTGGAGTCACCGAGGTGATCCCAGTGCTGAAAACCTGGGTGGAAGCTCTGGACAAAAACGCCCCCGACTACTGGCATACCCTGCTGGAAGTGGCCTGGGCACGCGAGGGGCTGAACCGCTTCTCCCCCACCCTGTGGCGCGATCTGTATGCCAGCCCCGACGCCCGGGTGCGTGCCGCAGCCCTGCGCATTCTCACCCATCGTTGGAAGGAATTGCCCGATGCGATGGCCTTCCTCAACAAGGGCATCACCGATGAAAACCCCCAGGTGCGCCTCTGGGCCATGGCGGTGCTGTATGACATGCGCAAGCCTCAGGCCTTCGAACTGGCGCTGAAAGCCCTGGATCAAAGCATGGATGAAAGTCTGGATTTCCTGCTGGAGCTGACCGCCCGTGAGCAGGTGGACATCTGGCTGCCTCTGGCTCTCAAAGAGGAACTCAAGCTGAACGACAATCCGAAGCATCTGGTTTACGCCATGAAGGCCACGGGTAAGAGCGCAGCCCTGGAGCCTCTGCTCGCCTCGTTGAAAGCCAATAAGCTTGCTGCGGACGACGCCACCGCCGTGATGACCATGGCTGGGGATGCCGCCAACGCTGCCCAGGTGGCTGAGATCGCCGCTCTGGTGAATGACCCGGCCATGTCGGACAAAGTGGCAGGACTTCTGGATGCGCTGGTCAAGGCCGCAACCACACGCGGTGTGAAACCGGAAGGTGCCGAAGCCATTGTCAAAGGTTGGTTGGAGAGCCCCCGCGCCGAGATCGTTCACCGCGCCACGATCCTGGCCGGAGCCTGGAAAGTGGAGTCCGCCCGCGAAACCTTGCAAACCATCCTGCTCAAGCCCGACACCGCCGCACCTGTGCGTGACGGTGCCGTTCAAGGGCTGGCAAGACTCGGTGGTGGGAAGTCGAAGGACTTCTTCAATCAGATCTTCCAGGAGCATCCCGAGCTTCGCAGCTTGGCCGTGCAGGGCCTGACCGATGTCGGTCCCCAGGTCGCTGCCCAGCGTGCGGTGGAACTCTTTGCCGCTGCCAAGAACGCTCAAGAAGCCACCCCGGTGCTCACAGCATTCCTGAAGAACAAGCAGCTTCCCAATGTGCTGGCCAAGGAGCTGGAGGGCAAAACCATCCCCGACTATGTAGCGGTAGAAGGCATCCGCATCGTCTCCACTCGCGGCATCAAAGGTCCCCTCGAAGCCGCTTTGCAGAAAGCCGGTGGTGTGAAGCAGATGAATCAAGCCCTCACCCCCGAGGAAATGACCGCCTTGGTCAGCAAGGTGAAGGAACAAGGCGATCCAGCCCGTGGGGAAGCCATCTATCGCCGCCAGCAACTGCTCTGCCAGACCTGCCACGCCATCGGGGATGCTGGTGGCGTGCTCGGGCCTAACCTCGTCAGCATCGGCGGCAGCGCCCCGGTGGATTACCTGATCGAAAGCTTGCTGGAACCCAGCAAGAAGATCAAGGAAGGCTACCACATGGTCATCATCGGCCTCAAAGATGGCCAAGTCATCAGTGGAGGTTTGGTTCAGGACGGCGGTGACGAAGTGATCATCCGCGACCCTGCCAACCAATTGCAAAAAGTGCCCAAGGCTCAAATCGCCAGCCGCCAGATGAGCCCCGCCAGCATGATGCCGCCCGGCCTCACCGCCAGCCTGCGTGAAGATGAGTTTGTGGACCTCGTGCGTTTCCTCTCGGAACTCGGCCGTGAGGGGGATTACAAGATCAAACCCAACCGTTACGTCCGCACCTGGAAGGTGATGGGCAAGATGGAACCTGAAGTGGTGGATCACGTGCGCCATGTCGGTCTGCACGCCTTACATGAAAAAGACGCGGCCTACCCATGGCAGCTTCTGTTCTCCAAGGTCAGCGGTGATCTTCCCCTGAACGAACTCGAAGAGATCCGGATGTATCCGTGGTTTCCGAAAATCGCCCAATTCACCCTGAAGCTTGAGAGCGCTGGCAAGGTCAAACTCGGCCTCAGCAGCACCAAGTCCGTGGATGTCGTGGTGGGCGATCAGCACCTGAAAGAAGTCACTCCCGAACTCACCCTCGATCTTCCCGCCGGGACGCATCCCGTTAGCATCGTGATTGGTAAAGCTGCCACAGACATCACCAACTTCCGCGTCGAGATTCTGGATGGAGCCGTGCAGGTGCAATAACGCAGCTCTTCTCACTCCGTCCCCATCTCGTTTAACCATTCGCCCGGAAACCTCACGGTTTCCGGGCTTTTTGTTAGGCGGTGAAAAGCCGCCCAGGGGGTCGCTGTCCCGTTTTGTAGACAACAACCGTTTTGTCGTCAAAGCAGCTCCACCGACCACCTCAAGCCGCTGGTTTTAATCCCTTGAGTGTTGTGCGAAAAGTGGTCTAGACGGTCACAAGTTGTGCGCATCTGCCACCGCTTCTCCGTGACCGTGTCTCGCCACATCTTCAGATGCCGTCGGTAAAGTCGTGAACGCTGAGGATTCATCATCCCTCAGCGGGCGAATCAAAAGGCGGAACTGCAAGTGGGGATATTATCTTATCCAGAGTATGATCTGTCGAGTGCTCCTGCTTTCCTGCCAGACCGTGATACGAGTTTGTTAGATGTGAGTGCGAGCGCGGCCTGAAGGGCCGCAGGATTCAGCCCAGGCCGCTAGGCCTGGGGGAGCAAGAGCGCCCATCGATAGATCCACGTCGCGCTCTGAAGGAGCGCGGTAACGGGTGGCATTGATTTCCATGATGCGCACTCTCCCGCGACCCTTCAGGCCGCAAATAAAACCAGACCTGCGAGAGGATGATCTTTTCTAGGTGGGAATAACAGGAAGTTCGTTAGTTCTTGCTGGCTTTGCTAACACGAGGCTCAAGGATGAATGCATGCTCATCAGAGCGCAGGCTGTGATGGGCCAACTCGGCGACGTAACGCAGGGCTTCGACCAGAGGAACGTCCTTGAGATCGAGAGTGATGCGGGCCTTGTTTGGTGCGCCGGGTTTGAGGACGATGTTCAGCGGGGCGATCTCCATGCGGTCGCAAGCGGTGGTGACTTGGACTCGGATGAGCTCCAGTGCCTCCTCCAGCGTGGCATCCCGGAAATGGACCTGGGGCAGGATGATTTTCGGGCCGTATTTCAGGGGATTACCGGTCAGTGCACGGGCTTGGTCGGGCGATGACGCAACGGCCGTTGAAGAATCCGACAGCGGTTCGATCAGCACGGCATAAGGCTCCACACGAAACTTCACCCCGGCCAGCTCGGTGACATAACGGAGCACGTCCATCAGCGGCACTTGCTTGAGGTCGAGACTGAGAGTGGCCTCCGTTCCGGTGCCTTGTCTCAGCAGGAAATGCACGCCACGCAGTTTGGGGTTGGTCTCAAGAGTGTCCGACTCGCGAGATTGAGCCTCAAGGAAGTCCACGGCTTCTTTCAGCGTCGCGCCGCTGAACTGAACCTTGGGAAGGACGATGCGCTCCAATTTCTTGACGAGATAGCTGTTCCCGACTGTGGAGGAGGATGCAAGGGCGGGCTTCTTATCTCGACTGCCACCTGTGGGGGCGACCTGGGCCGTCATGTAGCTGAGGTCGAGTTTTCGGGAGGCTTTGGCCTCTTCAGACGTGCCGAAGTAGATGCCCCCAAAGGCGCTGTTTGTGGCTCCAGGCTGGGCAGGTTGGTAAAAGGTCACATGAGGTAAACCTGGATAGGGGTTGGGAAAGGTGAGGGTGAAGGAGCCCTGACCTCGCTGCACAGTTACTTGCTGACGTGGATCAAAAGCGACCTTGGGGGAACCTGTGTTGAGACGGGTGATGGAGAGCAGCAGGATAGCGGATTCCTCGCTGCCCAGTTCATAGGCACCGGTGATGATCATGCGGTCAGCATTACGATCCACCTTAAAGATGCGGATCTCGTCTCCGGACTTGAAGTTCGAGCTGCCGACTTCAAATCCAGGCGTGTCGGTTTGAGCGATAGGTGTTTGAGCGCGGGTAACGCCAAGGAAGGTCATCGCAGGAATGGCCAGCCAGAGGAAAACTCGCAGGAGGGGGGCAGCCGTGCGGGCGCTGGCGATGGCCTGGATGCGAGTGCGCAGCGCGGAGCCGCGTTGGAAGATACCCACGAATCCAACGCAGAGGCCATGTGTTGGAAAAGCGGATTCCATTTTGAGCAAGGCACTGCCATAGGCATGACGTCGAGCGGATGTTTCCCCTTGAAGCACCTGCTCATCACAAGCGGCTTCACGATCTGTGCGGGCTTTGAAAAAGGCGAACCACAGCAGGGGATTGAACCAATGCAGAGCCAAGAGGAGGCATAACAAAAAGTTGATGCGGAGATCGCCGCGCTTGAGATGCATGAGTTCGTGTTTGAGCACAAGGCGGGTTTCTTCAGCGTTCAGTGGGTCCCCAAAGCTTTTAGGAAGCATCAAAACAGAGCGCCAGAGGCCCGTGACGGCCGGGCTTTGAATCTCGGGCGAGACTACGATGTCAGGTAGGCGTGACAGCTTCACCTCCCCAGCGATCTGCCGAATCTCGGTCAGCAAAGCTTCATCAGGCGGTGATGCCTGATTGCGGGCGAGATGAAGAGTTCGAAGGTAGGAAAGCAGCCCTCCCGAAAGGAGAACGACAACGCCCGATAGCCACACCCACATGCCCACTTGGCTCCAGTCAAAAAGCGGTGCAGGGACCGTGATGAGAGGATTCGATAACCCAGTCTTCAGCCCCGTATCCTGCGATCCCTGCTCCATCGTTTGCACCTGGGCTGACGCTGTTGGAACGGAGCGTGATGGGGCCAGTAGGCTTTCCAGGCTCCACGCACTTGGAAGAAAGATCGGCATCAGCAGCACGGCGAGCACCGGCAGCCATAAGGCATAACGCCAGCGGCAGGACAGACGATGCCGGAGGAGCGTCTGAAGCGTCATGACGAGGACCACCAACAAGGTCGCCCGGAGACTGGTGTCCAGAGTCCAATCAAACAGAAGATGCAGCGTTTTCATAGGATGGCTGATAATAGGTTGGCGTTAAGATTTGAGGGACTGATCGAGCAGTTTCTTGAGCTCCTTCACCTCGTCTGGGGTGAGCTTGCTGTTCTGGGCGAAGTGGACCAGCAGCGGTTTGGCGGCCCCTTGGAAGACCCGCTGGAGGAAGGAGTCGCTCTCAGCGCGGACACAATCCTCACGCTTCACAGCGGGTTGATAGGTTCGGGTGCCACTGGGGTTTTCACCGGTTTTCAGCGCCGCTTTTTCAACCAGCCGAGTCAGCAGGGTGCGCACGGTGTTTTCAGCCCACTTCGTGGTGGGTTTGAGGGTTTTAGTGACTTCGGAGGCCGTCTGCGGAGCGCTCTCCCAGAGGGCTTCCATGACCGTCCATTCAGATTCGGAAATATCGGGTGTGGGCATGATTTAAATTCCTTTCCCGTTTATTTCACTACATTTGTCGTGGTTAGGCAACTACAAATGTAGTGAATGAGGTGAAAAACAAAAAAGCGGCTGGCCTGAGATGCATCAGGCGCAGCCGCTGAATGGAGGCTTCGAAGGTGGTTTATTCCACCGTCACGCTCTTGGCGAGGTTACGGGGTTTATCTACGTCACAACCGCGGGCGACGGCGGTGTAGTAGGACAGAAGCTGGAGCGGGATTACCGTCAGCAGAGGGCTGAGGTAGGAGGGGCAGTCCGGCACGTAGATCACATCATCCGTTAGGCGCTCCAGTTCGGTGCGGCCTTCGGTGGTCACGCAAATGACGGGGCCTTTGCGGGCGAGCACTTCCTCGATGTTGCTGACGTTCTTGTCGAACACGGCATCATCAGGAGCGATGAACACGGACGGCATGTCCGGCTTCACCAGGGCGATGACGCCGTGCTTCAGCTCGGCACTCGGGTGACCGCTGGCGTAGATGTAGCTGATCTCCTTCATCTTCAGAGCGCCTTCCATGGCCACAGGGTAGTTGGCTTGGCGGCCCATGAAGAGCATCCCTTCGGCATTGGCGTGCTTCTCGGCGATGGCTTTGATGCGGTCGGTCTGAGTGAGAATGCTGGCGATCTTGTCGGGGATGGCTTCCAGTTCATCGATCATCTCCATGCCATCGGCGCTGGAGAGGTGATGAATACGACCAAAGAGCATGCCCAGGAGGGTCATGATCATTACCTGAGAGGTGAAGGTCTTCGTCGCGGCCACACCGATTTCAGGTCCGGCGTGAATGTAGCAACCGCCGTCGCTCTCACGAGCAATGGTGCTGCCGACACTATTGACGATGCCGAGGCATTTGATGCCCTTGCGGCGGGCTTCACGCATGGCGGCCAGGGTATCGATGGTTTCACCGCTCTGGCTGAGCACGAATTGCAGGGTGTTTTTATCCGCCGGCACGTTGCGATAGCGGAACTCACTGGCGATCTCCACCTCGGTCGGCACACGGGCCAGGGTTTCGATGACGTATTCACCGACCATGGCCGCATGGAAAGCGGTTCCGCAACCGCTGAGGATGATGCGATCCACGCCACGCAGTTCCTGCGGGGTCATGTTCAAGCCGCCGAGAATAGCGGTGCCGTCATCACGAGAAAGGCGACCACGCATGGCATTGCGGAGGGAATTCGGCTGCTCAAAGATCTCCTTGAGCATGTAGTGCGGGAAAGCCCCCTTCTCCGCATCATCGGCCGTGAATTCCACGCGGCTGACTTTCACCTGCGCTTCACCGCCGTCCATGGAGGTCACATCATACTGATCCTCACTGAGACTGACGATGTCGTGGTCATTCAGATACACCACGTCACGAGTGTGGGCGACGATGGCAGAGACATCACTGGCCAGGAAGTGCTCGCCATCTCCCAGGCCCACCACCAGAGGACTGCCCAAGCGGGCTCCCACGATCACCCCTGGCACATCGGCGTGCATAACGGCAATCCCGTAGGTGCCTTTGACCTTGGCCAAGGCGGCTTTCAGAGCATTGCGCAGGCGGCTCGCACCGTCTTTTTCGTCGCTGGCTTCAAAGTACCGTCCGACGAGGTGAGCTAGCACCTCGGTATCGGTCTGGGATTCAAAAGTATCACCCTGAGCGAGCAATTGATCCCGCAGCGTCTGATAGTTCTCAATGACGCCGTTATGCACCAAGACAAGCTTGCCGCTCTGGTCCCGATGGGGGTGCGCATTTTCATCCGTCGGCGCACCGTGGGTGGCCCAGCGGGTGTGTGAGATCCCCACTTCACCTGTGGGAGCGATCTCCGCTACCGCCTGCCTGAGATTCTCGATGCGACCGGCGCGTTTGATGATTTTAACCGTGTTACCGCCGTTCAGCAGCGCGATGCCTGCCGAGTCATAACCACGATATTCGAGCCTGCGCAGCCCATCCAAGAGGATCGGGCTGGCCTGCCGTTTGCCAATGTAGCCAACAATTCCGCACATAGTGTTCGTTTGCCCGCCACGAAGCGGGTCCTTCAGTCTAGCTGTTAGAATGCCAGCCCGCCAGTGAAAGGGCAATTTCGTGAAAGATTAGAGGCATCGGCTAAAGTTCATCCCGATTGCAGTCTCGCCTCAGCCGAGCGAGAAGAATCTTATGACCTTTGAATTTGCCACCGCCACAAGGATCATTTTCGGCCGGGGAGCCGTGTCACAGTTACCCGTTTTGATCCTGGGTCTCGGGAAGAAACTCCTGGTTGTCACCGGGCGTGATCCCCAACGTTTCATGCCCATCCTTCAGACCTTGGAAGAGAGGGGGCTCGAGGTCGTGATTTTCCCGCTGTTGACGGAGCCCACGGTGGATGACATCCGCCGGGGTTCGGCCACGGCTTTGAAAACTGGGGCGGAAGTGGTCATCGGTCTGGGGGGCGGCAGCGCGGTGGATGCGGGCAAGGCGATCGCGGCGGTGGCTCGGCAGCCGCATGATCTGCTGCATTACCTGGAGATCGTGGGAAAAGCCCAACCTCTGGACAATCCCCCGCTGCCCTTCATCGCGGTGCCGACGACGGCGGGCACGGGGGCGGAAGTGACTCGGAATGCGGTATTAGTTAGCGCTGAGCACGGGGTGAAGGCCAGCCTGCGCCACCCCTCCATGCTGCCGGCCGTGGCTCTGGTGGACCCGGAGCTGGCGCGCACCTGCCCTCCTTCGGTGACTGCGGCCAGTGGCATGGATGCCCTCACGCAGTGCCTGGAGGCCTATGTTTCCAGCCGTGCTCAGTCCATGACGGACGCCCTCTGTGTGGATGGCATTCGCCGCGCGATTCGTTCACTCGAAAGGGCCGTTACGGACGGGCATGATGTGGAGGCGCGGGAAGACTTAGCTCTAGCGGCCATGTTTAGCGGCATGGCCCTAGCCAATGCAGGGCTAGGGGCCGTGCATGGTTTTGCGGCACCCATTGGCGGCAGTTTCAAAGCGGCCCATGGCGCAGTTTGCGCCGCCTTGCTGGCTCCGGTGTGGGCGATGAATTGGGCCGCGATCAAGCGGGATGGGGACTGCCTGATCCGAGAGCGATTCGAAGCTGCCTCCCGCCTGATTTTAAACGATGACGAGGGCACCCGGAAAAGGCGGCCACTTTCCTGAAGGAGCTCAGTCTCCGACTCAAGATCCCCACCTTGGGCAGTTTTGGCATCACCCATCTAGACCTGCCGGAAATCGCGACCAAGGCGGCCCAGTCCAGCAGCATGAAGGGGAACCCGGTGCCGCTGAGCCAGGAGGAGCTGCTCGATATTCTGCGCCAAGCTCTTTAAGCTCGCAATTCAGGCACAGTCCCTGACAAGGGGCGGGAAATGGGGAGCAAGTGTTGGCCGTTGGTTAAATAGGTATTTTGTGAGCGTATTTAAAAGCTCCTCTGTCTTCCCCCCTTTCATGCGCTGGCTTTTCCTCATCCCTCTGCTGCCTCTGCTCGCCCAGGCGGAGCCGGAGTATGAGTTGCCGCCCATCCGTTACTCCGACACCACACCTCAGGATGCGGTGCAGGATCTGATGAAACGCCTCCAGGCGGGCAAGACCACGGTGGATCGCACGGATGCCTGGACGGTGCTGCGGGATCTACGCCGGGAGTTTCACATCCCTGAGGAGTCTCAGGTCCTGGTGTTTTCCAAAACCAGCAAACAGAACGATCTCATCAGCCCGCAGACACCGCGGGTCATTTATTATGGCGATGAGGCCTACCTCGGTTATTCCGTGGGCGGGGGCATTGAGATTGCCGTGGTGGACCCTTATCTGGGGCCGATTTATTATCTGCTGGAGCCGGAGACTTCTCGGAAAAAACCGCTGGAATTTCAGCGCGATCAGAGCTGCCTCACCTGCCATGGCGGCCCCTTCACTCCGGGTGTGACGGGCGTCATGGTGCGCTCTGTTTTTCCCAGCGCCACCGGGCATCCCATTCTGAGTCAAGGCAGCACGGTGGTGGATAGCACCACGCCCTTTCGTGATCGGTGGGGAGGCTGGTATGTCACTGGGCGGCATGGCGACTCCACTCACCGAGGGAATGTGATCGCCACCGAAAACGCCGATAACACCTGCGACATGCCCGTGGAGCAGGGGGCCAATCTGACCCAACTTACCGGCCTTTTTGACATCAGCCGCTACCCCCGCGCCAGCAGCGACATCGTCGCGCTCATGGTGCTGGAGCATCAGACCTCCGTGCAAAATGTGCTGACCAAGGCGCATCAAACCGCCGCGCGTGCGATGTACATGCAGACCTCCTTGCAAAAAGAACTCGGCGAACCCATTCAGAACGAACCTACGGGCACGGCCAAGCGCATCATTGAGCACTGCACAGAAGACGTGCTGGATGCCTTGCTTTTCAAAGACGAGGCCACGCTGCCGGATGGAGGCATCGAGGGAGATGAAGCCTTCCAGACCGCTTTTTTGAAAACCGCACGCCCCAGTGCTGGCGGGCGCAGTCTCAAGGATTTCCAACTGCTCAATCGCCTCTTCAAATACCGCTGCAGTTATATGATCTACTCTCGCACGTTTGAGCACATGCAGCCTGCGCTCAAGGCCTCGGTTAAAGCGCGGCTGGACCGCATTCTCCGAGGCGAGGAGCCCCGGGGGCGTTACGATTACCTGGGCGAATCTGAGCGGCGACACATTCGCACCATCTTAGCGGAGACTCTGTAACCCCTCACAAATAGGGAAAACATCGGTGAAACGACTTTGCTTTTGGTAGGATTACGGGCAAGAACCCGCCTGAAATTGCGTTTTCTCCCGCCCATGTTGTCCAGTGCCCACCTATTTCGTTGCTTAGCTTTTGGCCTGCTCGCCTCCGCCGCACCCCTTTCGGCGGCGACGCTGTTCATGGAAGATTTTACCGGTGAATCCGTGGGCCAGGCCACGGAGAGCTGGCGCAGTTTCAACAGCGTGAATGTCGCTGGCACAGCTTATGGCGGCACGGGTATCACCAATGGAGTTTCCTCCCCGACAGGCGAGAACCCCAATCCCTACCTTTACGCGCAAAATAGTACCGCCAATGGCGGCACCACGACGGTGGATTACTTCCTTTTCACCACCTCCACTACCGCCACCTTGGGGGCAAGTGCTTTCACGGGGCTGGTGCCTGCGGATTACAGCGCCTTTAGCGCGAGCTGGCAGCAAAACACCGGCGGCACCATGACAGGCATGAGCTACTACCTGACGGTGCAGGTGGATGGGGCCTGGTATGCCACGCCTTCCGGCGGGGTGGACGGACCTGGAGCGAATCAGTATCAGGTGGATCTCCTGAATGCCTCCTGGTATGCGGTCAGCTTCACTCAGGGCACTTTCATGTCGCTCGACACGGGGGCCTCGACGATCTCCTCCAGCACTTTGTTTGGTCCAGGAGAGGCCATCACCGGACTCGGTTTTTATGTGAAAAATTTCCCAGGGGCTAACACGACTGGCTCCGACTTCCGCACCATTCGTTTCGATAACCTGACCATCACCGGCACTCCCGAGCCGAGCCGGGCGATGTTGCTGGGTCTCGCCTTGACCGGACTGGTATTGCGCCGCCGTCGGATGGGATGCTGAAGCCGCTCCGAGTTTGGGGACGATCGCGAAGCTTGGATTCCGCCTGACAGGGCGGTGTTGGGAGCCCCGGCTTCAGCCGGACGGGTGACTTTTCGATGCTCGTCTCATTCCGCTTGAAGGTAGGGCTCCGGACTTGCTGTATCCACGCCTGCGCGGGCACTCGACCTTGCTGCGTGGACACCCGGCATTATGCCGCCTGAGACTGAAGGGCCTTTATTGAGACTGGGAACGCTCCGTGATGATCCTGGCTTCTTATGGAGATTCAGAGCCCAACCGGTTCACTCCGCTTTTTGATACATCGCTGTAGGATCGGCTGCGGCCAGGTCCACGAGGTAACTGGCGAATTTAGTGGTGAGGAGCTCGAAGTATTGAGCCCCTTTTTCGGCCGTGGAGTGCTGTGGATCGCCGGAGCCGGTGTCGTTGGTGGCTTGCGACCATGCGCGCTGAGCCCAGGCCCACTTTTCCCTCATGGCGGGGATTTTCCACAGGTTGTCCGTGCCCGGGCCCCAGTCTTCTTTCGGCAAAACCAACTCGGGATGCAGGTGCAGCATGAGGCTGGTTTCACGCTCATCGGCGTGGTCACCGACGATGGTGAAGATGTCCTTGCCACTGCTGATGCTGAACCAATTGACCACGGAGAGGAAGATGCGCGGGTGGCGTGCCTGGAGCTCACGCAGGATCTGACGGAAGTCATTGCCGCCATGGCCGTTGAAGACCACGAGCTTAGGGATGCCGACGCCCTCCAGGGAGCTGATGATGTCCTCCAGCACGGCGGTCTGTGTGCTGGGGTTCATATTGATGCAAAAAGGGATGTCGAGCTGCCCTGTTTGCACACCAAAGGGGAGGTTAGGCAGGATGGCGACCTTAGCTCCGGCGTCCCACGCGATGCGGCCCGCCTCGACACACAGGCTTTCATTTTGATAGCTATCCGTGGCGTAGGGCAGGTGCCAGTTATGGGCTTCTGTGGCCCCCCAGGGCAGGACTGCAATCTCGTAGCGGGTGTCTTTGACATGCTTCCAGTTCGTCTCGGCAAGGATCCAGGGGCGGGGAGAGGAGGTCATAAAAGTGATGGGTGAGTTTTGTAACAGGCGCTCAGGAATCCAGTAATACCACGTGCAGGTCACTCCCTGCCAGTCCCGCTATGAAAATGATGAATCGCTCCCTGGTGAAAGTTGTCGGTGCCATCCTGTTCCTCGGTGGGGTGGCGTTTGCGCAGTTTGTCGATGTGCCGTTCTTTCGCGGTGTCAAAGCGGAGGTGATGATTAGCCGTCCGGCGAAGACCAAAGGTGGAGATTTCGATGACCAGATGCAGGTGATCAAACCGCGCATCAAGTTTACCAACACGGACAATAAACAGAACTACGAGAAGCATCAGGTCTCTTTCATGCTCGTGGGGGAGAGCGCCGTGGATCGGAAAGTCTTCAAGGTGTTGCAGCGGCATGACTTTGAGGTGAATCTGTCGGCCCGCCAAATCGTGGAGGAGCAAGCCCCGGATTTAACAACCCGCTATGACACCACGGGCTTGAAGTTTGGCTACAAGTATGATGGTTGGATCCTAGTCGTGAAAGATCCGCTGGGCCAACTCGCGCTGGCGAAGTCCTCCATTCCCACGTTGGAAAAAATGCCCACGCAGTTGGGTTCGCTGAAGCAGAATGGCTGTTACGATAAGCAGCTCAAGCCTGTCGAGGAGCCAAGATTAACCCAGCGTTGAGTTCGCTGGGAGGGATGGCTTGACGTGGCGAGGGATTGCAGGTGAACTGCCTGACCATGCGCCTGTTTTTGCTCTCTCTTTTCTGCGTGCTGCCGCTCTTCACTCAAGCTGTAGCGGGTCGCTATCTCACAGTCGAGTATCCCCCGTCGAAAGAGCCGGAGGGTCTGATCTACGGGGTGACCTACACGCTGTGGCTGCCGGAAGGGATTGAGAAAGTCCGGGGTGTGATCGTGCATCAGCATGGCTGTGGCGCGGGAGCCTGCAAGGGCGGTGAGACAGCGGCCTATGATCTGCATTGGCAGGCCCTGGCAGCAAAGCATGGGTGTGCACTGCTCGGCCCGTCTTATCATCAGGAGGATGGACAGGACTGTCGGAAGTGGTGTGATCCCCGCAATGGCTCGGAGAAGGCCTTTCTACACAGCCTGGAGGAATTTGCCAAGCAGTCAGGACATCCGGAAATCGGGAAGGTGCCGTGGGCTCTGTGGGGGCATAGCGGCGGTGGTTTCTGGTCCAGCCTCATGCTCACGCTGCATCCCGATCGCATCGCGGCCATCTGGTTTCGTTCGGGTTCCGCCTATTATGTTTGGGAGAAGGGAGACATCCCCAAACCGGAACTGAGCGAAGCCGTGTATCAGGTGCCGATTTGCTTCAACGGCGGTCTTAAAGAGGAGCAAGATAAACGTCACGGCCCGGCACGGGTGGGAGATCGTGCGATGTTCAAAGCTTGGAGAGCTAAGGGAGCCCCGGCGGGTTTTGCACGCGATCCGAGGACAGGTCATGAGTGTGGTGACTCGCGTTATTTAGCGATTCCCTTTTTGGACACCTGCCTAACCATGCGTTTGCCGAAACAAGGCGCCGCGCTACTGC
>Ga0075012_10003086_pt1 | contig 16085 bp, 11 predicted proteins | sample All_14_2_FD_71474 | JGI IMG/M metagenome (GOLD analysis project Ga0075012, IMG submission 71474) | Freshwater microbial communities in response to fracking from Pennsylvania, USA - Allegheny Zone_MetaG_DW_15 | ecosystem: Environmental > Aquatic > Deep subsurface > Groundwater > Drilled... | reverse complement strand
TAATGAGCGCTATCGCGCAGTTGTTTGATTTTTTATTTTTATAATAAAAAACTCCCGCGCCAGCGGATCACTCACGTGAACGCTTGCGAGCCCGCTCGCGTTACCGGTTTTTAAACAAATTAAATGGATATATAATGCTTGATTAATTAATGAGTATCACATTGAGAACTACTGGGTTTATGGCCACATGAGAAGACGATTTCAGAGAAACCATCATTAAGCAAGTAATTTAAGATGCGTTTGCCCTGCTGTTAATAGCATGATAAAACGAACGTAAAATGATTTAATGTTCGTTTTATCATACAGTTCCCAATCCTTAGGGCGTATCCTTCCTACAACGACAACCCCGCTACCTCGATTTCCAGTTCTGCATCTGCTTCGGTACGTCCCACCTGCGATATCTCTGTCCACTGACGCAAAATCTCTGATTTCAGCCCGGCCATTCCTTTCCAGGCGGCCGCCTCAACCGGAAAATCCACCGAGTCTATAAACCATTTTAACGCCTTCAAAGCCGCTTGCTGCGAACTTTTATCCAGCACATTGCTTATGGTATTGTTAATGGCCTCATTCAAGGTATCACCAAAAGCGGGCGGTAGCGTATCTTTGTATTTTAACGACATGACATAAGCACCATGCAGTGCGAATTGGCAATATGCGTCCACTTTTAATTTCCAGCGTGTTACAAAATAATCCAGCGCGGCTTCGTTGTTTATCGATATCCAATCCCCATCAACAATCTCCGTCTCGTCTGGTAATACACAGCTCTTCGGTATACAGATTTTTATCAGGGATTTTATTTCATCACTACAATCCGTATCGGCTAAACAGGACAATATTCCCTCACGATCAAGCGACTTCATCTCGGTTAATTTGGTTTGCAACTGCTCAGCCAGGCTGGACAATGGGCCTGAAGCCTCGTTTTTATAGCGGGCCAGCTGCGTAGCGCTGGAGTGAATAAATGCAAAATGCTGAGAACGTATGCCCGGTGCAGGACCGATCTCTGCCGATTTTTTAACAATCAATGCATCAAGCTCAGACAAAAATGCTGGATTATCATCAAGGTATGAATAACGTCTTTTGACCTCACTTCTAGCGATATAATCTCTAAAGGCTGTACATGTCGACAGGAAACTCTCCTGATCGATCTCTGCTTCTGCTTTAATATTCAACACGTTCAGCAGACAACGATAAAGCGCGCTGTGCAAGGGTGAAGATAGCCGCGAATAGGAAGCACCGATTCGCCAGAGTCGATAAATCACTGCGCCCAACACAATTTGACCAGCTTGCCTGTCCCACCGTTTCATCTCCAGCTTTTGCACGTCCGTCTCGGGTATTGATGACTTGGGTCTGGCCAGGAAAACGTCTTCCACGGTTCGTTCTATACACTTTATTTGCGCAATGCGTGTTGGATCAGACTGGGTCGATCTGACGAAGGCTGTAAAAAAACCCGTGCTTTTGGGTGCTGTTGCTTTGGCTTCTACCTGCTTTGTGTACCTTTCTTCCAGGCTTTCAATTTTTGGAATTTTTTTGGCTTTATTTTCTTTTTGCCCTTTGATGGCAAGGTATAATTCACCAATGGTCGGAGCGGGATAACGATTACTTAAAGAGGCAAAATTTTGTTGCAAGTCGGCTGAGACCTTGACCAGATCATCCATCTCTACTGGCGTGTATGCCATAACAATCTCCTTATAAACTCCGGTACCAAGGGGGCTAGACAAGCTTGTTACCAGGTGAAACTCATCCAGGATGGCTCGGCCGGGTTCAGGTATCGTTGCCGCTGATCGTAAATTTGAGCCAGAATATCAACGGGAAACGCTTTGTAGAGTTCCTCAACAAGCGTATCCTTTTGCTGCCCCACCCATTGGCAAAAATTGTCCAGTGCATTCAAACTTCGCATGCCGTGACTGTTTTCAATCTCTTTCAGGCTGGCAACGTTCAGCTGTTGGCTCAAAATACCCAGAAACCCGCTGTTAGTCAATTGATTCAGGGTATCATAGCGTTGCCAGACATAAATATACATACCAAGCAGCGCGAGATACTTTTCGTCTTTGGTAAAGGTCGGATGTTTGTTGAGTGCCCGAGCGCTTAGTCTGAGCAGGTTTGCATCATCATCTACTCGGGTATTGCTGGAAAGCGCGGGAAGGCAGGCACAAAATATACTGCTCCAGGTGGCATATGAATTGTTGGCTCTGGATTGGCTCAAACGAAAGGGTAAATCAACAGCTTTTTGGTGCAATTCGCTAAAATTTGACATAGCAGCACTCCATGAGTGTTCAATACCCGCAAAACGCAGGGGGGGCTTTATTTAGTATATAAAGCTCGGAAGTACTCTTTTTTATAGCAACATGCCGGGTAATTTGCAACCCGGGGGTCATTGCCTGCTTACGGCAAACGCTCAACCAACTGTTGATGTATGCCATCAAATCCCCGATTGCTCATCACCAATATCGCATCGCCGGATTTTGCCGTTTGCACCAGCGCGTCAACGATGGCGCTTGTGCTCGGGAAAATATGCCAGGGGCAGGTCCAGTTTTTGGCGGTTTCTGTCAGATCAAATTGCTCTGGGCTCAACACGTAGGCGCCATCCACCTGCGCCAAGGCCGTGGCCATGCTGTCTTTGTGAACGCCGGATCGCATGGTGTAGGACGCAAATTCCAGTACCACGAAAATACGCTGATGGCGGCGACTTTGCTGTAAAGCCTGAATGGTTTTGGCAATTGCGGTGGGATGATGGGCGAAATCATCGTAAACGGTAATGCCCTGGCGATCCGATTTCACTTCCAGACGGCGTTTGACCGCCTGAAAGCTGGACAAGGCATCCGCTGCTGTTTGCGCAGACAAACCAGCCTGGGCACTGGCAGCAATGGCGGCCAATCCATTTTCAACGTTAAAGCGGCCAATCAAAGGCCAGTCAACCTGCGCCACCGCTTTGCCCATGTGCCAAACCCGGAACGATTGACCGCTGTCTTCCAGCAACTCAGCACGCCAGGTGGCTTGTCCGTCAAAGGCCAGATCTTCCAGTCTGGAAAACACGCCGCGCGCCAACACGGCGTTCAATGCAGCATCGTCACGCGGCTTGATCACCACACCCTTGCCCGGAATGGTTTTCAGATAATAATGAAACTGTTGCTGAATGGCGGCCAGATCAGCGTAGATATCCGCATGATCAAATTCAAGATTATTCAGAATGGCGACTTCGGGCCGATAATGCATCAGCTTGGGGCGTTTGTCGAAATACGCGCTGTCATATTCGTCCGCTTCAATCACGAACCAGTCACCGCGGCCCAACCTGGCGCTGGTGTTAAAATTGGGCGCGACGCCGCCGATCAGAAAGCCGGGATTCAAACCCGCCTCGCTGAGAATATGCGCCAGCATCGATGTCGTGGTGGTTTTGCCATGCGTACCGGCAACGGCCATGACGCGATAACGCGGCAGGATATTTTCTGCCAGCCATTGCGGGCCGGACGTGTAATTTTTGCCCGCATTCAGTACCGCTTCCAGCACCGGCATGCCGCGTTTGATGGCGTTGCCGATAATCACGCAATCTGCGCGCAAGGCCTGAGTTGTGTCCTCATAGCCTTCTGTCCATTCAATGCCTTTGGCCTGCAACAAATCGCTGACTGGCGGATAACAATTGGCATCGCAACCGGTGACCGTGTGACCAGCTTCGCGAGCCAGCAAGGCCATGGCGCTCATGAAGGTGCCGCTAATTCCCAAAATATGCAGATGCATCGCGTTCTCTCTTGTTTCTTTAATGAATTTTTTTCCTGATAATCGTCGTCTGTGTCACCACAGGCTGCTTCCAGGGACCTGAAATTTTATAGGTATACCCACTCACCTTTTGCATGCCCTGATTGATGATTTTGCTGGCGATCCAGGTGGCGATACCGGCAATCGGGCCGCCCGCAATGGTTGCGACTATGGGCAAACTGGCGGTGACATGCGGTGAAATTCTCAAGTTCAAATCATATAATTGTCGATCAATATCCAGACTGCCCTTCATACTGGCATAGGCGATGGGGCCGTCAATGAAGCTGTCGGATGTGTTCATCAAGCCTTTGGCGATGCTGAAATTGCCTTTGAATTGATCAAAACTGTAGCCTTTATGCGATAGATCACTGAAATCCAGTTTCAAACGTCGCGGAATGGTTTGCAAACTCAAAATACTGAGCAATTTCCCCAAGCCGAGTTTTTCTTCGGTCTCCGGACTTAAATTGGTGATGCGGCCGTTTTCAAAAACCATGCTCATTTGCCCGGACATGCTGGCCAGTGAAAAATCATGGAAGGATCCAGGCCATCCGCCCTGAAATTGTATCCGCCCTTCTTCGGCGTCCACCACCGGGGTTATTTTCCAGCGCTCCAGACTTTTGGCCAATTGGTTCATGGTCAAGGTAGCATCCACTTTGGTTTCGTTCACACTTTGATTGCGGGTCCACTGCCCGGTCGCGGTCAGTTGATACCAGGGGCTGATGATTTTACCCGAATCCAGTCGCCAGACCCCTGGCAGCGGCGTTGTTTTGATCTGTGCTTTGCCCAGGTTCAATTCATTATATTTCAAGCTGTTCACCGTCAAATCCAGCGCCGGCAGATCGGCGGGATTGAAGGTGGATAAAGCACTGTTGTGTGCTGCGTCTTTTACCGGGGCAGACTGTTTTTCCAGATAGAGTCTATCCAAGGTGCCGCTCAGGGCATTGCTGCTCTGATTATACCGGAACACACCTTTAACCAGCGCCTGATTGATTTCAACAGACCAGAGATTGTTTTTCAATTTCAAGGCTTTGATCGCCATATCCCGATACGTCTGATTGCCAATTTTGGCGTTTCGCAGCATCAAACCGACAAAATGGACGGAATCTTTCAAACCTTGATCGGAAGACGATCCGGAAAGTTTGCCCGCGACCTTCAACCATTGTTGTAAATCAAACTGCGCCAGCTCGCCCACTATTTGCAAGCCGTCCTGCTTTTGTCGCAGCGCATTTTCGCTACCGAGGCGAATTTCGCCTTTTTGCAACTGAAATTGCCCCTTGGGAACGGAAAACCACAGGTCTCCATTCATACGATCATCATAATCAATCCGAAAACGCATGGCCTTTTCGGGGTTGAAATCCACATCTACTTTCAAGGGTGCGGCAAGCCCGGCCACTTTGCCCAGCGGCGGCGGCAGATCGATGGCGACACCGGTCAGGCTGCTGCTGACGGTGATGTGATCCAAATCATTGGGTTCGTCGGTCAATGTTAACAAAACGGACACCCAGAAATTGCCGTGAATCAAATCAAAAATCGGTAATTTCAAGCGCGCACGCACCGTGTCCATGGCCACTTTGCCCTTGATTTTAACCTGGGTGGACGGCGTTTTACCGCGCAGGGATTGAATCAGCAAGGTGACGGGATAGTCCATGAACAGGGCTTTCAGATTGCTGTCCAGGATCCCGGCCTGATCAAATTGCAGCCCACCATTCAATTCTTTTAACTGTACGGTTCCCAGCCCATGCTTCACGTCCAGCTGGTTGTTGGAAAAGGACGCATCACCCAGCGCCAGCACGTCATCATTTTCCGGATATAAGGGTGCCTCCACTTTCAGATCCAGATCCAGGGCGCCATGCATTTGCAAGATCGACAAAGCAGACAATTTTTTAGCCAGGGGCGAGGATAAAATGTAGGCCAGGGCTTTTTGCGTTTTGCTGTGTATTTTCGTGTGAAACAACAGGGTTTCACGGTTCAAACCCAAATCGGCGATGCGCATATTGCCGTTGGTCAACTGCGTTCCCTGCAGATTTGCGTGGACGATGGATGCCTCGGCCTGTCGCTTGTCAACTCGAACGTAAGCCTCAATCTCTTCGGCCAGCGGCCAACCGGGGGCAAAGACCAGATCCACGCCACGGGTATAAGCTTTAACCCAAAACTCACCGGGGCTTTTGTCAAAGGGAAAATCGGCCAGATTCCCCTGGATTCGGCTGTCTACCTGCAGGGTTTCAATTTTTTTGACGTCTTTTTTCAACCAGGCTTCCAGCTTGGCCTTCAAGTGGCCGGAGGGTATATAGGTCATCCATTGCTCGGCATTGCTCAGGGCAATGCGGCCAGTGCCGTCTATCGTTCCCGGTGAATCCGCCGTGATGTTGGCGAGGGTAACATTGGCGCTCAACAACAAATCGGGATTTTTTATCACCAGATGATCCATGACCAAACTGGCGTTTTGATCGGTTTTATTCCATTCGATGGAGGTATTGACTTCCGACAGCGTAACGGGCGGTTTCGACTCGCTGCTCAGAATAACCTTTTCGCTGTCCAGGGCCAGGCGGGCGTGATTGGCCGACCAATGAATGACGCCGGACAAATTGTCAACGCCGGGAATAGTCGCCTGCGCCTGCCAGCCCAGATGATGGAAGCCAGACAGCAGGTCAGAGACGTGGCCTTGATCAAAGCTCAGTTTCGCATCATCGAGATTGCCGCGGGGCATAAAGGCATGCAATTGATCTTGCAGCTCGGGCTTGATGAGATCGGATAAAAGTGTGCGCACGGACAGCATGGATTCCACCAATACATGCCGGGCGTATATTGAGTAGTGATCCTGGGCTGTTTGATATTCGATAAGGATTTTGTTTTCCGGCCAACGTGTCTTGCCCATGCGCAATTCGATTTGATCAGCCGCGAGTTTCCAGCCGCTGTTCAACTTGTTCCAGGCCAGATTGGCTGTGAATTTCGGTACGCTCAGCTCCTGTTTCGTCACCGTATCCTGCCAGGCAAACTGCTTCGTATCTACCCGGCTTTGTGCGTTGACCACAGCCCCTTTCGCCACCGTAAACCAGAGTCGGATATCGGCAAAACCATTGCCAAAATCAAAACGATTTTGCGGGAACAGGCGTTGCCATTGGGTAATTTGCGCGCGTTTGACGGACACATACACATCCCCGCTCACCTCATTCAAGACATAAGGATTCAAATCCATATCAGCCAGCAAACGGAAAACGGTATTGTTTTTCTGATCCAGAGAAGCGCGGCCATTGATACGATAACGCCCGGATTTGCGGAGCACCGCAAGGTCAATCCGCTTGATGGGAATCACGCTGCCGTCCTGCCAATACACCGAGCCGGATACGTTTTTGATCAAAATTTTCTGCTGTGCCAAAATCCAGGCAAAAACCGGGGACCAGGAATGGGAGTCGAAGGCGCCGCTCATGTCTGCCGTGCGCTTAAGGCCGTCAATGTGCCATTGATTATCGCTTTGCCGCAGGGTTAATTTGATGCCATCCAGATACAAAATGCCCGGCTGTATTTGCCTGCTCCATAAAGATTGAAACAGATCGATGCCCACCAGTAATTTATCGAGTTTGATCGCAGTACCGTTGGTGCCGGATACACTAATCTGCTGCAAACGGATAACCGGTTCAAACCAATACCATCCGGTTTCCATGGAGTTAATGACCACAGTTTGTCCCAGCAAAGCAGACAAATGCTGTTCCACTTCTGATTTATATTGTCGCGCCCAGGGGGTCAAGGCGCGAAAAAAACTCGACACGATCGCCAGACATATCACCAAAATGGCGAATAGCAACCAGCATCGTTTGATAAACCGGCTCACGACCGTTGACCCTGTGCAATATTAGACAACATAACCCTCTTCGCGCATTTTGGCCAATTTATAGCGCAGCGTGCGTTCGCTTACACCCAAAGCCGCGGCTACCTGTTGTCGGTTCCCGTGATGATTGTTCAGGGTTTGTTGTATCACATCAAACTCGTGTCGTTGTAAATTGTTAACGTCTGCACGTGGAACCACAGGCTGCACGGCCGCACTGTGCTCGGTGATTTGCAAATGAACAGGCTCAATCACGCCTTGTGTTTGCAAGACCAGCGCCCTCTGGATCACATTATCCAGCTCGCGGGCGTTGCCGGGCCAAGTATAGTGTAACAGAATCTGCATCGCTGCATCGCTTAATACCGGCAGCAACGGTTGGGTATTATTACAACGGCGGCGAATCAAGTAATTGGCGAGGGGAATAATATCACAAACCCGTTCGCGCAACGGTAGCCAGTGCAGGGGAAACACGTTTAAACGATAGAACAAATCTTCGCGGAAGCGCCCTGCTTTTACTTCATCAAGCAAATGACGATTACTGGTGGCCAGTACGCGGACATCGAGGCTGACGAGTTTGTTGGCGCCAATGCGTTCCACTTCTTTTTCCTGCAAAACACGCAGCAGCTTGGCTTGCAAACTCAAGCTCATTTCGCTGACTTCATCCAGCAACAGGGTTCCGCCCTGCGCCTGTTCAAATTTTCCTGGCGTGGATTTGTATGCGCCGGTAAATGCGCCCTTTTCATAGCCAAACAAGGTGGCTTCCAGCATTTGTTCGGGAATGGCGGCGCAGTTGATGGCGATAAAAGGAGCTGTGCTGCGAGAAGAATGATCGTGGATGTAATGCGCCAGCACTTCTTTACCGGTACCGCTTTCGCCGCTGATCATCACGCCAACATCAGATTGGGCGACGCGTAAAGCCATGGTGAGCAAGGCCTGGCTTTTGGGATCTTCCGCCACGGGTTGTTTATCACCAGCCTGAGTCGATGGCTTGATAAAGCGATTGATTTTTTCAGTCAGGGCGGTGGCGCTGAAGGGCTTTTGCAAATAGTCGACCGCGCCGTGTTGCATGGCGGAAACCGCGTCTTCCACGGAACCGTAAGCGGTCATCAGAATGACGGGGACGCCAGGATTGCGCCGCTGAATTTCGCTGAGCAGATGCTGGCCGTCCATCCTGTCCATGCGCACATCGCTCAAAATAATGGCCGGGCTGTGTCGCTCCAGCATGGCTAGTGCTTCCCGGCCATCACGGGCGGTTAGATACGAGTGACCGGCCAAACTCATGGTCTCGGCCAGGGCTTCCCGCAATACCGCGTCATCTTCAACAATTAATACATCGCTCATGCAAACATCCTTATTTATTCAGTCAGCGTTATAGTGACACAACAACCCTTGTCAGGCGCGGATTCCAGGTGGGTTTCACCGCCGTGTGCCTTGACAACCGCGCTGACCACCGCCAGCCCCAAACCGGTTCCCTGGGCACGGGTTGTAAAAAAAGGTGAGAACGCTTGTGACTTCACCTCGTCAGACATGCCGCAGCCATCATCCGTAACCTGAATCGTCAAAGCCTGATTAATTGTATAAACCAGTCTTATATTGATGTGCTTTGCGCCCGCCTGCAAGCCATTGTTCAGCAAATTTAAAATCGCGCCGCTGAGCGATTCGTCGTGCAGCGCCCAAGGGATGGGCGGCAGATCATTTTCCACGCTTAAGATCACATCACCGATGGGTATGATGGCACGGGCTTTTGAGGCGAGCTTTTCGCCCCATAAGAGCAGATTTACCGATTTTTGTTCGACGTGTTCGCCGCGGGCAAAAGTCAGCAGATCCTGAATTTGTTGTTCGATGCTGGCATGGCATTCCTGGATGCGGGTGATCCAGGTTTCGCTGCGTGTTGGGTCGTTGTTTAGCAATTCGGCGTAGAGCATGGCGGATGACAAGGGCGTGCGAATTTGATGCGCCAGTTGTGCGGTCATTTGTCCGATGGACGCCAGTCGATGTTGGTTGGCGCGAGCGTGCTCGTAGTCGCGGGTGGTGGTCAAATCGGTCAGCGTAACCAGCTCGCCGGGCAGGCCGTCAAGGGAGGAAATGGCAACGCTGACGCGGCGACCATCGACCAGCGATACTTCGTGGCCATCGTCTTCACGGGGGGAAAAGGCCTGATTGATCACATCCAGCCAGCGTGAACCGGCGAGTTTAACCTGCAGCAAACTGGAGGCGGCCTCGTTGAACCAGACGATAAAACCATGGGCATTGATAACGACCAGGCCACAGGGCATACGAGCAAAAATCTCGTACTCGGGGAGATGCGCTTGGGCAAAAAAAGGATTGGCGCTGGTTTCGACGCAGGACATAATGGCTTTTGATAGAGAATATGGGACTATTGTAACAACGTTTTGATAAAAATTAAATGGAATCAAGGGGTAGAGGACTGCCCTGCTTAAATACCCCTCATCCGCCCTAATCGGGCACCTTCTCCCACAAGGGGAGAAGGAACCCCCAGATCAGAGCACAGTTTAAAAGCATGGATTGGATTAGATACTTCCCTCTGCAAAAGAAAAGAACCGAGCTTCGATCCAGGTTTTCCTTCTCCCCTTGTGGGAGAAGGTGCCCGATTAGGGCGGATGAGGGGTATTAAAAAGGACAGTTGTTCCACGCCGTCCTACCCCTCTTGATCATCCAATCCCCGCAAAAATTCCAGTTTATCCGCGATCTTGCGCTCCAACCCCCGCTCCACCGGCTGATACCAGCCCGGTTCCGGCATTCCGTCCGGCAAATATGTCTCCCCTGCCGCATAAGCATGTTCTTCATCATGCGCGTAACGATAGCCTTTTCCATGCCCCAATTTGCTCATTAATTTGGTGGGTGCGTTGCGTAAATGATGCGGAACCTCTCGTGATTTATCCTGTTTCACAAAAGCCCTGGCCTGATTATAAGCCTTATAACCCGCGTTGCTTTTGGCGGCAACGGCCATATAAATCACGGCTTGAGCCAGGGCCAGCTCTCCTTCAGGGGAACCCAGACGATCGAAGGTTTCGGCGGCGTCGTTGGCGATTTGTATCGCGCGCGGATCTGCCAGACCGATATCTTCCCAGGCCATACGGATAATCCGGCGTGCCAGATAATGGCCATCGGTTCCGCCGTCCAGCATACGTGTTAGCCAATACAAAGCGGCATCAGGATGCGAGCCGCGTACGGATTTGTGCAGGGCTGAAATTTGATCGTAAAAATTATCCCCGCCCTTGTCGAAACGATGACGGGTTGCTGCGGCCAACGCTTGCTTCACATCCGCAAGACCAAGCTGTTTGACCTGCTGAACCCCGGCCGCTGCCGCCAGTTGCTCCAGCAAATTCAGCAGCCGGCGAGCATCGCCATCGGCCAGGTCAACCAGCGCATTCCCTGCTTCTGCGTCAAAATCCAGGTGTGGGAAATGTTGTTGACAGGCGCGGACCAGCAAGGTTTTAAGTTCGTCTTCGCTGAGCGCGTTCAGTACGTAAACTTGTGCGCGAGACAAAAGCGCCGAGTTGACTTCGAATGAGGGGTTTTCAGTGGTCGCGCCGATAAAGGTTAACAAACCGGACTCGGTGAACGGCAATAACGCGTCTTGCTGTGCCTTGTTAAAACGATGGATTTCATCGATAAATAAAATGGTTTGCCGATGCAGTTTGGCATTCAACTCGGCTTGCTCCACCGCGGCGCGAATATCTTTGACGCCGGCCAGTACCGCTGAAATGGCAATCCATTCACAATCAAAGGCATGGGCGCTCAAACGTGCCAGGGTGGTTTTTCCCACACCTGGCGGCCCCCAGAAAATCATGGAATGTGGTTTGCCGGATTCAAACACCAGACGCAAAGGCCGGCCTTCGGCCAGCAAGTGCGATTGACCAATGACCTCGCTCCAGTGAGCAGGCCGCATACGCTCGGCGAGCGGCACCAATTCGTCAGGTTTCATTGCTTGACGACGTCCACCCCTTTCGGCGGTTTGAATTGAAACAGGCTGTCAGCCAGTTTGGGGTTGGTTTTGACTTTGCTCAAATTAACTGTGGTGTGCTGACCCAGTTGATCGTAAAACTCAATCTTGTCGAGTTGCTCTCCGTTAAAGGTCAAAATCACGCGTTGATAGTTTTCCTTACCGGATTTGGCATGCAATTCAAAACGGGCTTTGTCGCCTTTGGTCGTTTCGGTCACATCAAAATCGCGGGCAACGGTATCATCATAACCACTCAAAAAAAGCGCCGGCGTGCCGCCCAGGCCTTTTTCCTGCTTTTTGACAGTTACCTGCTCCAGATCAACGTCATAGACCCACATTTTTTGGCTGTCTGCGACCACCAATTGCTCCATAGGGTCGATGGTTTGCCAGCGAAAACGTCCGGGGCGAGACAGGGCCATTGAGCCGGATGAATCAGACACGCTACGTTTTCCAGCCTTCACCACCTGAGTGAAATTGGCGGTCATGCTGCGAATGGCGTTCAGGCGAGCTTGAACAGCTTCACTGGCCGATTGCCCCCAAGCGGTATTGATCAATAAAACTGCCAATAAAACAGCGCATTTTTTCATATTATTCCTCAGTGACAGATGTAACCAAAACGTCTCGATAACCGCCATCAAGCGGTCCCACAATCCCGATGCGCTCCATTTCTTCAACCAGACGCGCGGCCCGGTTGTATCCTACTTTCAAACGACGTTGAACCGAGGAAATGCTGGCTTTACGTGTTTGAAGCACAAATTCCACCGCTTGATCGAACAAGGGATCGGCCTCTTCGGTGTCCTGACCATCTTCGGAAGAACTCATTTCCGATGGATCCATAATCTGGGTGATTTCGTCGATATAATCCGGTTCGCCGCGGGCGCGCCAGTCATCAGCGATACGATGCACTTCCTTGTCGTCCACAAAAGCGCCATGAACGCGCAATGGTGCACCAGTGCCGGGCGCCAGATACAGCATGTCGCCGTGGCCGAGCAATTGTTCGGCACCTTGTTGATCCAGAATGGTACGTGAATCGATTTTGGATGATACCTGGAAAGACATCCGGGTCGGAATATTGGATTTGATCAAACCGGTCAATACGTCAACCGATGGGCGCTGGGTTGCCAGGATCAAATGAATACCGGCCGCCCTCGCCTTTTGGGCGATACGCGCAATCAATTGTTCCACTTTCTTACCCACCACCATCATCATATCGGCCAACTCGTCGATCACCACCACCACAAACGGCAGGGCTTCGAGCAAAGGCGCTTCGGCGTCAACCGAATCCGATGGCTTCCAGGTTGGATCTTTCAAGGGCTCGCCTTTGGCGGCAAATTCGGTGACTTTGATGTTGTAACCAGCGAGATTACGTACCCCGAGCGACGACATCAAACGATAACGCCGCTCCATTTCCGCCACACACCAGCGCAAAGCACTGGCAGCTTCTTTCATGTCGGTGACCACCGGTGTCAGCAAATGGGGAATGCCATCGTAAACCGACAGTTCCAGCATTTTCGGGTCGATCATAATCAGTCGTACCTGTTCGGGCGTGGCTTTGAACAGCAGACTTAAAATCATGGCGTTGATACCAACGGATTTACCGGAACCGGTTGTTCCCGCGACCAGCAAATGCGGCATTTTGGCAAGATCGACCACCATGGGATGGCCGGCAATGTCAACGCCCAAGGCCAGGGTCAGCGGCGAATGCGCTTGTTGGTAGACGGGGGCGGACAACACATCAGACAGGCGTACCATTTCACGGTTTTGATTGGGTAACTCCAGACCCACAACGGTTTTGCCAGGAATCACTTCTACCACGCGCACGCTGATAACCGACAGCGATCGCGCCAAATCGCGGGACAAAGCCGACAGCTTGCTGACTTTAATACCAGGTGCGAGTTGCAATTCAAATCGGGTAATCACAGGACCTGGATGAACGGCTACCACATCGGCGTGAATGCCGAAATCCAGCAAATGCTGCTCAACTTCACGCGATACGCTTTCCAGCTCCTGATGCGTGTAACCGCCCATGGGCTTTCCAGGTTGGCCTTTGTCCAGCAAATCCAGGCTGGGCAATTGTCCGCTTACAACGGGTTTGGGGCGTGATTCTTTAGGCGTGTTGACTGGTTTGGACACTGCTACAACGGGCGTAACGGGCGGTGTATCAACAAATGGCGGCACTATAACCAATGGCGGCGAACTGGTAATCACCGGAGCGGCAGCTGCGGCTGGAACCAGCACTGGAGTCGGTTTTTCCCTTTTTATTTTGTCGGGCGATGTCAGGCGCGGCACTGTTTTAATAGCTGCCGGTATACGGGCACGGTCTTTCAGCCAGCCACTGAACTTCGGTACAAAAGCCAGAGCGGATTGCGCGCGCTGTATCAACCAGGTACCGGCCATCAAGGTGTAATAACCGATGGCTTCTATGGTTTTCAACCAGGACAAACCCGTCAACCAGGTGATACCGACCAGCGTGATCGCCAGTAGCAACAATGAGGCGCCCTGCACGCTCAGCGCATAATCAAAGCCGCCCGCTACAAAATTACCCAGCAAACCGCCCGCGCGTTGCGCACCAGGCGCTGCGTTTAAACTGAGCAGCGCGCAAGTGCCGATCATTAAGAAGATCAATCCGCTGCCGCGCAACAACAAGGATACTTTGTCCACCATGCGCGAAGCCCGATATTCCTGCAGGATGCTCCAGGCAAGCCAGGTTCCGCTGAGCGGCAATACGTATGAAAAATAACCAAATACCAGATTCAGTCCCCAGGCAACGCTGGCGCCAATCTGGCCGCAGGCGTTCATAACTCTGCCATGATGAAACCAGGCAGGATCCGTGGGACGGTAGGAAACCAGTGACAACAGCACGAATAACGCGCAAGTCAGTACGAAGATAAAACCGCCTTCGCTAACGCGGCGCATCATAAAGATAGGTAAGGCTTTTTTTGTTTTTGAACTCATGTCTTGTTTTGCCATATGGTCTAATGCCTGTATTTGTATCATACTATGCCATCAATCTTAACACATTTCATAAGGATGACAGATGATCAAGAACAACAATCACCATCGCCTGATAATTCTTGGCTCTGGTCCCGCCGGTTATACCGCCGCCGTTTACGCGGCACGCGCCAATCTTAACCCGGTTCTTTTAACCGGAATGCAGCCAGGCGGTCAATTAACCACCACCACCGAGGTGGATAACTGGCCTGGTGACATCGAAGGTTTGCAAGGTCCGGCATTGATGGAGCGCATGCAAAAACACGCCGAGCGTTTCGATACGAAGGTTATTTTCGATCATATTGTGAAAGCAGAACTGGGTCAACGTCCCTTTTTGCTTCATGGCGACAGCGAAACCTATACTTGCGACGCATTGATCATCGCCACGGGTGCCTCGGCGCGCTATCTGGGTCTGGATTCCGAGAAAGCGTATCAGGGCCGCGGCGTTTCGGCCTGCGCTACCTGTGACGGATTTTTCTATCGCAACAAACATGTCTGCGTCATTGGCGGCGGCAATACGGCGGTTGAAGAAGCCTTGTATTTATCGAATATTGCAGCATCCGTTACCCTGGTTCATCGTCGCGACAGCTTGCGTTCCGAGAAAATATTGCAGGACAAATTGTTTGAAAAAGCCCGTAATGGCAATATCAAACTGGTATGGGATCATACGCTTGAGGAAGTATTGGGCGACAAGATGAAAGTAAGCGGCGTGAAATTGCGCAATGTACATAATAATGAAGAGCATACCTTGGCAGTAGACGGCGTATTCATTGCCATCGGTCATACGCCCAATACCAGCCTGTTCCAGGGGCAACTGGATATGACGGCTGATGGCTATTTGCACATTCGCTCTGGTTTGCAAGGCATGGCAACGGCCACGTCAATTCCAGGTGTATTTGCCTGTGGGGATGTCGCGGATCATGTGTATCGCCAGGCGATTACCTCGGCCGGCTTTGGTTGTATGGCAGCGCTGGATGCGGAGAAGTATCTGGATGAATAAGCACGTATGCGAATATAATTGCCATTGTAATAAAATAAAGGTATCTTGGCGCTTTTTGTGACCTATGGAGTTCATTATGTTAAGAAAAATTGGTTTGGGTTTATTTTCTGCGGCTGCTTTGTTTGCATCTACGTCTATCGCCATGACGCATGATCTGAGCTCGAACCTCAGCATGGATATCGATCTCGACCCCAACAAACCTGAGCTGCTCACCAATGCCAGCATGATGGATCTGAAAGCGGCTTGCGTCATGCAGACTGCCGACGACAAAGACGTCATTCACATCAGAGCAGTTAGAAAATCCGGTTCTGTGAACGGCCAATACCTCAATGAAGGCGACACGCTGGATATCGACGTTCACAACGGCGAAAAAATCTCCCTGACGGCCAAAAAGACTGCCCAGGTTGAGCTGACCAATAAAGGTGAGCATCGCCTGAAAGCGAAATGCAAAGCGTAAATCGGCTTGAAGAATGTGTAAGGGCAGCGAGCGGTACCAACTGAGGGAGACCCTTCGCTTCGCTCTGGGCGACACGCTTGAGCATCAGAGTGAAGGG
>Ga0075012_10003085_pt1 | contig 16090 bp, 16 predicted proteins | sample All_14_2_FD_71474 | JGI IMG/M metagenome (GOLD analysis project Ga0075012, IMG submission 71474) | Freshwater microbial communities in response to fracking from Pennsylvania, USA - Allegheny Zone_MetaG_DW_15 | ecosystem: Environmental > Aquatic > Deep subsurface > Groundwater > Drilled... | reverse complement strand
TGCGCGCTGCCGAGGAAGCGGGCCTGCACGACATCGCGAAGCGCTTCGCCGATGCGATCTCGTTGCGGCAAAGCGAGGAGGATCCCGACGAGGACTGACACTCGGCGTTCCGGGCTGCAATTGCAAACGACTCGCATCTAGGTTAAGCGACGTGCTGCAATCGTACTTGGAGCAGCACATCGCGTGTCTCGGAACGCTGCGATCTTCATGGGCAATCGTGGCGCCCTGGTGGATTACGCCACGGGGCTCGTCGGGTCTCGACCGCTCGCAGAAGATCTCGTGCAGGAGGCATGGCTGCGTTTCGACGTTGCGGCGGAGAAGCAGCTCGTCCGCGAGCCTCTGAACTATCTTTATCGTATCGTCCGCAATCTGGCCCTGGATCGTCGGCGCAGAACGCGGCGCGAGGACCGTGTCTTCTCGAGCATGGACCTGGAAGCGGCCGCCGCAGCCTCGCCCGATAGCCCAGCGACACCGGAAACCGAGGCATTGTTCCGCGACCAGCTCCGCCAGCTCGAGGCCGCGCTCGCGACGCTTCCGGAACGTAGCCGGACGGCTTTCGAGATGCACAAATTCGGCGGCGCCAGGCTTCGCGAGATCGCTGAGTTCCTCGGCGTCTCCCTGTCCATGGCCCAAGTTCTGGTGGAAGACGCGATGGAGCACTGCAAGCGTGAGCTTGGTTGGTGTTCGGCGGACACGCCGGAAAAGACGCCGCCAAGAACGTATAGCAAGTAGAAGGGACGGTGTTCCGGTCGCCTTGCGTCCGGAATTGTCAGGAGAAGGATGGAACCGCCTACCGAACCGGCACGGCAGAGTCCTTCGCAGCAGGCCAATCGATGGTGGATTCTGCTGCAGGAGGAGCCGCGTGACGAACTCCTGCGTCGCCGGCTCGAACTCTGGCGCAACGCCAGCCTGGAGAACGAGGAGGCTTGGCGGCAAGTTGAGTGGCTGCATCGTTTGGCCAGCTACGCACAGCCGGGCGGCGATCCGGAGTGGCGGCGCTTCCTCGCCGGGCGGCGCACGGCGTCGGGTGACCCGCCGCGCCCTGAAGCGGCCAAACCGAGCGGAAAAAGATGCGGCCGCGCCGTCCGTCCGCGCTGGATTGCGGCAGGAGCGGCGGCAGCGCTGGCTGCAATGATCGCTTTCGTCTGGGGACCGGTGGTACTCGTCGACCTGCAGGCCGATCATGTTACCTCGACCGCCGAGCTGCGCATCCTCACTCTCGAAGATGGCAGCGCCGTCACCCTGTCGGCCGATAGCGCTATTGCGGTGTCGCTGACGGCGACGGAGCGACAGGTGAATCTCCTGAGAGGCGAGGCGTTCTTCCAGGTCACAAAGGACGTGAGCCGTCCCTTCAGGGTAATCGCGAGGGAGGTGCAGGCGACCGTCGTCGGTACGGAATTCGATGTTCGTCTCGCCGCGGGAGAGGTCACGGTCGATGTTGCCGAAGGACTCGTTTCCGTGGGCAAGGTCGGGGCAGCCGATGGTGCGCATGTCGGTGCGGGTCAGACGATTAGCATCGCGTCGAATGGCGGGTCGCGACAGGGCACCCTGCCGACTGACTTCGTCGCCGCCTGGAGGCAGGGACGCCTGCTGACGGCGGAGCTTCCCTTGCGAGATGCCGTGGAGCAGCTCAGGCGGCACTTCAATGGCATTATCGTGCTCGCCGACGGCGCCCTTGGCGACCGGCCGGTGACCGGCGCCTATACGCTCTCCGAGCCCGAGAGCGCCCTGCGCGCTATCGCCAAGGCGCATGGCGCGGTCGTGCGCCGTGTGACGCCGTGGCTGCTGGTGATCGCCCCTTCATAAAAAAATCTCAAGCGCGATTGGAATCCATTCAGCCTACGGCGTCGGAAGGGTCAAGGAAGGAGGCACGCGACGCCCCGAAGGGCGAGCCGCCGCTGATCGCATCTGCTTCCAGGCACGGTGGAGAGCAGTTTGATGGCGTGCAGCCGGACAAGGCGTGGTTATGCGTCCCGATTTTTCTCGGTCCTTGTGAGCGGAACGGCTTTGGCGCTCGTGCCTGCCTCGGCACGGGCGCAGGAGAGCGTGCAGAGCGCGCAGGCGGCGCATCGCTACCAGTTCAGTATCCCGGCCGGACCGCTCGCGAGCGCACTTGCCCAGTTCGGTCAGCAGAGCGGCAGGCAGGTCACGGCGAACACCGACAGCATCCGCGGTGTCTCGACGCAGGGGGTGCAGGGACACCTGACGGTGGACGAAGCACTGCATCGTCTACTCTTGGGAACCGGGGCGACCTACAGCGTCGGAGCCGGCTCGGTCATTTCGGTGCAGCGTGACGGAAGTACGACATCTAACGCCTTGCAGCTCGATCCGGTGCAGGTGCAGGGTGCATTCCCGGTACCGTCGCAGGCGATGATCGACAACATCCAGCCAGCCTATGCCGGGGGCCAAGTAGCAGCCGGCGGCCAGCTTGGACTGCTCGGCAACCGCGGTGTCATGGACACGCCGTTCAACCAGACGAGCTACACTGCGAAGAAGGCAAAGGACCAGCAGGCCACGATCCTTCGCGATGTCCTCGTCGACGATCCGTCGGTGCGCGCCTACACGCCGATCGCTGCCGCCACGAACGACAACGTCCGGATACGGGGATTCGCTGTGCCGAGTTCGACGGTGGCGTATGGCGGGCTCTACGGCATGCTGCCCTTCACGACCATCATGGCGGAGCTCGCGGAGCGCATCGAAGTGCTCAAGGGGCCCGGCGCCATGCTGAACGGCATGCCGCCATTCCTGGCCACCGGCGGCGTCGTCAACGTGGTCCCCAAGCGTGCGCCGGACGATGAACTGACCCAGTTTACGGCGCAATACTTTTCGGCAGGGCAGGTCGGCGGGCATGTCGATGTCGCGCGGCGATTCGGGCCCGACAAGGAATTCGGCGTGCGTGTAAATGGCGTCTTCCGGGCCGGGCAAACCGAGGTCGACTACAACAGCGACCAGCGCGCGCTGGGCACTGTCGGCCTTGACTATCGCGGAGAGCGCTTCCGCTTCTCCGCCGATCTCGGCATCCAGAACCAGTATATTGGTGGTGTGATGGGCTATCTGGGCGTCGCCAACGGCGTTGCATTGCCGAATGCACCGAGCGCGAGAATCAATCAGGGTCAGCCTTGGGGCAACCGTCTCAACAAGGACATCTTCGGCGTCGCCCGAGGGGAATTCGATATCACGGATTCAGTAACGGTCTATGCCGCCGTTGGCGCGCACGACTATCGGACGGTCGGCCTTTACTCGGTAGGATCGGTTGTCTCCAACGTCAACGGCACGGCCACAGCGAGCGCACCAATCAACGTCAGCCAGTACCAGACTTTCCAGACCGCTGAGGCCGGTCTGCGCGCAAATTTTACTACGGGCCCGATTGGCCATGAGTTTGCTGTCACTGGCTCGACGCTGGCCAATCAGTTCGGCTTCGGGACGGTGAGCGCTGCGGCATTCGCGACCAACATCTACAATCCCACCATGGTCGCGCGCCCGAACCTGCCGATGCCGGCTGCGACGCTCTCCAGTATCCAGACATTATCGAGCGTCGGCTTCGCCGACACGCTGACGGCCGCTTCGAAGCGCGTTCAACTGACCGTCGGCGGCCGCCTACAGCAGGTCGCTGCCGACAATTTCAACAGCACGACCGGCGCGAAGACAACGAGCTACGATCAGAGCACGTTTAGTCCCTCGGTAGCGCTCGTCGTCAGGCCTTTCTGGGACAATGTCTCGTTCTACGCCAACTGGATCCAAGGTCTGCAGGCCGGCAGCGTCGTGCCATCCAATTTCTCCAACGCAGGCGAGGTGTTCCCGCCCTTCAAGTCGAACCAGTACGAGGCAGGTGTGAAGGTCGACTGGGGACGCCTCACGACGACCGCCAGCGTGTTCCAGATCAGTCAGCCAAGTCTCCTCACCAACGTCACGGCCAATACGCAGTATCTGGGCGGCGAACAGGTGAACCAGGGACTGGAGATCAATGTCTTCGGCGAGGTCACCGAAGGTGTGCGGGTGCTGGGCGGCGTGATGTTCCTGAATGCCGTGCTGGCCAAGACGCAGGGTGGTCTTACCAACGGATGGATCGCGCCGTTCTCTCCAGGCGCCCAGTTCAACCTCGCGGGAGAGTGGGACATCCCTGATGTTGCGGGCCTTACATTGACCGGGTGGGTGACCTACACCGGCTCGCAATACATCGACACGACATTTCCGCGCCGCACTGTGCCGGAGTACGCGACGTTCGATCTCGGCTTGCGGTACGCCTTCGAGAACCCCGGCGCGCGCCACAAGCCGCTCGTAGTGCGCTTCAACGTCGACAACGTACTTGGTGCGAACTATTGGGCGGGCGGCACAGGCGCGACCAACCTTTATCTCGGCGCCCCCCGGACCTTCAGGCTTTCGCTGGCGGCGGATTTCTGATCCATGTCCGAACTGTACGGATCGCAATATCCTAGTCGGGGTCCTTCGCCTCAGGTGCATGCCGAAACAAGCGCCACCGGCGAGCCGGTGACCAGCAGGGCCAATGCGCCTGCGAGCGTCGTAGCCGTTGTCACACGCTTTTCGAAGTCGGACGATGCCGCGCGTACCAGCCGCAATAGTGCAAAGCTTGCCGCCACGAGCAGCAGCCAGGTCGTGACAAGGATTGCGCGCAGCATCGTGGTCCATGCGAAGGCGACCTCGTCCCAGCCTTGGGCGCAGCCCGTTCCCTGCAGCGCGTAGAGCAGCGAGAAGCCGAAGGCCCAGAGGATGAGGCCCGCGCTGATACGCCAGAGCATCCTCACGACATCACCGACGGGGCGAGGAGACAGGCGAGCACGATCGCGAGTGTCGCGGCCGAATAGTCGCTGAACAGCCGCGCTACCCGGAGCTCCAGCGTGCGCTGGGGCGAGACCTGGCCCGCTACGATGCGCGCGCACCCGAAGGCCAGGCACAGCAGGGCGATTGTTGCGTGGAGCAGCGCGTAGGCGAGCAGCGCCCAGCTGCAGGCGGCGTAGGCGTGTTCCTGCGGCGCGGGCAACGCCGTGACGCCGAGGGTTGCCAGGGCGAGGACCGTGACGAGATGCGCTGCAACGCCGGCAAGGGCGATGCGCCGCGCCGGCCCGGAGAGACCCTTGGCGCCATCGGTCAGGCAGCGACGAGCGAGCAGGCTGCCTGCCGCTGCCGATACCGCCGCGAGGACACCTGACATGAGGCCGCCCTCGATGCGCTCGGGCGGGGGCCAGTTCGGGGCGATGACCCAGAGGAAGGCGTAGCCGAACAGCAGCGAGGCCAGCGCGGTGCCGTCGGCCACCAGCAGAAACGTGCTGCCCCACCAGCCGGGCGGCCCGGCGGCCTCGCGATGCATCGGCGCCGTCTGGCCCCGGCCGATGGGCAGCGGGCCGATATCCTGATGCCAGTCGAGCACCCAGGCCCAGCGCAGGCCAAGCGCCACAACGGCGGCGACCGGCACCAGTGACAGCCAGTACTGGCCCGCCAGCAGGCAGAGGAAGAAGCACCCCGTCACGATGGCCGTGACGATCGGCAGGCGCGTGTTGCCGGGCAGGACGACCACATGATCGATGGCGCCGCTCGTGGTCTCCACCGCCATCGTCTCACGCCAGCCGTGCCGTGGCTCGCCGAGATAGCCTTCGCCGCGCGCCAGCGACGTCGCGAGATCGGGAGAACTCGCCAGTGGCTCGCGATCCGAGACGGTGGGAAGGCTGGCGATGTTGTAGGCCGGCGTGGGGATCGGCATCGCCCATTCGAGTGTGCCCGCGGTCCACGGATTGCGGCGCCGGCGGCGCGCGTAATGGACGTGCAGGGCGACATCGATGGCGAACAGGGCGAAGCCGAAGGCCATGACGAAGCTCCCGACCGAGGAGACGAGGTTGAGCAGCGTCCATCCCGCTTCCTCCGGATAGGCGTGCACCCTGCGCCGCATCCCCAGCAGGCCGGTCAGATGCATCATGAAGAAAGTCACGTTGAAGCCGACAAAAATCAGCCAGAACGACGCCTTACCCAGCAACTCGTCGCGCGTGTGGCCGGTGAAGTGCGGCAGCCAGTAATAGGCGCCGGCCATCATCGGAAAGACGAAGCCGCCGATCAGCACATAGTGCAGATGCGCGACCACGAAATGGGTGTCGTGAGCCTGCAGGTCGAAGGGCACCATCGCCAGCATGACCCCGGTCATGCCACCGATCACGAAGATCACGAAGAAGCCCAGCAGGTAGAGCATGGGAAGCTTGAGCTCGGGCCGGCCGTTCCACAGGGTGCCGATCCAGGCAAAGACCTGTACCGCCGTCGGCAGCGCCACCAGCGCCGAGGCGGCGGAGAAGAAGCCCAGCGCCATGTGCGGGATGCCGGTGGCGAACATGTGATGCACCCACAGGCCGAAGCTGAGGAACGCGAGCGACAGCAGCGCCGCCACGATCCAGCCGTAGCCCAGGATGCGGGTGCGGGCGAGGACCGGCAGCACCGTCGAGATCACCCCGGCCGCCGGCAGGAAGATGATGTAGACCTCGGGATGGCCGAACAGCCAGAACAGGTGCTGCCACAGCAGCGGACTGCCGCCGCGGGCCGGATCGAAGAACGGCCAGTCGAACGCGCGTTCCACCTCGAGCAGGATCGAGCCCAGGATGAGCGGCGGGAAGGCCACGATCATCATCAGCGCCGTGATCAGCAGATACCAGGCGAACAGCGGCATGCGGTCCAGTCGCATGCCCGGCGCGCGCAGCTTCAGCACCGAGACGGTGATCTCGATGGCGGCCGAGATCGCCGAGATTTCGACGAAGGTGATGCCCAGCAGCCAGACATCGGCGTTGATGCCCGGCGTATAGGCCTTGGAGGAGAGCGGCGTGTACATGAACCAGCCGCCGTCGGGCGCCACGCCGAAGACCATCGAGGCGATCAGGATCGTGCCGCCGAACAGATAGCACCACCAGCCATAGGCGGAGAGGCGGGGGAAGGCCATGTCGCGGCTCCCCAACAGCTTCGGCAGCATGTAGAGCGCCAGCCCCTCGAACATCGGGATGGCGAACAGGAACATCATGATGCTGCCGTGCATCGTGAACAGCTGGTTGTAGATGTCGGGCCCGACGAAGGCGCTGCCGGGAGTCGCGAGCTGTGCACGGATCATCATCGCCAGCACGCCACCGATGGCGAAGAAGGCGAAAGCGGCGATCACGAAGCGCTTGCCGATGTCGGAATGGTTGACCGACACCACCGTGCCTCGCCAGCCCTTCGGGGCGCCCCAGATGGCCTCGAGAACGCGGTGGCGTCGCAGCGCGTTCATCGCATCTCTCCGCGCTGGAACGCGGCCCAGCCAACCTCGTCGTGAGCGATCACGCGGAACAGATGGCCGGAATGGCCGCTGCCGCAGAACTCCGCGCACTGGCCTTCGTAGACGCCTGGCTCTGCGGCCTGCAGACGAAGTACGTTCACGTGCCCGGGTATGGCGTCCATCTTGCCGGCGAGTCGCGGCACCCAGAAACTGTGGATCACGTCGACGGCGGCGATGCGCAGCACGACCGGCCGGCCGGCGGGCATGTGCATCTCGTTGTGCGTCACCTGCGTCGCGTCGCCGACGCGATGGCTGAACTCCCACGACCATTGCCGGCCCGTCGCTTCGATGACGACCGTGCTGGAGACACCGGGGGCGATGATGCGTTCGCCCAGCATCAGCGCATAGCCCACCAGCGCCAGCAGCACGACGATCGGCATGGCGACGCCCAGCCCGCCGATCCACAGGGTCGCGCCGGTGCGGCCCTCGCGCCCGCGGCGCAGGAAGGCGAGCAGCAGCAGCAAGAAGACCAGCAGGCTGAGAGCCGTCGCACCGGCCAGCATCGCCCACCAGAAGTTGGCCACGCGTGCTGCCGCGGGGCCGGCCGCATCGAGCGTCGACAGCGGCCCGGAACAACCACCGACAGCCATCGTTACCAGCGATGCACTCAGCGGATGGAGGAGGGCTCGATGGCTATTGATTCCGAAGAGGCCCCGCCGCGCGAGGCAGGGGTGCGGGTCGATCCGATCGAGGCGCAGTCCCATTTCCACCGCACCGAATCGCGCATCGCCGTCGCCGGGCATCCGATCCACGCCATGCTGGTCGCCTTTCCCATTGCACTGACCATGTGCACCCTTGGCGCGGACGGCTTCTTCTGGTGGACGGGCGACGCCTTCTGGGCCCGGGCCGCCCTGTGGGCCAGCGGCATGGCCTTTCTGCTGGGCGTTGCGGCCGGGGTCGCCGGCACGGTCGAGCTGCTGCTGGTGCCGGGTATCCGCGCCCGCTCCGCGAGCTGGACCCACTTCGTGCTGGCGGTGATGCTGCTCTCGATTCTCGGCGCCAATTGGGGCTACCGGCTCGGCGGTTATGAGCAGGCCGTGCTGCCCTGGGGCGTGCTGCTGTCGCTGTTCGCGGCGGGCTTCACCGGCATCACCGGCTGGCATGGTGGCAAGCTGGTGTTCGACTACCATCTCGGCACCTCGTCCACCGGCAAGCGCTGACCCTGCGGCTTGAGCAGCCAGGTGGGCACGATCCCCTCGTCGACCCACGGTTTCCCGAGCACCAAGACGAGGATCACCAGCATCGTGAGGCCCGACACGAGGAGCAGCGGCGCCGGATGCGGCACCGTGTAGTCACCCTGCCGTTCGCCGACCTGCAGGGTGATGTGGCCGAGCCACGCGTGGGCGAGCACCAGCAGGCCGACCAGAGCCAGCTTGACGAACATCCACGGCACGAACACGTCGCGCAGGAAGATCAGCGCCGTGCCCAGCGTGATCGCCATCACCGCGGCGGGTGTCACGACGCCGACATAGGCCACGTGCGTCACCAGCCGGCGCCGCGAGTAACGGTGCTGGTCGTCCGAGGGGGCATGGCGCGCGAGCAAGAGCGGCAAGCCGACGAGGCCGGCGCACCAGATGGAGAGCGCAGCAATGTGAAGGAACTTCAGCGCAGCGATCATGCGGTGCCGGCGGCCTGCAGCCAGACGCGCCGTGCGATCAGCGCCGTTGCCAGCGCATAGGGGATCACGCCGGGTACCCACATCACGAGGCCTGCGAGCTGCTGGTCGGCAACCTGCTCGAGCCCCCAGGGTAGCGTCGATGCGGCATGGCTGGCATAGAGCGGCTCGCGGGCGAAGGTGAGCAGCGCACCCAGCATGCCCATCTGCGCCATCGCGAGGATCGCAGCCATCGACGCGGTCACCGGCGGCGCAGAGAACAGAGCGCGCCAGAACCAGGCGGCCGTTCCGAGCAGGCTGAGTTGCATCAGCCAATAGACCGGCGTGTCGCCCAGCGCCCGGTCGTAGAGGGTCGGCAGATGCCAGACCCAGAGCGTCGCTGTCGAGACGCCGAAGGCGATGCTGAGATGGCGCGATCCGCGCGCGGGAAGCGCGAGCGCCGCGAGTGGGGCGGCGATGGCGACCAGCAGCACGTGATGCACCGCGCGTGCGGAGAAAAGTGCAACGCCCAGCGCACAGAGCGGCGACACGAACGCGACAGCGAGCACGGCGACGGCGGCCAGCGAGGCGCGCGGATGAGCAGACCGCAACGCCAGCGCGGCCACGATCGTGAGTGCGACCAGCAGCAGCGGGTCGAAGTTCCAGCGGCCGAGCCAGTCATAGGGATGGGGAGGGGCGCCGCAGTAACTGGTCATGCTCATGCGTCGCCATGCGCCATGGAGAAACGGGACTTCACACGCAACGCAATCAGAGTGGTCGAGTTCCCGACCAGGTCGTGATGCCCACCCTTACGGAGAGCCGGGCTTGAGCGCGTCATGCCCATAGGCCAGCGCAAGGGCGAGCAGGGAGCCGCCCACGATGTTGCCTGCGGTGCTGAAGGCCAGGTTGAGGAGCCCCGCCGACCCGTCGACACCATCGGCCATGCTGCTCAGCCATCCCATGGGGATCAGCGACATGTTGGCGACCGAGTGTTCGAGGCCGGCCGCGACGAACAGCGTGATCGGGCCGACGATGGCCAGGATCCGGGCGGGCAGCGAGACGGCGTTCATCGACATCCACACCGCGAGGCAGACCAGGGCATTGGCAAGGATGCCCGAGCAGAAGACGGTCATGGGCGCCTTGGCGAGCTTGTCCCCGGCGACGCTTCGTGCAGCTTCGCCTACGCTTCCGTCCAGACCGCCGGCGCCCGCGAAGAGCAGCGCGAGCGCGACGCTGCCCGCGAGATTGCCCACCCACACGACGCACCAGGCGGCGATCATTCGCGGGAGGCCGAGCGCGCCGGTGACGGCCGGCAGCACCATCATCGTATTGCCGGTGAAGAGTTCGGCGCCGGCCACCATCACGAGGACGAGACCGACCGAGAAGGCCAGTCCCGAGAGGACCAGCACCGGTCCGGGTGTCGGACCGTCGCCGATGCCCGACTGGACGACCAGGGAAATCACCGAGCCGAAGGCGATGAAGGTGCCGGCGAGAACGGCCAGCACCGCCATGCGCAGCCAGTCCTGCGTCGCCTTGGCGGCCAGCGTCTGGGGCGCCGCCAGGGCAATCGCCTCTCCGACGGGATCCTTGCCGAACTGGCGCATGACGTGCCCTAAGTGGCCTCTATACGCACGGGAACGGCCTTGCTGGCAGGCGTCTTCGACTTTCGGTCATGGTGCCGCAGCGCAACAAGCGGGTTCAGCTCGGGGAAGTAGCCCGCGATCGTGCCGTCGGGCAGGTCGAACGGCACGATCTCCAGCCCGTCGACCCGGCGGACATGGCCATCGTCGGCATCCCCCACCAGGGACACGCGCTGGCCGGCGACCAGTCCGGCCTGCTCGATGTCGGCGGCGTTCATCATCACCACGTCGCGCGTGCCTTCGATGCCGCGCAGCCTGTCGCTATAGCCATAGACCGTGGTGTTGAACTGGTCGTTGGAGCGCAGCGTGATCAGGCGATATCGGCCGGGCGCATCCTCGACGTCGGTGGCGGCCAGCATCTGTGGCGCGGTGAACTGCGCGCGCCCTGACTCGGTCTTCCACTCCCGGTCCCGCGCCGAATTGCCGCGATAGAAGCCGCCCGGTTCGAACATGCGCTCGTTCATGTCGTGGAACTGCTCGGGGTAGGTCTCGGCGATCAGGTCGCGCACGAGGGCGTAGTTCGCCGTCCAGTCGTCCCAGCGCAGCCGTGGGTTCGGCGCCAGGGTCGCCTTGGCCATGCCGGCCACGATCGCGAGTTCGGACAGGAGATGTTCGCTGGCGGGCTCGCGATGGCCGAGCGAGGCGTGGATGTGGCTGAAACTGTCCTCGATCGTCACCGTCTGCGTCCCGCCTGCCTGCATGTCCTCCTCGCTGCGGCCGAGGCACGGCAGCAGGAAGGCGACGCATCCATTGAAGAGATGGCCGCGGTTAAGCTTGGTGGCGATCTGCACGGTGAGCGCCATCCGTTCCCAGGCGGGCTCGATCCGGGTCTGGTCGGGAATGGCGCGCAGGAAGTTGCCGCCCAGGCCGATGAAGGCCTGAACATCGCCCGTCAGCAGTCCTTCGCAAACGTCGACGGTGTTCAGCCCCTCGGTGCGCGGCGGGTCGAAGTCGAACATCTCGGCCAGCCTGTCCAGCGGCACCAGTTCCGGCTTCTCGGCGATGCCCACGGTCCGCTGGCCCTGGACATTGGAGTGGCCCCGTACAGGGCAGATGCCTGCGCCCTCGCGTCCGATATGGCCACGCATCAGCAATAGGTTCACCAGCATGGCGATGTTCTCGAAGCCGTGGACATGCTGCGTGAGGCCCATGCCATAGACGCCGATCACGCGCTCGGCCTCGACATAGACACGGCCCGCCTCCTCGATGTCGGCGCGGCTCACGCCGGATTCGCGTTCGATCTCCTCCCAGGCGGTGGCGTCCGCCTTGGCTTGGAAAGTCTCGAAGCCGGTGCAGTGCCGCGCGATGAAGGCATGGTCGATCACGGTTCCGCCGCGCCGTTCGTCTTCCGCCAGCACGTACTTGCAGAGCCCCATGATGGCGGCGATGTCGCCGCCGGCCCGCGACTGGAGGTACTGGCAGCTGATCGGCGTCTCTTGCCCTGTCAGCATCTGCAGCGGCCGCTGCGGATTGATGAAGGCGGTGAGGCCCTTCTCCCGCAGGGGGTTGAAGGTCACGACCTTGCAGCCGCGCTCGACCGCCTTCTGCAGAGGATGAAGAAAGCGCGGGCTGTTCGAGCCGGTGTTCTGGCCGAAAAAGAAGATCGCATCGCATTTTTCGAAATCGTCGAGCACGCAGGTGCCGACGGGCGAGCCGATTAGTTCGTTCAACGCCACCGACGTGGTCTCGTGGCACATGTTCGAACTGTCGGGCAGGTTGTTGTGGCCATAGACCCGCGCGAACAGGGCGTAGAGATACGATGTTTCCAGCGAGGCACGACCTGAGGCGTAGAAAACGGTCTTCTTGGGTTCGCAGGCCTGTAACGACGCACCGATCGCCTCGAATGCATCCTGCCAGGTACAGGGCAGGTAGCGGTCGGTCGCCGCGTCGTAGCGCAGCGGATGGGTGAGGCGACCCTGTTGCTCCAGATCGTGGTCGGTCCAGCTCCGCAGCTCGCTTACCGTGTGACTGGCGAAGAAGTCGGGCGTGCAGCGTCGGGTGGTCAATTCCCACAAGGTCGCCTTCGCGCCATTTTCGCAGAATTCGAAAGCATGGGGATGTTTGGGCTTACCCCAGGCGCAGCTGACGCACATGAAGCCGCCGGTTTTGTTCTGCTGGCGCAGCGTATCGAGCGACCCGACGGCGGACAGTTCGCGCCCCATCGTTTCCGCAATGCCCCGCAACGAGCCCCAACCACCCACCGGGCCCTCGTATTCGCTGTAGTCCGGCTGATCCGTCATGGCCCTTACCCTGAATTTCAGTCGATATGCAAAGCAATCCAGGGCCGAAGGTTGCGAACTCCCGTCGATCGAAAGGCCGCAACCAAAACCGGACGGGGGCCTTCCCCGAGGACCCACAACAGACAGGAGGCACTCATGAACAAGTTCTTGCTCACCACCGCCGTGCTCGCGGGATTCGCCGGGGCCGCCGTCGCCCAGACGACGCCTGGCGCTCCGGGCTCTCCGGCCGGGACCGCGCCGGCCACGACCGGCACCCAGCCAGCCAGCCCGGGCAACACGTCCACCAAACCAGGCATGCAGCCCGGCAACGCCGGCAACCAGACCGGCAAGCCGGGCATTCAGCGCGTCGAAGGCGCATCGACGGTGATGACCATGTACACTGCAAATCCCGCTGACGTCCGCGCCTCGAAGCTGATGGGCACCAACGTCTACAATCTGAAGGACGAGAACATCGGGGAGGTGAGCGACCTCGTCATCGACAACGGCAAAACGATCAAGGCGGTCGTCGTGAGCGTCGGCGGCTTCCTTGGCATGGGAGAGCGCAACGTCGCGATCTCGCCGGCCTCCGTCGTGGTGAACGAGCAACGCGACGGCTCCTTCCGTCTCGTCGTCAATACCACCAAGGACGACCTGAAGAACGCCGCGCCGTTCGACTTCGCGGACGTCGACAAGGCGGGTCCGGATGCCGGCAAGGCCGGTGCCACCTCGACCAACATGAACTAGCGACCGGGCGGAGCGCGGCGGCTTCGCTGCGCTCCGCACCATCGCCGGCCTGGAGGACTTCCATGCTCAAATGGGCGCTCATCTTTTTCCTGGTCTCCGTGGTGGCGGGCATCTTCGGATTCACGAACATCGCGGCCGGCACGGCGACCATCGCCAAGTGGCTGTTCATCGCGGCCATCGTCATCTTCGCCATATTCCTGGTTCTGGCACTTCTGGCCGGAGAAGTGGTTTTCTGATCCTGGTGCGGATCGGCAATGGAGCCGTCCATGCTGTTCTCGGGCTGGGCCGACATGGGGCGCATCGTCGTGGTCGGCGTGCTCGCGTACACGGCGTTGCTCTTGTTCGTCCGAATCTCGGGCAAGAGGACGCTTTCGAAGCTCAATGCGTTCGACTTCGTGATAACGGTTGCGCTCGGCTCGACCCTATCGTCGGTCGTGCTCGACAAGACGGTGAGCCTCGCCGAGGGCGTGCTCGCGATCGGACTGTTGATTCTTCTGCAATACGGTATCAGTTGGAGCACCGTGCGATGGGGTCCCGTCGAGCGGCTTGTCACGTCGCGGCCGGTTCTCGTGGTGCATCGCGGCGCGTTCCTCACACGGGCGATGCGCGATGAGCGTGTCATGGAAGCCGATGTGCGCGCTGCCATCCGCGCCAGCGGACAGAACGATCTTCGTGAAATCGTTGCCGTCGTGCTGGAGAATGACGGTTCGTTGAGCGTCATCAGCGAGGGATCGAGCGAAGGTCTCGGTCCGGACGGCTGAGACGCTGACCAACGAACGTGGAAGCAATGACCGACATCTGGGGCAATGCACTACTGATCGCGGCAGCTGGCGCGGCGCTGATCCTCGCCGCCGCCTTCGGGCGCATGCTTGGAGAAACGGCGGCGGGCCGTAAGCTGCTCCGCTGGTCTCCGTTGGCGGTGGCGGCCATCGCCGTCTCCTACCTGGGCGTGGCACTCGTTCTAACTCCGACCGCTCGTCCCGAGTCGTGCATGTATAGCCGCGAGCACCCCTCGGACTGCCGGCAGGTCGTCCGCTCCTCCTCGCTCTAGGAAGCGAAGAGGCGGCGCGCCGTGACGGCGACCGCCGAGCCCTGCACAATCACCGAGAACATCACGACGACGTAGGTCGCCAGGACGATCACATGTTTCTCCAACCCCTCGGGCAAGGCGAGAGCAAGGGCGATCGATATGCCGCCGCGCACACCGCCGACCACCAGGATTGAATAGGAGCCGGGCGGCAGGCCCGCCCCGTGCCTCAACGCCAGCATCGGCGCGCCAACCGAGAGCGCTCTGGCAGCGAGGGTCACCGGAATGGCGGCCACCCCGACGAGCAGCAGCCGCCAGTCTTCGAGGATGACGACGACCTCGACGCCGATGAGCAGGAAAAGCACGGCGTTCAGTGTCTCGTCGATCAGCGACCAGAACTTGGTGACGTGATCGCGCGTATTGTCGCTCATGGCGAGCCGCCGGCCGTGATTGCCGATGATGAGTCCGGCGACTGCCATGGCGATGGGGCCGTTGACACCGAAACTGTGGGCGAGCGCATAGCCCCCCATGACCAGGGCAAGGGTGATCAGTACCTCGAGGTTGTGGTCGTCAATGGAGCGCAATGCGAAGAATGCGGTCCAGCCGGCTGCGAATCCAAGCACGCCGCCGCCGAGCGCCTCGACCGCGAACAACCGGCCGGCACCCGCCGCGCTGACCTCCTCGGCGCCGGTGGCCATGCCCAGAAGCAGGGTGAAGACGACGATGCCGACGCCGTCGTTGAACAGGCTTTCGCCGGCCACTGTCGCTTCCAGGCAAGGCGGCACCTTCGCCGACTTTAGAATGCCGAGGACCGCGACTGGATCGGTCGGGCTGATCAACGCCCCGAACACCAGGCACCAGATCAACGGCAGCGGTATGCCGGAGAGTTGGAGCGCCAGCCATGCTGCGCCGCCGATGAGGCCGGTCGACAGTATCACGCCGGAAATCGTGATGAGCCCGATCGCCCAGGCCGACCGCCTCAATGTCTGCAGGTCGATGTGTAGCGCACCGGCGAACAGGAGGAACGACAGAAGCCCGTCCATCACCGTCGCATGGAAGTCTATCGCCCGGATGCTCTCGACGAGTGCACGGGCCACGGCGAGGTCGGGCCACAGAGCATTCACGGCGACGAGGGCCAGCGAAGCGAGCCCTCCCATGAGGGTGAGCCCGGTCGTCTGGCGCAGTCCGATGAAGCGATGATTGACGTACCCGAAGAACGCGGCGCAGACGACGATCGCTGCCGCGAGCTCGAGGGGCCCGAGCGCGGTCATTCGACGTCGCTCAAGCGTTGCCGTACGGATCGGCGCACCGCCAGGAGCTTCGGGCAGTCCTTGGCCGCTGCGGCGGCGATCACCCTGTCGAGCGCCGCCGCGAGAGCCTTCAGCACATCGGAATCGGAGCCGGCGTAGAGGCCGACGGCGTGCAGCGCACCGGCCGCGAGCGGGTCGAAGGGTACCGGCTCGGCGACGATGCGCAGCCGGCTCTCTTCGTCATGACGCCGGCTCGAAGGCGGGTGCCGCTCGGCCAGCCGGGCGAGTGCCTCGCGTAACCGGTCTATGCAGTAGA